>Ga0308419_1000437_pt1 | contig 30628 bp, 30 predicted proteins | sample HotsprSampleMS50_FD_203674 | JGI IMG/M metagenome (GOLD analysis project Ga0308419, IMG submission 203674) | Hot spring phototrophic mat microbial communities from Mushroom Spring, Yellowstone National Park, Wyoming, United States - 20090730_MS50 ... | reverse complement strand
TGATAGCAGAGATTTATTTTTTAATTTAGAAGAAAATTTAGAAGATAGTATATATATTGCAAAAGATAATCCGCTTACCTTAACTTTTTCAATAGAACCCGAGCTAGGTAGAAAAATTATCAGAAAATTTACGTTTTATAATGATCGCTATAGTTTCGATTCAGAAATTATTACCGAAAATATGGAAACTATTATTCCTGTAAATCGTGGCTATAATGTAGTATGGAATAGTGGATTGTCTTATCAAGAGTATAATAGTGTAGACGAAAGCTCCGATGCTCACGCTATGGCTCAATTAAATGGTAATTTAGCTGAATTAAATGTTGATAGTGATGAGCCAAAAGAATCAAAAGAAACGGGAATAGTAGATTTTGCAGGAATCAAAACTAAATACTTCGGTGTAGCCATTATTCCGCAGCCTTGGCAGTCATTTGATGGAACTGTTGATTTATATGGAACAAGGAAAAAACTGCCTAACAATGGAATGATGGAAATCTATAGTATATCTTTTAGAGTTCCTATTAAAGAGGGTGTCAGTAAAAGAAGCTTTAAAGTTTATTTAGGTCCATTAGACTACGATATAGTAAGCGAATATGGAATAAATAATATGGTAAATTTAGGTTGGAAATATGGTATTCGTCAGATTGGGGAATACTTTATGCTTCCAATATTTAAATTTATACATAAATTTGTTCCTAATTATGGAGTTTCGATTATAATATTTTCTATTATAATGAAATTTCTACTTTATCCATTGACTATACAGCAAATGCGTTCTGCCCAAAGGATGCAACTATTAGCCCCCGAATTAGAAAAAATTAGAGAAAAATACAAAGATGATAATCTAAAGCAACAACAAGAAATAATGAAATTATACGGAGATTATGGTATTAATCCTGCTGGTGGATGCCTACCGATGTTGTTGCAAATGCCAATATTGATAGCACTATGGCAATTGCTTAGGTCGTCTATTGATTTACGTCAATCAGAATTTGTGCTATGGATAACTGATTTATCTGTTCCTGATGAAATTATAAATTTTGGATTTTCTATTCTTGGAATTTCTCATATTTCTGGTTTAGCATTGCTAATGGGAATTACAATGTTTTTCCAACAAAAATTGACTATTACAGACCCACGTCAGAAAGGATTGATATATATAATGCCTGTAATGTTTACCTTGATGTTTTCTTATTTCCCATCGGGACTTAATTTATATTATTTTATGTTTAATTTATTATCTATTGGTCAACAAATTTATATTAATAAATATTCTAAAAATCGCCCAACTTTAGAAGATTTAAAGAAACAACCAAAGAAGCAATCTTGGCTACAACGCAAAATGCAAGAAGCACAACAAATTGCCGAAGCACAAGGAAAATCTATTCCTGGAGCAAAACCAATAAATAAGCCAAATAATAAGCCAAGAAGAAAGAAATAAGCATCTATATTTATTAAATTAAAAAAAATCCGATGACTAATAACCATAGGATTTTAAATAAAATTATAAGTATTTTATTATATTTTCTTTATTTATACTTTACGGAGCATCCATATGGTACTGATGTTTTTGTTTCGATAGGCTTACCATTCATAGCTGATTCTAAAGCAATTTTGACGTAATTTTTAGCTTTATTAACATCTTCGGTATCAGTTGATTTAATATCATCTATTGCACCTTGATAAATCAATTTACCTTCGGGATTAATGATATACATATGCGGAGTAACCTTAGCATCGTATAATTTGCCTACAGTACCATCTTCATCTATTAAATAAGCAGTCATTTTTGCTTTGTAGTCATTTATTCTTTTGTTTATTTCCTTGTTATCGAAATGACCCTGCTTACCTTCGGCTGATGAGCATATAGCAAGCCATATTACTCCCTTATCAGTAAATTCTTTTTGTAATTTTTGCATATTTTCGGATTTATAGTGCTTTACTACAAAGGGGCAATCAAAATTTATCCATTCTAAGACAACATATTTCCCTGCAAAATCCGATAGTTTATGTGTCTTGCCGTAACTATCAGTCAGAGTAAAATTAGGAGCATTTTCGCCAATTTTGGCTTTATTCTCAGCATATAGATTATATCCAACTAAAAAAATTAATAAAAAAGAAAAAATTTTGAGTAATCTCATAAATACCTCATAATAAAGTGATAAAAAATTAATTTATTTTCGATTTTACATAGAAAGAGAAAATTGGAGAATGATTATCATAATTACGAATTACAAGCAATCCACTAATTTCATCAGGATCTTTTTCTCTATAATTATCTAAAGGCAAAATTATGTGAATTTCGTTATCGGTTGTTAATTCGCATTTAATACCACTGTATACGTAATATCCTTCTTCTAATGGAAAAAATTCTGTATATACTTTTCCATAGTTTATACTATTATAGGCAATTTTGTAAAATAAAGTATCATTATTAATTTTTGCAGATGACATTATATTGTTAAGTTTAAAAGGATAGTTATTTAAAATAATTTCATTAATTTCTGAATTTATTTCAGAATTATTGCCAACTTCGATAGTTGTAATGAAATTTTGCTTACCAGGTAAACATTCTTCTTTACAAACAAGCCAGCTTACAGAAGATTTTAATTGATATTTACCAAACTTAGTATTTTGTGGTATTGAAACTGGAACAATAATTTTTGTGGAATCTTTATACCCATAATTTGTAAATTCATCCCATTGAAACTTAATTGGAGGTAGCCAATAATAATCTTCTACTTTGAAATTATTATCTTCGATATCAATTTTGGTAGGTAGTCCTGAATCTCCAGGATTACGCCAATATATATGCCAATCTTTATCAATTATAAATGTATAAATTAATAAAATTTGACTGCCCGGTTCTACTACTTTATTGCTTAATTCGAGTCGAACTTTAGTAAAGTCATTTCCGCTTTTTTTATTATTTGATAAAGTATTAAATGTAAATAAAACAATTAAAATTAGAACTATGCTTATATTTTTCATTTTTCTTGATAATTGAAAATATAGATTTATTTACGTATCTGAATGTTTCTTATTTTTGTAGTTTAAGTAAAACTAAAATTATATGGAATTAGAAAATTTAAAGCTAATCGAGGATAAATTAAAACAATTAAAATCAAAAAATAGAAAGAAGATAGAATATTATATCCCCGAACGTTGGATTAGTAATGGTAATAATATAGTTAAAGTAGAGCCTTACGAGTATTTTTTAGAGCAAATTAGAAAAGTAAAAAATTTAGAACCAGTTAAACTAAATTATAAAGATTGGTCTTCAAATTCTATTGTTTACAACTTGTTTGTTAGATTATTTAGTTCGTTTAAACATTTCCCTGAAAGTACTAATTTGACTGAAATTATTAATGGCTTTCGTCAAACAGGGACATTTCTTAAAACTATTTCGTTAATTCCATATCTTTATAAATTAAATATTAATACTATATATTTATTACCCGTAACTAAAATTGGGATAGATAGGAAAAAAGGCAATTTAGGCTCGCCATATGCTATTCGAAATCATTATGAATTAGAAGAAAGCTTATCAGAACCAGTTTTGGAATTATCAAGCGAAATAGAATTTAAAGCATTTTCTGAAATATTAAAAAAATTGAATATCAAATTAGTATGCGAATTTGTTTTAAGAACTGCAAGCGTAGATTCTGATTTAGCATTAGAGAAACCTGAATGGTTCTATTGGATTAATTCTAAAATTAAAGAAAGAACAGATCCAAAAAATGAAAATCAGTATGGACCACCAATTTTTACCAAAGAACAATTAAAAGAAATCAAAGAAAAAGTTGAAAAAGGAGACTTTACAAATCTAATTCCACCAAACGAGTCCTATAGAAAAATGTTCTCAACAATTCCTACTAAAGTAGCACGAGTAGAAAACAAAATTTACGGCTTACTAAACAACGGTAAAAAAGAAGTAATAATACCAAGTGCATTTGCCGATTGGCCACCTGACGATAATCAGCCACTATGGAGCGATATTACATACTTACGACTATACGACCACAAAGATTTTAATTACATTGCTTATAATACTGTTAGAATGTATGATAAGCGTCTTGCTAAAGAAAAAAATCAGGTAAATGAACTTTGGGATTATCTCTCTTATGTAATACCACATTATATCAAAAATTATAATATTGATGGAGTGATGCTCGATATGGGACACGCTCTGCCGTCAGAATTAAGAAAAAAAATTGTTCAATATGCTTTGATGGAAAAACCTGATTTTGTCTTCTGGGAAGAAAATTTTACTTTAAACAAAAAATCAAAGGAAGAAGGTTATAGTGCAGTAGTAGGATATATGCCTTTTGATTTTCATATTGGCTGGAAAGTAAAAGAAATAATAAGAAAATTCCAAAAAAAAGAAATACCAATTCATTTCTTTGCAACTCCTGAAAATCATAATACAAAAAGAGCAGCATCAAGAGAAGGCTACATTGATTTTGTAAAAACTACATTTGTAATTTCTTGCTTTTTGCCAACAATTACTTTTATTCATAATGGAATTGAATTATTCGAGAAACAGCCAGTAAATACGGGATTAGGTTTTTCTACGGATGAAATAACAAATTTCCCATCGGAGAAATTAGCGCTTTTTTCGGCTAATCAATTAGATTGGCTAAATAATGAAGATATGATTAGCTTTATTAGCAATATTATCGAATTAAAAAGAACATATATCAAGGAAGAAAATCAATTAAATGAAAATGAGATAGAATTAATCGAAACAAATAATGATGATTTGATTATATTTAAGAGAAAATGCAAAGTATCAGGTAACGAAATTCTAATTTTTGCTAATTTAGGAGATAAAATTATTAATTACGAAATTGATAGTAACATAATAAAAATAGCTGAATGCTTAATTACTAATGAAAAATTCACAGAAATTAACAGTAAAATTAATATTAATATAAATCCATATAAATCATATATTTCCTTGAATATTAAGTAAATTGAATAAATATTGATAAATAAGAAAATTTAAGTAACGTCTAACTTTTTTTATTAAAATTAACCAATTTGATGCTAACTGCTTTAATTATAGTTTTTGTAGTTGGAATTATTACTCCATTATTATTTAAATTAAGCAAAAAGTATGCTCCTATAATTATATCTATATTGCCATTATCATTGTTTATTTATTATCTTTATTTAACTATTTATGTTATTGATAATCAGAAATTTATAGAATATAATGAATGGTTTCCATTATTATCTATTAATATAAATTTTAGTGCAGATGGATTATCGCTTCTATTCTCATTAATAATTACAGGAATCGGAACGGCAGTTTTTTTCTATGCAAGTAAGTATATGAAAGATTATCCATTTATGGATAGATTTTATTCATATATTACTTTGTTTATGGGCTCGATGATAGGAGTAGTGCAATCTGATAATTTGGTTTCAACATTTATTTTTTGGGAAATTACTAGTATAACTTCTTTTTTACTGATTGGCTTTAATCACCATCAAGAACGAAGTCGTTACTCTGCTTTACAAGCATTGTTAGTAACCGGATTAGGTGGTGTAACTATGCTGGCAGGTTTTTTGTATATAATTATCATTACTGGAGCAAACAGCTTTTCGGAATTATTAGCAAATAAAGATATATTATTAAATCATCCTGATTTGAATATTATCATTATCTTAATATTATTCGGTGCATTTACTAAATCTGCTCAGTACCCTTTTCATTTCTGGCTACCAAATGCAATGGAAGCACCTACTCCAGTAAGTGCATATTTACATAGTGCTACTATGGTAAAAGCAGGAGTATATTTAATGGCTCGCTTATCTCCTATTTTTGCGGGAGTGGTGTTTTGGAATAATATTTTGCTGTATTTTGGTTTGCTTACAATGTTTCTTGGTGCAGCAATTGCAATTAAAAAGACAGATCTAAAGCAAATATTAGCATATACTACAGTTAGTGTATTAGGAACTTTAACTTTTCTATTAGGTATTGGTACAGAATATGCCCTAAAAGCTTTTGTAGTTTATCTTACAGCACATTCTCTCTATAAAGGATCTTTATTTTTATTAGCAGGGATAATAGATCATCAAACTGGAACAAGAAATATAACTTTAATTTCGGGCTTGCGTAAATTGATGCCATTTAGCTTTGTTATTGGTCTTTTAGCAATGCTTTCTATGAGTGGGATGCCTCCGTTTATAGGCTTTATTGGTAAAGAATTATTATACGAAGCAAGTTTAAATGGCACAAACTTAGCAGTTTTCTCAATAGTATTTTTGTCTTCTGTATTTAATATGATTGCGGCATTGATGAGTGGTTTAAAGCCATTTATTGGAGAATTAATTTATCCTAATGAATTACCCGTAGAAGCAAAGAAAATAATGTTTATACCTCCACTAATATTAGCTTCATTAGGTTTGGTAATTGGAGTAATACCTAATTTAGGATTTTCGGATTTATTTTCTCAAACTTTTAGTATAATCAGTAATAATAGTAAAGCAATAAATCTATCTTTATGGCATGGTTTTAATTTAGTGCTATTATTAAGTATAGCAACACTTGTTATAGGTTATCTTATCTTTGTTAATTATAATAAATTACTATTTAATTACTTAAAATTTCAAGGGACTAATTTACTAAAAGCAGAATTTTACTATGATTTGATATTTAACTCATTAATGAAATTAACTAAATTATCTACTAGATTTATTCAAAATGGTTATTTAAGAAGTTATATCAGTATAATTTTATTTATTTTTGGTTTATTGATTTATTATACATTATTAAGTTATAATAATATATTCGAATTTTATACAAATTTCGATGTAGAAATCTACGAAGTATTTATTTTCTTTACTTTAATTACAGCAGCAATAATTTCTGTAAAATCTCAAGGACGTCTATCGGCTGTGGCATCATTAGGTATAGTAGGTTTTTCGGTAGCAATAATATTTGTTATTTATGGTGCTCCAGACCTTGCTATGACTCAATTTGCAGTAGAGACATTAATAGTGATAATATTTGTACTTATAATATATAAACTTCCAAAATTTAAAGATTTTTCATCATTAACCGAGCGACTTAAAGATATTATTTTATCAAGTTTCATAGGATTATCATTTACTATTATAGTATTATTAGTATATAATTATGAATTAAACGGAGAATTTAAGAAGTATTTCTCTGAAAATAGTTATACTATAGCAAAAGGGCTTAATATTGTAAATGTGATACTTGTAGATTTTCGTGCTTTGGATACTATGGGAGAAATTGTTGTATTGACAATTGCTTCGATTGGTATTTATGCTTTATTAAAATATAAAAACGAGGAAGCGTAATGAAATCTATAATATTAATTACTGCATCAAAAATACTAATGCCTATTTTACTAATTTTCTCAATTTTTTTATTACTAAGAGGTCATAACGAGCCTGGTGGTGGGTTTGTAGGTGGTTTAGTTGCAGCGAGTGGATATGCATTGCTTACATTAGCATATGGAGTAAAATATACAAGGAAGATTCTGGGTGTATCTCCAAATATTATAATGGGAATTGGATTATTATTTTCATTGGGTAGCGGTTTTGTATCAATATTCTATTATGAACCTTTTATGACGGGTAAATGGACAGAATTTTCTGTACCTATAATTGGGAAATTAGGAACTCCTTTTTTATTTGATGTAGGTGTATATCTTGTTGTTTTTAGTATAGTGATAAACATAATTTTTACATTAGAAGAAGACGAAAAAATAACATTAGGAGATCAATAGTTGGAAGTATTATTAGCAATAATAATTGGATTGCTCTATACATTAGGATTATATATGATATTGCGTCGAAGTATGGTAAAACTCATAATTGGATTGGCTTTGCTTAGTCACGGAGCAAATTTATTAATATTTACAGTCGGTAGAATTACCAAAGGAATTCCTGCATTTATCGAAAAAGGGCAGTATGTAGCTAATGATAACATAGCCGAACCTATTCCACAAGCCTTAATTCTAACTGCTATAGTAATAGGATTTGGTATTCAAGCTTTTGCACTTGTATTATTAAGAAAAGTATATCAATCAACTGGTACTGATGATATAAATGATTTAAAATCAACAGATAGAATAGATTTAGAATGATAATAGATAAAAATATAATAATTGTATTACCAATAGTATTACCGCTACTGAGTGCTATTATTATGATATTAAGCGGTAATAAAATTGTATTTCACAAAATTGTTAATTTAATTAGCACAATTCTACAATTAGTTACTGGTTTATTATTACTAAATATCGTAACCGAACAGGGAATATTCTCTCTAACTATTGGAAATTGGAAAGCACCATTTGGAATTAGTTTAGTAGTAGACGGACTTGCTGCTATAATGATTACAATGAGTGCGATACTATCACTTTCAGCAGCAATATTTTCATCAAATACTATAGGTTGGTATAGAAAAAGATATTATTTCTATCCTTTATTCCAATTTTTATTACTTGGTGTAAATGGTTCCTTTTTGACCGGTGATGTATTTAATCTCTACGTATGGTTCGAAGTAATGCTAATTTCGTCGTTTGTATTATTGGCATTAGGTGGAAGGCAAGAGCAATTAGAAGGCGCTATGAAATACGTAACAATAAATTTGATATCTTCTACTATTTTTTTATCGGCGGCAGGTATAACTTACGGTTTAGCTGGAACTTTAAATATGGCTGACTTGTCTTTGAAATTACCATTTATCGAAAACCAAGGCTTAGTAAATGTATTATCTGTATTATTTCTAATATCTTTTGGTATTAAGTCTGCTATTTTCCCTCTTTATTTCTGGTTACCTGCATCTTATCATACTCCGCCCGTTGCTGTTTCTGCACTATTTGCAGGACTATTGACTAAGGTTGGTGTATATGTATTATTTAGATTTTATACTCTAATATTTGTTAATAATATTGATTTTACTCATAATTTAATCTTGATATTATCAGCATTTACTATGATTTTGGGTGTATTTGGGGCTATTGCACAGAATGATTTTCGTAGAATTTTGTCTTTTCATATAATTAGCCAGGTTGGATATATGATTTTTGCTCTTGGAATTTATACCAAAGAAGCAATAGCTGCAGGAATTTATTATATAATGTATCATATGCTTGTAAAGACTAATTTATTTTATTCATCAGGTATTGTTTATAATATTAAAGGTTCATATTCTTTAAATGAATTAGGTGGCGTATATAAAAACTACCCTGTTGTAAGCATTGTTTTTTTAATTTCAGCTTTAGCACTATCAGGAATACCACCTTTAGCGGGATTTTGGGCAAAATTAACAGTTGCTATCGCAGGATTTAATGATAAGGAATATTTTATAACAGCTCTTTCATTATTGGCTGGGATTCTTACGCTTGTGTCGATGACAAAAATCTGGAATAATGTATTTTGGAAAGATGCTCCGCAATTAGATAGTTTATTAGAATGCGAAAAAAAATTCAATGAAAAAAGCTTTAATGATAAATTCCAATTATATCTACCTTCGGGAATATTATTAGTTGTTATCTTATTCTTTAGTTTTTTTATTCAATATGTTTTTTATTATGCAGATTTGGCTGCTCTACAATTAATGGATAAAGAATTATACATAAATGCGGTATTAGGTAACTAATAGATGAAGATTTTTGTGTTAAATATGATAATGGCAATTACCTGGATGTTTCTTACAGGCGATTTAAATTTTTGGAACTTTGCTGAAGGTTTTTTAATTGGTTTTGTTTTATTATTTTTTATTAGAAATTTATTCGAAAATAATAAATACTTTGTAAGAATACCTAAATTAATTTCATTTGTATTTTATTTTATTAAAGAATTAATATTATCAAATTTATATTTTGCTTATGATATCATTACTCCCGATGATAAATCAATTCCAGGTATAATTGCTTTAGATTTAGATGCTAAGACCGATTTAGAAATTACTTTACTGTCTAGTTTTATTACTCTTACTCCAGGAACATTAAGTTTAGATGTATCCGATGATAAAAGTAAACTTTATATTCACGCAGTCTATATTAAAGATAGAGATGTAGAAGCTTACAAAAAAAATATAAAAAGTAATTTAGAAAAAAGATTATTAGAGGTACTTAGATAATGATAGATATAATATATAAAATTTCCCTTTCTATAATTACTTTTTCTATTTTATTGGTATTAATTAGAATTGCCAAAGGACCATCTTTGCCCGATAGAGTAGTTGCATTGGATTTGATTACCACTACTTCGGTTGCTTTTTTAGCAATTTATTCAATAATTACTAATACTACTTTTTTCCTTGATGTTGGATTAATTATTGGATTAGTTACATTCTTGGGAACGGTTGGATTTGCATATTTCTTACAAAGGAGAAGTGGTAATGAGTGATGTTATGAATATTATATCTGCTATACTTACTCTAATAGGTTCTATTTTTATTCTCTTAGCTGCAATTGGTATACTTAAATTACCCGATTTATATATTAGAATGTCTGCTACTACTAAAGCTGCAAGTTTAGGAGTAGGTACAATTTTGTTAGGTACTTGTCTGCATTATTTAGAAGTAGGTATTATAGTAAGAACATTGATAATAATAATATTTATTTTTCTTACTGCTCCTATTGCTGCCCACGTTATCGGAAGAGCTGCCTATAGAAAAGGTATTAAAATGAAAAAGAGTATTATTAACGAAGTAGAAGATAAATACAACCCCGAAAATAATACTCTTTTCTAAAATTATTGTTTTATAAACATTAAATAGTTATCCTTCGTACGTAAATAATAAAGACCCGAAGATAATTTGCTAATGTTTAATGTAATGCCATTTTGTTTTAAAGTATAAGTATAATCGATAACTTTACGACCATATACATCATAAATACCGAAATCTCCATTAATAGCAAAATTATCTACTTCAATGATATCAGTTGAAGGATTTGGATATACATTTGATTCCATTTTAGACTCATTATCATTTACTGAAACAATATCGGTTACACAAATTGTAATTTTAGTACCAAGTTCTAAAAAACACAATTTAGTTGATTCTTTTTTAGTCATTGTAAAAAGCCAATAGGGTGTATTAGCTTGAATAAGTTCAATAGTTTCATTTACAAATAAAACAGCTGAGAAAAAATCTAATGGTTGATTTTGAGTATAAAATTCTGAAAATAATGAATTATCTTTAATACTTACTAAAGCGTCGATAGCATCCACAGGTTTAATTTCAGTTAAATCTGTATTTAGAGCTAACCCTATACCTTCATCAGAGAATTCATCATCAAATGGTGTAACTTGCGGACCAATCATCAGCTGAATTACTGCTACTCCAGCCACAATAAATGAATCTTGCTTGACAGGCTCAGCAAATATATATAGCCACAATGGTGATTTGCCTGTATTTAAATCTAGCGAAATATCTAACTCCATACCACCGAATTCCATTTTTTGCTGAACTGTAGCAACAGCAATTAGTTTGGGGTTAGTCATACCTGCTTTTATTACCTCATCTTTTGCTAATTTAATATTAGCATCATATGTTACAGGCACTAATAGTTGCAATTGTGCATTTGTAATATAGAACGATACTAATAATAAAATTAAAATTTTAGAAAAATATTTAAGCATTAAAACCTCCTATATATTATTTAACACTATATTATAAAAAAATTGAAAAAGATTTTACTAAAAAAACAATCAATTAACACAAATTTAACAAAAATTTCATATAAAATAAATTATGAATTAGATTTAAATAAATCTCAATACGATGCTGTTATGCACAACGAAGGTGCTGCTCTTGTAATTGCAGGTGCAGGTACGGGCAAAACACGGACTTTAGTATATCGAGTAGCTCGATTGATAGAAGATGGAGTAAGTCCCGAATCAATATTATTGCTAACTTTTACTCGTAAAGCAGCAAAAGAGATGCTTCGTAGAGCATCTTTATTATTAGACGGAAGATGCGAGCAAGTCTCAGGTGGTACATTTCATTCCTTTGCTACTAATATTTTACGTAAATATGCTGATTTAATTAATTATCAAAGAACATTCAATATTATAGACCAATCAGATTCCGAAGATGCAATTAACTTTGTTAGAAATAAAATTATTAACGAAAAAACAAATAAAAGGTTTCCAACTAAATCTACTTTACAAAAAATTTATAGTTTATCTAAAAATTCTGTAACGAGTTATAAAGATTATATTGAGGAAAATTTTAGTTGGTTTAGCGATTATTATGATGAAATTGAAAATATATTTTATCTATATGATGACTATAAATTAAAATATAATTTAATGGATTATGATGATTTATTGATTAATTTATTAAAATTATTAAAAGAATCAGAAATAGCCCGAAAAGAAATCAATAATAAATATCAATTTATTATGGTGGATGAGTACCAAGATTCGAATAGATTACAGCACGAAATTTGTCTCTATTTAGCAGGCGAAAAACAAAATATTATGGCGGTAGGCGATGATGCACAGAGTATTTATTCATTTCGCGGTGCGAACCACCAAAATATTATGTTTTTCCCCGAGTCTTTTGGCGATTGCAAAATTTATAAGATAGAAGAAAACTACAGAAGCACTTCACAAATATTAGATTTAACTAACTTTATTATTAATGAAGCATTCTTCAAATACGAAAAAAAATTATATTCACCAAGATCTGACGGAGATTTGCCAAAAATTGTAATTACAAAAAGTGAAAGAGAGCAATCACTTATTGTCACCCAATTAATTTTAGAGTATCGTGAAAATGGTATTCCAATTAACGAAATTGCAGTATTGATTAGAAGCGGTTTCCATTCATTTGATTTAGAAATAGAATTAGAAAAAGCAAATATACCATTTGTAAAATTTGGTGGTATTAAATTTATCGAAACTGCACATATTAAAGATATGATTGCATACCTTAGAGTAATTTACAATCAAAAAGATGCACTTAGTTGGCAAAGAATTCTATTGTTGTTAGAAGGAATAGGACCTAATAAAGCAAACAAAGTATTGAATTTAATTGCAAATAATCAAGTAAGCTTAAATAATTACGATTCAATAGATTTAGGAAAACAAAGTATAATAGTAAAAGATTTGTTCGCTTTTTTAAATGAAATAAGGAAAAGCAAATCTTCGGTAGCCGACAAATGCACTTTAATTGCAGAATATTATAGACCAATATTACAAAATAAATATGATGATTGGCAAAAAAGATGGCGTGATATTGAAACTTACCTAAACATATCCGAAAGATACGAATCAATAGAAGCCTTGCTACAAGATATTGCTTTAGAGCCACCTGTTGAGTCGGTATCCGAACTTACCCCCGAGTCTAAAGAAAATGAATATTTAACTATCTCTACTATTCATAGTGCTAAAGGTTTAGAATGGAAAGTAGTATTTATTATATGGGCTTTAGAAGGCAAATTTCCTTCTGCAAAAGCTACTGAAAACATAGATACAATGGAAGAAGAACGAAGATTGTTTTATGTAGCAGCCACCCGAGCAAAAGATTATTTAATAATTACATATCCTATTAATATTTATGATAGAGAGAGTGGCTCTGTGCTAAGCGAACCTTCGAGATTTATTAGTAATATACCTGAGAATTTTGTAGAGAAATTCGTCGTAGCAAATGAATAATTTATTATTTTAAATTAACAAATTATTAATAATTAGTTTTTATATTGAAGATGTCAAATATAATAATACCTGAATATGTAAAAGCATTAGACCCTTATAAACCAGGTAATCAGCGTCAGAATGTAGTATTCAGACACGATGTAAAACAGATTTTTTCGCTTGCTTCTAATGAAAATCCTTTGGGTGCATCTACCAGAGTAAAAGAAGCAATAATTAATACTTTAAACGAAGTAAATTTCTACCCTGACCCAGGAGCAACAGAATTAGTAGAATTAATTTCACGAAAGTTTAATAAAAAGCCTGAGCAAATAGTATGTGGGCACGGCTCCGAATCTTTAATAGCACATATTGTAAACGCATTTTCGGATATAGATACTAGAGTGCTTTCTTCAATGGGCACTTTTGCAGGTATATATGTAAAGACAAGAAAAATAGGTAGAAAATTAAATAGAGTTCCATTGAAAGGTTATGGATATGATTTAGAAGCATTATTAAAAAGAATTCACGAGAATACTCGTATTATTTACATATCTAATCCAAATAATCCAACAGGTTCGATGATTACAAAAGAAGAATTTGAATGGTTTATAGAGCAAGTTCCCAAGAATATTCTTGTAGTATTAGACGAAGCTTATTCAATATATGCAAATAATCATAAAGGATATTTTACAGGATTAGATTATGATTTACCTAATTTAATAGTTCTTCACACATTATCTAAAACTCACGGTTTAGCAGGGCTAAGAGTTGGCTACGCTATTGGTCCCGAAGAATTAATTCAAACCTTATACAAAATTAAATTACCTTTCGAGCCAAGCATTATAGCACAAAAGGCTGCTATTACTGCTTTTGATGATTATGAATTTTTAAACGAAACAGTACGAATCAATGAAATTTCTCTTAGAATGTTTAAATCAACTTTTGATAAACTAGATATTAAATACGTTGAGCCGCACGCTAATTTTATTATGATACTTTTAAAGGATGATGATATGGTAAATAAATTTTGCCAGCATACCTTAGAGCACGGCATTTCTGTAAGAAATTGTAAACCTTTCGGTTTATCGAACGCAATAAGGATATCAACTGGTACAATAGAACAAAGTGAATATGCTTGTCAGGTATTTTCGCACGTCTATACTGAAATTTTACAACATAAGGATTAAAATATGAAAATTGTAACTTTTTTAAATTTTAATAAAGAAAAAAGGTTAGGAATATTGATTAATAATTTGATTGCTGATGTAGAATTAGAAGCAAAAAAATATAATATTAATTTGCCTGATAATATGCTTGAATTGTTAAATAATTGGGATAAAAATTACATTAAGTTAAAAGAATTAGAAAATAAATTAAAAAATAATGAATTTATCGTACAAAATAACAATTATCCGTTACTTTCTCCACTACCAAATCCCGTGTCTTGTCGTGATGGCTATGCTTTTCGTCAGCACGTCGCAGCAGCCCGTAGAAATCGTGGTGTACCGATGATAGAAGAATTCGACCAATTTCCAATTTTCTATTTTACTAATCATAATGCAATATTTGGCGAAGGCGATATTACATTAGAATTAGACCATTTCGAGAAGTTAGATTTTGAATTAGAATGGGCTGTAATTTTAGGCAGGAAAGGTAAAAATATAGATAGTAAAGAAGCAGATAATTATATTGCTGGTTTTACAATAATGAATGATTGGTCGGCACGAAGATTACAAATGGAAGAAATGCTACTAAATTTAGGACCAGCAAAGGGTAAAGATTTTGCTACTTCATTAGGCCCGTATATGATTACTTTAGATGAATTAGAAGATAAAAGGATAGAAACTGAATACGGTAATTTATACGATTTAGAAATGAAAGCCTATCATAACGGTAGATTAATTTCAATAGGGAATACGAAAGATATGACATGGACATTTGCAGAAATTATAGAAAGAGCATCCTATGGAGTGGAAGTTTTCCCGGGTGATGTAATTGGTTCGGGAACTGTTGGTACAGGTTGTTATTTAGAACTAAATGGAACTTGGCAATTAGAAGCAAAAGAAAAAGGTGAAGAATTTGTGCCAATATGGTTACAGCCCAATGACGAGATTATCTTAGAAATTGAAAGGTTAGGACAATTAAAAAATATTGTAAAATTATCTAATAATAATGTTTCAATACTAAAAAAGAAAAAAAATGTTAAAAATTGAGCCTGATAAATTAAATACTCCCGAACTACAACGATGGCTTCAGTCTGGAATAGGACCACGACCAATTGCACTTGTATCTACTATATCAAATGATGATATTCCTAATTTATCACCATTCTCTTTCTATAATGTTTTTAGTTCTAAACCACCGATAATAGGCTTTTCTCCAGCAAGGCGAGGGCGAAATAATACTTTAAAAGATACTTACAACAATTTAATCGATAACGGAGAATGTGTAGTTCACTCTGTTACTTATAATATTGTTGAGCAAGTTAATTTAGCATCAGGGGAGTATGCGCCTAATATTGATGAGTTTGAAATAGCAGGATTTACAAAAGTTAAATCAAATATTGTAAAGCCATTTAGAGTAAAAGAGTCACCATTTGCAATGGAATGTAAATTAAATCAGATGATTTCATTTGCAGACACTCCTGGAGCAGGCAATTTAGCCATATGCGAAGTTCTTTTAATTCATATTGACGAAAGTATCATTGTTGATGGAGCTATTCATCCCGAATTAATAGATTTAGTAGGTAGAAACGGGGGCGAATACTATACACGTAGTTATGCTAATTCATTATTCGAAGTTCCTAAACCTACAATAACTAATCCAATTTCTTATATTAATTTACCTGATAAGTTAAAATATTCTAAAGTACTTTCTGCAAATAATATTGCTTTATTAGCTTCGCAACCAGAATTATCTAATGATGAATCCTTAAATGAATTTTTAAATTATTACAATGATGGAATTCCTGATATTAATGCTTTCTATAGATATTATCAATTAGATGATTATCATCAAATGTTAAGATATGCTCTTGCTTTGTATAAAGTAGATAGTTTTAATTTCTATTACCTTGAACTAACTTTAAAAACAGTTTTGGACTTTAGAGATATTGCTTTTGCTAAAGAACTTGCTTATTATATATCTAAATTATAAGAAGATGATTCAAAGTTTGTTACAAATAAATATACCAATAGTATTAGCTTCGCAATCACCACGAAGAAGAAAACTGCTCGAAATTTTAGGTCTTAAATTTTCTGTTGAACCTGCCGACATTAACGAAGATATTCTACCTAATGAATTACCTATTGAGCATTCTATTAGAATTGCAAAAGAGAAAGGACTAAAAATTGCATCGAAATACAATCAAAAAGTTTTGATAATTTCAGCAGATACGATAGTGGTAATTGATGATCAAATCCTTAGTAAACCAAAAAATACAAATGAAGCATTTAATTTTTTAAGATTGCTTAGTGGGCGTTCTCATTTTGTTTTTACATCATTTTTTATTTACGAAACTATAAGTAATAAAAATAGAATACATACAGAAAAGACAGAAGTTTATTTTCGTAAATTGGATGAAGCAGAAATAAGAGCTTATATCAGCACAGGATCACCTTTAGATAAAGCTGGTGCATATGGGATACAAGATGATTTTGGTGCTGTATTTGTAGAGAAAATCATAGGTTGCTATTATAATGTAATAGGTTTGCCACTTCAAAGTTTATATCTGTCATTGAAACAATTTTACAATAATAAAAAATGAAAAAAAATTTAAGCGAGAAAATAAATATCTTGATAATGCTATCCCCATGGATAATTACTTTCTTGCTTTTTTGGTTTTATCCATTAATTAATGCAGGATATTTAAGCCTAACAAATTATAACACATTGCTTAATTCAACAGAATTTATAGGTTTAGAAAATTATAATAAAATATTAAACGACGAAGTATTTTGGATTGCTCTAAAGAATACTACCATATTTACCATAGGAACTGTGCCTATTACTACAACATTTGCAATAATTCTTGCAGTAATGTTAAATAGCAAACTTACTAAATTTCAATCTCTTCTTCGTGCAGCATATTTTATGCCTACTATTACTTCGTTAGTAGTAATATCATTAATTTTTACAAATTTATATTCTAAAGATGGTTATATTAATCTTTTGTTGAAAATGTCGGGGCTTCCATATCCCGAAAAAGGATGGTTATTAGATACTTCTACATCATTAATTTCTATAATGATAATGGATGTATGGATATCTACAGGCTATTATATGGTGTTGGTATTAGCCGGATTGCAAACTATACCTAAAGATTATTATGAATCTGCAAAATTAATGGGAGCAAGTTCGTTAAAACAATTTTTTTCAATTACATTACCTTTACTAAAGCCAACTTTAATTTTTATATTAGTTATCAATACTATTAAATCATTTCAAGTATTTATTGAAATATTTATAATGACTAAAGGTGGACCACTAAATTCCACTATGACTATAGTATATTATATTTTTCTGAACGCATTTGAAAAAAGCGATATGATGGGATATGCATCTGCTTTAGCGTTTATATTATTTTTCATATTACTAATATTATCATACATTCAAATAAAGATACTTCAGGAAAAAGATTAACTCTACAAGAATTTTAAATTATTTTTATTTTGTTTATTTAATGTATTTATTTATTTTAGTAAAATAACTATTTTGTGGAATTAATAAAGAATTACAATGAGAAAAGCATCAATATTAGTTGTTGACGATAACAAAATTACTACAAAGTTATTAAGAAGATATCTCGAAGCCAATGGATTCGATGCTCGAGAAGCCTACGATGGTATAGACTGCTTAGAAAAAGTAGAAGAACAACTACCCGATGCTATTGTATTAGATGTAATGATGCCACGAATGGACGGATATGAAACAGTAAAAAAATTGAAAGAGCAAGATCATACTCGCCATATACCTGTTGTAATTGTAACTGCACTAAACGACGTGCCTAATCAATTAAAGTCAGTAGAATCTGGTGCAGATGATTTCTTGAGTAAGCCTATTGAAGAAAAATTATTAATTGCAAAAGTTAAATTACTATCTAATTTAAATATTAACTCATTATTAGCAAAAGAATTAAAGAATTTACTTAAAGATTTAGTAGAAAATAAAGTATCATTAGAAGATATAAAAACTAAACTATCTGAATTAGAATAACATTACCAAATAATTGCCTGGCTTGCAGATTTAGCTATACTATATGCTTCTGATTGATTATTCCCTAATGCAGTGATATGCCCCATCTTTCTTCCTACACGTGATTCTTTTTTATTATAAAGATGTATAAAAACTTTTTTATGTAATAATAATTCTTCAATATTTTCGGGGATACCAATACCGTTACGTTGTCCTAATAAATTAATCATTACAGCAGCGTTTGTAATTAATTCTGAAGAACCAAGCGACAATCCCAAAACTGCACGAATACAATTTTCGAATTGAGATGTATAGCAAGCTTCTATACTATAATGTCCTGAATTATGTGGACGTGGAGCTATTTCGTTGATAATTATTTTTTTATCTTTAGTCAAAAATAATTCTACACCGAATACACCTATTCCATTAATAGAGCGAACAGCAGAGAGAGCTAACTTTTGAGCTTCTTTTCGTATGTTAGGATCGATATCAGCTGGAGCAATTACTTCGTGGCAAATATGCTTATATTGGACAGTCTCTACAGTTGGATAAATTTCTTCTTCGCCTTTTTTATTTCTTGCAACAATTACAGCTAATTCTTTCTCGAATTCTACGAAAGTCTCCGCCATCATTTCTCTACTAGTTTTTTCATTATTAAACTTATTAAAAGCTTCTATTGCAGATGTTTCATCAAAAATCGTAGCATTACCGTAACCATCGTATCCTAATTTACGTGCTTTTAAAATATATGGATAGCCGTAATTTTTACCAAAATCAATTGCTTGTTCTACATTATCAATTTTCTCGAAATGAGGCACAGGCAAATTATTGTTTTTGAAAACAGTTTTTTGGTGGAATTTATCCTGTACTAATTTCATAGTTTTACTAGAAGGAAATACTTCTCTTTTAGTTTCTATATATTCGAGAATTTCGGGATCTATAAATTCATTCTCAAGTGTAATTACATCGCTAACTTCTATAAAATTATCTAAATCTTCTTTATTATTCCAACCTTTAGAAAAATCATATTTTGTCATATCCCCGGCTGGAGAATTAGAATGGTTTTCTATTATAGCAACATTTAAGCCAATTCTGTAGGCTGCTGCTGCTAACATTTTTGCTAATTGACCACCGCCTAAAATTCCAATAGTTAAAACTTTATCTTTGTGATATATTGATTTTAGCATAATTATCTAATCTTAAATGTTGTCATAGTAATAATTGCAAGCATAATAGCAATTATATAAAATCGAGTTACAATCTTTGATTCGTGCCATCCAAGCTTTTCGAAATGATGATGAATAGGCGACATTTTAAAAAGCCTACGACCTTCGCCATATTTCTTCTTTGTATATTTAAAATATGAAACTTGTATTATTACAGATAAAGTTTCGGCAAAGAATACACCACCTAAAATTGGTAACAAAAATTCTTTTTTAATTAAAATAGCTAATCCGCCAATAGCTCCACCCAAAGCTAAGGAACCTGTATCACCCATAAATACTTGAGCAGGATATGAATTAAACCATAAAAATCCTAATGCTGCACCTACCATCGCTGCAGCAAAGATAGTAAGCTCGCCCGAATTTCTTAGATAAATAATATTCAAATAATCTGCAAATTTAAGATTGCCCGTAACATAAGTAATCAAAACTAATGCTAATGCAGCTATTCCTACAGTTCCTATTGATAAGCCATCTAATCCATCTGTTAAATTAACTGCATTGGAAGTAGCAGTTAATATAAAAATTATAACGGGGATATAGAAAATTCCAAAATCAAAATTTGCATTTTTCTCGAAAGGTATTGTTGTAACAGTATTATATTGATAAAAATCTGATGAAAATAAATCAGGGAAAAAATAAATTGTTCCACCTAAAGCTAAGCCTATTATTACTTGACCTATAATTTTATATTTGCCAATAAGACCTTTTGGATATTTTTTTACAACTTTTAAATAATCATCTATAAATCCTACAAATCCAAGCCAAGCTGTTGTAATAAATATTAATAGTACATAAGTGTTTAGAATATCACCCCATAGTAAAGTAGGTATCAATATTGATGCTAATACTATTAGCCCACCCATAGTAGGAGTGCCAGCTTTAGATGAATGATTTCCAACATTGGTAAGTTCTATTTTTGATTGTTCGCCAATTTGTTTTGCTTTTAATTTTTTGATAATTATAGGTCCTAATACAAATGCTATTATTAAAGCTGTAATTGCTGCAAGTGCTGAACGAACTGTTATATATTGAAATATGCCAAAACCTGGCGGATCGAGATTTATTCTAAGATATTGAGCTAAATAATAAAGCATTTAATGAATTTAAGATTTAAAATAAATTCAAAAATAAATAATTCAATGTAATTAATTGCTTATTTTACTTTTAAATAAATAAATTATTTCTTCCATTTTCATTCCACGACTACCTTTGATTAATACATAAGAATTTTCTTCTATAATATCGAAAAGGAAATTTACTAAATTTTCTTTGTTATCAAATATAACAACATTACTACCAAATTCATACATCTCGAATGCTTTGTTCATTTCTTCTCCAATTAATAGAACTATATCAGAAATAACAGATGCCAATTCAATAACGTTTTTATGCTCTACAATAGAACTATCGCCAAGTTCTCTCATATCTCCGAGCACTGATATTTTCTTATTATATTCGGGTAATAATTGTAATGTTTTTAATGCTATTTCTATAGAAGATGGATTAGCATTGTAACAATCATTAATTATATTATATTTACCTAATTTTTCCAAAGCCATTCTGCCATAGCCGTGATTTAATAACGGAGTAAAATCTTCTAATGCTTCAGTAATTTGCTCGATTGATATGCCAAAATGAAGACCAACTGCAACAGCGGAAATAGCATTTTTTGCCGATGCTATACCTATAGTTTTTAGATTTATTTCGAAACTATTATTTTCGTAATTAAATTTGATTTTTGGATTTAAATTGGAATTTAATTTTAATACTGCATTCAGTTGGGCATCTTTATGCTCGCCATAAGTCATAAATTTATCTAAAATGTGTCCATATAGTTTTAATCTTTCGTCATCATAATTAATAAAAGCAAATCCACCGGAACGAACTTCACCAAAAATTGCAGTTTCTTCCATCTCTACACCATCTAAGTCTTCTAAGAATTCAAGATGTTCTTTGCCAATATTTGTAACAAGAGCGTGAGTAGGTTTAGTAATTTTACCTAATTTATATATTTCACCTGGTTGGTTAGTTCCTAATTCTAATACAGCCATATTATAGTTATTATTTATAGAAAGTAGCATTAATGGAACTCCAATTTGGTTGTTGTAATTTTCGTATGTTTTTAATACGTTATATTTTTGGCTTAAGACTTTAGCAATCATTTCTTTGGTAGTAGTTTTGCCATTAGAACCACAAATAGCGATAATTGGGAAATCAAATCTATTGCGATGGTATTGTGCTAATTGTCCTAATGCATCAATATTATCATCTGTAATAACTATAGGATATTTATCTAAAATTAAAGAATTATGCTTTATCCAATTCTTTTCTGCAAAACATAATACTGCACCATTCTGAAATGCTTCTTCTATCTTTGAATGTCCATCAATGTGTTCTCCTTTAAGAGCTATAAATGCAGAGCCTTGTGTTACTTTACGAGAATCTATTGTAACATTTTTGATAATCAAATCATTTGTAATATTATTAAAATTTTTTGGATTGAATATTACGCTTAAATCATAGTAGTCAAAAGTGGCATTGTTTTCTATCATTTTTTTGTATTCCTAATAATTTTTAAAGTTTGACGAGATGTAATTTTATTATTTTAGTGTTTATTTTCTAAACGGAGTATTTAAATTGGAAGAGAATTTTTGGTTTAAATTATTAAAAACATTGATATTAGTTTCTTTTTCTATTTTTTTTGGTATTAGTATTGCTCGGTCTGTAATATTCTATGATTTATATAGTTTAAACGAGTCAACGGGACAATTAGAATTAAGAACAGAATTCTCTCCAGGTATTCAATATAGGAGTATGTTTCATTTTTTTGCTTTATCTGCATATACATCGGTATCATACCTTGCTTTTTTTGTTTTTAGTATTTTATATTGTGCTTTAAATTATAAAAAACTAAAATATGAAGGCTGGTTGTTTATGAATTTAGTACTTTTAGTATTAATTTCATTTTTCGAATTTTATGTAATTTACCGTGATATTAAAGTAAGTTTAGGAATTTTTTATGATAAAATAAATAATATAAACTCTCCTATTATTAAAAATTATATGGAATTCAAATCGAGCGGAAATGTTAGTATTTTTAGTGGATTATCATTTATTGCACAAATTAATATTTTTATATTTTTAGTTTTTAAACCTTTAAGAAGAATTGAAAATAAGAAAAATCAAGATTGAAGATATTTATAAGTTGTTAGATGAACTTAATATAAAACTTAAAAAAGTAGATGATTCTGATTTCCAAGGTTATTGTAAATTTAATAATGACAATTACTTATTAATACCACGAAAATTAAAAGATAAAGATTTAATTAAATTTATTTTGAAATACTTAGTAGAAATAGATACTTCTAATAAATATCTTTCTCCACAATCCCGCAAAATAATAGATTTAATAAAAGGTAGAAGCGATTGGAACTAATACAAAATATATTAATATTATTCATTGTTGGTTCGTTTTCAGGATTTCTAAATGTAATGGCTGGCGGTGGATCTGCATTTACGTTACCTACTTTAATATTTTTGGGATTAGATTCTGCTGTTGCAAATGGCACTAATAGAATTGCTATACTTGCACAAAGTATTGCAGCTATTATATCATTTAAAAATGAAAATTATTTTGATATCAGAACAAGTTTAATTCTTTCATTATTTACAATTCCAGGTTCGATAACTGGTGCCTTTCTCTCTATAAATATTAGTAGTAAATTATTTAATATTTTATTAGGTGTAATAAACCTATTTATCATATTGACATTATTTCTCCCGAAAAGAATAATAAAAGTAAGTAACAAGCCCGAAAAAATCAATTGGAAATTAGCAATTTCATTGGTTTTTATTGGATTTTATGGTGGATTTATTCAGGTAGCTGCTGGATTTATGCTAATGGCTGCGATTCAAAACTTTTTAAAAGTAGATTTAATTAGAGTAAATATGTATAAAGTATTTATTGCTCTAATTTTTACAATACCTGCATTTTTTGTATTTTTAGTTAATGGTAAAATGGATTTTCTGTTAGGAATAGCACTCGCAAGTGGGAATTTCTTTGGTGCTTGGCAATCAGCAAAAATATCTGTTAAAAAAGGGGAGAAAATTATCAGATACTTTTTAATAATTGCTATAATTATAATATCTTTGAAATTATTTGGTTTATTTTAATAAATGAAAAAAAATAATTTACTAAATATTATTACTAAAAGAAGTTTTATAATTTCGTTTATATTTGCTTTTGCATTATGGATTTATACAAGTCTAAATTCTACTTATAAAACATATATTTCTGTCCCTTTAAGTATTCAATTACCAGATAATAGAGCAATCGAAAACGATATACCTAAAAATATTACCCTAACAGTTCAATCTACGGGTTGGAATATTATTAATTTAAATTTATTTAATAATGCAAAAAGAGTGCAAGTAGACCTTACAAAGAAAAATTTAAACGACAGTAGCTACATAATTAGTAGGAATGATTTCCTGAAAGGAACTCAATCATTAGAAAGTGTAAATATTGTAGAAGTAAATCCCGAATATTTACCTATTAATATAGGTCAATTGACAGAAAGCAATATTCCTGTAATTCCAAATATAGAAATTATTCCTCATAAAGATTTTATCTTAGTTGGTACAGTTAATTTAAAGCCCGATAGTATAATTATCAAAGGTAATGAAAAATTAACAAGAAAAATAAAACACTGGATCACAGAATACAAGCGTATAGAGAATGTAAAGTTGCCTATTAACGGTGAAATAAAATTAAAAGATACTTTAAGCGAGATTATAAAATTAAATAGAAAAACTGTAGAATATTATGCAGATATTCAACAAATTGCTGAATATCAAATACCCGATATTGAAATAATTGTTCGTGGTGGTTCCTTACCTAAGGATAGCTATCTGTATCCACCACAAATTACTGTAATTTTGCAAGGCGGTATCAAAGAAATTGTAAATATAAATAAAGATAAAATAGCTGCAACTATCCAAATTAATGATATTTTAAATGATAATAGAGGAATTTTAATTCCAAAAATAGAAGCTCCCTCAGGATTTAAAGTCTTAAAGGTAATTCCTGAATATATCTATCACTATAAGAATCAAAAAATTAATAATCTAAGTCAAATTAGATAGATTTATTCTATTATAATTTTGTTCCTAAAATTTTTAATTAATTTATCAATTTTTGGAGTAATAATAAAACTACAATAAGGTTGGTATTTATTATTGTTATAATAATTTTGATGATAATCTTCTGCAATATAAAATTTTTCTAACGGAGAAATTTCTGTAACTACAGGCTTACCAAATACATTTTTTTCATTTAATTTTTCTTTAAAATCTACTGCTATATTTTTTTGATTTTCATTTAAGTAAAATATTACAGAACGATACTGTGTACCTACATCTGCTCCTTGTCTGTTTAATGAAGTAGGATCGTGAGTGCCAAAAAATACTTCAAGCAATTCCAAATAAGAAATTATATCTGGATTAAAGGTTATTCTAACAACTTCGGCATGACCTGTATTGCCTGTACACACTTCTTTATAGGTTGGATTTTCTTTAGATCCACCACTATATCCTGATTCTACTTTTACTACACCATTTATTCTTTGGAATACTGCTTCTACACACCAAAAACAACCACCACCAAAAATAGCAGTATCTAATTTATTATTCATTGTAATTTTTTCTCCTATCGATTTAGATGAATTATTACCACAAGAATTTATTATAAAAAAAATAAAAACTATATTAAAAAAAATATAATTCATTTGATTTTTAACGAAAAAAAATAAAATTAGTCTTAAATAAATTATAAAATAAATTAATTTTAGTATTTTATTTTTAATAAAGTATTAAAATATAATTTATTGAATAACTTAAAAAATTAATTAAGTATATGATTAAAAACTAATACAAAAAATAAATTATTTTGAGACTTTTGTCCATTCTTCAATTTCGCTTTCGTTACCTTTGGTATCAACGCAAGTAATGGCATAAAAAGTTGGCGCATCTTCTAAAATATCATTATCAAAGAATTCAGTAATGTCCGATTTAATCGAAGCAATTTTAATTGGCTTTTCGTTCTCTTTTAATCTGTAAATATTATAGGCTACTATTGATTTTTGCAATGTTTTTTCCCATTGCAAAAAGACCCCTTTCTCGCTAAATCCCCAATAAATTGATTGGATAGAGACAGGTCTTGATTTAGGGATGTATATCATTGTACGAGCCGATAATGAACTTTTATTTTCATTGTACCCAATCGCTTCTATAGCATAAAGATAATTGATTCCTTCTGTTACAATAGAATCGACATAAAAATTATTTGCTTCATTTTCTATTAAATTTGGTAAATTTTGAAATTCGGTAGAATCTGTACCATCAATTTTAAGCATTTTTCTATAAACATTATATCCGCTAACTTCTAAATTATTCAACAATGGTTCTTCCCAAGTTAGTAAAATTTTCCCTTCTTGATTTATAGCTCGTAAATTCATAGGTGTTGGTAAAATTTGATTGGATTGTGGATTAATATACTCAATTTCGGTTGCTTGGCTAATATTATAGCTGGTATTGACTGCTTTTACAGCATATCCAAACATTGATGAATTTAAATTCTTTAATGTATCAATATAGATTACTTCCAAATCAGTATTTAATATCAAATCTGAAATTTGTCTTAAAGTATCATTTTCTTGACCTGTTGTCCGAAAAACGTAGTATCCCCGTGTATCTGCAGAAGGTCGTCTCCAAGTAAGTTTAATATTTCCGTCTTCGTTAGTAACTTGAAAATCCAATGTTATAAATTTCCTTCTGCGAGTAAAAATATACAATTTTTTCCTCACCAATCAAGTAATTGCTTAATGTAGAATCAGGTGATGTACAACATATTATTGCTTTTAATGTTTTATCTAATTGCGGACTAATAGTTGTTTTAATTCCCTTTAAATTATAATTTCCATTTTAATTGGTATATTTTTTTAAATCATAGAGCTATTATAGATATAAACTTAAATTAATTCATTATAAAATATAAATAAATTAATAAATAATAAACTAAAATATTCTATTTTATAATAAAATTTATTTTTTATAAAATAAATATTATTTGAACTATTTGATTACTATTTTAGAAATTTAAATTCGAAAATAACTTAAATTGTAAAGGATACAATTGAATGAGACAAAAAAATATTTATTGATTATTAACTATTAAAGAATAAATAAACTAAAAAATCTCGTTAAATTTTATTTAATTATAATAATAATCAATAACAATTATTATTTGGTAAAATAAAATAAATTATAACAATACATTAAATATTTTAATAATTAAACTTATAAGCAAAACCTATTAATAATACGTGTTTTAGTTGTGTTGCGGGACCATAAGTTCCATCATCGCGATTAATATTTATTTTATCATCATAAATTACATTTAAACTAAAAGCAGACGTTATATATTCGTTAACTTTGAAATTCATTCCAAATTCCCAGTTTACAACTACAGACGTAAAATTTTGGTATGCAGCAAATAAATTGAGCCGCGTTCTTATATCTACGTTTGTAATTATTGGTGTTTGTATTAGCATATCGAATGTAGAACCAAGCTCGCTTTTGAATTTTTCACCAGGTGTTACTCCATATGCTCCATTATTTGATAAATCTTCGTCTAATACAAAAATTATTCTATTAGAAAGTGGAGATAAATATATATCTATAATTTGCAGTGGCTTATAATTCATACCAAGACCTATAGTTAAATAAGCAGGTGACATAAATTTTGATATAATTAGATAGTTATTTAGTGAATCTAATTTATTATAATCATATCCGTTTGCAAATTGTGTTCTAAAATCGAGCAAAGCACTGTAACTAAGTTCATTAGCAGCTTTATAGCCAAACTTTGAAGATAAAATTATTCTATCGTCGGTTTTCTTGAAGCCTTCATTTCCTAATTTAACTACTCCATAACCACCTTCTAAAGAATTATTCCAAACAGTATTGAAAGTAGTATAATTATATCCTAATCCAAACTTAGCTGATGTAGAAATTGAATTATTACCCCCGCCAGCCCAATTCTTTAGTCCTACGCTACTAAAGTTTATTCCTAATAGACCGAGACGCTCTATTTTTGTAGTTGTATCGTTATTTGTAAATTGGATATTTAATTTTTCTACTGTAGTTGCAAATATTAAATTAAAACTTACAGAAACAAAAAAAATTATAATCAAAAACTTATGCATACTTTTCCGAAATTAAAAAGAATTAAAGTAAGCAAAAGTTTTAATTTAAAAAAAAATTATTTTCCTCTTGGTGGTTGCCAATCTCCACGTTTCCATTTGACTAATTGTATATCTATATTGCCTACATATACATTCATCAATGCTCTAATAGGTACTCTTGCATCGTCATCAGAGAACCATCCTTGGAAATAACCTTTTAGCCCATAAATCCCTTCCCAATCGGCTCGTCCATCGAAATATAAACATCTAACAGGATAATCTACTGCGTTAATTTTAGCACTTTCTTTCTTACCGTGAAAGTTTAAATTTGTGTTAGAAATTGAATTATTCATCAAAGTTGGTACTTTTACAGTTCGTTTAATATCTGTAAATTGTCTTGCAAAGAAAAATAATGATAATCCATCTAATACTCTATTATCAAACTTATGCTCGGTCTTTATCAGTAAATCTTTGTCTAAATACTGTTCGTATGTTACTTGTTTTTTATTATTATCTACATTGTAATATTCATATTTCCAAGAATTTTCGCTTTGCTTTACTTTAGAATTGAATTTTTCGGAATAATTAATACCTGTAGAAAACCAACTTTCGAAAAATGCGTGTAAATCAACAAATGGAATACCCTGAGCAGAACGCATCTCAGCTAAAGCACTTGGAATTTTTTTGCCTTCGTAATCTACGTAATCTTTCGAAGTGATTTTAATTGTACCTAAATTAATTCCCATAAATGATACTCTATATTCTATTTCTTCACCTGGGAAAAAAATAGTCTTTTTATCTTGAGCTAATAAATTAAAATTTATTAACAAAAATAATCCGATAAAAATAAATCTAAATTTCATTTTACCTCTAATAATAAAATACTTATACTAGACGTTCTTTTGCAAAGTTTGATACAAAATAAATTTCTTATGTTAGTAGATCTAAAGAATTGGCTTATTTTTCAAAAAGATATTTATGGTGAAGAAATATATATAGAAAATTTTAGTAAAGAATTAATTTTAAATAAATTAGAAGAAAAATCAAAAAATATCGAAAATATCATAAAGGAAGAAAAAATCTATAAAATTGAGTTTAAAAAAAGTGCAAAAAGTGTTAATTTGCAATGGTATAATAGTAAAAGTTTAGACGATTTAAACAACTGTATTAAATCTTGTATGGAGTGTGGCTTAGGTAAGACAAGAAAGAATTTTGTATTTGGTGTGGGCAATCCAAATGCCGATATATTAATAATAGGCGAAGCTCCTGGTGCTGACGAAGATGAACAAGGCGAACCATTCGTTGGCCGTGCAGGGCAATTATTAAACAAAATGTTAGAAGCTATAGATATAAAAAGAAGCGATGTATACATAGCTAATATTATTAAATGTCGCCCACCTAATAATAGAAGACCCACAAACGAAGAAATAAATGAATGCGAACCATATTTACATAAACAAATTGAATTAATTAAACCAAAAATTATACTTGCATTAGGGCTTACTGCTGTAAACTCTTTATTAAAGATGGAATTCAAAATGAGCGATATTAGAGGTAATTTACTTGATTATCGTGGAATTAAATTGATAATTACTTATCATCCAGCAGCATTATTACGTAATCCTGCTTGGAAACGAGCTGCTTGGGAGGATCTAAAATTATTGAAAGAAACTTATTCAAATTTTATTAACAAATAATGGAGTATTTTTATGAAAATATCTAACAAAATAATTTACAGCTTTATAATTGCGGGATTATTTATTCTTTTAAGTAATATTATTGCATATTACAGTCAAAATAATTTAGAAAAAGATATAGTAAAACTGGCCGATTATGCGTTTCCTACGACTGTATATGCTAATAATATATTAGATCTTCTAAATATTAATGCTAAAACAGTAAGAGATATATTATTACTGGGAAAAGATGATATTTCTAAAGAATTACAAATCTTTGAAAAAAATAAAGAAGAAATAACAAAAAATTTAAATTTAATTAAAGAAAAAGATAAAAGTGAAGGTTTCCAAAAAATTTTAGAAAAAATAAATCAAGCAAGAACATTATACTTAGATAGCAGAGGAAAAACAATTCAACTTTACAAATCAGGTAAAGTTGATGAAGCAAAAAAATTATTTTATGAAGATACAGAAATTAAATTTAATAATTATTATAATTTGTTTGATGAATTGCTATCTTATGAAAAGAATGTTTTCGAAAAAACTAAAATTGAAAGTATTAAAAATGTAGAAAATTCATTGATGAATCAAATTATAGTATTGATTTTAGCAATCATTGGTGGATTTATAATTGGGTTTTTATTAATTAAAA
>Ga0308419_1000435_pt1 | contig 30730 bp, 23 predicted proteins | sample HotsprSampleMS50_FD_203674 | JGI IMG/M metagenome (GOLD analysis project Ga0308419, IMG submission 203674) | Hot spring phototrophic mat microbial communities from Mushroom Spring, Yellowstone National Park, Wyoming, United States - 20090730_MS50 ... | reverse complement strand
CCCAAGGCCCTGCGCCTGCGGTTTCAACTCATAGCCCCGGGGGGTTGCCCCGAGACGTGGCTGGCCCGTGCGTGCATCGCACGTTGACCGTTGGCCGTTTCAACTCATAGCCCCGGGGGGTTGCCCCGAGACCACTCGGACTGCGCGGCACGGGACCGTCATCTCGCCGAAGTTTCAACTCATAGCCCCGGGGGGTTGCCCCGAGACTCTACAAACCATTCTACCGGATTTTCGAACCTGGCGCAAGGGGTTCGGGCGAGATTTTGCCCCGATTACCAGGTTTTTGGCGTTTCCGGCCGCGTGCCCCAGGTTCGACGCCGGCCAAGAGCCGGGAAACGGTGGGAAAAACAGAATGAGGCGTCGTGTCCGAAGAACCTGAAACGGAAGCTGGCTGCAAGGCTAAGAGCATGCAAGGCCGCGAGGGGTGGGAACCGGGGAGAAGGGCCCGTTTTGCCCCCGTTACCAGGACAATTTCCGTCTACGTGCAGAAGGGGAATTCCGGCAGACGGGCGTCTGCTCAAAGCAGGATCCGGATGCCGTCCGGCCCGATCTCGAACGGCAGCCAATCGAGGGGGTGCGCGACTCCCTCCATCTTCTCGATGCGGAGCTCCCTGCGCATTCGGCCGTCGCGCTCGACGGTGCGGAACCGGAAGACGTTGTGGGCGAGCGCGAAGGTCATGTCCATGAGCCGGAGCGCGCGGCCGCCGCGGCCTGTGGCCTCGTTCATCACGTCGATGTTGGTCATCCGGTCGTGGAAGGCCCAGTTGACGGTCCACGCTTCGACCTCGCGCCACCGCTCCTCGGTGAGGGATTCGAACACGTGCTCGGTGTTGTCGCCGGCGGCGAAGCGGGAGACGCCCGCGCGGGAGAGGCGCAGGTCGATGGCGCGCATGGCGTCGAAGTCGTCCAGGGAGAAGTACTCGACGGCGGGGTCGGGCGGGTAGGGGTCGAAGCGCTCGAACGCCTGGACCGGAAGGAAGCGGCCCTGCTGCTCGTAGGGGCGCACGTTCCAGCCGAAGCTGGCGAAGTAGCGCCTCACGTGCTCCCAGGGTCGGTCGAACACGTCGTAGGCGACGGTTTCGCCGTTCTGGAGTCCGGCCCAGAGGAACTGCATGGCGAAGACGGTCTTGCCGGTGCCCGGCGGGCCGTAGAGCAGGTTGCGGCTTCCGCGGGGGATGCCTCCGACGAGCTCGTCCAGGCCCGCGATGCCGGTGCGCTGCAGCTCGAACGCGTCCATCGAAGGCGATTATGGTCGACGGGTCAGGGCCTCGGCGAGGCCGGGGACCTCGCGCATGGACTCGGTGCGGACGGCGCGGATCTTGCGGATCATGTCGGCCTCGGAGTCGCGGAAGGGGTCGACGGCCTCGGCGGGGCCGGGGAAGCTGAAGAGGCCCCACTGGCCCATGGGTCCGCCTTTGGCCATGGTCTTGTAGGTCCAGAGCGCCCAGGACCACCCGTGGCGTTCGAACTCGAGGACGACCTCGCGGGTGGCGGCGGGGCTGGAGTGGGGCTCGAGGTTGAACTCTCCGATGTAGAGGGGCGCGTTGCGGTAGCCCATCAGCTCGGCGAGGCGGGGCGCCTGGGCCCGGAGGCGCTCGATGTGGTCGCTCTCCTTCTTGGCGTCGAAGTTGTAAGTGTGGATGGAGTAGGCGGCGTTGGTCCAGCCTGCGAGGTCGAGGTGGGGGGTGGTTTCAAGGCCCTTGTAGCCGTCCTCGAAGAGCACGATGGGGAGGGGGCTCTTGGCGCGGATCGCGCGGATGACGCGGTCGTGGACGAGGTGGAGCATGGCGGGGTTGGGGGCTCCCATCGGCTCGTTCATGAGGTTGAAGACGGCGACCGTGGGGTCGTCGGCGAAGGCGTCGGCGAGCCTCTCCCAGGTGCGGACGAGCTTGGCGATGTTGGCGGTTTCGAACCAGAGGCGGTTGCGGCCCTCCTCGCCGGTGTGGTGGTCCATGCTCTGGCCTCCGGGGGCGCCGTGGAGGTCGAGGACGACGTAGAGACGGTTCTGGGCGGCCCATCGGACGGCTTGGCGGATGCGGTCCATGCCGCCGGGCTCCTCGGTGAGGGTCCAGAGGATGGGGAGGCGGACGTGGTTGAAGCCTCTCTGGGCGATGCGGCGGAAGTCCTCGGCGGTGATCCAGTTGTCGCGCCAGGCGTTGCGGACGCGGACCATGGCCTCGTTGCCGAGGCGGCGGGAGACGACCTCCCAGAGGGTTTTGCTGTCGCGGACCTTGGGGAGGTCGGAGCCCTCGGGCGGGTTCTCGACGAAGGGGGTCATCCAGATCTCCTCGACGAACCACCCGCCGAGGTTCACGCCGCGGAGGATCACCTTGCGTCCGGCGGGGTCGACGAAGTTCGGGCCCTCGACGCGGAGGCGGGGCAGGGGGGCGGCTTCGGAGGCGCCGAGGGCGAGGCCGAGGAGGATCGGGAGGGTCATGGCGGCAGGAATTTACCCCGGCGGGGGCCGGAGTTCGTCTCGGATATACTGGTTTCTCCCGATGGCCCGCGCGTGGTACTTCTTCATCCTGACCCTGGCGAAGCTGGCGTTCCTGGCGCTGGGGGGGTATCGGGCGAGGGGCCGGCAGCGGGTGCCGCGCAGGGGGCCGGTGCTGGTGTGCCCGAACCACTGCAGCCATCTGGACCCTCCGCTGGTGGCGGTTTCGATGCCGCGCCGTCTGCGGTTCATGGCCAAGGAGGAGCTGTTCGAGGTTCCGGGGTTCGGCTGGCTGATCCGGAGCCTGGGGGCGTTCCCGGTCCGGCGGGGCGCGGGCGACGCGGAGGCGGTGCGCCTGGCCCTGGAGATTCTGAAGGGCGGGCACGCGCTGCTGCTGTTTCCCGAGGGCACGCGGGGCGACGGACGGACCTTGGGGCCGGTGAACCGGGGTCTGGCGATGCTGGCCAAGCGCTCGGGGGCGGCGATCTTGCCGGCGCTGGTGGTGGGGACGAGCCGGATGCTGCCGAAGGGGGCCAAACGGATCCGCCGGGGGAGGACGGAAGTGTGGTTCGGGGAGCCGTTCACCTACGCGGAGGTCGCGTCGGGGCGCAACGAGAAGGAGAACCGGGAGCTGTTCGTTCGGGAGTGGGAGAGCCGGGTGCTGGCCTTGGCGCGGGAGGCCGGGTTGGAGCTCAGGGGCGCGCCATCCAGCCCAGACCCCACACCGCCCGGCGATCCCGGGCCAGCATCCTGAGCCAAAGGCCGTCGGCGGGGCGGAACTCGGCTCCGGCGGTGATTCGGGTGGCGTCGTGCTCGGCGAGGAGGCGGAACTGGCGGGTCCAAGGGATCACGACGCCGACGAACGCTCCGTTGTGGCCGCCGGTGCCCACGCCGATGGTGAGCTGCATGGGGGTGTCTCCGTTGTAGCGGCCGGTGAGGCCGACGTCGTAGGACACGGCGAAGTAGAAGCGGCGGCGGAGGTAGGTGTTGTCGAAGGCGTCCTGCACGCCGATCGCGATGCCGGGGACGTAGTTGACGACCGGGTCGGTGACGGTGAAGGCGACGTCCAGTGCGGGGAGGGCGTTGTGGCGCTCGACGTACTCGCCGCCCAGGGAGAGCTCCAGCGAGGTGGTGAGGCCGTAGGAGACGTAGCTCTGGAGGCACTTCTCGCCGTCGCCCTCCCAGACGGAGTCGAACTTGACGGTGCCGAGGGTGACCTTGCGGCCGCTAGGGGCGGCGATCAGGCGGTCGGCGGGGGCGAGGGTCGCCGCCAGGGCGAGCAGGGCCAGGGCGAGGGTGCGCATCGGGCGTAGGCTACCCGGCGGGGTCCGCGCGGAGCACGGCTCCGGTGGAGGCGCTGGTGGCCATGCGGGTGTATCGCCCGAGCCAACCGGTGGTGAATCGGGGCGGGGGCGGGGTCCAGCCCTCAGCTCGGCGGGCGAGCTCGGCGGGGTCGACGCACAGCTCCAAGGTGCCGGCCTGCAGGTCCAGCTCGATGAGGTCGCCGTTTTGGACGAAGGCGATGGGTCCACCCTCGGCGGCCTCGGGGGAGACGTGCCCGATGCAGGCGCCGCGGGTGCCTCCGCTGAAGCGGCCGTCGGTGACCAGCGCGACGCTCTCTCCCAGGCCTTGTCCCATGATGTAGCTGGTGGGGGCGAGCATCTCCTGCATGCCGGGGCCACCCTTGGGTCCCTCGTAGCGGATGACGACGACGTCGCCGGGCTTGACGCGGCCGCCGAAGATGCCCTCGCAGGCCTCCTCCTGGCTCTCGAAGATCACGGCGGGGCCCTTGTGGCGCATCATCTTGGGGGAGACGCCGGCGGTCTTGACCACGGCTCCCTCGGGGGCGAGGTTGCCGAACAGGATGCGCAGGCCTCCGGTGGGGGAATAGGCGCTCTCGAGCGGGCGGATGACCTGGGGGTCTCGAATCTCGGCGTCGGCGATGTTCTCTCCCAGGGTGCGGCCGGTGACCGTCTTGGCGTCCAGATGCAGCAGGCCGGGGATCTTGGAGACCTCCTTGAGGATGGCGGAGATGCCGCCGGCGCGGTGGACGTCCTCGATGTGGAAGCGACTGGAGGGCGAGACCTTGCAGATGTTGGGGCAGCGGTCCGAGAGCTCGTTGATGCGGTGGAGGTCGTAGTCGATGCCGGCCTCGCGGGCGATGGCGAGCGTGTGGAGGACGGTGTTGGTGCTGCCGCCCATGGCCATGTCGAGCACGAAGGCGTTGTCGATCGACTCGCGGGTGAGGAGGTCGAGGGGCTTGACGTCCTCGGCCACGAGCTCCAGGATGCGGCGGGCGGCATGGCGCCAGAGCTCTCGGCGCTCCTCGCTGTCGGCGAGCATGGTGCCGTTGCCGGGCAGGGCCAGGCCGATGGCCTCGCTGAGGCAGTTCATGGAGTTCGCGGTGAACATCCCGGAGCAGGATCCCGGGCCGGGGCAGGAGGCGCACTCGAGCTTGTGGAGGGCCTCCTCGTCGATGCGGCCGGCCTTGTAGGCGCCCACACCCTCGAAGACGCTGATGAGGTCGGAGGCTTCTCCGGTCTCGAGGCGGCCGGCGCGCATCGGGCCGCCGCTGGCGAAGATGGTGGGGATGTTGCAACGGATGGCGCCCATCAGCATGCCGGGCACGATCTTGTCGCAGTTGGGGATGCAGATCATGCCGTCGAAGCAGTGGGCGCGGACCATCGTCTCGACGCAGTCGGCGATCAGCTCTCGGCTGGGCAGGCTGAACTTCATGCCGGTGTGGCCCATGGCAAGGCCGTCGCAGATGGCGATGGTGTTGAACACGAAGGGCGTTCCGCCGGCCTCGATCACGGCCTGCTTGACGAGCTCTCCCACGGCGTCGAGGTGGGCGTGCCCGGCGACGACGTCGGTGTAGGAGTTGCAGATCGCGATGAAGGGCTTGCGGATGGCCTCGTCGTCGAGTCCGGTCGCGCGGAGGAGGCTGCGGTGGGGAGCGCGCTCGAAGCCGGCCTTGATCGTGTCGCTGCGCATAGGGTTTGAGGATATCCGATCGTTGGGCAGGAGTCCGGGCCGGGGGTGGCGAACGCTGGGGGCGTCATGGAGACGATGCGGGTGGTTTCAATCACCGGCGAGCGGGCGTGCGCGCTGGTGGAGAGGCCGAAGCCCCGGCCGTGGGGATGGTACGCGGTCGTGCGGATTCTGGTCGCGCCGATGTGCACGGAGTACAAGGCGTACAAGAACGGCTGGGTCGGCGACTGGCTGGGGCACGAGGCGGCCGGCGTGGTGGAGGAGGTGGCCGGACCGTGCCGCGTGAAGCCGGGGGAGCGGGTGCTCGTTCTGCCGCAGAACCCTTGCGGAGGCTGCGAGCTGTGCCTGAGCGGCGAGTATGTGCTGTGCCAGGACGAGCCGAACGTGCTCGAGCTGACGGGCAACTCCTACGGCACCAGCACCTACAGCCAATTCATCGTGAAGGCGGACTGGCAGCTGCCGCGGATTCCGGACGAGCTGTCGATCGAGGAGGGCTCGATGGCGTGCTGCGCGCTGGGTCCGGCGTTCGGCGCGATGCGGCTGACGGGGCTGGGGCCGCACCAGACGGTGCTGATCACGGGCCTCGGTCCGGTGGGCCTGGGCGCGGTGGTGTGCGCCAAGGATGTCGGGGCGAAGGTGATCGCCGTCGACGGCGCCCCGTTCCGCCAGAATCTGGCCCGCGAGCTGGGGGCGGACCTGGTGCTGGACCACGCCGACCCGGACGTGCTGCGCCGGGTTCGCGAGGCCTCGCGCGACGGTCGGGGCGTGGACCAGGCGATCGAGTGCGCGGGCGTGCCGGAGGCCCACCGGCTGTGCGTGCACGCCGTCCGGCGCCGCGGCGTGATCGGCTTGGTGGGCGAGGGCGGAGCGTTCGAGCTGAAGGCCAGCGACGACTGCCTTCGCAAGCAGCTCACGATCCTCGGCTCGTGGTACTACAAGCGCCAGGACGTGGAGCCGCTGTTCCGGCTGATCGCGCGGAACCGGAGCAAGATCCGAACGATGATCACCCACCGGTTCCCGATGTCGCGGGTGCGGGAGGCGTTCGAGCTGCAGCTGCGGGCCGAGACCGGAAAGGTTCTGCTCGACACCTGGGCCTAGCGCAGGCGCGGGGCGCAGCAGGCCTTGAACTTGCGTCCGCTTCCGCAGGGGCAGGGGTCGTTGCGGCCGACGCCGCGGAATCTGGCCGCACGCTCGGCCCTGGCCCGCTCCATGACCAGGGCGGGGGGTTGGCCGGCGCGGAGGAGGTCGGCCATCGCGAGCATCGTCGGCGCGGCGTGCTGGAAGAAGCGGAAATAGCCCGCGCACAGATGGCTGTGGCCCGTCTCGCCGTCGGGCGAGAGCGCGAAGCGGTGCTTGGGGCAGTCGCCGTTGCAGGCGAACAGCACGGGGCACCTTCGGCAGGCGCGGGTGAGCGCGGTGCGCTTGGCCTCGCCGAAGGCGCGCTGTTGCGGGCTCTCCGCGAGAACGCGCAGCGGCGTGAGCAGGATGTTCCCCAGCCGGTTCTCGGGATAGACGAAGTGGTCGCAGGAGTAGAGGTCGCCGTTGTGCTCGAGGGCCATCGCGCGGCCGCACTCGGGCGCGAACACGCACATCGGGTTCGGCAGGCCGAGGAAAGCGTTCAAGGTTGCGTCGAAAAGCTACACGAAAACGCGTCCGACGTGCTGGACGACCCATTCATCGTAGACCGCGCAGAGGAAGGCGCCCCACTGGTCCCCGGAGACGGTCTCGGCGGTGGGCGCGCCGTCCGGACCGCGCTCCACGATCGGAATGAACTGGAGGTAGCGGCTGCCCTCTCGGACGAGGAGACGGTAGACGTCCAGCGGGCGCTCGGCGTTGAGGCTGTTGACGACGGTCAGCGTGTTGAACTCCACGCCGTGCCGCGACAGGCGGCGCATCGCGGCCAGCACACGTTCGAAGGTGGGTTCGCCCTTGCGCCCGACCCGGTGCGCGTCGTGCAGGTCCCTCGGTCCGTCGATGCTCAGACCGACGAGGAACCGGTTCTCCGCCAGGAAGGCGCACCACTGGTCGTCCAGCAGGGTGCCGTTGGTCTGGAGGGCGTTGTGGATGGTTTTTCCGCCGGCGTGCCTGCGCTGGAGCTCCACGACCTTGCGGAAGAACGGCAGGCCCATGAGGGTGGGCTCGCCGCCCTGCCAGGCGAAATGCACCTCGGGCGCGTCCTGCACCTCGATGTACTGTCGGACGTAGCTCTCCAGCGCCTCGTCGGACATCCGCCACCGACGGTTGCCGGGGTAAAGGTCGCGCTTCTCCAGGTAGAAGCAGTAGCGGCAGTCCAAGTTGCAGACCGGCCCGACCGGCTTGGTCATCACGTGGAACGCCACCGGGCCGTCGCCGTGCATGGCCGGTTCTACCCCGTCGGCTCGGCGCTCAGACGGCCTGCTGGTCGGCGCCGAGGTGCCTCAGCACCCCTTCGGCGCACTTGCGGCCGTTGGCGATCGCCCAGACGATCAGCGACTGCCCGCGCTGCATGTCGCCGGTGGCGAACACTCTCGGCACGCTCGTTTGCCAGTCGGCGTCGGTCTTCACGTTGCCGCGCGCATCCAGCTCCACCCCCAGTTGCTCGAGCAGGCCGGACCGAACCGGCCCCGTGAAGCCCATGGCCAGGATCACCAGGTCCACATCGAGCGAGAACTCGCTGTCGGGCACGGGCTCGAACTTCGGCGGCGGACTGACCCTCTGAGCCACCAGGCGCCGGACCCGCCCCTCGGAGTCGCCCTCGAACCGCACGGTGGACACGCCCCACAGACGCTCGCCGCCTTCCTCGTGGGAGCTCTCGGTGCGGAGCTGCATCGGCCACAGGGGCCAAGGGGTGCGTGGGCTGCGCGTGGGCGGAGGCTGGGGCAGGATCTCCAGCTGGTACACGGCCGCCGCGCCCTGACGGTGGCTGGTGCCCAGGCAGTCGGCGCCGGTGTCTCCCCCGCCGATGATCGCCACGCGCTTGCCGGTCGCCAGGATGGCGTCCCACTCGGGCACCTCGTCTCCCTCGCACCGCCGGTTCTGCTGCGTGAGGAACTCCATCGCGAACACGATGCCTTGCAGCCCGCGCCCGGGGACGTTCAGGTCGCGCGGCTGCTCGGAGCCGCCGGCCAGCACCACCGCGTCGAAGTCGGACCGCAGCCTGTCCACCGGGAGGTCCACGCCGACGCAGACGCCCGTGGCGAACCGCACCCCCTCGGCCTCCATCTGCCGAACGCGGCGGTCGATGTGGCTCTTCTCCAACTTGAAGTTCGGGATGCCGTAGCGCAGGAGTCCCCCGATGCGGTCGTTCTTCTCGAACACCGTCACGTCGCACCCGGCCCTGGCGAGTTGCTGGGCGCAGGCCAGCGCCGCGGGGCCCGAACCCACGACAGCGACGCTCTCGCCGAGCTTCCGGGCGGGCGGCTCGGGCTGGATCCAACCCTCCTCCCATCCCCGGTCGACGATCGCGCGCTCGATCTGCTTGATGGTGACGGCCGGATCGGCGATCCCCAGCACGCAGGCGGCCTCGCAGGGCGCGGGGCACAGACGCCCGGTGAACTCGGGGAAGTTGTTGGTGGCGTGCAACGCGCGCAGCGCGTCCTTCCACCTTCCCTTGTACACCAGGTCGTTGAAGTCCGGGATCAGGTTGCCCAGCGGACAGCCCGAGTGGCAGAACGGCACGCCGCAATCCATGCACCGCGCCGACTGCCGGTTCAGGGCCTCGGCCGGCAGGGGCACGAGAAACTCGTTCCAGTGTCGAACCCGCTCCTGAACGGGCCGATAGCCCCCGACCTCTCGGGGATATTCCTTGAACCCAGTCGGCTTACCCACGGACGGCCTCCTGCTCCAGCTTCCGCGCGCTCTCGGCCAGCACGCGCCGATATTCCTTGGGGAACACCTTGACGAACTTCCGCAGGGCCTCGTCCCAGCCCTCCAGCAGCCTTCGCGCCAGCGGGCTGCCGGTCAGGGCGGCGTGGCGCTCCACCAGGCTGCGCACCCGAACCGCGTCGTCCACCTCGGTCAGCGGCTCCAGGTCGATCGTGCCGAGGTTGCAACGGTCGGCGAACGAGCCGTCGGCGTCGTAGACGAAGGCGAAGCCCCCGTTCATGCCCGCGCCGAAGTTCTTTCCGGTGCGGCCCAGCACCACCACGCAACCGTTGGTCATGTATTCGCAGCCGTGGTCCCCGACGCCCTCCACGACGGCCGTGGCGCCGGAGTTGCGCACCGCGAACCGCTCGCCCGCGATGCCGCTGAAGAACGCCTCGCCGCTGGTGGCCCCGAACAGCGCGACGTTGCCCACGATCACGCTCTCCTCGGGCGCGAAGCCCGCGTTCTTGGGCGGGTAGACGATGATCCGGCCCCCGCTCAGGCCCTTGCCGACGCCGTCGTTGGCGTCGCCCTCCAGCTCCAGCGTGATGCCGCGCATCAGGAACGCCCCGAAGCTCTGGCCGGCGGAGCCGACGAACCGGCAACGGATCGTGTCGTCGGGCAGGCCCAGCGAGCCATGGCGCTTGGCGATGCGCCCGCTGAGCATCGTTCCGACCGTCCGGTGCACGTTGCGGATCGGGAGCTGAATCTGGACGGGCTGCCCCTTCTCGATGGCGTCCGAGGCGAGGTCCATCAGCCGATGGTCCAGCGCGCTCTCCAGCCCGTGGTCCTGCGCGATCACGCAGCGCCGGGCGATCCTCCGCGGCATCTGGGGCGCGTGCAGGATCGGCGACAGGTCCAGGCCCTTGGCCTTCCAGTGGTGCTCCAGATTGCGCGTCTCCAACCGGTCGACGCGGCCGATCATCTCGTCCACGCGGCGGAAGCCCATGCGGGCCATGTGCCGGCGCAGGTCCTCCGCCACGTAGAACAGGTAGCGGATCACGTGGTCGGGCGTGCCCTGGAACTTCGCGCGCAGCTCGGGATCCTGCGTGGCGATGCCCACCGGGCACGTGTTCAGGTGGCACTTGCGCATCATCACGCAGCCCAAGGCGATGAGCGGCATGGTCGCGAAGCCGAACTCCTCGGCGCCGAGCAGCGCGGCCACCGCGACGTCCTTCCCGGTCTGAAGCTTGCCGTCGGTCTGCACGCGGATCCGGCCCCGCAGGTCGTTCTGAACCAGCACCTGCTGGGTTTCGGCGAGCCCCAGCTCCCACGGGAGGCCGGCGTGGCGGATGGAGCTCAGCGGGGATGCGCCCGTGCCGCCGGAGTCGCCGCTGATCAGCACCACGTCGGCGTGCGCCTTGGCCACCCCGGCGGCCACCGTGCCCACGCCGACCTCGGACACGAGCTTCACGGAGATCCTCGCCTCCGGGTTCGCGTTCTTCAGGTCGAAGATCAGCTGGGCCAGGTCCTCGATCGAGTAGATGTCGTGGTGGGGCGGAGGCGAGATCAGCGTCACCCCGGGCACCGAGTGGCGCACGCGGGCGATCACCTCGTCGACCTTGTGGCCGGGCAGCTGGCCCCCCTCGCCGGGCTTGGCGCCCTGCGCCATCTTGATCTGCAGCTCGTCCGCGTTCACCAGGTAGTTGGTGGTCACGCCGAACCGCCCCGAGGCGACCTGCTTGATGGCGGAGCGGCGCTCGTCGCCGAAGCGCTCCTCCTCCTCGCCGCCCTCGCCGGTGTTGGACTTTCCGCCCAGCCGGTTCATGGCCACGGCGAGCGCCTCGTGCGCCTCGCGGCTGATCGAGCCGAAGCTCATGGCGCCCGTGGTGAAGCGCCGCACGATCGCCTCGGCCGGCTCGACCTCCTCCAGCGGCACGGGGTTGTCCGCCTCCTTCAGCACGAGCAGGCCACGGAGCGTCATCAGCCGCTCGTTCTGCTCGTCGATCATCCGGCAGAACTCTTGGAACTTCTCGAAGCTGCCCTCGCGGACCGAGTGCTGCACCTTGGCGATCGCCTCGGGGCTAAGCAGGTGCGGCTCGCCATCGCGCCGATACTGGTACTTGCCGCCGATCGGCAGCTCAAGGTCCACCGACCGCACGCGCTCGAACGCCTTGGCGTGCTTCATGGCCGCCTCTCGGTGGATCACCTCGAGCCCCACGCCGCCGATGCGCGACGGGGTGCCGGTGAAGTAGCGGTCCACGAACGCCTTGTCCAGGCCGATGGCCTCGAAGATCTGGGCGCCCTTGTAGCTCTGCAGCGTCGAGATGCCCATCTTCGAGAACGTCTTGAGCAGGCCTTTGCCGATGGCCTTGGTGAAGTTCTCCGAGGCCTTCTTGGCGGTCAGGCCCTCCGGGAGAAGGCCGTTCTTCTCGAGGTCCTCGTAGGTCTCGAACACCACGTACGGGTTGACCGAGCTGGCACCGTAGCCGATCAAGAGCGCGAAGTCCATCACCTCGCGCGGCTCGCCGGACTCGACCACCAGCGCAACCTGCGTGCGCGTCTCCTCGCGGACCAGGTGGTTGTGCACCGCCGAGACGGCCAGCAGAGCGGGGATCGGGGCGTACTCCTCGTCCACGCCGCGATCGCTGAGGATCAGCACCGTGTAGCCTGCCTTGATCGCGAGCGACGCGCGGCGGCAGAGACTCTCGATCGCGCGCTCCAGGCCCTTGGCGCCGCCGTCCACCAGGTACAGCGAGGGCAGGGTCGTGGCCAGGAAGTCGCCCTGCGACACGCGCCGGAGCCGCTCGAGATCCGCGTTGGTGAGGATCGGCTGCGGCATCTTCAGCAGATGCGCGTGCTGCGGGGTTTCCTCCAGGATGTTGCGCTCCGTGCCGATGTGGCTGACGAGCGACATCACCGAGGCCTCGCGGATCGGGTCGATCGGCGGGTTGGTGACCTGCGCGAACAGCTGGCGGAAGTAGTCGGTCAGCCGCTGGGGCTTGTCCGAGAGGCAGGCGAGCGGGATGTCGTAGCCCATCGAACCGACCGGCTCCTCGCCCTTTTCGGCCATGGGGATCAAGAGGAACTTCAGGTCTTCGTCGGTGTAGCCGAACGCCCGCTGGCGCTGGAGCAACGTCCCGTGGTCCGTCGGGTGGACGTGCGGGGGCTCCGGCAGCTCCTCCAGCCGGATCTGGTGCCGGGCGATCCACTCGCCGTAGGGCTGCCTTCGGGCCAGGCTGTCCTTCAGCTCGTCGTCCGAGACGATCCGGCCCTGCTCGAGGTCCACCAGGAGCATCCGTCCCGGTTGCAGGCGGCCCTTGGCCTTGACGTTCTCGGGGCGGTTGGTCAGCACGCCGGATTCCGAGGCCATGACGATCTGTCCGTCGTGGGTGACCTCGTACCGTGCGGGCCGCAGCCCGTTGCGGTCGAGCGTGGCGCCGATCACCCGGCCGTCGCTGAACGCCACCGCGGCGGGTCCGTCCCACGGCTCCATGAGGCCGGCGTGGAACTCGTAGAACGCCCTTCGCTCCGCGGGCATGGACGGGTCGTGCACCCAGGCCTCGGGGATCATCATCGCCACGGCGTGCGGCAGGGAGCGGCCGGCCCGCACCAGCAGCTCCAGGGCGTTGTCGAAGCAGGCCGAGTCGCTGCCGCCCGGCTCTATGATCGGGAACAGCTTGCGCAGGTCGTCGCCGAACAGCGGGCTCGCGAGCACGGACTGGCGCGCGTGCATCCAGTTCACGTTGCCCTTCAACGTGTTGATCTCGCCGTTGTGCGCGATGAGCCGGTAGGGGTGCGCCAGGTTCCACGTGGGGAACGTGTTCGTGCTGAACCGTTGGTGCACCAGGCACATGGCGCTGGCCACGTCGGGGTCGGTCAGCTCGGCGTAGAACTTGGCGATCTGCGGCGCCAGCAGCAGCCCCTTGTACACGATCGTCCGGCTGCTGAGCGACGGGATGTAGAAGTACTCCCTGTCGGGGATGTCGCTCAAGCGGACTTCGTTCGAGGCGCGCTTGCGAACCACGTACAGCTTGCGCTCGAAGGACTCCTGGTCCATTCCCTCGGGTCGGCGGACGAAGAACTGCTCGATGTAGGGCTGCGAGACGCGCGCCACGCGGCCGATGGCGTCTCCCTCCACGGGAGTGTCGCGCCACCCGAGCACCTCGAGCCCCTCCTGGGTGGCCACGGCCTCGAGAACGGCCTCGCACGCCAGGCGCGGGGCCGGCTCGACGGGAAGGAACACCATCGCCACCGCGTACTCGCCCGGCCTGGGCAGGTCGAAGCCGATCTTGCGGCACTCCTTGCGGAAGAAGGCGTCGGGGATTTGGATCATCAGGCCCGCGCCGTCGCCGGTCTCCGGGTCGCAGCCGCAGGCTCCCCGGTGGGTCAGGTTGATCAGAATCTCGATCCCCTTCTCGACGATGGAGTGGGTCTTCTGACCGAAGATGTTGGCCACGAAGCCGATGCCGCATGCGTCCCGCTCGTTGGCGGGATCGTAGAGTCCCTGCGCCGGGGGCAGGCCGCGCTGGATGGGTTCGAGGCTGTCGCTCATGGTGCTCCGTCGAGTCTGGGCTGCCCCGTAGCAGCCAACCCGACAGGCCCCATCACCTGCGGAACCTTTACTATATTGCAGAAAACCCCGGAATGCCAAGGCCCCCGGAAACGGCGGATCCGCGGCCTTCGGCGCTCCGGGCGTTCCGGCGCATCCTGGGCACGTCCCGGCGCGCGGGACCGAACGTGGGGCAAACTTGCTGGGGATGAAGGCGCTGAATATTCTCCAAACGATCGGCGGGACCCCGCACCTTCGTCTCAACCGCCTCTACTCGCCCGACTTCGAGGTCTGGGTGAAGCTGGAGCGCGCCAACCCCGGCGGCAGCATCAAGGACCGCATCGCCCTGTCCATGATCGAGGCCGCAGAGAGGGACGGCATCCTGAAGCCGGGCGGCACCATCGTGGAGCCGACGTCGGGCAACACCGGCATCGGCCTGGCGATGGTGGCCGCCGTCAAGGGATACCGCCTGATCCTCGTGATGCCGGAGTCGATGTCCATCGAGCGCCGGCGGCTGATGGCGGCCTACGGGGCCGAGCTGGTGCTGACCCCGCGCGAGAAGGGCATGAAGGGCGCGATCGAGAAGGCTCAGGAGGTGCTGGCCTCCACGCCCGGCGCCTGGATGCCCCAGCAGTTCGAGAACCCCGCGAACGTCGAGGTCCACGAGCGGACTACGGCCCGGGAGATTCTGGCGGACTTCCCGGAGGGATTCGACTTCCTCGTGACCGGCGTCGGCACCGGCGGCCATATCACCGCTTGCGCGCGCGTGCTGAAAGCCGCCTGGCCCCAGCTGAAGGTCTGGGCCGTGGAGCCGGAGAAGTCCCCCGTCATCAGCGGCGGCGAGCCGAGCCCGCACAGGATTCAGGGCATCGGCGCCGGGTTCGTGCCGAAGAACCTGGACACCTCGCTGCTGGACGGCGTGCACCGCATCTCGGAGGAGGACGCCTTCGCCTACGCCCAGCGCGCCGCCAAGGAGGAGGGCCTCTTCGTGGGGATCTCGTCGGGCGCCAGCCTGGCCGCCGTGGCCAAGACCCTGGAGGCCGCGCCCAAGGGAAGCCGCGTGCTCACGTTCTGCTACGACACCGGCGAGAGGTACCTTTCGGTCGAAGGGTTGTTCTGAGAAGTCCCGAAGCCATAATGGGACTGACACCGCAACGGCGCGGAGCAACCCTTCGATGACGAAAGAAACCAAGACCGCTCTTTGCGTGGGCGAGAGAGTCGCCCGGTTCGTCGAGAGAGCCGCCGAGCTCTGCAAGCCGGATTCGATCCACTGGTGCGACGGCTCGCAGGAGGAGTACGATCGCCTGTGCGAGGCGATGGTCGCCTCCGGCACGTTCATCCGTCTGAACCCGGAGAAGCGCCCGAACAGCTTCCTGTGCCGCTCCGACCCCGCCGACACGGCGCGCGTGGAGGAGCGCACGTTCATCTGCAGCAGGCGCCGGGAGGACGCCGGGCCGACGAACAACTGGGTGGACCCCGCCGAGATGCGCGCCACGCTCCTGAGGCTGTTCGACGGCTGCATGCGAGGGCGCACGATGTACGTGATCCCCTTCAGCATGGGGCCGCTCGGCGGGCCGATCTCGCGCATCGGCATCGAGATCACCGACTCGCCCTACGTCGTGGTGAACATGCGGATCATGACCCGCATGGGCGCCCGAGTCCTCGAGGTTCTGGGCGACGGCGAGTTCGTGCCCTGCATGCACAGCGTCGGCGCGCCCCTTGAGCCTGGGCAGCAGGACGTGCCCTGGCCCTGCAACAACGAACAGAAGTACATCGTCCACTTCCCCGAGGACCGCGAGATCTGGTCCTACGGCAGCGGCTACGGCGGCAACGCCCTGCTGGGCAAGAAGTGCCTGGCGCTGCGCATCGCCTCGGTGATGGCCCGCGACGAGGGTTGGCTGGCCGAGCACATGCTGATCCTCGGCGTGGAGGATCCGAAGGGCCGCAAGACGTACGTTGCGGCGGCCTTCCCCAGCGCCTGCGGCAAGACCAACTTCGCGATGCTGGTTCCGCCGAGGGAGATGGAGGGCTGGAAGGTCTGGACGGTCGGCGACGACATCGCGTGGATCAAGCGCGGCCCGGACGGCACGCTCCGGGCGATCAACCCGGAGGCCGGCTACTTCGGCGTGGCGCCCGGAACCAGCGAGAAGAGCAACCCCAACGCGATGGCGAGCTGTCGGGCCAACTCCATCTTCACGAACGTCGCCCTCACCGACGACGGCGACGTCTGGTGGGAGGGGATGACCGACGAGCCGCCCGCGCACCTCGTCGACTGGACCGGCCGGGATTGGACCCCGGGCTGCGGCCGAACCGCCGCGCACCCGAACGCCCGATTCACCGCTCCGGCCTCGCAGTGCCCCTCGATCGACCCCGCTTGGGAGGATCCCGCGGGAGTGCCGGTGGAGGCCTTCATCTTCGGCGGAAGACGCGCCGACACGGTGCCGCTCGTGGTCCAGTCGTTCAACTGGACGTTCGGCGTGTACATGGCCGCCGCGATCGGGAGCGAGACCACGGCTGCCGCGGCGGGGCTGATCGGGAGGGTGCGGCGCGACCCGTTCGCGATGCTCCCCTTCTGCGGCTACCACATGGGCGACTACTTCACCCACTGGCTCCAGTTCGGGCGCGAGCTGGCCGAGCCGCCCAGAATCTTCGTGGTCAACTGGTTCCAGACCGACGAACAGGGGAGGTTCCTGTGGCCCGGCTTCGGGCAGAACATGAGGGTGCTTCGGTGGATCGTCGAGCGGGTTCGGGGCGAGGCTCACGCCGTGGAGTCCCCCATCGGATGGATGCCCCGCTACGAGGATGTGGACTGGAGCGGGCTCGACTTCTCGCCGGAGACCTTCCGGAGGATGATGGCCGTGGACCGCGAGCAGTGGCAGGCCGAGATCCTGGCTCAGACGGAGCTGTTCAACCGCCTGTACGACCGCCTGCCCAAGGAGTTCCTCCACGTGAAGCAGCTGATCCTTTCGAGCATCTGGCGCGCCCCGAAGCATTGGGAGCAGTTCGCCGAAAGGAACGTAGGGCTATAATCCCCAGCGCATGACGGAGATCCAGCTGCGAGCTGCGCTGTGCGAGGTCGGCCGGAGGCTGTGGCAGCGCGGCCTGGTCGGCGCCTCGGAGGGCAACGTGAGCGCCCGCCTGAGCGCCCGGCAGATCCTCTGCACGCCGTCGGGCGTCAGCAAGGGCCACCTCAAGCCCGACGACATCGTGGTGGTCGACACCGGCGGGAACGTCGTGCGCGGCGGCGAGCCGAGCGTCGAGACGGCGCTGCACCTGCACATCTACCGCCGACGCCCCGACTGCCAGGCCATCGTCCACGCCCACCCGCCCATCGCGACCGGCACGGCCCTCGCCGGCGAGGACATCCCCGACAACGTGCTGCCGGAGGCCGCCATCGTGCTGGGCAGCGTCGCCTTCGTGCCGTTCGCTCTCCCGGGCACGCCCGAGGTGCCCGCCGCGATCGACCCGCTGTTGGACGACCACAAGACGTTTCTGCTGAGCCACCACGGGGCGCTGACCCTGGGCAGGGACCCGTTCGACGCCTACGCGCGCATGGAGACGCTGGAGCGGGTCGCGCACATGCTGCTGATCGCGCGCCTGCTGGGCGGCGCGAGGCCGATGCCGGGCGAGGCGTTCGACCACCTGCTCAAGACGGCGCTCAACGGCGAGCTGTAGGCGCGCTTTCCGCCCGGCCGTAGGTTCATACTTTAACGGATGAACCCGTACGGCCGCTTTGACGACGAGAGCCGCGAGTACGTGATCGTGCGCCCGGACACTCCCTTGCCTTGGATCAACTACCTCGGCATGGAGGACTTCTTCGGGATCGTCTCGAACACCGCCGGCGGCTACTGCTTCTACAAGGACGCCCGGCTTCGGCGTCTCACCCGCTACCGCTACAACGACCTTCCGCTCGATTCGAACGGGCGCTACCTGTACGTGCGCGACGGCGACGACGTCTGGTGCCCGATGTGGAAGCCCGTTCGAGCCGATCTGGAGCGGTACGAGTGCCGCCACGGCCTCGGCACGACGACGATCCTCGGGCGGCGCGGCGGAGTGGAGGTCGAGGTGCGCTACTTCGTCCCCCTCGGCTTCGACTGCGAGGTGTGGGACGTGCGGGTGCGCAACGTCTCGTCCGACCGCAAGTCGCTCCGGCTGTGGGGGTTCGTCGAATGGTGCCTGTGGAACGCGCTGGACGATATGACCAACTTCCAGCGGAATTACTCCACAGGACAGGTCGAGGTCGAACCCCAGACGGTGTTCCACGTCACCGAGTATCGCGAGCGGCGGAACCACTTCGCCTATTTCCACTGCTCGGTGCCGACCTTGGGGTTCGACACCAGCCGCGAGGCGTTCGTCGGCCTGTGCAACACGCTGGCCGATCCGATCGGCGTGCGGCCGGGTTGCCGGGGTTCCATCGCCCACGGCTGGCAGCCGGTCGGCGTGCACCAGGTGGACCTCGAACTCGAGCCGGGCCAGGACGCTCGGTTCCATTTCCTCCTCGGCTACGCCGAAAACCCCGATGCGGAGAAGTGGGAGTCCAAGGGCGTCGCCAACAAGGCTCCGTTCCGGCGCGTCGCCGAGCGTCTGGCCACCTCGCAGGACGTGGACGCGGCGTACGATGCGCTCCGGGCGCGCTGGGACGACCTGTTGGGCGTGTTCCATTGCGAGGTTCCGGACGAGCACGTGAGCCGCATGGCCAACGTCTGGAACCAGGCGCAGGTGATGGCCACCCTGAACCTGTCGCGGTCGGCCTCGCTCTACGAGTCCGGGATCGGCCGAGGCATGGGCTACCGCGACAGCAACCAGGACCTGCTGGGCGTGGTGCACCTGCAGCCCGAGAGGGCCCGGCAAAGGATCCTCGACCTCGCCGCCACCCAGCTGAGCGACGGCTCCTGCTACCACCAGTACCAGCCTCTCACCAAGCAGGGCAACGCCGAGGTGGGGATGGGGTTCAACGACGATCCCCTGTGGCTGCCCCTCAGCGTGCACGCCTACCTGGCGGAGACCGGGGACTTCTCCATCTTGGGCGAGCGGTGCCCCTACAGCGACCAACCGGACAGCGGCGCCACCCTGATGGACCACTTGGAGCTGTCGATGGACTTCACGTGGCGGAACCGCGGGCCGCACGGCCTGCCGCTGATCGGCCACGCGGACTGGAACGACTGCCTGAACCTGAACTGCTTCTCCACGACGCCCGGCGAGAGCTTCCAGACCGCTGGAGACATCGAGGGCAGCGTGGCCGAGTCGGTCATGATCGCCGGCCTGTTCTGCTACGCGTCGCTCAAGATGGCGGACCTCTATCGCCACCTGGGGCGGGAGGAGGACGCCGAGCGGGCGTTGGAGCGCCGCGAGGAGATGGTCCGGGCGATCGACGCGCACGGTTGGGACGGCGACTGGTTCCTGCGGGCCTACGACGCCCGCGGCCGCAAGATCGGCTCCAAGGACTGCGACGAAGGGCGGATCTTCATCGAGAGCCAAGGCTGGTGCATCCTCGGAGGCGTGGGCCTGGAGGACGGGCGGGCGCTCCGAGCGCTGGACTCGGTGGCCGAGCGCCTGGCCACCCCCAACGGCATCGTGCTGCAGCAGCCGGCCTACTCGGAGTACCACCTCGAGCTGGGCGAGATCTCCTCGTATCCCCCCGGCTACAAGGAGAACGCGGGCATCTTCACCCACAACAACACATGGGTCCAGATCGCCGAGACGCTGGTGGGTCGCGGCGATCGGGCGATGGAGTACTACCTGGCGATCTGTCCTTCCCGGAAAGAGGCCCAGATCGACACCTACCGCTGCGAGCCGTACGTGTACAGCCAGATAACCGCGGGTCCGGACGCGCCGACGTACGGCGAGGCCAAGAACTCGTGGCTCACCGGCACGGCGGCTTGGTCGTTCGTGGCGGTCTCGCAAGCGATCCTCGGCGTGCAACCTACCTTGGACGGGCTGCGGATCGATCCGTGCGTCCCCTCGGCCTGGCGCTCGTTCTCGGTGACGCGGCGGTACCGAGGCAAGGAGTACCGGATCGCCGTCTCCAACCCGCGCGGGGTCTGCAAGGGCGTGCGGCGGATCGTGGTGGACGGCACGGAGATCGTGGGAAGCGTGATTCCGCCCGAGCTGGGCGGCGCCGTGGTGCAGGTCGAGGTGGAGCTCGGCTGAAGCCGGCCCTGCGTCAGGCCGCGGGCAGCCAGTAGAATCCCGGGCGAGATGGCCGCGAAGATCCAGGACGTGGGGCTGCTGGCGCTGAGGGTCGGGGTCGGCTTGACTCTGGCCTACTACGGCTCGCAGAAGCTGCTGGGCGTGTTCGGGGGGTTCGGCTTCACCGCCACCGTCGACTACTTCCAGCAATCGCTCGGCGTGCCGAAGTGGCTGGGAAGCCTGGCCGTGTTCGCAGAGTTGTTCGGCGGCTTGGGCCTGGTGTTCGGGGTGCTCACGCGCCTCGCGGCGCTGGGTGCGGCCTGCACGATGGCGGTGGCGACCTACGTGAAGGCCAAGCCGGAAGTGCTGAGGCAGATGGTCTCGCCCGGCGAGGGTGTGAACGCGGTGGCGGTCTCGTCGGAGGTGTTCTTCCCGTTCGTGCTGCTCGCAGCCTCGCTGGCGATCCTGGCGATCGGGCCGGGGGCGCTGAGCCTGGACGCCCGCTTCCCGGGTCGGGGGAAGGCGCGCAAGTGATCCGGCCGGCGGAGAGGCGCGACTGCGCGGCGATCTGGGGGCTGATCGTGCGGTTGGCCGAGTACGAGCGGCTGCAGCATCAGCTGGCCGGCAGCCCGGAGGCGCTGGAGAGGGCGCTCTTCGAGGAGCGTTGCGGCGAGGCCTTGGTCGCCGTCGAGGGCGGGGAGGTTGTCGGCTATGCGCTGTTCTATCCCACGTTCAGCACCTTCTTGGCTAGGCCCGGCCTATGGCTCGAGGATCTGTTCGTCGTGCCCGAGCGCCGCGGCACGGGGCTCGGCAAGGCTCTGCTGAGCGAGGTCGTTAGGATCGCCAGGGCGCGCGGCGCGGGCAGGGTCGAGTGGTCGGTTCTGGACTGGAACGAGCCCGCGATCCGCTTCTACGAGTCGCTGGGAGCGCGCTTGGTTCCCGATTGGCGCTTCTGCCGGTTGGATGGCGAGGCCCTTGAGCGGTTCGGCCCCTAGGACCCTGGACCCTGCGCGCCAACAGGGGACCTGCCTCGAGCGTAGGGAAGGGAGCGGGCGGCCCAGAGCTGTCCCATGGGGTAGCAAACAATGGCATTGAAGGAAATCGGCACGATGGAGCCGCTGGTCGACATCCAGAGCAGCCGCGATGAGCGGAACATCCCGATCGACAAGGTGGGCGTTCGCAACGTCCGCTACCCGATCGCCGTGCGGGACCGCGAGAAGATCTTCCAGCACACCGTCGGCACGTTCTCGCTCACGGTGGACCTCCCGCGGGAGTTCAAGGGCACGCACATGAGCCGCTTCATCGAGGTGCTCAGCGAGCACAAGGAGGAGTTCAGCGTCGAGAGCATCCCGTCGATCCTGAACCAGCTAAAGGAGCGGCTGAAGGCCGAGGAGGCGCACCTGGAGGTCCGCTTCCCGTTCTTCAAGCGCAAGGCGGCCCCGGTGACCGGGAAAGAGAGCCTGATGGAGTACGACTGCGGGTTCATCGCTGCCGGCAACTCGCACTACGACCTCGTGATGGAGGTGAAGGTGCCGGTGACCACGCTGTGCCCCTGCAGCAAGGAGATCAGCGACCGCGGGGCGCACAACCAGCGCGGCATCGTGACCGCCCGGCTGCGGTTCCAGGGAGCTCTCTGGATGGAGGAGGTCATCGAGGCCATCGAGCGCTGCGCCTCCTGCGACCTGTACCCGCTGCTGAAGCGTCCCGACGAGAAGTACGTCACCGAGCACGCCTACGACAACCCCCGCTTCGTCGAGGACATGGTTCGGGAGGTCGCCTTGGCGTTCGAGAAGGACGACCGCGTCGTCTGGTACGAGATCGAGGTCGAGAACCAGGAGTCGATCCACGCCCACAACGCCTACGCCTACCTCCAGCGCGACAAGCGCTGAGGTTCCCCGGGGGAACGGCCGATCGGAGGGCCGGGCTGGAGCCGCCCGGCCCTCCTTGTGCACCAATGCGGATCGTCCTCTCGCCGCGATAAACTGGCGGCGCCATGGCTGAATCCAAGCTTTCCGCAGGCATCATCGGGTACGGCGGCGCGTTCCATATGGGCAAGGCTCACGCCGAATCGCTGAAGAAGGCCGGCATCGAGACGGTCGCCGTGTGCGACCTGGACCCCGCCCGGCTCGAGGCCGCCAAGCGGGAGATTCCCGGAGTCCGCACCTACCGCGACTACCGCGAGCTGCTCGCCGACCCCGAAGTCGGCCTTGTGATCAACATTCTGCCCCACAACCTGCACGCATCGATCTGCGTGGAGGCGAGCAAGGCGGGCAAGCACGTGGTGACGGAAAAGCCGATGTGCATCACGGTGGAAGAGGCCGACGCGATGATCGACGCAGCCAGGCAGGCCGGCAAGATGCTCTCGGTGTTCCACAATCGGCGCTGGGACGACGACTACCTGACCATTCGCGAGACCGTGGCCTCGGGCCTGATCGGGGACGTGTTCCACGTGGAGTGCTTCATCGGCGGCTTCCACGGTCCGAGGGGCTGGTGGCGCGACGACAAAGCGATCTCCGGCGGAGCGCTGTACGACTGGGGCGCGCACTTCCTCGACTGGATTCTGAACCTCATGCCGGCGCCCGTCGCGAACGTGACCGGGTTCTTCCACAAGCGGCGCTGGAACGAAATGACGAACGAGGACCAGACGCAGGCGATTCTGCGCTTCGAGGACGGAGCGATGGCCGACTTGCAGGTGAGCAACCTCGCCGCCGTGGGCAAGCCGAAGTGGCGCATCCTCGGCACGCAGGGCGCCATCGTGGTGAACTGGGGACAGCCGCTGGACGTGACGGTGGAGCACAAGGGGCACATGGCCAAGATCCAGGTTCCGCTGAAGCCGGGCAGCTGGCAGGCGTACTACGACAACGTGGCCGAGCACCTGCTGCACGGGGGCGAGCTGGAGGTCAAGCCGGAGCAGTCCCGCCGCACCATCGCGATGATCGTGGCCGCGGAGGAATCGTCCAAGACCGGCCAGGCCGTCGTTCCGAAGTACCGCTGATCGAGGGCGCGCCGGGCGGCCCACAAGGGCCGCCCGCCGGGTGCCTCTACGCAAGCCGAAGGGCCGCCACGCTGCGCGCGGGCAGCTTCATGCGCAGGAGGCCGTCCCGAAGCTCCGGTTCGTCCCAGGCCTGCGGCCGCACCTCGTCCGGGCGGTCGAAGTCGTTGTGGGAGTCGAGCCTCCGGCCGTGCAGGAGGCGTGCGGAGCAGGTCTTCGGTGCTCCGCCGCGGAACTCCACCTCGACCTCCGTCCCTTCGGATGCGTCCAAGTTCGTGGCAGAAAGGTGGATGGAACCGTCGGCGGAGCGGGTCGCGGACACGCTGACCTGCGGCAGGGTCTCCGCTCCGGCCGGATGCCCGAGCTCTGCCGCGTGAACCGGCAGGAACTCCCCGTCCTGGTGCTCCTGCAGCATCTCGAAGGCGTGGTAGGTCGGGGTGAGGACCGACTTCGGTCCGTCGGTCAGCACCATCGCCTGCAGCACGTTCACGGTCTGCGCGACGTTCGCCATGTGAAGCCGGTCGGCGTGCCGGTGGAACACGTGCAGGGAGGCGGCCGCCAGCACCGCGTCGCGGATGGTGTTCTGCTGGTACAGGAAGGCGGGGTTGGTGCCCGGCTCGGCGTCGTACCAGGCGCCCCACTCGTCCAGCACGATGCCGATGCGGCCCTCGGGGTCGTAACGGTCCAGCCTCGTGCGGGTGGAGCGCAGGAACCGCTTGACGCCCAGGCCGTTCTTCAGCAGGCCGTACCATTCTTGCTCGGAGAAGCCGGTGGCGGAGCCCTTCACGTCCCAGCTCTCCGCGAACGCGTAGTAGTGCACGCTGAGCCCGTCCATCTGCCGCGCGGCGAGCCGGAGCAGGGTCTCGTTCCAGTCGTCGGTGAAGCCGCACGCGATCTTGTACAGCCGCCCGCCGCCGAAGTGCCGGCAGTAGGTCGCATACCGTCGGAACTCGTTGGCGTAGTGTTCGGCGGTCATGCCGCCGCCGCATCCCCAGTTCTCGTTGCCCACGCCCCAGTACAGGACGTTCCAAGGCTGCTCCCTGCCGTTGCTCTTGCGGAGGTCGGCCATCGGCCCGGGACCGGGGTGCGTGAGGTACTCCAGCCACTCCGCCATCTCCCGGACCGTTCCGGACCCCAGGTTGCCCACGATGTACGGCTCGCAGCCGAGCCTCTCGCACAGGTCGAGGAACTCGTGCGTGCCGAAGGAGTTGTCCTCGGTGGTTCCGCCCCAGTGCACGTTGACCATCCGCGGGCGGCTCTCCCTGGGCCCCACGCCGTCTCTCCAGTGGTAGGTGTCGGCGAAGCAGCCCCCAGGCCACCTCAGGTTGGGCATACGCAGCGCGCGCAGGGCCTCCAGCACGTCGCGGCGGTGCCCGGCCACGTTGGGAATCTCGGAGCCCTCTCCCACCCAAAGTCCGTCGTACACGCAGCGGCCGAGGTGCTCGGCGAAGTGCCCGTAGAGGTGTCTGCCCACGCGGAACGGGCTTCGATCGCAGTCGATAACCATTCGATTCATGGAATGCCTCGCGCGCCGAGTCTACCGGAACCCGCGCGGCGTCTCGGCCAGGAATCCTGCAGGTAAGATCGCCGCAAGTCTATGGCCCACCAGACGGCTCCGCGCATCACCGGCACGTTCCTGGACGAGATCACCCACGACATCCCCTCTCAGAACTGGGGCGTCGAGGACTGGCGCAGGGAGTTCCAGCTCTACCGCGCGATCGGCATCGACACCGTGATCATCATCCGCGCGGGCTACCAGAACAAGTGCATCTTCCCGGCCCGGTCGCTGCCGGACCTCCTGCCCGTCTACGAGGACCTCGCTCGGGTGTTCCTCGACCTGGCGGAGGAGAACGGCCTGTCCCTCTACTTCGGAACCTACGACTCGGGCTTCCATTGGCACCGCGGCTCCTGGTGGCGCGAGGTGGAGATCAACCGCCGGTTCGTGGACGAGGTCGTGGAGCGGTACGGCGCGCACCCGGCCTTCCGCGGGTGGTACCTGTGCCACGAGACCAGCCGCAACTCTTCGTCGATCGTGGAGCTGTTCCGGCGCATCGGGGGCCACTGCAAGGCCGCCAAGGATCTCCCGGTGCTCATCTCGCCGTTCCCGGAGGGGGACAAGCAGTTCGGGGCCGGCGCCTTCCGGCTCGAGGACTCCCTGGACCACTGGGACCGCATCTTCGCCGAGACCCGCGACGTGATCGACGTGTGCGCCTTCCAGGACGGCCAGATCCACTACCAGCAGCTGCCGGCGTTCCTCCGCGGCATCGCCGAGCTGGGCGAGCGGCACGGCATCCGCATCTGGTCGAACCTGGAGACGTTCGACCGCGACATGCCCATCAAGTTCCCGCCGGCCGACTGGCGCTACCTCCGCTTCAAGATGGAGGCCGCGGCGACGGTCGCCGAGAAGATCATCACGTTCGAGTTCCCGCACTTCGTGTCGCCGCACTCGTGCTATCCGGCCGCGCGCAACCTGTTCCGCCGGTACTGCGAGTACTGCGGCTTCGACGAGGTACTCGCCCGGCTCTGAGGGAGAACCCATGAGCGTTCTGCTGACCACCGTCGTTCTCGGCTTCCAATGGAACGCCGGACTCACCGCTTCCTTTTCGGGCGTTCCGGTGGTGCGCGGCACGTCCATCCAGGTGTACGAGCCGGGGTGGACCAAGGGCTACTACTCGTCCACCTACGGCCAGAAAAGGGTGGAGCGCCTGCCGGACGGCGGCTACGAGCTGCGGTTCGAGACGCCCGACGGCCGCGCGAAGGGCAGCCAGCGCACGGTGGTCACCACGCTGGGATACCGCACGGACTACGAGCTCCTCTGGACCGGGCCGAAGCCGGCCAACGCCGAGGTTGCCGCGGCGATCCTTTGGGCGCCGGCCCTGGACCGGGGCTCGCTCGAGATCGATGGAAAGCCTGCGCGCTCCCTCCGGCCGAGGGCGTTCCCGGAGACGGCGGGCATCGGCGAGCGATCGTTCGGCGAGGGGCGTCTGTTCCGCTTCGAGTCCCCCATCGGCCGCATCGAGCTGGAGGGCTCGATCGGCGGCTGGGTGGCGTTCGACGCCCGCGGCTACAACCAACCCTTCGCGGAGAACGACGATGTGTTCTGGCTCGGCCACACGGGCCTGCCGCTCGAGCCGGGAAAGCCGCTGCGGTTCAGCGTCGAGGTGAGGTTCTGGCCCAAGGAACTGCCGACGGTTCCGGTAGCGACGGTCGGCGCCCGCGGACGCCCCGCTCCCCGCGCCGCCGACGCGGACGGGCCTCTGCCTCTGGTGCCCAAGCCGAAGGAGGTCCGGCTGGAGAGAGGGTTCGTGCCGCTGGGGCCGAGTCCTGCGCTGGACCTTCCGCGGTCGTTGCGCGGCTTCGAGAAGGACTGGCTGGACTTCTACGGCGCGCTGTGGGAGCGCACCGAGGGCGACTCCGCCAAGGTCCGCGTTCGCATCGGCGACCTGGGTTTGCCGCCCGAGGGCTACCGGCTGTCGATCCGGCGGGACGGCGTCGAGGCGGTCGGGCAGGACGCCGAGGGGGCACGCAACGCGCTGTACACGCTCGCGATGCTGGCGCGTCCGGTCGGCGGCCGCCTGCAGGTGCCGGTTGGAACGGTGCGCGATTGGCCCTCGGCGGGCTTCCGAGGCGTGCACCTGTTCGTCGGGCCGGACTCGAAGGCGTTCCAAGAGCGCCTGTTCCGCCGTGTGATCCGCCCCCTGAAGATGAACAGGGTGGTGTTCCAGTGCGAGCGCACCGATTGGTCGGCGTTCCCAGGCATCCGGACGGAACTGACCATGCCGCGGGAGGCCCTGGCCGAGCGGTTCGACTTCGTGCGGGGCCTCGGCATCGAGCCGATCCCTCTGATCCAGAGCCTCGGGCACATGGAGTGGTTCTTCGCCAACGGCCAGAACCTGGACTTGGCGTTCAACCCGGCGTCGCCGTACACGATCGACCCGCGCAAGCCCGAAGCCAAGCGGGCCCTCGAGGCCATCTGGGACGAGGCCATCCGCCTCCTCCGTCCGAAGACCATCCACTTTGGACTGGACGAGATCGACATGGTCGGTTTCCCGGACGACCCCGAGCTGGCCACCAGGCTCTGGGAAACGGCCCTCCCGATCCTCTCCGGCATCGCCGAGCGGCACGGCGTGCGGGCCATGCTGTGGGGCGACATGGCGCTGGCGCCCGGCGAGGCGGTGGACGCCGCCAACGGCCACGACGCGGAGACCGCCAGGCGCCGGCGCGCCGCGATCCCCAAGGGCTGGCAGATCGCGGACTGGCACTACGCCGCCCGCCCGGAGCCGGAGCCGTTCCGCAAGAGCCTGCAAGTTTGGAAGGCGGAGGGCTACGAGCCGATCGCGAGCACGTGGTACTCGCCGGACAACGTTCGGTCGTTCACATTGGCCGCGATCCATGAGGGCTGCGGCGCGCTCCAAACCACGTGGGCGGGCTACACGTCGACCGAGAAGGCGATGCGCGAGCAGTGGTCGCAGGCGGCCGCCTACGTGCTCTCGGCCGACTACGCGTGGAGCGGGCGCAAGGAGCGGATCGCGGAGCTGGACTACGTGGCCGGGGACCTGCTCCGCCGGCTGTACGGCGACCGGCCGGGCCGCGTCGTGCCGCGCCGGGGCTGGTTCGCACTTTGGAAGCCTCTGGGCAAGGAGACGAAAGCCGCCGGCTCGCGCGTTGCGCTCAACGAGCCGTTGGCCTTGACCACCGTGGTCGCCGATGGAGGCGAGGGGCTACCCGCGGAGGCGCGCCTGCGCTGGGAGGCCAGGGGCGGAACTCTGGTGGTCGCCTTGGACTCCGCCGCCCGCAGCCAGGACGGCGAGCCCGTCGGCCGGCTCACCGTGGTGACCGACCGCAGCGAGAAGTCTCTGGATCTGCGGTACGGGGCGCATGTGCGTTCCGCCACCGACCGTGGCGGCTTGGCGGAGGCCGAACGCTCGGCGGACGGCTTGTGCCTGGTTCGTCTGCAGCTCGGGGATGGCGTGCGCGTGCGGGAGGTCGTGCTGACCGCCGCCAACCGCTACTCTGGCCTGCGCCTGCACGGAGCGACGGTCTACTGAGCGTCCCTGGCGCGACGGGCACGGTCGGCGGCCCCGATCGCAGACCGGGACCACTCACGGAGGAGCGCAGGGTCGCCCAGGACTTCCTTGGGAACCTCGTAGAAGGCGATGCCCGCCTCGGGAGGGGCGTCCGCGAAGGGCCGGCACCCTGCCCGCAGGAACAGGTCCTCGTTCTCCGAATCGGCCCTCAGGTAGAGGCTGGAGCCTGCCACGATGCCGAACAGCAGGCCACGATGAACCAGCCCCGCTCCGCCGAACATCGGGCGGACCTCCAAGGGGAGCTCCACGGCGAGCGATGCCTCCACGCTGGCGAGGAACTCGGCGGAGTACGGCACGTCAGGGCTCCGGGTACAGGTTGCGGATCAGGCTGCGGACGGTGGCGTCCAGCTCGCTGTCGCGGACCATCATCTCGCCGATCTTGGTGCAGCCGTGGATCATCGACGTGTGGTCCCGGTTGCCGAACAGGGTTCCCAGGTGCTTCCAGCTGGCGTTGGTGATCTCGCGGGCCACGTAGATCGCCACGTGCCGAGCGTGCACGATCGGCGCCCGCCGCGAGGTGCCAAGAATCTCCTCCTTGGGAACCTGGAACCGCTCGGCCACGGCCTGCACGATCTGGTCGAAGCTGGGCTTGGCGACGGCCCCGGCACGGAAGTCGGCGGCCACCCGCTGGGCCAGCTCCAGGTCCATCGGCAGCCCCTCGACGCCGGCGAGCAGGATGAAGCGGTTGAGCGCACCTTCGAGCGTTCGGATGCTTCCGGGAACGTTCTGCGCGAGGTGCATCGCGACCCCTGGATCCAGCTCCACTCCCTCCTGCTGGGCCTTGCTGAGCAGGATCGCGCAGCGCGTCTCGGTGTCGGGCATCCGCACGTCGGCCACCAGCCCCGACTCGAAGCGGGAGCGGAGTCGCTCGTCCAGGATCAGAAGGTCCCGCGGAGGGCGGTCGCTGGTCAGGACGATCTGCTTGCCGAATTGATGCAGGGCGTTGAAGGTGTGGAACACCTCCTCCTGCGTCTTGTCCCGACCGGCGATGAACTGGATGTCGTCGACGAGCCAGACGCCCACGTTGCGCTGGCTCTTGCGGAACTGCTCGATGCGGCCCGTCTGCAGCGACTGGACGAACTCCTCGGCGAACTGCTGGGCGGTGATCAGAAGGGGCCGCAGGGCCGCGTCGCGCTTCAGCAGCTCGTGCGCGATGGCGTGCAGAAGGTGGGTCTTGCCAAGGCCGGGCGGCCCGTAGATGAACAGCGGGTTGAACCGCCTGCCGGGATCCTCGGCGACGGCCTTCGCACCGGCGTAGGCCAGCCGGTTGCACTGCCCGACCACGAAGGTGTCGAAGCGGTACTTCTCGTTGGGCTGGAACAGAAGCGCCGGCGCCGAGCGCTCGAGCGCCGCGGCCTCCTGGACCTCCGGAGCTTCCCTCCGGGATCCCTTGCCCACCTCCACCTGGAGCTCGATCGCTCGGCCCAGCTCGTCGGAGAGCATCGCACGGAGCGTGGAGGCGAACCGCTCGGCGACCCAGTTGCGCACGAACTGCCCGGGGGCCGTCAGCACCACCGTGTCGCCCCTCAGCTCGCCAGGCTTGAGCGGCAGGATGAACCTGCGGTGCCAAGCGGGCACGATCTCCTCCCGCAGACGCTCCACGACCTGCTTCCACGCCTGGCGGAGGCGTTCTTGCTCGGGGTCGTCGAACAGACTCTGTTGGCTCATGGCGAAACCCGCTCGCTCGGCCCGGGGTCGTCCCTCTCGGAGCGGGACTGCATTATACACGCGCGCTTCGGTGGCGCTCCATCGGTCCGGGCGCCGCAGAGGCCGGGCATTGGTCGTTCTTCGCCATCTATGGGGAAAGAGAGCGATCTATGGATTCCCAGCGTGCTCGTTCGCCCTCTTTCGATGGTGCCTGGCTCCTGCTGCAGAACCCAATGGACGGTTGTCTACGCGCCCCGCAGAACGGGCTACACTTACGCTCGTGGAGCGGGTGCTTGGGGTGCTGGCGGGCGAGCCTCTTCCCGGTGCGGTCCTGCAGGCATGGTGCGATTCGGCCGAGCTCGTTCTGGCTGCGGACGGCGGGGCGGACCGCGTGCTGGCCGTCGGCAGGCGCCCCCACCGCGTCGTCGGAGACCTCGATTCGCTCTCGGAGGCGGCCCGAACGCTCGGGCTGGAGGTCATCCACGACGCGGACCAGGACTCCACCGACTGCGACAAGCTGCTGCGGCTCGCCGGATCCGTCGGCGCGGCGTCGGTCACGCTCGCCTGCGTCGAGGGAGGCTATCTGGACCATCTGCTCGCGGTGCTGGCCAGCGCCGCCCGGTCGCCTCTGGGCGTGCGTCTGGCGCTGCGCACCGGCGTCGCCTGGGTGCTGCGGGGTCCGACGACGACCGCGATCCGAACCCGCCCTGGGCGCCGGGTGTCTCTCCTTCCGCTCACGCGGTGCCACGGCGTCGGCCTGCAGGGGGTTCGATGGGCGCTCTCCGGGGCGACGCTGGACTGGCTGGGGCTGGTGAGCGTCTCGAACCGAGCCGAGTCCGACTCCGTTCTCGCCACGATCGGCGAGGGATGCGCGGTGCTGTTTGCGCAGTACGAGCCGGATGAGGTTCCCTTCTGGTGATGCTGCTCCGCTTCACGGCGCTCGACTACCTCGTGTTCGCCCTGTTCGCGGCGACGCTGCTCGCCCTGGGCTTCTCCGCCCGGCTGAGGGACAACTCCATCCTGCAGTTTCTGGCCGCCGGAAGGCGCCTGACCCTGCCGATGTTCGTCGCGACGCTGGTGAGCACCTGGTACGGCGGCATCCTCGGAGTGGGGGA
>Ga0308419_1000434_pt1 | contig 30756 bp, 28 predicted proteins | sample HotsprSampleMS50_FD_203674 | JGI IMG/M metagenome (GOLD analysis project Ga0308419, IMG submission 203674) | Hot spring phototrophic mat microbial communities from Mushroom Spring, Yellowstone National Park, Wyoming, United States - 20090730_MS50 ... | reverse complement strand
ATCATTATACTGTGTTTGTAGCATTGTGCTCCTCCTATAAAATAATATTTTTAAAGTAATTTATATTATCTGGTAGGAGTACAATGCTTCTTTCAAGCATCTTTTACACACTATTTGGGACATTACCATTTTTTAGAGATTCTTCATTATCGATAACAACATCTTTTTGTAAAAACTGAACAGTTGTCCTGGCATAAGCAGCGGTGCTTAGTAACAACACAATAATTATAATTAATCGCTTCATAGCATCCTCCATTTTATATACTCTTATAAAAACAAAAGATGTCAAACATTATTATAAAGCTTTTATATTTTTATTGGCATTATTTAGGGCACCCTTTAATCTTCTGGCACAATGAGCACCATTGATTGATATTTTACCGGTAACTATCGCCACAACTAAAAATTCTTGTCATATTTATAACATAAAATTTTTAACACAATATAAAATAATTGACAATACCTATTAAATGCACATATACTAAAAGTAAATTTTATAGCACCAGAGGACTGTATGACACTGAAAAATAAAATATTAATTATTCTTAGCCTTTGCCTGTTACTGTGCGTTGGTGCATATTTTATAATATCAAGCACATTTACCAACTTTGAAAAGCAGCTTTTTGAAAAATGCCGTATTGAGGCACTGGTTGGTGCGCGAGTCATGAGTGAAATGATTGAGATGATGATTGATACCGGCATCATTACCAAACAGCAGGTTTTTGACCGTAATTATATCCCCATACCAAATACAAATCCGCAGAAGTTTAGAACCCAATATGACGCTATATTTGATAGATACATACAGAAAATTGAAGATGAGTTTTTAAAAGATGAAGATTTAGAGTTTGCAGCGCTTGTTGATATTAATGGGTATCTTCCCACTCACAACAGCAAATATGCAAAACCTGAAACAAATGACCCGGTGTATAATTTAAAATACAGCCGTTCAAAGCGCATCTTCAACGATATGGTTGGCATTAATGCTGCTCGATTTATTGGGCCGGGAACCATAAAGCAGCTTTATAACCGCGATACCGGCGAGATAATGTGGGATATTGCAGCACCTGTTTTTGTCAAAGGTGAGCATTTTGGCGCATTCAGAGTGGGTGTTTCCCTTAAGCGCATTAATGAATTAAAAAATCAGATGATTATCATTGTTGGCATGACCATACTTGTTATTTTAAGTATCACCATGCTTATGCTGTTTTTAATTTTGCCGCGAAAGCTCTATGATACTGATTTAGATATTCCACAATATTAATATAAAAACTAGTCATACTCCCATCGCCTTGGGCAGTGAGAGTATGTATTTATTATTATTTACACATAAAAAATACATTGAGGAATCAAAAAAAAGCGTTTTATTTTTTTCGTACATTATAAAATGACAATTATTTTCTTATTTTTGATTTATCTATTTCTATCTGTGCATAGGCAGAGTGGTTGTGTATGGATTCCATACTCTCCGTTTCTACTAAAAACCACAGCACTTTAGGGTGAGTTAACAGCTTTACCGCAACATTGCGCACAATATCCTCAACAAACACAGGATTTTCATAGGAGCGTTCGGTAATATATTTTTCATCTTCCCTTTTGAGCAATGCATAAATCTCGCTTGAGCCGCAAGCTTCAACCAGTTCAATGAGCTCTTCAATCCATAGTATTTCTTTTGCCCGTACTGAAACGCTAACAACACTACGCTGATTATGTGCACCATACTGGCTTATTTCTTTTGAGCATGGGCACACCGAAAGCAGCGGCACCTTTACCTGCAGTGTATAATAATCAACTGAAGAGTCGCCCTGCAGCGTACATACATAATCCATTTTAGCTTTTTCGCAGCTTATTGGAGCAACCTTGGTTATAAAATATGGGAATTCAATATTTACATGTGATGTCTTTGCATTAAGCTCTTTTTTTAAATCTTCAAGGATATTACGGACATTCTTTGTGCTTATGCCCCCCTGATAGCGGTTGAGCACCTCAACAAAACGCGACATGTGGGTGCCGCGGAAATGCTCGGGCAAATCCACATACATATTGATGCGCGCAACCGTATGCTGCACTCCATCAGCCCTATCAAGCACCACCACCGGATAGGTAATATCCTTCACACCAACCTTGTTGATTGGCAGATTCCTGTCATCCGGCTGCGATTGTATATCCTTCAAACTTTTACGCGGCATTATGCTACTTCGTTACGCTTTAACCTCTTCTTTTTCAGCCAATCCTGCCTGCTCTTTAATCTTTTCTTCTATGGCTTTTGCAACATCAGGATGCTGGTCTAAAAAGCTCTTAGCATTTTCACGCCCCTGCCCTATGCGCTCATCCTTGTATGAATACCATGTACCGGCTTTTTGAATAATATTGTATTTTACGCCTAAATCAAGAATGCCTGCATTGCGCGAAATTCCACCATCATACATAATGTCAAACTCTGCCTGCCTGAACGGTGGTGCCACCTTATTTTTCACAACCTTTACGCGCACGCGGTTACCAACAGCTTCTTCACCAACCTTAATGGTATCAACCTTGCGTATATCAAGCCGCACCGATGCATAAAACTTAAGCGCATTGCCGCCGGTAGTTGTCTCGGGCGAACCAAACATAACACCAATCTTATGGCGTATTTGATTAATAAATATCACACTTGTCTTTGATTTTGAAATAACGCCGGTAAGCTTTCGCAGAGCCTGGCTCATCAGTCGTGCCTGTAACCCCATGTGTGCATCGCCCATCTCGCCTTCAATTTCGGCACGGGGTACCAATGCAGCAACCGAGTCTATTACAACAATATCTATCGCCCCCGAGCGCACTAATGATTCCGTAATTTCAAGCGCCTCTTCACCGGTATCCGGCTGCGAAACCAATAGTTCATCAGTATTGACACCCAATTTTTTTGCATACACAGGATCAAGCGCATGCTCGGCATCAACAAACGCTGCAATGCCACCCAACTTTTGTGCCTCGGCAACTACATGCAGTGTCAATGTGGTTTTACCCGATGACTCAGGCCCATAAATCTCGGTGATGCGCCCGCGCGGAATACCACCAATGCCAAGCGCAATATCAAGCTCCAGCGAGCCTGTTGAAATGGCCGGCACCTTCATCTTTGCACTCTCATCGCCAAGCCGCATAATGGAGCCTTTGCCAAACTGCTTTTCTATCTGCAAAATTGCCGATTCCAGCGCCTGCGATTTCTGATTAAGTTCTTTTTGTTCACTCATGATTGTTACCTCATTGTGTGGTTTTCTATATATAACGCCCATGCTGCAAAAAATTAAAAAAAAATTTTAAAAAAAATTGTGGGCGATAGTTACTGTAAAATGGATTGATTATGTCATATTATAGCCCATAGCAATAAATTGTCAACTGATATACTTATAGTATGTTTAGATTTTTTTAAGAAGTATGTTATGCTGCTTTCTTCTAGCTTGTGCCCTTGTTTCTACAAAAAATTTCTCACCTGTTAAGGGGTCAGAGCCTGTGTAATACTGTATTGAAGACAATGTCATTGGTAGCGGTATAAACGCCTGACACTGATATGGCACATAGCCAAAAAGCTTCTCAATATCACTGCGCATCCTGTACACAGAGCTATCGGTACTGCCAGGATGGCACGACATTAAATATGGCACAAGATAGTATTCCCTACCCAAGCGCTTGCAAGCAGTATTAAACGCCTCTACAAATTCACCAAGCGGGAAACCCTCTACTTTCCGCATGGCTCTGAGCACCGTTGCATCAGTATGCTCTGGTGCAATCTTGAGCTGGCCGCTTACAAAATGTTTTACAAGCAGTTCTAATTCCTTTTTTGAATTTTTCCCGCTCATAAATACATCATACCGTATCCCTGAACCCACTGACACCTGCTTTACATTAGGCAGGGTCAGAGCATCCTCCAAAAGTCCAAGCCAGCTTTCAGTGTTAATAACCAAATTCTTGCACACGTCAGGAAACACACAGCTTTCACGGTTGCAGCCACCAATGTTACACTGCATCCCATACATATTTGCCGACGGCCCGCCAATATCGCTGATATGCACCTTCTTCTTTGACACAGTAACTATCTCCCCTTTAATTGAATCAGCCGAGCGCGAAACAATTATCTTTCCCTGATGCAGGGTCAGAGCACAAAACGAGCAACCACCTGCACAGCCACGATGAGCATTAATTGAATATTTGATCATTTCGTAAGCCGGGATTGTATCTGTATACATTGGATGGGGTTTACGCTCGTAGGGTAGCATATAGTATGAATCAAGCTCTTTCTGGCTCAAAGCGGGTGGCGGATAATGCACAATATACCTACCACCAGTACTCTGAGCTATAATCTTTGAGCTGAAATTGCGGTAAAACATGTTATACATTAATAGCAATGCGTCCTGATTTGCCATTGACTCCTCTTCCGGCGGCAGCACAACAGCATCATCTGGTTTTTGTTTGGCGATAGTTACTGTGCCAGGAATCCCTTCAAGGCTCTGACCCCTTGACAGGCGCCGTGCTATCTCTACAATCTGAAATTCACCCATGCCATAGACTAAAATATCAGCACGGCTGTCCACCAGGATGCTCCGTCGAAGCTTATCCTGAATAAAATCATAGTGGACTAGCCTTCGCATTGACGCTTCAATGCCGCCAATGACAATGGGCACATCTTTATAACGCTGCTTTATAAGGTTACAGTAGGTAATTACTGCATTAGAAGGCTTGATACCACCCTTACCACCGGGTACATAGGGGTCATCATTTCGGATTTTCTTAAACGCGGTAAAGCGTGAAAGCATTGAATCAATGTTGCCGCTAGTTACACCAAAGAAAAGATTTGGCCTGCCAAATATTTCAATGGATGATGGGTCAAAAAAATTAGGCATTGCAATAATGCCAACAGTAAAGCCTGCTTTTTCCAAAACACGTCCAATTACTGCAACACCAAATGACGGATGATCAATATATGCATCACCCGTCACTAGTATTATATCTAAATTTTTCCAGCCTCTTTGTATGGCTTCTTCTTTTGTTAATGGTAAAAACAACTACGTACCTTATAATTTAGCTTCAATCTTTTCACCAATGTGATTTCGTTGTTTAATATACTCCAATTTATTTAATGCATCAACAAAAGAAAGTATACCTGCCACGGATATATCTATATTGACACCATTGCCAAATACTTTAAGCCTACGCCCTTCAATTTCTTCAACCACAGTTACCGTTACCTCGCACAATGCATCTGACCCACCTGTTATAGCAACCAGATTGAAGGATTCAATCTTTGCTGTTGTACCGGTTATCTTTTTCACTGCATTAATGCCAGCATCAACACCACCGTTACCGTGTGCAACATCAAATGTTTCTACCCCATCATTGTAGCGGTCTTTAACTGTAACCAGCGTCATTGGTGGCGAGTACATACCGGTTGAAATCTGCACATTGGTAACTTTGTATCGGCCTTTCATCTTGTATACTGCTTCGCCAACAAGCACTTCAAGGTCCTCATCAAAAATCTGCTTCTTTTTATCAGCAAGCACCTTAAACAGTTTAAAGAAGCGTTCCAATTCTTCATCGGTAAGGTTATATCCCAAGCTATTCAAGCGTGCAATAACAGCATGGCGGCCTGAGTGTTTGCCCAATACCAGAGTTGACTTTGAAATGCCAACATCTTCAGGTTTCATAATCTCGTATGTCATAGCATTTTTTAACACACCATCCTGATGTATCCCAGATTCATGGGCAAAAGCATTAGCACCAACAATTGCCTTGTTTGGCTGTACGCTCACACCGGTAATATGTGTTAAAAGCTTGGATGTTGACATGATTTGTTTTGAATTTATATCAGTATACACCTGAAACTTTTCACCACGTGTTTTCAATGCCATCACCAGTTCTTCCATGGCAGTATTGCCTGCACGCTCACCAATGCCATTAACCGTACACTCAACCTGCCTTGCACCAGCTTCGATAGCAGCCAAAGCGTTTGCTGTAGCAAGCCCTAAGTCATTATGGCAGTGTACTGATATGATTGCCTTATCTATATTTGGCACGGTATTAAAAAGAAATTTAATAAACTCGTAAAATTCGGATGGGATGGCATATCCCACCGTATCGGGGATGTTCACTGTTGTAGCACCAGCTTTGATAACGGCTTCAACCATCTGAGCCACATAATTCCAATCACTTCGGGTAGCATCCATTGGCGAAAATTCAACATTGGATGTATATTTAGCTGCATGTTTTACTGCTTCAGTTGCTATCGCTAAAACCTCTTCACGTGTCTTTTTAAACTGGTACTGAATATGAATATCTGAACTTGAAATGAACGTATGGATGCGCGGATTGTCTGCATATTTCAAAGCATCCCATGCCACATCAATGTCTTTGAAGTTGGCTCGTGCAAGCCCCGCCACCTGAACTCCTTTTACCCGTTCAGATATGCGTTTTACCGCTTCAAAGTCTCCCGGCGATGATATGGGGAATCCTGCTTCAATAATATCCACTCCCAATTTTACAAGCTGGTCAGCAAAATGAAGTTTTTCATCAATGTTCATGCTAAAACCCGGCGCCTGCTCACCATCGCGCAATGTTGTATCAAATATAAATACTTTATTTTCCTTTGATTTTGTTACTGTCATAGAAATTCTCCTTTACCTGTAGTTGATATCAAAATTAATAATGATGATTTCATATTATTTTTTAGCAATCGTTGGGAATTCATCCCTTTATACCTCCAGCGCATATAAAATAAAACCGCCACGGGGTTTCCGTGGCGGCTATACATTTCACTATGCCAATACCTCTCACGAAACCCCTGTCGCGGTTTTTCCTAATAGTAGTAGTCCCAGAAGGTTAGCTATGTTGCAAAGGTTTCGTGGAATCATAATAAACATCATAATAGTACATACATAAATTATCAATTACAATTAATCACACAATGCATTATTGTCAATATATTTTAAATATTACATAATAAAATTTTACTACTTCACTAGTATATCTCGGCGTTATGCCATTAAAAGAGTACACTTTTATTGTGCTTCAATATCTCTTTTTTGATAAATTCCATGATTATCTCCAAAATCAGAGAATCTATTTACTATTGTAAATATCAATAGTATGAGGGTTTTAACATACCACCAAATTGTAGAAAATTTATTATCGTTAATTCTATAAAACGATTGACCACAATACAATTATACTTTAACATTATTAATGTTTTTCAGTATTTATTCCTAAACAGTAATTTAACATAAATACCTGTACACTCCCACCGCCGAAGGCGACGAATGTACATTTATTATTATTTCTGCATAAAAATACATTGAAGATTTAAAAGTGATTTTTTATAACATTGTTACAGAAAAAAGTAATTATATCATATTGGATGGAGAACATAGTACATGAAATATAATAACAAATCCCTTATCCAGGCATTCTTTAAGCTGGAATCAGCCAGTGGAATACTTATGATAATTGCAACAATACTAGCAATGATTATAGCCAATACACCTTTGAATCAACTATACAATCTATTGCTCACCATACCATTATCAGTAGCAATAGGGACTTTTGCCATTGCCAAGCCGCTATTGCTATGGATTAACGATGGACTCATGGCAATTTTTTTCTTCATGATTGGCCTTGAACTAAAAAGAGAGCTTATTGAAGGAGAACTATCGAATATAAAAAAAATAAGCTTACCTGCTATTGGCGCTGTTGGGGGCATGCTGGTACCTGCCCTTATTTATGCCGCATTCAATTATAATGACCCGGTAGCTATGAAAGGCTGGGCAATACCAGCCGCAACAGATATTGCTTTTTCCTTAGGGATACTGTCTTTACTGGGCAAACGTGTGCCACCTAGCATAAAGATATTTTTAACTTCACTTGCTATCTTTGATGATCTGGGTGCAATCATTATCATTGCATTTTTTTATACTGCAAATCTTTCTTTCACTGCACTTACTATATCACTGTTATGTATTCCTGTATTATTATTGTTAAATAAAAAAGGAATCACATCAAAAAGCATATATGTACTAATAGGTATCGTAATGTGGGCAGCAATGCTGAAATCAGGTGTCCATGCAACACTGGCAGGAGTGCTCTTAGCATTGTGCATCCCATTCCAATCAGATAATGGAACTTCGCCACTTAAAGAATTTGAACATGACGTACATCATGCGGTTGCTTTTATCATCCTGCCGGTATTTGCATTTGCCAATACCGGAATTAATTTTAGCGGTATGACTGCTCAGCACCTTTTACATGGAGTGCCCATTGGCATAGCAGCAGGCCTTTTTTTTGGCAAACAGCTAGGGATAGTAATTTTTTGCTATGGTGCATGGAAAGTTGGCATTGCATCACTGCCATCCCAAACCAATTGGAAGATGCTTTATGGCACTGCAATATTGTGCGGCATAGGATTTACCATGAGTCTTTTTATTGGTTCACTGGCTTTTGAAGAAACAGGCACCAATCTTTTATTTGATGAACGTATTGGTATTCTGGCAGGGTCACTGCTATCGGGAATTGTTGGGTATTTTGTGTTACACAAAACACTTCCTGAATAATTATATTGTTTGTTTCTTAAAAATAATTTAAAATAAATACTTGTACACTCCCGCCGCCGAGGGCGGCGGGAGTGTACATTAATTAATATTTGTACATAAAAATATTTTTAGCAATTAACCGTGATATATTTACATTGATATACATCATTATAATGTATTGTTTTTCTTGAACAAACATCTCATGAATGCATTCCATAATTATTGACAATTTTGTGTTTTTACTAGTATACTACTATCATGGAAATTTCAGGAAAATCATTCATAGCACATCCGGAAGAATGCCCTTATTTACATAATAGAACCAAGACATATCGCTATTCCATTATATACAGTCTTACAGCAGATGAGCACAATACTCTTTTAGCAGAGGGATGGCGGCACTTTGGCTATACATTTTTTCAGCCAGCGTGTGCAGATTGCATGTTATGTATTCCCGTACGGATCAAAACCTTTGATTTTATTCCCTCAAAAAGTCATCGGAGGGTTTTACGTAAAAACGAACATACAAAAACATCTATTAATGAACTATCTCTAACCCACAAAATCTATTCCATCTATGAAAACCACTCTATTAATCGCTTTGGTGAATTACCATCACTACAGTTTTTAATTACCAATGTGCTGGATATATGTTCCAACACCTATCAAATTGAGTATTATCACAATTCAGTGCTGTTTGCCGTAGATTATATTGATGAAACTAATGAAGCCTTAAGCTCAATTTATTGTATCTATCACACAAACTTTGCTAAATTAAGCCCTGGGATTTTCAGCATCCTCTATGCAATTAATCTTGCCAAGCAAAAAGGATTACCCTACCTCTACTTAGGCTACTATGTCCCTGGCTGCAAGGTGATGGAATATAAAATATCGTTTCATCCTTACCAGTGGTATAACTGGAAAAACCAACAGTGGTGCGATGAGCCAGTTATTTTATGAGCTATCGCTCCAGTAATGCTGTATCAATGATGTGTGTCACATGCTCATCAACATAGCTGTATGTCAGGTCAGTGGATTGTGCATCAGGGAAAACATTGGTAAACACGCCATGTGCCTGTGCATAAATAAAACTGTACGCACTATCGGCTGGATACTGTGAATCCTGCCACAGGGAAACTCCAACCACAAGCAGTACGCAAGCAGCTAAAGAGCCACATGCAACATACAATCTATTTCTTTTGGTTACCCGTGTAAGAACAGCTTGTGCAATTGTTTCATCCCACTGGCTGTTTTGCAATCGCTCATTAATAGCTTCATCAAATCGTGTTGTACTACTGTTCATAGTTCCTCCTGCAATAACTTATACAGTATACATTTACCCCTGGATAAGCGCGATTTTACCGTACCTTTTGGTATACCTAATGTGCCTGCAATTTCATTTTCATCATTACCCAGGGCTTTTAGTTTTATAACATCTTTATACTTTTCAGGGAGCTTTTCAATAACAGGCATAAGCGATAGTTCATCGTATTGAATCTCAGGAGGATTTAGATTTATACTGTGAAAAAGCCTGTTACGTTTATTCTCCTCACGCAGCATTTTCTGTGTCATCCGTTTTGCTTCATTTGCAGCAATTCGATATAACCAGGTTTCAAGTGATGACTCTTCCTTAAACTTGCCCGCAACAAGGCTTCTATATGCCCTGATATAGGTTTCCTGGACCACATCATCGATTGCCTCATAGAACTGTGCTGCAAGGTGCTTGCGCACAGCCTGCAGCACAATAGCTTTTGTTTGGCCAACAATTGTTGCAAATTCTTTTTGGGTCATATTGCTGCCTTATCACTTACATCATTGGCTCATCAAATCCCATTGGGCCATGTGGGTGCATCTTTTCCATTCTTTGCATTTCCATTTGTTTATACGCTTTAAGCTTCTTCAACTGGTCTTTGTTAAGCTGTTTTTCAATATCCATAACATGCTGTATTCTCAGTATATGAAGCTCTATGCGCAAATCGCCTATCTCTTTTAGTTTAGCGCGCACTGCATTAATGTCAACTTCATCTTCAAGCAAAAGCTTTTTCAGCTGAACCATCTTTGGTGCCAATTTTTCCCGTATGTCAAGCATGCGCTTTTCATACTGATTATTAATCTCAACAATCTTATCTACCTGAGCATCAGACAGCCCCAACTCCTGCTTTAGCAGCTGTACATCACCAAAGATTGGGCCTTTCTTCATTGACATATCATATTGCCCCTTTCCCTTTGGTCCTTGTGCAAATGCAATCGTGGCAATAAGAGACATAGCCAAAGCATACATAAAAACCTTTTTCATAAGTTTCCCCCTTCAATTATAGTGGCTTCTTCGTAAATATGATGATTAGACCTTCATTCAAGGTATTAAGTTCCATTTATCTTCAAAAGCTAAAGAAATATTTATTGACTTTACACTTTTTCATCCCTTTTGAAGAAGCACGAAAACTTATAGAAAAGGCACATTATATTGCACTTACCAACTGCGCATGCCGTATAAGTGTACAAAAATGTGATAAGATGCATGCATAAATATTTGATGGAGCCGTTGAATACCTTGTTAACCATTGATTTGTATGGAAGGAAAGTGTTGATGTAACTATTAATGCGTTAGTATAAAGTGAAGAAGCCGGGTTAGTTCATACCAGTAATAACAGCAAAGACCGTGCTACTGTTATATGCAATTGCTGCCCGTGTTGCTGTACAGTACTTAGAGGAAGGACTAGTATTGGATAGATTTATTCAAGTTATGAAGAAGTATTTATACATACGTGTATACCCTGCCTTGGGCAGAGTATACACACAATGTTTATTCAATTACATACCTAACATTTGCTTCTTCAAACTTTCCTGGACAGGCTTTGGTCCAAGCCATATTGCAAACAATGCTTTTTTTAGATCAAGCCCTGCAACTGAACCCAGTGTGGTTGTTTTCTTTGTTTCCGTAGCTGTAAATACTGCTGTTATTCCTGCTTTAGGATCATATCCTAACTGAATAACATCGCCTTTTTTAAATTCAACAGCATCAAAAAGCTTTAAGAACGCATCCTGTTTTGCTGTTGCATATCCACTTGATGCCGCCTGAGCAAACCCTTCTTTTGTTGCTTCAAGGAATCTTTCTTTTGTAAGCAATCCTGAGTCAATAACCAAAACTACAGCCATAGGCTCATCAGCTTCAACTATTGCCTTTGCATCAGCATTTTTAAGGCTTTCAGGTACCCATAGAGTTGCATAATACACCGTCCCTAAAATACCTTTTGTTCTTTTGCCAGTACCTTTTTTTACCAGCTCCTTACCACCAATTGATAATGAAAAAACATCCGACATCATGCACACAGCCACTAACAATGCTATAGCCACTACTATACCTTTACGCATGTTAAACCTCCTTGTATTATAGTAATTTTTTTAATAAATATAGTTAATGTTTATATATTAACTATATAGTGCTTATACAATAGTCAATTAAAAATTTTGTTGTTCAATTATAATTGACAGTGTATCCATAACATCAAAAAAATCATCCCACTCATAGTATTCTTTATTTTCAGGCAAAAACTTTTTCAATAATCCCCTGGCAAAAACTATGTCAGCATACTTTGCCATTTCAATATCGGTAGGCCCGTCACCAATGGCTATTTTGTATTGTGTGCGATAGTTACTCATTATTTTGGCCTTTGCCACCAACTCACCTTCATGCTCATAATCTGAAAAGACTTTCAGATATTCACCGCTTGCATCAATCTTTGCTGCATAGATAGCGGAGACCTTATCTTTTAAATTGCCTAATTTACGCACCACACTATCATAAAGGCCTCCGGAAATTATCACCACAGGAATATCTTTGCTATTACAATAATCTAAAAACTCAGGGAACCCAGGACGTATTTCTTTATCATCAATATAAGAAAGCATATCAGGGTACAATGAAGACGGCAATGAAGATAGTAACTGCCGAACTCCTTCGCGAATGGTAAGTTCTTTCATCCACATCTTTTTGCCAATTTCATCAAATAAATCCGGAGCAAAGGTTTTACACATCCCTACAAAAGTCTCAACGTTGGTGATAGTGCCATCAAAATCGCAGAATATACAATATGTGGTATAATTATTTTTCATTTGATTATAATAGCTACTGATAACCAACAGGACATTATTCCAATGAGCTATCGCCCTTAGCTTTTTCCAAAAGCGCAGTTGCATTTTGCAAAATGCTTTGAGAGGTTTGTGCAAGCTGTTGAATCTCATCAACCATCTGTGCAACGACTTCATTCATATGTTCAATGGCTTTTGCACTTGATTCAATTGCGGCCTTTTGCTCTTCAGTGCCTGCACCAATATTTTTTGCAAGTTCAACATTCTTTTCCATCTGAGCGATGATATTTTTTATATACTTTTCTTCAACGGTAATGCTATCCTGCAAAATCTTTATCTTTGATGAGCTTTCAGCCATTTTGCCTATCAAGTTTTTCAGCATTTCAGCAGTAGAACGGATAACATCTACACCTGTCTCAGTGGTTTTTGTGCTTTGCACCAGTACATTCTCAATGTCCTTGATACTTTCAGATGTTTGGTAGGCAAGCTTCCCTATTTCATCAGCTACAACCGCAAAGCCTCTGCCATACTCACCGGCACGGGCCGCCTCAATGCTTGCATTCAGTGACAACAAATTAATCCTGTCAGCAATATCAACAATGACGCTTATTGTTTCGGAAATTTTCTGGCTTTGATTGCGTATCTGGTTTATGGTTAATTCAACTTCTTTTATTTTATCATTAGCGCTACCTGTCTGTGCAACAACGTTATCAACTTCCTGTATGGTTTTGTCTAAATTTTGCCGTGTTTCATTCTTTATAATTTTAAATTCATTGACGATGGTTTCCATCATCTCATTGCCGCCAACCTGCTCCTCAGATATGCGGGCAATGCTTTCAGCTGATCCCAAAAGCTCCTCTAATGTTGCTGATATCTCTTCAAAAGTGCTTGCCTGGCTTTGCATTTTTTCATTAAATTTAACAGTCAGCATATCCTGTTGTTTAACCTGTTCTAGTAAATCGGCTACTTTGTCTTTAATTGTTTCATTGAGTTGCTGTTGTATATCTTTTTGTTGTTTGATTACTGATAGCTGTTTTGTAGAACGGTTATCATATTGTTCAACAACTCTAATATTGAGAGAAGCTAAAATTCCAAAAACTGCAGTAATCATGATAAAGAAAATCTCACGAAATAGAATAAAACCATGAACAGGCTTGCCATCAATTGTAGCATCCCAGTGTACATCTGCCCCATGAGCTATCGCCACCAATAAAAATGCTGTCCATGTTAATACCGCGTAACCAGTATAAAAAGCCATTAACCGTCGATTGAAATATAATTGCAGCATAACAAGCAAAATAACCATGAGCACAGAACTATTATACGACTCTAATGCAAATGTCCAGTCATACTTTTGTGAATAGGCAAGCTTAGCTGCTAAAGGAATTGTTAAACTGATAAAACCCAATAGCCATTCAAAAATACCTGTTGCTTTTTGAAGTTTTTTTCGTTTATAAATTAGATATGCCAATATAACACATATACCGCTAGCGATTGATAACCGTAAAATTTCTAATAGAGCAACCTTGCCCAATATCTGAAATATGTGGGCAATCACCGCAATGACAATAAATAAAATAATATATGTCCCGCTGGACTTAATTTCTAGAACCTGCCGTGCTGTATATTGAGTACTCATATATTCCCCATACATGTATAGTTGTCACAATTATTATAGTACGATAATACATATTTCAAAGAATAATAGCAACAATAAATATTTAAATTATAAATACAGCAATACATTTTATAAATCCTATAAATGCAAATTAATATATTCATAAACACAATAGTATTTACACCATTATCATAGCACAATCAGTCCATATATCCTTAATTTATTGCACAAAACTTATGATATATTCAACACCTCCAATGTCAGGATGCTGAGTCTTTGCAAATTCACCTTTTACACCAAATTTTAATACACTGTACTGAAAATGGCACAATACAATCCCCATGTCTATCATCTGTAATTCGTATAACCCAAACAACCGTTTATTACGCTCAAAAAAACCCGGTGTGCACTGTAAATAAAAGCAAAAATTTTAATAAAACATTTGCATTTTTATATATGCCTTACCCTACTATTTTTGACTATTGTAAGCAATAATTCCTTACAATATTCTTGAAGATTCAAATCATTACTCCTGCTTCTTTTAGGGCTTGAGGGTATTAATTACATTATATCTATAGGGTCAAGGCAATAAGTCATGAATACCATTAACCTTACAACATTAAATCAAAAGCGCTATCTTCACGTATTACTCCCGCTTTTTGTTGGCTCAATTATAGCATACTTAGACAGAGTCAACATTGCCTATGCTGCACTTACAATGAATAAGGATTTGGGGTTTTCTGCTGAAATATATGGCATGGGTGCAGGCATATTTTTTATTGGCTATATACTCTTTGAGATTCCCGGGGCAATCATAGCTGAAAAGTGGAATCCCAAAGGCTGGCTCATGCGCATTATGATTACATGGGGCATTGTTTCTTTTTTAATGGCATTTATTACCAAACCATGGCATTTTTATCTACTGCGTTTTCTACTGGGCAGTGCCGAAGCAAGTTTTTATCCGGTACTGTATGCAAGCGTTATCCCTCGCTGGTTTGTACCAGCAGAGCGCCCTAAAGCCATAGCGTTAATGCTGACATCACTGCAGGTTTCAGCAATAATAGGCTCTCCCCTTGCCGGCCTTTTGCTGGATATCTCAATTTTTGGCCTTAAAGGCTGGCAGCTTTTATTTATATGTGAAGCAATACCAGCACTGTTATTTGGAATACTTTTGTACTTTATACTTTCAAATGAACCACATCATGTTACATGGCTTACTAATACTGAAAAGAAGTATTTATTAGATGAGCTGTCGCAAGAGCAAAAACAAAAAGTACAGCATTACACTGTTTGGCAGGCACTGAAAGATAAAGAAGTATTGAAGTTGGCACTCATCTACTTTTTATGGATAACCGGATTTTGGGGCTTTAATTACTGGATGCCAACCGTCATTAAGGAGCTATCGGGCTGGTCAAATATTGCCATTGGCCTTTTGTTTGCTATACCCATGACATTGTCCCTTATTGTCATGGTGTACATTGGCCATTCATCATCAAAAACAGGAGAAAAGCGACTGCATGGCGCAATACCGCTTGGCATTGCTGCAATAGGGCTTGGCATTGGAGTTTTTATAAAGGACCCTGCTATTAATATGATTTTTGTATGCTTAGCTGCAATCGGGGTGTTTGGCCCATTTGGCGTGTGGTGGTCATACCCCACAACATTTCTTTCCGGGGCAGCAGCTGCAGGAGCTATCGGCCTTATTAATTCATCAGGAAATATTGGCGGCTATGTTGGCCCGTACCTTATTGGCATCATCAAAGATATAACCAATTCATTTGAATTGTCATTTGTGATTCTGGCATGTATGGTGCTTGTCTCTGGCATTATGATGCTTACATTAAAAAAGAAGGTGCAATAATGAAAGGGTTTGTGCAATGCTATACTGGCAATGGCAAAGGGAAGACAACTGCAGCCATTGGGCTTGCTATTCGTGCAGCTGGCTGGGGCAAGCATTCTATTATTATTCAGTTTTTAAAAGGACAAAAGTCTGGTGAGCACATTGCACTTAAGCGGTTTAATGATTTAATAAGAATTGAATCGTATGGTAGCAAACATTTTTATATCCCTGGTAACGATGATACCCAGCATAAAACATTAGTGGACAAAGCATACAAGCGCTGTTTGGAAGTGTGTGGCGATAGTTCCTATGATATCATTATTGCCGATGAGATACTGACTGCGTTGCATTACAAGCTTATCACAATTAACGATATTATTGCACTGATAACAGCCAAACAAAGTGAGGCAGAATTAATCCTGACCGGGCGGGGGCTCCCCAAAAAATTACATGCCTACTGTGACCTCATAACCGAGATGAAAGAAATAAAGCATTATTTTTACAATAGTATCAGATCTCGCAAAGGTATAGAATTTTAATTGAGTATGACATTATACAAATAAAAAAAGGCTGCCTTAAATACAGGCAGCCTTTGGTTTTTTACTGTTTTACGATATTACTTGCCTTGTAGCTTCTTTGCATCATTGATGAGTGTATCAACTACAGTTGGGTCTGCCAGCGTTGATGTATCACCCATCCCTGATTTATCAAATTCACCAGCTGCAATCTTCTTTAAGATTCGGCGCATAATCTTACCTGAGCGGGTCTTTGGTAGCATATCTGCCCACTGAATCATTTCAGGTGTTGCAATTGGCCCAATCTCCTTGCGGACATGAGCTACCAATTCCTTTTTAAGATCATCAGATTTTTCTACACCTGTTTTCAGCGTTACGAACGCGTAGATTGACTGTCCCTTAATTTCATGTGGATAGCCAACAACTGCAGCCTCAGCAACTTTTGGATGAGCAACAAGTGCAGATTCGATTTCAGCTGTTCCCATACGGTGACCCGATACGTTGATAACATCGTCAACACGGCCAGTTATCTGGTAGTAGCCATCTTTATCTCGCTTACATCCGTCACCAGTAAAATATTTGCCAGGGAACTGTGTGAAGTAGGTATTAAAGAATCTTTCTGGATCCCCGTAAACGCCCCTCATCTGTCCTGGCCATGCTCTCTTGATACACAGGTTACCGGAGCATACACCTTCAAGCTCTGTTCCATTGTCATCAACAATACATGGCTCAACGCCAAAGAATGGTACTGTTGCCATAGCTGGCTTAATGTCAATTGCACCTGGTAGCGGGGTAATCAAAATACCACCGGTTTCGGTCTGCCACCATGTATCAACTATTGGACACTCACCCCTACCTATCTTGTTATAATACCAGTTCCATGCTTCTGGATTCAGAGGCTCACCAACTGAACCTAAAAGCTGAATTGATGATATATCATGCTTGTCTACCCAGCTGTCACCTTCTTTTGCAAGTGCACGGATAGCGGTTGGAGCAGTATAGAAAATATTAACTTTGTATTTTTCAACAATTGCCCAGAATCTGCCAAAGTCCGGGTATGTTGGAACACCTTCAAACATGATGGTAGTTGCACCATTACATAATGGGCCATATACAATGTACGAGTGACCTGTTACCCAGCCAATGTCAGCCGTACACCAGTAGATGTCACCTTCATGATAGTCAAAAACTATCTTATGTGTAAAAGCAACATAGGTTAAATACCCACCTGTTGTATGCATAACACCTTTTGGCTTTCCAGTTGAACCGGAAGTATACAGGATAAATAGTGGATCTTCAGCATCCATCTCCTCTGCGGGGCAGTTGGCATCAACTTTTGCCATCTCTTCATGATACCATTTATCGATCTTGTCATTCCAGTTAACCTGAATCTTATCGCCAACCCGTTTTACAACGATGTGTAGTCGTACTGTGGGGCACTCAGCAATAGCTTTGTCAGCGTTATCTTTCTGAGGAACAGCTTTTGCACCGCGGAATGTACCATCACAGGATACAACTACTTCAGATTTACAGTCCTGGATACGGTCACGGAGAGCTTCAGCGGAAAAACCACCAAATACCACAGAGTGAACAGCACCAATTCGTGTACATGCCAAAATACCAATGGCAAGCTCAGGAATCATAGGGAGGAAGAATGTAACACGGTCGCCTTTTTTAACGCCATTTGCCTTCAAGACATTAGCAAACTTACATACCTGCTCGTGTAGTTCTTTGTATGTAAATTTCTTGTCTTCAGTAGGCTCATTGCCTTCCCAGATTAATGCAACCTGATTGCCTCGCTTCTCTAAATGCCTGTCTAAACAGTTGTAGGATACATTGACCTTACCGTTCACAAACCATCGTACCCATAGGTCCTTTGCTGTGGTACCATAGTTGCAATCCATTACCTTGTCCCATTTCTTAAACCAGGTAACATACTCTTCGGCAATCTTGCCCCAGAAACCTTCTGGATCAGCTAAAGACTCTTTCCACATTTTTTCATACTCTTCCCGGCTCTTTATATACGCTTTTTTGCGGAAATGCTCTGGAACCGGGTAAATCTCTTTTAATGTAACTTCTGCCATCTATTACCTCCGATGTTTATATTGTAATATGCACATTATGGGCACCGCACCCAGCGGCATACCCCCTACGCATTCTTATATTGTTTGTTCAAATATGCAGCTATCATTGAATCATATTCTGATGTCAACTCAAAAACCTTAATAGCTAACCTGAAATTTGTTTTTTCTGACACTGAACCATTACTTGCTTCCATTTCTTTAAGCACCGGTTCATAATCTGATGGGTCAACTATGACGGTTACATATTTATAGTTCTTAGCTGATGACCTGAGCATTGCCGGCCCGCCAATATCAATATTTTCAATTGCTTCTTCTAGAGTGCATCCTTTAGCAATTGTTTGCTTGAAGGGATACAGATTAATGACAACCATATCTATAGGAATGATACCATGCTTCTGCATTGCTGCAGCATGTTCAGGGTTATCACGCAACCCCAGCAACGCCCCATGAATCTTTGGATGCAATGTTTTGACCCTGCCATCCATCATTTCAGGAAAACCAGTATAATCCGAAACTTCAGTAACAGAAATTCCTGAATCGCGTAACAGTTTTGCCGTGCCCCCAGTAGACAAAATATCAACCCCAAAACCTTTGAGCTTTGAAGCAAAAGGCACAATCCCTGATTTATCTGACAAACTTATGAGTGCACGCTTAATTACTGACATTTAAACCTTATTTAACTATTTTAATTATACTAAAATTATTTTTTATTATCATACTACGGTTATGACCATTTGAATAAGCACCTAAAAAAATACAAGCATTTTTTAAATATGAACAAAATCACTGTATTTTAACAATAACCAAGACAACGAATAGCATATTTTTGTGAATGTTATTGCTATGATAACCATCAATTACTCACCATAATTGTAATAATTTTAGTGATTTATCATTGTTAATTTCTCAATGCATTTTTATGTGCAAATAATAAATGAAGGCTTGTTTTAAAGCTGAAGACATATAAAGCCCTTTTCCCGGTAACTATCGCCAAAAAATTAAAAAAATTCCAAATTTACCAAATATTTTGTTGTCAGCACCGTAACATGATAGTATTTTTATACTAAAATAGTATAAAAGTATAAAATTTATGACTAAACGAAAACAACAACAGATTTTAAACACAGCCGAGGCAATGTTTAACCGTTTTGGAATAAAAAAAACGGCGGTGGATGATATTGCCCGTGATGCCAGGGTGGCCAAAGCAACTATCTACAACTATTTTGGCAACAAGGAAGGCTTGCTCAAGGCCTTAATTTCCCAAAAGATACAGCAATTTGAATCTCGCCTGTTAAAAGCCGCTGAAAGCACCATAAATCCTGTTGATGCAATCAAATCATTAATCCAGGAACATATTAGCCTTTTTACCACGAACCCTTTCATTAATGACCCTGCCTTACAGGATAACGAATTAAAAGAAGAACTGGGCAGAAAGGAAGAGCATGTGTTGCAAAAAATAGTACAGCGTGCATCAAGCAGGGGTTTGTTACAGGGTGGCGATAGTAACCAGGTAATACATACCCTGCTGTTATTGTTAAAAGGCATGGAATCATCCATTAAAAGCATCTCGTTTTCAATGGATTCATTGAATGATAGCATCAATTTTATTTCACAGACTTTTTTCAAAAGCAAGGTAAAGGAGGAAAATAATGGCACAGCTTAAGGCGATGCTGTTTGAGTTCATTGTATTTTCAGTAGCTGGATGGGTTTTAGAAGTTATTTACCGCTCACTAACCAATAAACGTTTTGTAAATCCCGGCTTTTTAACAGGGCCATACCTGCCTATATATGGCACAGGCGCTCTGATTATTAGCTCAATTGCATACGCTACCATGCATATGCCCATAGCATATAAATTTGCTATTTATTTCATCTCGTTAAGCCTGCTTGAATACTTCACTGGTGTTATTCTGTACACAATTACCGGCAAACGGTACTGGGACTACACCGATGAACCGCTCAATATACAGGGGCATGTATGCCTACCATTTTCGGCTATATGGGGGATGTTGGCATTAGCTTTTGAATTTGCTGTTTTACCCCTTTATAGCTATTTTGTTACTTCACTGAATCCAGTAGTCATTAATATTGTCATAAGTATTGTAATGGTACTTATGATTGCCGATTTTATGATAACACACAACGTGGTACAAAAACTACTGCCTGCCCGCTTGCCTGTATTTAATCCCACACAGTACAGGTTAGGGTTTATTAAATTTCAAAATGATGCACTCATTTCATTGCGCGGTTTTATGGATACAGCACTTTCATACAGGAAAAAATTTTTTATGATAAAACCCTTTCAATCAAATAAAATTATGGGATTATTAAAAAAGCGATATACTGCAATAGTTAAGTCAATTCGTAATAAATACGAATAAAACAACTAAATCTACATGCAAGGATAACTATGGAAAAGAAAGGATTGTACACACTGCCTTTTGTACAGGATATTCTTCATAATCAAGATTTTCAATCCTTACAGCGTTACACACATCATGGCACAACAACATGCTATCATCACACAGTGGAGGTAGCCCATTTAGCGTATACATTAGCTAGGCTATTAAAACTTGACTATGTTGCAGCAACTCGCGGGGCATTGTTGCATGATTTTTTCATGTATAACTGGCGCACCGGCGGGCCTCGCCTCCATGGCTTCAGGCATCCGCGCATTGCACTGAACAATGCATCAAAACATTTTGTCTTAAGTCAAAAAGAAAAAGACAGCATCCTGCGCCACATGTGGCCGCTTACGCCACTTCCTCCACGCTATCCTGAATCATGGATAGTAATGTTAGCTGATAAAATAGTATCAACCATGGATTATATTCGCTTTGTAAAAAGTAAATTAGCTTTATTGAACTATAGCATACACACCTTTATTTGGGTACCATTACTATCACGATTCAATCGCCAGAAGCAATATTCCTAATTATCCAGATTTAATGAGAATAAAATTGGCTGCGGGTACTATCGCCCCCTATGGGAAATCAGAGCAGTAATGGGTATTCCTCCATGGCTGAAATGTATTTCCTTATCAACGGGAATATCCCAAATTTTTCTAATATTTGAAGGTATTAACACGCAAAATCCCCACGTTGGGTACCATTCTTTAAAAATATACGCAAGGCGTTTATACAGTTTTACAGTATCATCTATGTGAATACGCTTGCCATATGGTGGATTGACAGTACATAGAACCTTTCCGCTACCAATATCCTTTTTCTCTTTTAAAAAATCTCCGGTATAGATGCACAGTGACGCACCTGCTATCATGCTATTGTGTTGTGTGATTGCTACCATATCCGGGTCACTATCTCCCGCAATAATTGTTATTTCTTTCTTATCAGCTATTACTGTATGCATAATGTTAGCAAATACTTGCTTTCTAAATGATGGCCAATTCATAAAGGCAAATGTACGGTTGGCTCCCGGTGGAATAGTATGGAGTATGCACCATGCCTCTATGGGAAATGTGCCACTGCCGCACATGGGATCAATGATGGTAGCGTAATCACCAATATTGCTTTCATATAACAGTGCCGCAGCTACTGTTTCACGCAGGGGTGCCTCACTGATATACTCTTTATATCCCCGCTTGTATAACGGCTGGCCGCTTGAATCTAGACTTACCATGCACTCATCATGATCAAACCGTATAAATATTTTTTGCACTGTATCAGCGGCATTGCACTGCATGCCAAACAGGGATAAGCGCTTTGCTATTGCTTTTGTTACTTCCTGGGCAATTCTTTCAGTATGGTGTAGTTTTGATTTATGTACACTTACCTCAACATCAATTGTTTGCTCATGGATATATAGCTCCCACGGGAATTTACTCAGTGTACGGTAGATCTCATTAAAATGATATGCCCTGAAATGGCACAGCCGCATCAGTATCCTGGTTGCAACCCGTGAATAATAATTTGCCGTGTAACAGTGCTCCAACATTCCCCTGAATGCAACTCCACCTTTTGTAACCGCACAACCCTGTAAACCTAACAGCAACAGCTCTTTATGCGCTGTTTCCTCAAACCCGGGCTGTACCACTGCAAAAAAGGTGTGGGGCTTTTGTATTACATGCTGGAATATACGGCGCTGTATGGCTTTTTGTGAGGTGCTGTAATTCATAGTTACTTTCTATCAAACACTGCCAGTAGTTCCACGTGAGGTGTTTGGGGAAACATATCATATGCTTTACACCATGCAAGTGAATACCTGTCACAAAGCATTGCCGCATCCTGTGCAAAGGTGGTAGGATTGCATGACATATACACAATCCTTGGAATGCCTGCCTGCAACAGCTTATCCACAACTTTAGGCCCAAGGCCTGTTCGTGGTGGATCAACTATTGCTACATCATACTGTAATGTGTGCTGGCTTGTGTACTCAAGGGCATCACCTTGTATAAACGACACATTGTTAATTCCATTTAGCGTAGCATTATGCCCTGCCACGGTAATAGCCTCATGGCTTGCTTCAACACCTGTGACATATTCCGCCCGTGCAGCAACAAAAAGGCTTATGCTGCCAACACCGCAATACATATCAAGTACATTGCCATAGACCTGGCAAGCTATTTCCCTGTACATTATCTGTGTCATGAATGTGTTTGCCTGAAAAAAGGAGTTGGGTGTTATTTGGTAGATGATGCCATCAAGTGATTCTTCAATATAGCCTTGTTTTATATCATCAAATACCTTCCCATAACTTAGATCAGCCAACCCATCACTTAAAATCATTGAAATAGAATCAACAGTATCATATATTGCATTAATGACATGTTCACAATTGTTCTCTTCCCGTGCCACAACAAGGTTTGCCATCACCTGGCCCGTATTATATCCCTGACGCAATACCACATACCGCAGATATCCTTTATGGATAAGATAATTATAGTCTTCAACGCCTGAAAGCTTTTCCCGTATTGTGGCAAATACCTGCCTGCTTTTTTCCTGTAACAGCAGGCAGTCATGCAAGTCAACAACATGCTTAAAGCTTCCCCTTCTGCGCAACCCCACCTTCCCAAAAGCCGTAACATAATCCATGCGGTTACGATACCCTAACGCTATAGAAGGTTCAACGGCATCAACAAAGGCCACATTATTCAGCAGTGCATTGCAATATTCTTTCTTTATTTCAAGTTGTGTACTGTAATCAAAATGCTGTAGTGCACAACCACCACACATGCCCGCATATATACACGGTGGTTCAATGCGATTATCATTAAACCTGTCAGCAATGGACAATAAAAGCTTAAGCTGTTTTTTCAAGCGTTGTTACTCCAGTCCTGTAACCTTAAGGGATTCAGGGAATTCCACAGCAAAATGTATCATTAATTCTTTTTTCTGATTGCTTTTTAGCTCAACCTGCCACGTTGCTTTCCCTTCATTATCAATGGCAGCACCAATGCTGTTTTTGTTAATAAGTGTCACCGCTATCTTTTCATTCTGTGAGACAGGAATTGCATCCTGCACTGTAATGGCTACATCGCGCTTTTTGCCATTGGCAAGTTTTATGGAATATACATATTCAATACGCTTTGTTTTACTCACCAGACCTTTATATTCGGTCTTTTTGCTTACCAGTTTTCGCTCAGCCGACAGGCTTTCATCCACTCCTAATGCTATTGTTATGGGATCCTTTGGCACATAGAGTTTATTAACACTAAATGAATTTACAAATTTTCCATCCAGATATACATTCATGTTCCCACCCTGCATGGGGAAATCAAAAGGATTGGGGAATTCACCTTCAAGCATTACATACGGAAGGACTTTGGGAACAGTTGCATAGCGCAAGGTACAATCCGTTGTTGCCTTTGCCACAGATATTTTATACGCATTGCCATCTGATGGAATAGTTTTTGCCCCTTTTACCTGAAATGAAAACGCAATACGCTCTTCCTGCATTACAGGCATTTCTTCAGCCTCCTGTGGTGCTGCATCCTGGCTTTTGAGTGCCATGCTTTTGGCTGATTCTTTATAATAATATGATGGCTGATATATATCAAGATACCATGGATTCAGCGTGGGATGCTGTGTTGCTACAAATGGTTTTGAGGTTGATAGCTCCAGTGAAACATCCTTCCAGTCTTCACCAGTCCTCTGATATACGCGTGCATTGCATGTTACTTCAACTGTCTGCGCTTCAGTATTTGCACGGGCTTCATATTCCATATTCCAGCCTGCGTTCCCTGTAATATATTGGACTATTACCGTTGCACTATCCTGGCCAGCATTCACAACAACCAGTTGCAATGATTTTGTTGCTTCACCAGTATTAAGAAGTGACAGCTCTTTTTCCAAGCGTTCTTTTTCCTCTTTAAGCTTTTGGAGTGCCTGCTGCAACTTAGCTATTTTTGCATAGCTTTGATTGGAATGCTGTTCAATTAATTGCAATATCGATTGCATCTGCGCTGCAGTCATGTTAACTGAAAATGGCGATGTACTGCCTTTCTTTATATATTCAAGGACTGTGTTCAAAGCCTGTATCTCGTTTTGTTTTGCATTAATCTCATTATTAATTGATTCAAGCTTTTCTTTAAGTGTGTTAATACGCTGCGCATCGCCTTTCTTTAGATAGGTTGTTTGCACGCTAACATCATGCAACACAGCACCTTTAACAACTACCTGAACCGATTCATTAACCATTGATGCAGGCAGCCCATCTATATTAATCAGGTTTTCACCTTTATTGAGATTTATCTTAGCTTCCTTTTTAACAAGTGCGCTGTCATAATATACAATAACTTTAGTAATTTCAGGCTTAACTGTTTGTGCAAAAAGCACTGTGCTGCTCATAAAAACCATTATTACTGCCATGATACTTTTTTTCATAGATGACCCTCCTAGGGGAATAGATTGTATGTATCTTACTTCTGTATTCGTACCTGTGCAATCTGCCGTGAGATTAATACAAGATACTCTCTCCATTAGGAATCCCATTGACAAGCCAGTTTTGGGAGATAGCCCCTTTTAATTTCCCGCTATCTTCAATAAGGCTTATATCATTATCAAAAACATGCATATGCCACCTCTGCCAACGGATTTTATGTAACAATATTGTATACATGTAAGGAATTCAAACACTTTATATATTTTTTATATATACGTATTTTTTCAAGGATAACACGCAAAGTTTATATTATAAGCTTAACTAATGAATTATCAGGATGTAATTGGGATAAAAACTCTTCCACAGGAATGCACAATATGTCACCTTTCTTTAACCGCTCATTTCCCCTGTATATCAGTATACAATGTGCTTCTGGATAATCTCCTTTAAAAGCCATAAGGCCCTTTAAATCAACAGGGTAGATATGTTTAGCATTCTTTACTTCTATGGCAAATAAACCATCCTCGCCATATATAACAAAATCCACTTCTAAACCGTTAACAGTACGCCAGTAATATAGTACATTATTTGTTTTGCGATAGCCAATCCATGTCCGCAAGGTTTGTGCCACCAGGCCTTCCAATGCCTGTCCATCAATCTCGGCAGGTTTATCCAAAGGACCTTTTGGTCGAAGATACCTGAATACGCCTGTGTCAAAAAAATAAATTTTGCTATGGCTAATTAACTTTCTTTTTGCACGTTTAAAAAAAATTCCAATTGTAAAACACAATAAAAGATCTTCTAAGATTTTAAAATAACCCTCCACTGTTTTGCGTTCTACCATACATTCACGTGCAACCTGGCTTATATTTAATACAGATCCATGCGAAAAACTTAACGCCTCTAAAAACCTAGTAAACGCAGGGATATTTCGTATTAATGCTTCAGCCTGAATTTCTTCCTTTATGTAAAGTGATATATATGAAGATAAAGTTTGTTCAGGATTTTCAGAAAAATATATTAAAGGCACAAGACCATATTGGAGAGTTTTTTCTAAAATAAAATGTTCACCCAATTCAGAAGGCAAAAAAGGGTGCATTGCATAATGTAACGCTCTTCCAGCTAATAAATCAACACCTGTTCGTTTAAGCTTTCTTGAACTTGAACCAGTTAAAATGAAACGATATCCTCTTTTTTCTTCAATCAAAGAATGTATTAAAGGTAAAAAGTATGGCACTTTTTGTATTTCATCTATGATAATGTCTTTTTTCTGCGGATAAGCATTCAGCACTTCTTTTAACCGCTCAGGATACGCTGTATAAATCCGGTAATTTTCCGGGTCAAGGAGATCAATATATAATGCATTTGAAAAAGTATTTTTTACCCACAACGATTTGCCTGTACCTCGTGGTCCAAAAAGAAAAAAACTGTTTGATGGTGGTTGTAAAAACCGTTGTACATATATCATAGTGGCACACTAATACTAATTTTTGGAATTGTCAATTCCATTTTTACGGTATTTTTGGAATTGGCAATTCCATTTTTTCTATTGTTTTTGGATATTATATGAGTATGTATTTTTGTTTCTCTTCATTATATCTTTCTTTGTCTTTTATATCCCTATCAAGTGTATGCTTGGTCAATAAACCTTTAATATGAGGAGCAAATTACTAAATCTATTTGACAAGTTCACTACATTACACATATCGTATTAGCTTAATTTATTACATTTCCACGTAACATATTGAAAATACGGTAATATTACACAATACGGAGAATAAATAATTAAACATTATGAAAAAAAAATTGCCATCATTTTTTGACTGCATTGCACTCTTAACCATTACAATTATTCTGCTGTTTTCGGGAACAGTTCTATTCAAAATACCCATACCGCTCCTCCTTATAATAGCAGCGTCGATAGCAGGAATTAAAAGCTATCTTCTGGGTCACAACTGGTCTGAAATAGAGGGCAGTATTGTCAATGGCATAAAAGGCACATTGCCTGCCATCATGATTCTTTTGACTGTAGGGATATTATCCGGTAGTTTCATAGCATCAGGCACAATCCCGCTGCTTATTGATTATGGCTTAAAGCTTATTCATCCCACATGGATTCTTCCGGCAGCATACATTGTGTGCTGTATCAGCAGCTTAGTGATTGGAAGTTCGTGGACAACTGCAGCAACAATTGGTGTGGCCCTTGTTGGCATGGCTGGTGCCATGCATGTATCACCTGCTATCTGTGCAGGGGCTGTTGTGTCAGGGGCATACTTTGGCGATAAGCTTTCACCTCTTTCTGATACAACAAATCTGGCACCGGGTGTTTCTGAAACCGACCTGTTTTCACATATACGCGCCATGATGGCAACGACCATTCCGGCATGGGCACTTGCATTAATTGGCTTTATAGTGTTAAACATATACATTGTACCTGAAACTAATACCCGGATAGAACATATTGAGTCGTTGTTACAAACATTTGAATCGTCATTTAACCTTCACCCGGTCACTATCCTCCCACTTGCAGTAGTCATCATTATGGCATTATTGCGTTTCCCGGCAGTAGTTATCTTATTAGCCGGAAGCACAATTGCAATACTGATAGGGTGGCTGGTACAGGGTCAGAGCATATTAGCCGTACTGCAGGCATCGTATTCAGGATATACCATACATACCAATAATGAAATCATTAATAACCTTCTTAACCGTGGTGGCATTGTAAGTTTTTTAGAAACAACCCTTATAATACTATGTGCAACTGGTTTAGGTGGTATCTGGGAAAGTGGTGGCTATATAACTTCATTACACGATAACCTGCTGCATAAAATAAAAACTAGCAAGATTCTGATTATCTCAACTGTTCTTACCGGTGTAATTTCAAATATTATCATGGCTGAACAATACTTATCCATTGTTATGACGGGAAGAATTTATAAGGATGCATACAAGCGGAAAAAACTACAACCGTTTATGCTTTCCCGTTCGCTGGAAGATGGTGGTACCGTAACATCTTCATTGGTACCATGGAATTCATGTGGAGCCTTTATGAGTTCGGCATTGGGTGTACCCACATTGCAGTATTTGCCCTATGCGTTTTTTAATCTGGTGATGCCTGTTGTTGCAATTGTGTTGACAGCATTTGGCCTGTTTATCTACAGGAAGAAAGATGAGTAATATAATTTTTTTAGGTGAGATAGTATGCAAAAAAATATCAAAGAAATTCCAGCGCGTGAACAAATACCTTTGCAGCATAAATGGGATTTAACGCCGCTTTTTGTGTCCGATAGTAACTGGGAAGAGCTCTACAGTACCATAGAAAACTCAATCCCTGAATTTAAACAGTTTGAAGGAAAGCTGGCAGAATCATTTGATGTATTCTTGCAGGCTATTGAATTTGACCTTTCTATCTCGCGCGATATTGACAGGCTGTTTACATACGCACATCTGAAAAGTGATGAGGACACCACCAACCAGGATGCACAGGCGATGCTGCAAAACGCTCACTCTATTGCTCAACGTGCGGCTGAAGCTTCAAGCTTTTTAGTGCCTGAAATTCAATCACTGCCTGAAGGTATTATCAGTAACTATCTGTCAAATACTAAACTATCCCCGTATGTTTTTTACATAGAAAAGATACTCCGCTATAAGGAACACACCTTATCCAAAGAAATTGAAGAGATTTTAGCTATGGCTCATGAGGTTGTGATTGCGCCCATGGAATTTTTTAGAAAATTGGATAATGCTGATATGCGGTTTGGCACCATAACTGATGATGAAGGGAATACTGTTGAATTAAGCCATGGCAACTTTATAACTTTTCTGATGAACTATCGCCGCGATATACGAAAGAATGCGTTTCACACCTATTATGAAGCATACAACAACCATAAATATAGCATTGCGCAGTCACTGGCAAGCTCCGTAAAGAAGGATGTGTTTTTTTCACGCGTGCGAAAGTTTAAAAGCTGCCTGCATCAGGCACTGTTTCCCGATAACATTCCTGACACTGTGTACCATACTTTAATTGAAACAGTTAGTGGCAACCTACAACCACTGTTTAAATATCTTTCGTATCGCAAAGAAGCATTAGGCTTAACGGAATTACACATCTATGATACCTATGTTCCCCTTGTAGCTGATATCCCATTTAGCATGGAATACGAAAAGGCATGCCAGGTGTGCGCACAAGCCCTGCAGATTCTTGGCGATGAATATGTTACTACACTGCATAAGGGGCTCCTTGGTGGATGGGTTGACCGCTATGAAAACAGAGGCAAGGTCAGCGGGGCCTACTCTTCCGGTTGCTATGATTCGCCACCCTATATTCTTTTAAACTACGATGCCCATTCCATTAACAGTTTATACACACTAATACATGAATCCGGGCACTCCATGCATTCATATTATTCGCGCAAAAACCAGCCCTACGTATATCATGAGTACACCATATTCGTTGCCGAAGTTGCATCCACACTCAATGAGATTCTTCTAAGCCACTATCTGTTACAGCAGTATACTGATAATCCACGAATGCAGGCGTACATTCTCAACCGCGAGATAGACGAAATCCGTGGCACTCTTTTCAGGCAGACCATGTTTGCCGAGTTTGAGCTTATAGTGCACACCATGGCAGAGAACAATCAGCCATTGACATTCCAGGCAATGACCGAAAGCTACGCAAATTTGCTACAAAAATATTTTGGCAATACAATTGTTATTGATCCAGCGTTGCACCTGGAGTACCTGCGTATCCCGCATTTTTATTCAGCGTTTTATGTGTATAAATATGCCACCGGCATTGCTGCAGCGCTTTCATTAGCTAAGCAGATTATAAACGACCCTGCTGCATCACAGCATTATCTTAAATTTTTATCATTAGGTGGCAGCATGTTCCCGCTGGATGAACTAAAGGTTGCTGGCGTTGACATGGAATCACCCCAACCTGTTATTGACGCTTTGAATTATTTTGACAGCCTTGTGGACAAATTTATTGCCATTCACAAAACACTTGGTTAATGCGATAGTTTGCGTAATAGCTTTTGCGCCTTTACATTGCCAGGATCAGCTTCCAGAATTTTGTTGCAGTAACTAATTGCTTCACTTTTTTTATGCAGCGATGCACATATCGCAGCCATGACATATAGCGCTGGTACGTATGAAGGCTGTATGGCAAGTGAATGTGCTGCTGTGTATGCCTCATCATAATTGTTCAACT
>Ga0308419_1000433_pt1 | contig 30854 bp, 24 predicted proteins | sample HotsprSampleMS50_FD_203674 | JGI IMG/M metagenome (GOLD analysis project Ga0308419, IMG submission 203674) | Hot spring phototrophic mat microbial communities from Mushroom Spring, Yellowstone National Park, Wyoming, United States - 20090730_MS50 ... | reverse complement strand
ATAATATATTAATAAATATACTATTTCATACTCTATTTATTGTTAATTCCCAAGTGTATTTTTGTGCACAAAAAATAATTAATGTACACCGCCTTCGGCGGCGAGAGTGTACAAGTATTTATGTTAAATTGTTTTTAAGGAATACATACTGTACTCTATTCATATAATTACATTTTAAAAAAATTATAATGATAAAATATCATTTTATATTTTAAGATTATTGTTGTCAAATCATTATAATAAAATTTTAAAAAATCATCCTGTATATTAATTATTAATAACAACTTTTACTTGACTAATACGTTTCTACATATATAGACATGGTACATGAAATTTAGTCATGAGGTGTGTATGAGCTACCCCTTGAAAAATCTCAAAATATTAGATTTCACCTATCTTCTACCTGGTCCGTATGGTACTATGATGTTAGCTGATTTAGGTGCTGATATAATTAAGGTTGAAAATCCCAACAATCCAGATATGCTTAGAATGCTTCCACCTATTGTCAACGGTATTTCAGCAGTCTATGCTCATATAAACCGGGGCAAAAAGTCTCTGGCACTGGATTTAAAATCACCTGAAGCAAAAGATATTATATACAAACTTATAAAAGATTATGACATTGTCATAGAACAGTTTAGGCCTGGAGTTATGGAAAAGTTAGGTTTTGGATATAACGATTTAAAGAATATTAATCCTTCACTAATATATTGTTCTTTGACAGGTTATGGGCAAACAGGTAGTTACTCACAACGTGCCGGGCATGATATCAACTATATGGCATTATCTGGGGTTGATTCCTTTTCAGGAAAAAAAACAACTGGCCCTTCCCTTCACGGCATACAGATTGCCGACATTGCCAGCGGTGCAAAGAATATGGTCATTGGCATACTGGCAGCATATATAAAGCGACAAGCTACCGGACAAGGAGACCACATAGACATCTCTATTACAGATGGTGTATTTGCGATGAGTGCATTTACTACGGCTGCTTACCTTGAAGGTGAAACATTGCCACAACCTGAAACGCAAATGCTTAATGGTGGTGGTATATATGATTATTACGCTACCTCAGATGGGCGCTATCTTTCAGTGGGACCAATTGAACCAAAATTTTTTCAAAGTTTTTGCCAGGCAATTGGCTATACTGACATACTTAATAATATAGACTTTTCACCAGAGGCTGTATTAATGCACAAAAAAAATATTGCTAAAATCATTGCTTCAAAACCATTATCTCACTGGATTACAGTATTTTCCAGCATTGATGCTTGCATAGAACCAGTCAGAACACTTGAAGAAGCAATAGCCAATCCGCCGCTTTCAGAACGCAATATGATAGTATCAATTACTGATGTTAAAGGTTCAACATTTAAACAAATTGGGAATCCAATTAAGTTTTCATCCCAAAATTACATTGCGCAATCAGCCGGAGTTTCGCTTGGTTATAATAATGATGAAATTTTACAATCAATTGGCTATAATAAAGATACTATTGAACAACTATATAAAACAAAAGTTATAGTCAAAGAATAAATGTTAATGATTATGAAAACTCCAAAAACATTTACCATAGTAACCTTTGGATGCCAGATGAATAAAAGCGATTCTGAGCTAATGGAAGTTTCGCTAACACAGGAAGGTTTTGTTAAAAGCAATTCTTATGCTGATATTATCATATTCAATACTTGTTCAGTACGCAAGCATGCGGAGGACAGGGCGATAGCTCATATTATTGAAGCCCGCAGTTCCCATAAACAATCCATCATTGTTGTTGCTGGCTGCATGGCACAACGTTTACGCCAGGAATTACGTACAACCTACGGCGTTGATTTAGTTGTGGGTCCATACCATTCTCCTGCAATTGGTTCAATCATAAAAAATTATATTCAGAATAAAGACATAAGAGAATATACATCTCAGGATGTTAAAGATTTTGCTTCAAGAATACATCCATTGCTGGCTACTCATAAAGATGATTTGCCTTGGCATAAGTGGGTTACCATATCACATGGATGTGAAAACTATTGCGCATACTGCATTGTGCCGTATGTGCGCGGCAAGCTGATATCATTCCCATCACAGCAGATTATAGACTTCTGCAAACTGCTTATTGACAACGGAATAATTGAGATTACACTATTAGGGCAAAATGTCAATCAATATGGGCAGGATTCAGGCGATATTCCATTTTATTCATTACTGGAAAAAATAGCAACACTTTCTGGTCTATATAAATTAAACTTTTTAACATCACACCCAAAGGATTTTAATAAAGAAATATTGCTGGTTATGAAAGACAATCCAGTAATTGCCAAAAGCATTCATCTTCCCCTGCAAAGTGGCTCTGACACCATATTACAGGCAATGAACCGTCAGTATACCATGAAACATTACTACTCAATAATTGAGGAAATACACAAGCTACTACCCATGTCATCTATCTCAACTGACCTTATTGTGGGCTTCCCCGGTGAAACACAAAAAGATTTTGAAGATACCCTTGCAGCTGTACGTACCATTCAGTTTGATGAAGCCTTCACCTATAAATACTCACCACGCGAAGGCACGCATGCATATACTCTGCCTGATTCAGTACCCGATACCGTAAAGCAGGAAAGGCTTGATATGCTTATACAAACGGTGCGTGATATTTCACAAAAACGATTGATGAATCATATACACACAACAACCGATATGATAGTTGAACGTATTAGCAAAAAGTCAGACAATGAAGTGATGGGGAAAACCATTTATAATCATCCAATTATCATCAAAGGTGGAAAAGACGATATTGGAAAAAAATTCACAGTAACTATCGTATCATTAAAAGGTTCAACGCTCTATGGTGAGCGTAGTGCTTAAAACATTTGGATTCTTAGTATTGCTCACCAGTATTGCATTAGCAGGTGAACAGCAAGATTTTGAAGCAATTCAAAAAGCATACAAATTAAACAGCTCTAACAAGAAAGAACTTGCACAAAAATTTTTTAAAAGTTATCCAAACAGTGCATTAATACCTGATATACGGATGATTGTTGCTGCGTCATCGCCAACTATAGATGGAAGCATTTCTGAATACCATAAAATAATCAGTAACTATCGATATTATTCAAAACGTGATGCAGCCTTTCTATCGTTATGCCAGCTCTATTACATAAAAAGCGATTGGGGCAACCTGCTTTCTACTTGCAATCAGGCAATTGCAGAGTGTAGTGCCAGTAACTATCGCCCAATATTTTTACAGTTACGGGCGATAGCTCATTATAATCATAACCATTATGATGATGCATCACAAGATTGTGAAAAAGTTCAAGACTACTCCCGTCATTTACATACATTAGCCTACAGTTTATTTATCAAAGCTGAGATGGACAGGCAGATGTACGGATATGCACGCCAATACATTCGTGGTTTAACTGAACTTCTACACGGTTATTCTCAAGCAGCCATTTATCCGTCATGCTTACTGCAATTGGGACAGTACTATGAATATAACAGAATGTACAATGAAGCCTGGTCAACATATAATTACTTGATTGCGCAATATCCAAAATCTCCGGAAGCTGTCAATGCGCAAATTTTTGCTCAAAACTTAAAAAAATATAATCCAAAATCCGTTGCTTTTATACCTGATGAAAAAATTATTGCACAGAGTGATGCCATTGATATCAAACCTGATGTTGATGAGAAAGATACACAGCTCAATCAAACCATATACTATACCATTACTATTGGCCCTTTTTATAATTTACAAAAGGCAAAAGAATTGCAAAAATTAATTGTCAATTATGTGTTGCCGGTACATATCGTCAGAAAACCAAAATCTTTTGAAATCTATGCAGGCCATTTTTCAAGTATTGATGAAGGCATGAATATAAAAATTCAGTTGGCTGAAGAGTTAGGCATCAACGGATTTATAATTGAAATTTTTGAACAGGATGGGAAGCAGTATATCTATGGGCAATGATAAAGAACTAACTCCCATGATGCGGCAGTATCTGGAAATTAAGCAAAACTATAAAGATGAGATATTGTTTTTCAGGCTTGGCGATTTTTACGAAATGTTTTTTGATGATGCAAAGATTGCTTCCAAGGTTTTGGATATTGCTTTGACTTCACGGCAAAATGATATACCCATGTGTGGCGTTCCCTATCATGCTGCTGACAGCTATATTGCACGGCTTATAAAAGCTGGATATCGTGTTGCAATATGCGAACAGATGGAACCGCCGTCAGCAAATAATATTGTTAAACGTGAAGTTATTCGCGTCATTACTCCTGGAACTGTTATTGAAAGCAATCTCATTGCCTCAGATGAAAATAATTATTTGGGTTCGGTGGTTATTCATAATAATACTGTATGTATTGGATTTGTTGATGTTTCTACCGGTGATTTTTTTATTTCATCTGCAGATTACAGCCATGAATTTATTACAACTGAAATATCACGCTTTTCACCAAAAGAAGTGCTGCTGTATGGGCCATCGCAGGAACTTACTTTTATACAAGAACAAATAAAACAGCAGGGTATTGCATTAGCTTCAATAAACGAATGGTACTATGATAGCGAATATCTTACCAACATCATTTGCAGCATCTACGGGTTAAGCAATATTAAAGGATTGGGATTAACGCATACATCAATTCTTACTGTTGGTTCACTGCTGCACTATTTAAAAGACACACATAAAAGTACATTGGTTCATCTTAAATTTCCAAAAAATGTTAGTCGCAGTGAATTCATGGTTTTAGACCATCAAACCATCCAAAATTTAGAAATTCTAAAAAGCCAGGATGGTTCTAAACTCCATTCGCTTCTTGGTGTGTTAAACAATACACAAACAGCAATGGGGAAACGGACATTAGAACGGGCACTGCTATATCCATTACTTGATGCATCTGCCCTTGAAAGCCGTTATGACATTATTTCATATTTGATTGCAAATATTAATCTATTAAAGGAAATTCAGGCAAAGTTATCAAACATCCATGATTTGGAAAGGCTTGTCTCTCGATTTGCATTGAAGAAATATTACAACAGGGATTTTATTGCATTGCAACAATCCATTGAGGCTGCTTGTGATGTATATGCATTATTGCAGCAACATCCTGATAAGCTATTCAATATGATGGGTACCATCAGCGACTCATTACGGGAACTATCGCTTAAAATTAAAAATACTATTGTTGAAAACCCACCGCTTTCTACAGAACAGGGACGCGTCATAAAAGAAGGTGTTAATGCTGAGCTTGACAGATTATATACTTTAAAAACAGATGCACGCCAATGGCTCCTCAACTATCAGGAAGAAGAAAAAAAGCGTTTAGACATTCCCACATTAAAAGTACGATACAACAAAGTTATTGGCTACTACATTGAAGTAAGTAAAGGCCAGACTGCAAAAGTACCACAGGATTATTTCAGAAAGCAAACATTAGTTAACGCCGAACGATATACCACCGAAACACTCCAAAAGTTTGAAACTGATGTATTGCAAGCTACAGATAAAATTATACAAATTGAAAATGAAATGTTAGAAAGCATAGTTGAGGCGATAGTAACCAATAAAATGCCAATTCAGGAATTAGCATACAATATTGGCATACTGGATATGTTCTGTTCACTTGCTCAGGCTTCATATCAAAATAATTATGTCAGGCCAATGTTAAACAATGAAGGTATTGTTGACATTAAGGCTGGCAGGCATCCAGTTGTAGAAAAATTCTACATAAAAGAACCATTTGTGCCCAATGACATATACCTTGATACTACTGACAATGTGATTGCAATCATTACCGGCCCAAATATGTCAGGGAAATCAACTTATATACGAATGGCTTCAATACTTCAGCTTATGGCTCAGATTGGTTCATTTATTCCTGCAGCATCAGCTAACCTGTGTATTGTTGACCGAATCTTCACACGGATTGGCGCTTCCGACAACATCGCACGCGGTGAATCTACATTCCTTGTTGAGATGAATGAAACAGCTGTCATTTTAAATAATGCAACGGATAAAAGCTTAATCATCATGGATGAAATAGGACGTGGGACAAGTACCTATGATGGGATGTCAATAGCATGGGCAGTTGTTGAATATATTGCAAATTATATAAAGGCAAAAACATTATTTGCAACCCATTATCATGAATTGACTAAAATAAATAAAAAAGGAATTATTAATTATACGGTAATGGTAAAAGAGTCATTAAACGGCGTTGAGTTTTTACACAAAGTTGTTCCTGGTGCAGCGGATAAATCGTATGGCATACATGTGGCAAAATTGGCAGGTATTCCAAAACCTGTGACCATTAAAGCAAACAAAATTTTAGAAAAATTAGAAAAATCTTCACGGATTGATGCATTGGCAAAAGCTCCTGACAATGAAGATCAGCTTGAAATATTTCAGGCAACACATCATCGCCTGGCACAGGCTCTCAAAGATATTAATGTTGAAAATCTTACACCGCTTGAAGCGTTAAATGAAATTGCACGCCTCAAGCGGCTTATTGAATAATTTTACACATACAATTAAACAATTTTACTTTTTAAGCTTATGCGCTAAAAATGGTTCCACTAAATCAATAGGTATTGGGAACAAAGTGGTGGAATTCTTTTCAGTTGCTACTTCACGTAATGTCTGTAAATAACGAAGCTGCAGAGCAATTGGGTGTGGTTCCATAAGTTTTGCGGCATCAACCATTTTTGAAGCTGCCTGGAATTCACCTTCAGCATTGATAACCTTGGCTCTTCGCTCTCGCTCTGCTTCAGCCTGTTTTGCCATTGCACGCTGCATTTCCTGAGGCAGGTCAACATGCTTAATTTCAACTGCAGTTACTTTTATGCCCCATGGGTCGGTCTGCTTATCAAGGATTTTTTGCAATTCATGGTTTATTCTTTCCCTGTCAGCCAACAGGTCATCAAGTTCAACCATGCCTAAAATGCTTCGTAACGTTGTTTGTGCAAGTTGTGATGTAGCATACAGGTAATCTTCAACCTCAGTGATTGCTTTATTAGGTTCAATAACCCTAAAATAAATAACAGCATTCACTTTTACCGAGACATTATCACGGGTAATAACATCCTGTGGCGGCACATCCATGGCAACAGTTCGGAGGCTAACCCTTATCATCTTATCTACAAACGGAATAATTATAACCAGTCCAGGACCTTTAGGGCCTGTTGGTGGTTGTAGTAGACGGCCTAATCTGAATACTACAGCCCGCTCATATTCCCTGATTATTTTAATTGATGAAACAGCCAATAAAACTAACAGTATAATCAATGTTGGTAATGCTTCAAACATCATGTTCCTCCTTAAAATTTTATTTGTAATAAAAAAATGTAAAATGATTCAGTATTTTTTCCTTAAAAATAATTTATCATAAATACTTGTGCACTCCGTGTACATTAATTTATTGTACATAAAAATACATTTAGGAATTAACAGTAAAAATGATTTATTAATTTTGGTGTACTTTTCTTACATGTAACACCATGCCTTCCATCTTAACTACTTCAACCGTATCACCTTGTTGCACAGGTTCATCTGAAATGGCAGTCCACAGCTCTCCATGAACTTCAATAGTCCCCTTACTATCAAAATCATGCGTTGCAACGCCTTTTTCACCAATCATCCCTTCAATACCAGTAACAGCTTTTTGTGTATGTACTTTAATGACAGCGCGGACAACAATAAATATAAAAAGTAACAATACTACAAGAACCGTTATGATTGAAGTTAATGGTATCTGGCCTCCCGGCAATGGAGAATCAAATAAAATCATTGATCCAATAACAAAAGAGATTATACCTGCCAATGTCAGTAACCCGTAACTAGTAAATTTTAATTCCAGTATGAACAATATTATAGCTAAGATGATAAAAGTAAGTCCAGCAAAATTTATTGGCAATACCTTGACTGCCAGTAAAAATAAAAATAATGCAATAGCGCCAATTACACCGGGAACTATCATACCAGGATTCTTTAATTCAAATCCAATCCCAACAACGGCAATTAAAAACAAAAAGAAAACCATCTGCGGATCAGCAAAGTAATTTAAAATTTTTTCCTTCCAGTCCATTGTGTACTGTTGTTGATGTATATGTTTGGTCTTTAAAACAACATATGTATCTTTAGTCTTTATTTTCTTCCCGTCAATTTTTGATAACAGGTCATCTATATCATTTGCAACAATATCAATCACACCCAATTTTAAGGCTTCATTGTTTGTACTTGATATGGCTTCACGTACTGCTTTTTCAACCCATGTAATATTTCGTTTTCGCAATTCAGCTAAACTTTTAGCGTAAGCAACAGTGTCATTTAATACCTTCTTTTCCATTATCCCATCCTGTTTTTGATCCGGGCTGAAGTTTAAAAACGGGCTTACCGGATGCATAGCACCTATTTCAGTTCCAGGTGACATAGCTGCAATATGGGCAGCTATCATAATAAAACCACCAGCGGATGCAGCCTGGGCACCTTTTGGATAAGTATATACAATAACAGGAATTTCAGAATCCAGTATGGCTTTAATAATATCCCGCATTGAATTGAGTAGCCCGCCTGGAGTATCCATTATCATCAGAACAAATTGCATATTGTCCTGATTGGCTTTTTTTATTGAATTAACTATGTAGTCTGCAATTACTGGATTTACAGAACCTTTGAGTTCAATTAGTGCATATTTGTCAGATGCAAATGCAGTAATTGAAAAAGCCATAATAATAATAAATATTGTCAACAATCTCAATTTCATACCTTTTCACCGAAAAAATAAATTTATGTAGAATCTATTGTATCGTAAAAAAGTCATTCTGAAGGAGCAAAGCGACTGAAGAATCCCGTTTTTGAAATTTTTAATCCTTATATTACACATTTGTGTTATTGCAATCAAATTTATAGAAGATCATGATATACTATTATATTATATACAATATATGGTATTTCATACAATAGTCAAGATATTAAATACAAGAATTTTAAAAACAAACAAATAATGCTTTTTTTCAATATAAATGGTTATCTTTTTATATATGGACATAAAAAGAATTGCTTTATGCCGATAGTTACTATAGAACACATTAATATGTTTATTGAGAGAATATTATGAAAAAGATCTTTCTTCCTTTAGTAGTTTTGATTTTGATCATATCTGTGTCACTTATTTATGCACAGGAAACAGAAAAGAAAAATACGGATATTATGGGCGATAGTTCCCAGAATAAATCCCTTGAAAATAATGTACCATCTGTAAACACTGAACCAGCAAAAGATGATAAAAAAGCAATAATTGAAAAATCACAGGAACAAAAGAAAGAAACTGGCGAATCGAAAAAAGATAATTCACAGGATAAAAAAATTGAAGCTGAAAAGAAAAAAACAGAATGGATCAAAAAAACAATACAATATGGAATTCAAGATGACAGAATTGAAGCAATAAAATCGGCATTAACCGTAAAAGACCCTTCAAATAAAAATGAAATTATTAAACTTTTAGATGAACTCATGCCGCAGGAAGCCAATCCTGAAGTGAAAAAAACAGCAATAACGGTTGTCAGTGAACTTAAAAGCAATTCATCCATTTCATGGATTATTGCAGCCTTAAACGATAATTCAGAGGATGTTAAAATTGCTGCTGTGTATGCCATTGATACATTAAAGGCATCTGAAGCTATGCCTCAGTTAGAAAGTATTCTAAAGGAACAAAAATTTACTGAAAATTCCAATTTTACCGATGCCCTTATACGGACATTGGGTAAATTAAAAGCTACTCAGCTAAAAGATTTTGCCATTGAACACATTAAAGATACAAAAACAACTGATAATTTACGGCAATTGCTAATACTATTCCTTGGAGATTTAGAAGATATCAGTTCTAAGGATTTTTTACTTGGAATTGTTAAAGACAAAGATGAATATACCACGCTACGCTCGTATGCAGCTGTGGCACTGGCAAAAATTGGTGCAAAGGATACAGCCGGGGATATCCTTGAAATAATAAAAGAGATAGATAGCTATCCTGTTAATAAACGAAAAGACTATTACTCTTTTTTAATGTACTGTACAGCTGCACTGGTTAAAATGGGTGATAGCAACGCAATCCCAAGATTGATGGAGGCATTGCGCAGTAATAATCCTGTTGTACGCCTGCGTGCTGTTGAGTTGATGAAAGATTTAAAAGATAAAAGAACTGTTGACATTTTGAAATATAAAATGCAGTATGATCCAAGCCCCAAAGTACAGAAAGCAGCTAAAGAAGCATTAAAAGAAATGGGTGAAAATGTAGATGAATCAAAATAATACTTCAATAAAGACAATTATAACACAATCTTCTACACTTTCTATTGCCATAATTATTAGCCTGTTGTTGATAATATTAATTTCTAATATAATTATTTTCCCGATAGTACTTTTTTCACAAAACTATCCAAAAGTATTTACTAAAATTGTAGAAATTGCCATTTATTGTGGAATAATAGTTTTATTTGGCTATTCCATAATTTACAGGATAGTAGATTTACTAAAAGCTGGCATACCTATTAAGTTGAGCATTAAGAATACAATTGTATCTCCTTTACGTTATATCTTGTTTCTTTTAATGGTACTATTTTTTATAATCGTATTAGTAATATTAATTTATTTAATTCTTAAAACAAATTATATATTCCTTTACAAATTAATTCACCAGTGAAATGATCTCATGGCTTTAGTAAGTGATTTTGATAAATATTTTCTGCACCTGCCAAAGATATCCCAACCAGATGATTTTGAAAGCTTCTGGCAAAACGCCATTAATGAATTAAAAAAAACACCTATAGATGTCCAGTATGTGCACAATAAAAGGAAATCCACTGGCAAATTCAGTGCCTATGATATGACATATATTGGATATGGTAAAATCCAACTTTTTGCCACATTATATATCCCTGATAAAGTTTCCAAACCACATGTTGTTATCTTATTTCATGATTATGATGACATGGAAAGCTATGCACAATTTCCGATTGATTTGCCCTTTGCATACTGTTTTGTGGAATTACGGGGTCATAGGAACATCATTCATTATGACCAGGAACAAAACAAATATCCCGGCTTTATGACCGAAGGCATACTTGAAAAGGACGATTATTATGTTAAAGGGCTTTATTTAGATGGCCTTAGAACTATTGATGCGTTGCGTTTACATAATGATCTTGATTGCAGTAAAATAGCAATCATTGGCAAAGGTTTAGGTGCTGCTGTAGCTGTATTTACAGCATCAAATTCTAACAGGGTTTTGGCGCTGGTTCTGGATACGCCATCATTTTGCTATCTTGATAAAGCACAGAATATTGCACAAAGCATGATTGCTAATGAAATCAATACATTCATTGAAGAACACCGAAGTAAAAAATCTTTAATAAAGAAAAACCTCAATTATTATGATGCACTACAATTTATTAGCGGAGTAACCTGCCCTGTTTTAACTATTGTTGGATTTAAAGATTCACTGTCACCAGCCGAATGTGTGTTTGCACTCTTTAATCATCTGCAATGCGACAAGACTATTGAAGTGTACCCTGAAGAAGGGCACACTGCTGGCGGCTTAGAGCAGCAAAAACGAATGATTGAATGGATTAAAAATAGTATTCTTTAAAAAATGTAATATCTGCCAGTGCTTATTCATCACAAAAATAATTTAATACACATACTTGTACATCTTTGCCACCTTTGGCAGCCGAAGTGTACATTAAATTTATTTTAAATTTATTTTTTTACACCAAGCATTTTTAGTATATTCATTATTTCTTCAATCCTGAATATAAATGTACAGATAAAGTACACTAGGCCATATAATGGAAGCACAGTCACTGCAAGTATCAAAGGATGGTAATGAAAATGGATTTTAACTAAAAAAGCTATTATTGCTGCAATTAATGCACTTACCCATAAATAAAATAGATACTTTTTTTGCAATCCAACTTTGCCAATTATTTTAGAGATGGTTGACTGTAACAATTTATATTCAATCCATCCGGAAAATCCTGATGCAGCAGTAATTCCCACTGTACCATAAATTTTATCAATATTTAAAATCAAAGGGCCATACTGAGAAGCAAAAAAACCCATAATGCTTGCCAGTATAACACGAATAATTGCAAATTTTAAGGGTGTACGTGTATCATGCATTGCATAAAAAGCAGAAGAATATAATCTGCTTTGGGTTATTGCCAATAACCCAACTGTTGATCCAGCAAGCACCATCCACACAAAGCTGGTATCTTTTGTAGTAAATTGACCAGTTTGATAGATAGCACCAACAATAATATCGCCTAATATAAAAAATGCAGCAGTGGAAGGCACAACATAAAATGCAATGCGCTTAATTGCATTGTTTATTCGTAGTTGAAGCTTTTTTGCTATCTCTTCCTGTGGGCCTTTAACTTTAGACATTGCTGGTAATTCTGCAGCAGATACAGACATGCCAAATAAACTTATAGGCAGCATATATAATGTTTGGGCATAGGATATGGCTGCGACAGCTCCGGTAGGTAGCAAACTGGCAAGTAAGGAATCAATGTAAGCGCTAACCTGAACCACTCCGCGTCCAAAAAATACTGGAATAAAATTATTAATAACTGTTCTGACTTCACGCGTTTTAAATGAAAATCGCAATCGTAGGTTTTTTATGATAATAATAACAAATGGCAATTGTATCAGCAATTGTAGCAAGCTGCCTGCGACAGATCCGGCTGCTGTGTATGTGGCAAGGTCATTTTGCGTAGAGCTATCGCCAAAAAATAATAATGTTATTATGATTATAATATTCCATAATACCGGTGCACTATATGACAAAAAGAATTTCCCATGGCTGTTTAAAATGCCCAGGCACCACGCTGAAAATACAAGTATTCCCGCACCAGGAAAAAATATACGAACAAGCAAAATAGTAAGCTCGCGTTTGGTGCCCCCAAATCCAGGTGCAATGATATCAATAAGAAGTGGTGTTATGAGTATGCCTATAAATACAAGTGCTGAAATAACAAGTGATAATATGCTAGCAATCGTCTGTGCAAGTTTTGTTGCCTGGTCAAATTTTTTTTCAGCAAGTAATTTGGCATATACCGGTATAAATGAAGCTGAAAGAACGCCCTCGCCAAAAAGGTTTTGCAAAAAGTTTGGAATACGGAATGCTGCCCTGAATGCATCAGCAGCATCAGAATTCCCAAAATAATGCGCAAATACCCTATCGCGTATAAGGCCTGCTATTCTGCTTAAGAATATGCCCGTGGCCACCATTATTGTATTAAATAAGCTCTTGTCTTTATGTTGAGAATGCGATGTCAAAACAGCTATCCTTAATATCTATAAAATATTTATTATTTGCATTATTAAAAACGCATAGAATTGTAATAAGAATAATTTGTCAATTGGTTATTGCTTTAATGTACTAATTAGAATGAAACTCAACAAAATACCTTATTTATATTGAGAAATAGTACAATTATTTTTTTTCTTGACTATTTTTGACACATATTCCGAAATTTACTTATATTTTTCGGAATATTATTCATATAGAGTCAAAAATATGTTTCGATATCGTACATTACCTTGGTATCCCCTGTTTCTCACCATTTGACTTTGATAAAATTATTGTACATTGATTTATTGCTTGCAACATTGTATTTAAACAGATACTATCGCCTAAATAATAAAAACAAAAATATTTGGGGGAAAGATTATGAAACATGTATTCCATATTATATTAATTGTTATTCTGGGAACATCCGTATTTGCAGGTGATTGGCCAATTTATAAAGGCAATTTATTTTTTACTGGAAATAACGATGAGATTATTGTATCCAACAATCAATTAAAATGGCTTTTTTTAGCTAAAGACAGAGTATTTAATCCCGTTGTAAGTGATAGAAGAATTTATTTTGTAGATAAAAATGCATTCTTATATTGCATTGACGAAGATTCAGGCAATATTATCTGGCTCAACGATGTACGAACCATATCGGCACAATTTAAGGCATATTCAAAATCAGCAGGAAAGATTAAATATCCGCTTGTTTACGGAAATACTGTTATTGTAAGTGACCCTATTGCTATTTACGCTTTTGATAAACGTACTGGTGCAGTTATATGGGCACGAACCGGATTGCGTGTGGATGAAACAAAACCACAGGGATTAACCGGTATTACAACGCAAATATCAATAGATGGCATATATGCTGACCCTATTATTGACCAGGATACCATTTATTATGGTACTCGTAAAATATTTGCTTCGCGGGATATTAAAAATGGACATATAATTTGGGAAAACAAGGATATTGCTACTTACAGCGGTTTCCCTGTTTACTATGATCAGTTTTTAATAACACAATCAATGAATTATGAAACAAAAACATTTACCGTATTTTGTTTGGAACAAAGAACAGGCAAAGCAGTATGGCAAAGAAATTTTAATCAACCTGTTGCAATATTGCCACCGGTTGTTAACAAGCATGTGTACGTGCCAATAAATAATGCTGTGTATTGCCTGGACATCAAAAATGGCGAAACGCTATGGCAAAAGTCGTATAATGGCACGATTACTTCACCGTTAAGTTTTACGGATAGGTCTATTCTATTTTCACTGGACAATTCATCAATTGTTGGCATAAGCCCTGAAAATGGCAACATTATAGCCAATATATTTGTTGGCCAACAATCATCCCCATATTTTGTTACGATTCGTGATGTGATATACATTGCATATAACCAGTTAAATGATAAAAACCAACCTGTTGCAAAAGTCAAAGCTATGTATATTATTTCAGGCAATGTATGGTGGGAATTCACAGCGCCATTTCCGGGTGGGGTATCCCAGCCAGTTGCATCTGATGGCATTTTATTTTTGCCAGCAGGCAATTACCTATATGCAATTGGTGCAGGATATATCGGCAGCAAGGGTTTTGAAACAACTAAACAAGAAGAAACTCAAAAGAAAGAAAGTGAACCATCAAAATTGCCCGATCAAAAACTTTCTGAAAAGGAATTAGCTGATAAAACAATAACTCCGGAATCACAGCCAAAGATACAACCTGATAAAAAACAAATACCAACACGCCAGTTACCTGTTGAGATTACAAACAATGCTAAAGCACCTTTAAAATCGCATATTACTATTCACTATAAAGATGAAATTAGTGAGTATGACCAATCAACTGCTGTAAATGGAAAAGGTGATATTACAATTCCTGACAAGGATAATGTTGAAGTAATTTTTGAATCAGAAGGCCATGTTCCAAAAAAGGTAATTGTTAATAAAAGCGATAGTAAATTGGAAGTGGTCCTTGATCAGATTCAACCAGGAAAAGCCGTAGTGGTTGACAATATACACTTTGATTTTGATAAATGGTATATTAGAAAAGATTCTATTAATATACTAGATAAACTAGTAGATATGATGAAAGCAAATCCGCATCTAAAAGTTGAAGTATGGGGACATACTGATTCAATTGGCGATGATGCCTATAATCAAAAATTATCTGAAAAACGTGCCGATGCTGTGTGTGATTATATTATTAAGCATGGGATAAGCCCTGAAAGAATAAGTTCAAAAGGATTTGGTGAAACAAAGCCAATAGCCTCAAATGATACAAAAGAAGGAAGACAGAAGAACAGGAGGACGGAATTTTATTTTAAAACCTGAGATTGTGAAATATTTTCTATAATCAGAAGTGGTGATATCAATCCATTATATTCATTGGCTTTAACTGTATAAAGTAAGTCTACAGGGACATATTGTTTTAACATATGTTTATATTTATCAGCAGAATTCCATGCCATAGCTTCTAATGTTATTGATCCATTAATAATAAGCTTACAATGTTTGCCATTAATGATGAAATATTGGCTTATTTTACAATTCCTTGAAAGGAAAACAAAAGGCTTGTGCCCTATACCATACGGTTCAAATAATTTCAGTTCTTCAAGTAATTCAAACGTTATATAATCGATTGGTAATTCATAATCATATTTTTGAATATCGCATTCCATACTTGAACAATTCAATGTTTGATTTAATTCTTTCAAAAGTATAGGAATATTTTCTTTTTTTATTGAAAAACCAAAGGCATGATTATGGCCACCTAATTTTTCAAAAAGATGATCATATCGTGAGACGCTGGTAAAAAAATCAAAATTATTCCGTGATCTTCCTGAGCCTTTAATTATTTCTGCATCAGGCTTATCTGACATGACAAGCACAGGCTGCAGTAACTGGTCAGCAAGACGGTTTGCAATGATGCCTGTTAGGCCATCAGGGATTTCATCCGAACATATTACGCGTAAGGTATTATCTCCAATTGAATTGACATCAGAAAATTTTGATACTAATGACTGCACAATATTCTTCCTTTCTTTATTGAGTTCAACAATTTCCTGTAAAAGTTTTTGGGCCTTTGATGATTTTTTCTCAAGTAAAAAATCTGCTGCCAATTTTGTTTTGCCAAATCTTCCTGGTGTATTAAGTAGTGGTGAAATATCCCAGCCAATGGTATCGGTGTTCATTGTTTTTGAGATATATTCTCTGATTACTTTTAACCCGCAATGATTAGTTTTATCAAAATATGCTATCCCATTACTAACTAGAATTCTGTTTTCATCTATCATTGGCATCATGTCGGCAATGGTACCAACTGCAACTAACGGAAGCATATCCTGAATAAATTGTAATATTTTTTTTGATTGCTGGTATTGTATCTTGAAAACCAGCATTGTTGCATAATCAACGGGAGTTGGAAATAAATCCTTAATACAACCCTTAACCAATTCATGAATTGGCGATAGTTCATTGACAAAGTCTTTAATGTTATAATATACCTTATGATTTAATACTATTGCATCTGGGACATCGTAATTAAAAAGAATTGCACTGGTATACTGCTTTATAAGTTGTTTAATTTCATGTATGCTGGAAACTGAACCATGAACTATCGCCCTGCCTCTATGAATAATATTATATAAAATAGAATTTTGAGACGAAGCAATAACAATAATATACGTATCAAAATACTTTGTATAGCTTAATAGTATTGCTAAACAAAATTTATAGGTAACACCAACTCCAGCTAATTCCTTAAAGGGATATTGCGAAGTACTTAATTTGGGGTTAATGATTACTGCATCTGGAAGATTTTCAGATGGTTCATGATGGTCACAAACTATGACATCCATTCCCAGATTACGTGCATAGGCAATTTCATCTATATCGCGAACACCGCTATCTAGCGTAATAATACAATCGATATTATTTTTCTTAAACTCATCAATGATAGGTATTGTCATCCCATACAATTCATCTCCAACAGGATAACGGTAATAGTACTGTACCTTCAAAAGATCAAGTAAGTGAGTTAATAATGTTAATGAAGTCAGGCCATCAATATCTGAATCAGCAAAAATTCCTATCTTCCTCTTGTGTGTCACAGCATTTTTAATAATCCCCACTGCTTCATCCATCTGGTTCATATAAAACGGGCTGTAACATAAAGAAAGGTCTGGATTAAGAAATGTATATGCATTATACGGGGTATTGATACCTCTGAGCAATAGTAAATCTGCTGTAAGGGATGAAATATTAAAATGAGATAATAATACATCCTTTACATCGGAAGATGAACTGGTACACACAAACGCCACCTTTATCGTATTTTATCTTTTTTATCAGCAGCCTTTTTGGCTAAAAAGTCAGCTTTTTCATTAAAATTGCGCATTACATGCTCAATTTTTACGTTTGGTATTTGTTTTCTTAATTCCATTACTTTTTCATAGAGTTTTTTAATGTTAGCATTGCTAACCTGATATTCACCTGTAAGTTGACGCACTACAAGCTCTGAATCACTTCTTATTTTTAATGTTTTTGTTTTAAAATATAGTGCCAGTTGTATTGCCCGCAATAAAGCAGAATATTCAGCCTGATTATTTGTCTTTTTCCCTATATATGCTGAAACTTTGCCCACAAGCCTGTCATCACCATCATATATAACAATACCAATCCCTGCTGGGCCTGGATTGCCCTTTGATGCACCATCAACATACATAGTTAAAACGGATTCTGCAGGTATTGTTGACAAAACTTCAAGGCCATCAAATATATTTTCAGATACTTCCGACTGATTTTTATCTTCTGTAATACTGCTTTTCTTTTTTACTATGATTTTACTCTTTGCACGTTGTTTGTCATACTCAAGGATAATTTTTCGTGCCTCTTCCACTACTGATTGTATTTCACTTATATCTACATCTGACAATTCAGCAATCTTTTCCAAACTCTTTCCTTCTGCAAGTAGCTGTAGAACTCTATCTATACTAAGTAACATTTTGTTCTCCCTGAAAAATAGTTTCCAATCTTTATTTACTAATATGTGTTCAATATGGATGGCATGCAATCATTTAAAACGTTTAAATATTCGCTATTAATTTTTAAAATATAAAAAACGTCCACAATTGGTGCAGGTCACTGCCTTTGATTTAGCAACTTCATCTTTGACATACACAGGCACTTGGTAATGGCATCCCATACACGTTCCATTTTCAAGTGGGACTATAGCATTACCTTTTGTCTCAATCACTTTAGCAAATTTTGCCCTTAAATCAGGTGGCAATTCTGTTATTTGTTTATTAAATTGTGCAGCATTATCTTCTGCTTCCTTTTGCAAGGATTCAAGCTTATTCTGCAATTCTTCAACATCTTTTTCAATCTGATTTAATCGCTTTGGCATTTCCTGCTGAAATACATCCAATTCCCCTTCTATTGCATCAACATCTTCCATATATTGCAGCATATTATTTTCTATTTCGTCTTTCTTTTTATTAAGAGTTTCCATCTCGGTCAACATTGAATCAAAATCACGCTGTGATTTCAAAGAATTCTTTTTGCTATCAAGAAATTGGATGCGTGATTCCACATCATGAAGTTCAAGTTCTTTCTGTTTAATATTTGTTTTTAACTGATTTACCCGTGATCGCAGATCTGCCATTTTAGCTTCCATTGCTTTCATTTCACCACGCCAGAAATCTATAGCATGCCGTGATCGGGCAATCTCATTTTTTGCTGCAAGCACCTTATCCCATAGAGACTGCAACTCAAGCATTGTATAAATCTCAGGGCCCATTTTACATACCACATTTCATAGGATTTTTTTCTTTTTTAGATATCATCAAAGGTATATCGTAACAGTGCATTTCATTTGTCAAGTAGTTGTAAACAGTTTGGTATAAAAAATCAAGTATTGGTTTTTCAGAAGCATAATGGCCAATATCAATGACTGCTACGCCATTATTATTTGCAGACACTGCATCATGATAACCAACATCGCCTGTAATAATGCAATCAACTGAACCAAGACCTGCAACAGCATTAATCTTACGTGACCCTGCACCCTGCAAACATGCCACTTTTTTAATGCGTTTGCTATCATCTCCGTAGTATATGATTGAGTTACTTTGTAAAATTTGAGATATTTTTTTTAACAAATCTGATAATATCATATCGTTGTCATAAATACCTACAGCGCCATATCCAATACCGTTGTAACGTTTATCCGGAAACAATAATTCAATAACAGTAAGTTCCAGCGATTTTGCCAGTAAATCCCAGCATACAGCATCTGCATTGGTATGGGCTGCATAAACACTGATGGCATGTTGAATGCACGCAATTACCATTGAGCCAGTGATACTTGTTTCAGAGATATTTTTAACAGGCTTAAAAAATATTGGGTGATGTGTTATAATGCAATTACAATTATTTTCACATGCTTCACTAATAACAACAGGTGATATATCCATGGCAACAATAATACCTGTGATAGTTTGATTATCAAAGGAAATCTGCCTGCCAGAATTATCATAATCTTCCTGATATTCCAGGGGAAAGACTTTTTCAAGATACGAAAAAAGTTCATGTTGTGTGATATGCATATATATTATTCAGCCTTTTTTTATTTTCAATATCATGTCAGCTATTTCAACGGGTGTATTGCCAATAATGTACAGCATGTTTTCCTGCTTAATTTCAAAGCATACAATTTTATTGCTTTCAGGAATATTAGTCTTTTGAAGGCTATCAATATTTGAACAAGTGTACACGGGGATGCCAAGTGCCTGAATATTAATTTTATACTCAATTTCATTTTTTAAATTTATAGCTGCGCGATAGCTCATCGGAGTAATCTTTTGCATAACTATTGCCATCGGATGATCCACGCCAAATGCAGGATCCTTGATCCTGAAAATTGATTCATTATACGTGATAATTCCACCGGGAAACATCGCGATATCATTGGCATCGATTACATATGGCAGTGCAAAAGCTATGTTTGAAGATCCACTTGTAAACATCTTGCCACATTTTGCAGCATGGAGTATGGAAAAGGCCTTTTGAATGCCATCTACAACCTGTATCTTCTCTTCATTATTTACTATCGCCACAAGATGATTTGTGGGACCATGGCCTTTCCCTAAGGGAAGCGAAAATGTAATAGCCTTTGTGATGAATTCTTTTGCTTTTGTTATTGCTTCTATGGCATTATACCCTTTTGCCAGGTATGTGGCAATTGCTGATGAAAATGTGCATCCTGTTCCATGTGTATTTTTGGTCTGAATTCTTTTATTTTTTAAAACTGTAAAATTTTTGCCATCATAGATTACATCACTTGGATCGCTTTCAAGGTGGCCACCCTTTACCACTACGTAATGTGCGCCATACGAATATATCTTTTTTGCAGCATTTTTCATGGTATCAAGATTTTTTATTTGCTTGCCGGTAAGAACTTCGGCTTCATGAATATTGGGGGTTACAACATAGGCAACAGGAATCAAATTTTGAATTACTGATTGAATGGCATCATCTGATAATAATTTGGATCCACCTTTAGCAACCATTACCGGATCAACAACACAATTGTTAATGGCATACTGTTTAATCTTTGATGCAACAAGCTTTACAATATCAGGATTTGCCAGCATCCCGGTTTTGGCTGCATGTATTGGTATATCAGAAGCAACAGCATCAAACTGTTTTTCAATCATATCTAAGGGTATAGGCATATAATCAATAACACCCAGTGTATTCTGTGCAGTTATTGCAGTAATCACAGTCATGCCAAAACCACCCAGTGCAGTTATTGTCTTCACATCAGCCTGGATACCAGCACCACCACCTGAATCAGACCCGGCAATAGTGAGTACATTGCGAATAAATGATGAAGTTTTCATTTTTCAATCTCAATATTTTGCTTTAGTAAAGGGGTTTTACATTAATCAATGTATCAACATATTTTTCAAGAATAATTTATTTTCAGTATTTATTCCTTAAAAATAATTTAACATAAATACTTGCAGAGTCCCTGCGCCCTAGGTGGTTGGAGTGTACATTAATTAATATTTTGTACACAAAAATACATTAGGGAATTAACAATGATTTAATTTTAAAATTTGTAATTGATTTTAGGCCATTCATATCTGTAAAAATGATTTAATCACTTTATGTAAAAAACAAGCTACAAAAAATACTTGTAAAATTAAACACATTGAAACGATAATATACTTTCCTGCTTTCCGGCCAGGATGTATATAATTAAACTTTAAAAGATGGCTGAAGTATGAATGATACTCCTTTTTCACTGAAAACCAATAATAGATGGACTATCATGGCACAGGATAATAAACACTGGAGGGTTGGCATATACCACCCTGAGTTTAGTAATCCTGATGAAATACCAGTATTTGAAAAGCATACATGCCCTGAACTTTTTATATGCGCTCAAGCTCCATGTGGATTGTTATTGTTAATTGATGAAAAGGAAATCCAATATATACTTAAACCAGAAGAAGCAATAGTAGTAACCGAATACCATAATGGATTTAAAGTTGATCCACAGGGGTATTTTATTGTAGTAGAACAAACAGACTTTACAACGGAATTTATGAAAAGAAAAGCACCATGATAATAAATGCACAGACATACGTATATTGCATACTGGGCAAACCTGTACGGCATTCGCTTTCGCCAGTGATGCACAACGCTGCGTTTGAATCTATAGGAATGAATGCAGTATATGTTGCATTTGAACCATCTTCAATCAAAGAGGCTTTTGATGCAATCAAAGCATTGGGCATAAAAGGTGCAAGTATAACCATTCCATTTAAAGTGGATGTTTTGCCTTTGTGTGATAGTGTTGATGATTTAGCTTTGCGCATTGGTTCAATAAATACTCTTGTCAATGATGATGGAAAAATAAAAGGATACAATACCGATGGATATGGGTTACTCAGGTCCCTTGAAACACATGCCATAGATTATCATAACAAAAATATTTTAATCATTGGCAATGGTGGATCTGCCAGAGCTATCGCCTATACACTTGCACAGCATAATGCACAGATTACAATATGTGGGCGCAACATTAATAATATTATGCAGCTTGCAAATGATTTACGCAAACATTTTGGTGCTATTGACACAATGCTCCTGGAACAGATAACACCCGATATAACAGAACAATATCATATTATAATTAACACCACACCTGTTGGCATGAAGCCCGACATATCAAAAACGCCTATTGATACGTCATTACTGCATCAGCATCATGTAGTCGTAGATATTATTTACTCGCCTCTTCATACCCTTTTTATTCAGAATGCACGTGAAAAAGGATGCACTGTAATAACTGGAGACTATATGCTTTTATATCAGGCATGCATGCAATTTGAAATATGGACTGGAAAAACAGCACCCATTGATGTAATGCATCAAGCACTTAAGCAGGCGTTACAATAACCATGCTGCCACAATTTTTGCAATCCCTTGCCAATAATGAATCCCATGCCAATAGCTTTATTAATTATTCTCCTGATACAATTGTTTCACTATTGAAGCTTTTAGGTAATCCTCAGGAAACTATACCATCCATACATATAGCGGGAACAAATGGCAAAGGCTCAACAGCATATATGGTAGCAAAAATTCTTCAAGCTTCAGGTTACACTGTTGGCTTGTACATATCACCACATCTTATGCGATATAATGAACGAATAACAATAAATGGCAAAGAAATCACTGATGATGAAATTTATGAATATTCGGAAATCCTTGAAATACTATGTAAAACACAAAACATTACTCCTACATTTTTTGATGCGTTTACTATAATTGCTTTTTTGCATTTCCATAATTCTGTTGATATTGCAGTTATTGAAACGGGGCTTGGTGGCAGGCTTGATTCCACAAACGTTGTTACGCCACTTGTCAGTGTTATCACGCCAATTTCTTACGACCATATGGCAATTTTAGGCAATACATTACAGGAGATAGCATTTCAAAAAGCAGGAATAATAAAGCAAACCATACCAGTAGTAAGTGCTAAACAGAATTCTGAAGTAAAAGCAGTTTTACAAAAAGAAGCAATCACAAAGCAATCGCCAATTTTTTATATTGGTGAACACATACACTATACTATTACATCCCACAATCCTCTCATCTTTGATGTTGTTTTCAATCACCCTGCGTTTGGTAGCTATAAACAATTTGAACATATTTACTGTTCATTAACAGGGGATTTTCAGGCAGAAAATGCATCGGTTGCTATCGCCACCGCTTTAATTTTAAAAAATAATAATTGGGCGATAGTTCCTGAACATATATACCATGCTTTATCATCAATACACATACCTGGAAGAAGTGAACTATTGTGTGATAAACCTGTTTGCTTATTTGATTGTGCACATAACCCTGAAGCACTGGAACATACACTGCAGAATATACAAAAGAGATACTCTGACTACAAGACTATATTTTGTATCAGCTTCATGAAGGATAAAGACGTTTCAAAAATGCTACGCATACTACAAGGGTTTACATCAAAGCCCATCTTTTATTTGCAATTGCCTGATAGCCGCTGCTATATCCCTGATAAAGAAATACAAAAAACATTTCTGCTACACGTTTTTTCCGATACAAAATCACTTGCACATACTATAAAAACACATATTCACTCTAATGATATGATAATTTTTACAGGAACGTTCAGGTTGTATCCCTATTCTAAACACATCTGTTCTGTGCTGCATTAATTTTTTTTATATAACAAAGCCACCTTCCAACTAAAGCTGGGATTCATTATAGCTTTACATTAAAAATTTTTTTAAAATATCTTCTTGATTTTAGTTTTATATATAGTTTTATGGTACACTAATTAATATGTATGATGAAAAATATGTCCCCAACCTTTAAACTGGTTGGATTGAATATTGTTTTATATCTGAACTAAAAATCAAATTATAGTATTAAAAGGAGTTTAAAAAAATGGATCTATCAGAACTATTACCTAAAGAACATGTAATAACTGTTAAAAGCAATGAAAAGCAATTAGTTGTCAAAGAGTTAATTGAGAAATTACAGGATTTAGGAAAATTAGATAATGCTGATAGATATTATTCACAGGTAATGCATCGTGAAACACTGGAAAACACAGGTGTTGGGAATGGGTTTGCTATTCCCCATGTACGGACAGATTCAGTCAAAAAATTGCTAACTATCTTTGGAATATGCAATGAACCTGTAGAATATGGATCCTTTGACAGTCAGCCTGTTAAATATGTCATGCTCAGTATTTTCCCTACTTCTTTAAGCACAAAATACCTTTATCTTGTGGGGATGATGGCAAGAATTTTTTCCAATACTGAAAAAAGAGAAAAAATAGATGCTGCACGAACACCATCAAAAATTTATCCAATACTTACCAAGGAAGCAAAATTATATTTTGACTCAATAACAGAAATAGATAAGGAAGAAAATCATATTGAAAGTTTGGCCGGAGTTCCTTCATCCGATCTTGACCTTTTAATCAGGCTTGATCAATTATATAGGCTATTAGATAGTGGTGATAAATCAGAAGCCCTTACAAAGAAAATTAATGAATTGCGGCGATTCATTGATAACCGCTCATTATCATATTATGAAAGAATGCGGCAAAAATGCCAAAATCCTTTTTCAATACTTGAAAAAAATACCTGTGGTGGATGTCATATGGTTATTCCACCAGCAGAAATGGCAAAAATCAAAGGGAAAAAATCGTTAGCCGTGTGCACCTATTGCGGGAGATTTTTAATTATAGTATAATTTTCTATAATAAATACCTGAATCTATAGCAGAACCACTCTTTTAAATATTGCACAACAGAACGTCGTTTATAATGTTCTAGCAGTATTTCATCACTATTTTTTATATCTTTTAAAAATTGATTTTTCATCTTTTCCCCAAAAGTTTGATCAAGTATGATAGCATTTACCTCTAAATTTGCATTAAAGCTTCTTCTATCTAAATTTGATGAACCAACTGTTGCCCATATATCATCTATGACAGCTGTTTTAGCATGGAGAACAGCTTTTTTATATTCGTATATTCTTATATTATGTTTCAAAAACCGTTTATATAAATACCTGCTAGCATGCTGTACAAATGGTAGATCGCTTTTTGCTGGTAACAATATTCTTACATCAACACCTTTTTTTGCTGCACGTATTAATGATTTTACGATGCGCATGTCAGGAACAAAATACGCATTTGTAATATAAATATATTTACGCGCATTTGCAATAGCTGCAAGATATGTCTGGTAAATGGGTTTAATTCTTCTCCGCGAATGGCTGCTCAAAGCCATTACAATTGTATCACCAATAGGCTTTAAAACCGGAAAGTATTTAGAAATATCAACAAAAGCTCCACCCTGCCTGTGCCAGTTTTCAAGGAAAAAATATTCTATATCACGTACAGCAGGACCTTCAATTTTTATGTGAGTGTCACGCCAGTTGTGGCCGCCATATTTTTTTCCTGCATATTCATTGCCTATATTCATGCCACCAATAAAAGCAATACTGCCATCAATAACCATTAATTTCCTGTGGTCGCGTAAATAAAGATTAAAATATTTTCGCCAGGGTACAACAGGATGGTATTCAATTAATTCAACACCCATTTTTTTCATGTATTCAAATAATTTAGCTGATGTATTAATACAGCCTATAGAATCATAAATAACATTAACTTCAATGCCTTTCTTTGCTTTTGCAGATAATTTTTTTGCCAATTTCCATCCAATTTCGTCACTGTTAAAAATATATGTTTCTAAATTTATACTGAGTTTGGCTTGTTCTATTGCATTAAATAGTTGATCAAAAAATTGATCCCCATTATTAATAAGAGTAACTCTATTGCCACCTGAAAAACCTGAAATACCAAATTTTTTTATAGATTTTAAAAATCGAGGGAGAAAAAGCCGGTTTTTAATCTTTTTAATTATATAATCATAACTTATTCTTGAATTATTGCTTTTTGTATGGGGTTTTGATTTCCAGATAATATTTTTTCTGGCAGATAGCATTATAGATTTGTTAAATTTATATTTCTGTTAAACATACTTAACGGAATATTTAAGTTAGCCATTCTTCTATGTATGATGTACTACTTCGGGTTCTGTTATTTTGCCAGTATTGCCGTTCTTCTCTGGCTTAAAATATATGGCATCATATTTTATTCCGGCATACACCCGGTGACAATCTTTAAATCTTCCATTCAAAATTTCTACAGCTAACCTGTCTTCAATTTCGTTTTGTATAGTTCTTCTAAGATACCGTGCTCCATATTTTTCATTAAATCCACGTTTAACCAGGTAATGCTTTACTTTTGGAGAAACAATTAATTCAATTCCCTGTTCCTCAAGATGTTCATTCACTTCATTTAGCATCAAATCCAGAATCTGTTTAATGTGATTTTCATTTAATTTATGGAAATGTACCACTGCATCAATACGATTTAAAAACTCAGGGCTAAACAACCTTTTAACCTCTTCATCAACATTCTGGAATTGTGCAATTTGTGGATCGATTTCATTAAAGCCCATCTTACCTATCTTCTGAAATTCTCTGTTGCCAACATTGGATGTCATGATAATCACAGTATCAATAAAGCTTGTTGTTGAACCAAAATTATCTGTCAACTCACCTTCTTCAAGCACTTGTAATAATATGTTGTATACATCAGGGTGAGCTTTTTCAATTTCATCAAAAAGTATTACCGAATACGGCCTTCGTTTGACTTTTTCAGTTAACTGTCCACCTTCTTCATAACCCACATATCCCGGTGGTGCACCTATTAGCCTTGAAACAGCATGCTTTTCCATAAACTCGGACATATCAAATCGTATGAGTGCATCTTCATCATCAAATAGGAATTCAGCCAAAGCCTTTGCAAGTTCAGTCTTCCCAACACCGGTAGGCCCTAAAAAGATGAATGAACCAATAGGCCTTCTGGCACTTCTGAGTCCTGTTCTGGACCTTCGTATGGCTCTACTTATCACACTAATAGCATCATCCTGCCCTATTATTCGTTTATGCAATTCCTGTTCCATACGCAGCAGTTTTTGCGATTCAGATTCTTCAAGTTTTTCAACAGGGATTTTGGTCCATTGTGCAACGACAGTTGCTATCTGTTTTTCATCAACTATAACCGCATAATCATTAATGCGCTGTTGCCAATCACTGATTTTTTGTGATAAGAGTGCTTTCTTTTCAATGATTGTATCTCGTATAGAAGCTGCCTGTTCATATTCCTGGGCTTTCACAAGCTCATTTTTACGGTTATTAAGATCTTCAATTTCACGTTCAAGCAATTCAATATCTACAGGGCGCTCACAATTTTCAAGTCTTGCCTTAGATCCTGCTTCATCAATAACATCTATAGCTTTATCTGGCAGGTATCGGTCATGGATATATCTGTCAGCATACAATACGGCTTTTTTTATTGCCTCGTCAGTATATTTTACTTTGTGATGCAATTCATATCGTTCACGCAAACCAAACAGTATTTCGACAGCCTCATCAACTGAAGGTTCATCAACCATAACTGTTTGGAAACGACGTTCTAATGCAGCATCTTTTTCAATGTACATACGGTATTCATTTAAGGTGGTAGCGCCAATACATTGCAATTCGCCTCTGGCTAAAGCAGGCTTAAGAATATTAGCAGCATCAATAGCACCTTCGGCTGCACCTGCACCTATAATGGTATGTAACTCATCAATAAATAAAATCACATTATCTGATGCCTTGATTTCTTTCATGATGCGTTTGAGGCGTTCTTCAAATTCGCCTCTATATTTGGTACCAGCTACAACAGATGCTAAATCAAGTGCCAGAACCCTTTTGTTAAAAAGTGGCTCGGGTACATCATGATGTACAATACGCTGTGCAAGCCCTTCAACTATTGCGGTTTTCCCAACGCCAGCTTCGCCAATCAAAACAGGATTATTCTTTGTTTTACGGGATAAAATCCTGATGACTCTTTCTATTTCAGAATTTCGCCCAATGACAGGGTCTAATTTATCTTCTGCTGCCAAACGGGTAAGTTCAATAGCAAATTCATCTAATGTTGGTGTTTTGCTTTTATCATTAGTTTTTTGCTGAGGATTGCCTTCAGGGGTTACACCCAATATCTTTTGTACTTCACCCTTGATGACATTATAATCAATTCCAGCCCGTATAAGGGTATCTATACCCGAACATGTACCGTCACGGAATATTGACAATAATAAATGTTCGGTGCCCACATAGTTATTTTTTAATTTTCGTGCTTCATCTTTTGCAATTTCAATAATTCGTGTAAAACGGGCACTGAGTGGAAGATTTCCTAAAATTATAGTAGATCCGGATCTGCGTATAGCCTGCTCTATATTTCTTCTGAGTATTTCAAAGTTTACCCCCATATTTTTCAATATGCGGGCTGCAACTGAATCATCATCTTTTAGAAGGGCAAGCATAATATGCTCGGGCCCTAATGCATCTGAATTTAATCGCCTACCTTCTGCCTGTGCTAAAACTTCTAAAACCTTACGTGACCTCTTGGTATAATCAAACATATTTTTTTACTCCTTATCTTCGAATATTTTTCGAAGATATGCTGCTCTAAAAGCATCCCCTTCTTCACTGCTGGCAAACTGCCTGCCTGCAAATTTCTGAAGATGGGATAGCTGTATATGTATCATTAAATCATTAATTACAGAAAGTTCAATATTTTTTATTATCGACAAAACAACCCCCAGTCGTATCAGCGAAAGATGCTCTATGGCTTCTGCATAACTCATTGACCGTGAAAATGTTACGATCCCGTATGAACGCCATACCATGTCTTCAAGCACATCCTTATGATGCTGATAATACTCATCACGTGCTTCATTTTCAAGATCAATGATCAGGCTAATTACTTTATCAATTTCCTCAATGATGTCTATCTCAGATTTGCCCAATGTAGCTTTATTACTGATAATATACATGCTGCCAACGGTTTTGGTTGCATCATGGACAATGCCCTTTAATTGTGCCTGGTATTCCCTGACCAATTTAATTACTTCACCCATATTTTTTGCAGCGGTAAGCATTGGTAAATGCAACATGGCGGAAACACGCAGGCCAGTACCAACATTGGAAGGGCATGTGGTTAAAAAACCAAAATCATCAGTAAATGCATACGAAATATATTTATTTAATTCATCATCTATTTCATCAGCAAGTTTGAAAGCCAATAGCATCTGCAATCCAGGTTTTATTACCTGAATTCTGATATGATCCTCTTCATTTACCAGTATGGAATATTGTTGCTTAGTGTCAAAAATAACACAGCTATTATTATTCAACTCCATTTCATGAGTGATAATATCACGTTCACGCAAAAAGCGCCTGTCATCTGAACTGCAATCTTTTAAGCTTACAAATTGAGCATTTTCAAAATACTTTGAGGTTACTACTGCCTGGTGAACAATTGATTCCAGCGTTGATATATCAGTTTCATCCATCTTACTACTAAAGGGCAACGATGGCAAATTTCGTGCCAATCTAACTCGTGTGGTCATGACTACATCTGCCAAAGGCCCTGCCTGAGACCAGAATGGCGATTGTGTAAGCAGCTGTTCAAACATTAAAGCCTCTTCTAACGTTTTAGTCTTTTGATTTCGTCTCGCAATTTAGCTGCTTCTTCATAATTTTCATTTTGAACTGCTATTTCCAGCATCTTTTCAAGGTCATGCAACGATAGCGTGGCAACATTTTTTGATCGCACCACATCAATCATTCCCTTAGATTTTCTGTTTTCAATGTATTTAAGCGGCATTTTGCCTATATGGTATGTTGAGCCATGATATCCCGCTAAAATAGGCGTCATAGATTCTTTGAAGAAGCTGTAACAATCAGCACACCCTACTTTTCCTGTTCGTTTATAGTCAATCAAAGTCCAACCACAGGTGGCGCAGGTATTGCTGTCAACCATATCCGTCATCTCTTTTGCATCAAGGAAAGACATCATATCGGAAACGGTTAATGAAAATCCACATCCATGAGAGCTTAAACCCATATCACGAGCACAATTGTCACACAGGTGTACTTCAGATTTTTCATTTCTGATGATCTCAGTCAAATGAACAGTTGCTTCCCGTTGTTTACATCGTTCACACAACATAAATCCTCTTCATGGTTACTATCTCACAATATTTCTTTTATCATATTATATAATACTATAAATTATGTATATATGCAAACCATTTTTAAATCATTTTGTCAAAAAATTATGATTTTGTTTCCCTATTTATTCCTTTACATACAGGGAATATATTAATTTTTATTAAAAAATACCAAAATGTATTGACATTATACAAATATACTATATGTAGTGAGCAATCGGGGCAACCCGATTTATTTTTTTTAATGGGATGTTTTTATGAAAGAATCAAAAAAATTACAGGCTTTGATGGAACAGGA
>Ga0308419_1000431_pt1 | contig 31062 bp, 25 predicted proteins | sample HotsprSampleMS50_FD_203674 | JGI IMG/M metagenome (GOLD analysis project Ga0308419, IMG submission 203674) | Hot spring phototrophic mat microbial communities from Mushroom Spring, Yellowstone National Park, Wyoming, United States - 20090730_MS50 ... | reverse complement strand
CGACGATCACCAGGGCGATCAGGCCAAGGATGGCAAAGATAAAGTCGAACAGACCGGGAATGGTGGACATGGGCAGGATGAAGAACATGATCATGACCACGAGAAGCGGCCATTGGCCCTGTAGATTTTTCATGGGTGTTTCCTCGCGCAACAGGTGGACAGGCAGGGGAGCGATTTATGCGTCTGCCGGCATCGCGCTGGCTTCGTTCAGCGCGGCGATCTCGGCGTCGCTCAGCCGGTAGCCGACCGCGCCGAGCGACTCTGTCAACTGTTCTACGCTGCCTGCCCCGATGATCGGGGCGGTGATAACGGGATTGGACAGCATCCATGCAAGCGCCGTCTGGAGAATTGACTTGTTGTGGCTGCGCCCGATCTCTTCGAGCTTGCCCAGCGTGTTCTGGCCGCGTTCGCTCTCGGCGTACTTGCGGATGCGCGGGTTGTTTTCACCACGCGATCCGGCGGGAAAGGGCTGCCCTTTGCGATACTTGCCGGTCAGGAAACCGCCGGCCAGCGGGCTATAGGGGATGACGCCCAGCCGCTGATCCTTGCACAGCGCCATCATCTCGCGCTCGAACTCATCGCGGTGCATCAGGTTGTAATGCGGCTGCACGGACTCGAAGCGAACATAGTTTCTGACATCGCTGATCCACAGCGCTTTCGTCAGATACCAGGCCGGGAAGTTGCTCGCGCCGATGTACCGTATTTTTCCCGCAGACACCAGATCGTCCAGCGCGCGCAGGGTCTCTTCCAGAGGGGTGGTTTCATCCCACCAGTGAATCTGGTACAGGTCGATGTAGTCTGTCTGAAGCCGGCGCAGGCTGGCTTCCACAGCGTGCATGAGATGCGCCCGCGAGGCGCCCTGGTCATTGGGGCCGTCGCCCATCGGGCCGCGCCCTTTGGTGGCGATGACAAATCGCTCGCGCGGCCGGTCGGTCTGCTTCAGCCATTTGCCGATTACCAGTTCAGCCGTGCCGCCGGGGTTGTTCGGCGCCCAGCGCGAGTAGATGTCGGCGGTGTCCAGGAAATTGCCCCCGGCTTCGGCGAACGCGTCGAGAACGGCGAATGACCCCGGCTCATCGGTGGTCCATAGGAAAGTCATGGTGCCCAGGCACAGCTCGCTGACCTTCAATCCGGTGTTGCCCAATCTGCGGTAATCCATCGCGCCAATTGTAACCGGGGCGGATTGGCAGGGGTGTATTGGCCCATCAGGGCGGACGCGATGGCGTAGCGCGCCCTCCGTAGCGCGCCCTCCTTCTCTGTAGCGCTCCTGCTCTCAAATGCGCCAGGATTGCGCTGCGCGGAGCGGTAAGGAGAAGGATGAGTAGAATGTGTCTGGTTGTCATGCGTCAAGCACTGACGGAGGAGTTATCGTCGGCGCCTGGCGTGTGACGGTTCGAGCGTCACTTCATTTTGGAACCCGGTGAAAAACGCCATGAAAGTTGAACTACGCTCCGTGCCTTTCTCGCTCATCGAGTCCGACATCCCGCCTGCGCCGCCGCGCATTACGGCAGAGGAATATGAGCAACGTGTGCAGGCCTTGTATCAGCGCGTCGCAGCAGACTGGGTGGTTGTGTATGGCGATCGCGAGCACTGCGCCAATTTGCTGTACCTCACCGGCTACGACCCGCGTTTCGAGGAGGCGCTGTTTATTGCCGGTCCGAATCGGCGGCGCTATCTGATTGTGGGCAACGAGGGATTGTCTTACGCGGCAGCCCAGAGCGCGCATATCGAGGCAGTGTTGTGCCAGTCGATGAGTTTGTTGGGCCAGACGCGCGCCACAGCGCCCCGGCTGGCCGATGTGCTGCGCGAGGCCGGTATCGGCCAGGGCCAGCGCGTTGCTGTCGCCGGCTGGAAGTATCTCGAACCCGACGAGATCGATGACCCCACGGCGCCGGCATTTGTGCCGGCTTATCTGGTGGCTGTGCTGCGCAGGCTGGTGGGCGACAGCGGCGCGGTGATCGACGCCACTGCCGCGCTGATGCATCCCGAAAACGGTCTGCGGGCTGTCATGAATTCGGCCGCCCAGATTGCAGCATTCGAGTGGGGCGCGATGCGCGCAGCCGCTGCGGTCTTTCGCATCGTGCGCGGCGCGCGCCCCGGCATGAGCGAGCTGGAAGCGGCCGCTCTGGCGCGCTACGCGGGCGAACCGCTCTCGGCCCACATCATGTGCGTGGCGGGCCGTGGAAACATCGTGGGGTTAAGCAGCCCGAGCGCGAACCGGATTGAGTATGGCGACGGCATCACCACGGCGGTCAGCCTGTGGGGCAGCCTGTCGTGCCGCGCCGGCATGATGCTGGGCCGGCCCGATCCGGACTTCTTCGCCGACGTTGTCACGCCCTACTTCACGGCGGTGACGACATGGTGGCAGACAATGCGCCTGGGCGTGACCGGCGCGGAATTATTCGACGCGGTGACGGCCGCCTTTGGCAAGGCGCCCTTCAACTCGGCGTTAAATCCGGGGCATCTGGTTTCGTTTGATGAATGGGTGCACACGCCGATCCGGCCGGGCAGCGCCGAGCGCGTGTCGTCGGGCATGGTGTTCCAGGCGGACATCATTCCTTCGCCGCTGGGGCCGGGGCAGGCATTGAACTGCGAAGACACGTGCGCCATTGCAGACGCCGCCCTGCGCGAGCAACTGCGCGAGGCATTCCCTGATGTGTGGGCGCGCATCGCATGGCGTCGCGAATTCATGCGCGACCGGCTGGGAATCGCGCTGCGCGAGGAAGTGTTGCCGTTGTCTACGGCGCCGGCGTACCTGCCGCCGTTCTGGTTGCGCCCCGACGACGTGTGCGTGGTGGTCTGAGGCTGGCTTGCTGCCCGGCGGCTTCTGCGCGGTCTGGGCGACTGCAAGGTCAGGGTTGGGCCGGCCTGAAACGCGCCGGCAGCAACGGGGCCAGCAATTGCCTCTCCTGCCCGGACAGCGCGCCCAGCAACCACAGCGCGATCGCGTATGCGGCGATCCCGTACAACAGCCCGAGGCCGGCTGACCCGCCAGCGGCCCACAACCACGTCACGGCAGCCATGACCAGCGCAGCCAGCGCCGGCCGGCCCATCACTTGCAGCCAGTTCACCGGCGCAATATGCCGGCGCACGTAGACATAGAACGCCGCCCCCTCCACAATCTCGGACAGGATTGTGACGGCAGCCGCGCCCACATAGGAAAACTGCGGGATGACGAGCAGGTTCGCCGCCACATTAAAGCCAAGTCCGATGGCGAAGGCGCGGGTAAGGGCGCGCTGCTGGTTGACGGCGATGAGCGCGTAATTGGTGACGCTGTTGATCCAGCCGAACGGGATGCTCCAGATCATCACGCTGAGCGCGATTGCGCCGTGCGGTAGAAATTCCGCGCCGCCCAGCACGCCGACCAGGAAGCCGGCGGCAAATGCGCTGAACACGGCCAGGGGAAAAGCAATCATCACCAGCAGTTTCAGCGCCAGCGTGTACGCGCGCGCCAGGGCGCCATCCTGCGCGACGGCCATGCGCGACATGATGGGAAAGAAGGACTGAGTGAAGAAAGCCGGGATGATGTTGAAGGCGTCCACAAACTTGTAGGCTGCGCTGTACCAGCCGACGACTACGGGCGACTTGATGGCTTCGAGCATCGGCACATCCACCTTGAAAAACAAGGTGGCCAGCAGATGGTTGAGCATCAGCGGGAACGACTCGCGCATCATCGCGCCGCGCAATGGGGGGTCGCTCTCGCGGCGCAGCCGGAAAAACAGCCGGCTGGCGATGATGAACAGGATCACCAGTGTGACGACGCTGACCACGATCGACACGACAGCCAGGCCAATGATGCCGAAGCCGGCCAGCAGGGCGACTGTGCCCAGACTCACCTTCACCAGCGCGCTGACGATCGTGAGCGCGGCCGGCACTTCGGCTTTCTCGTAGGCGAAGAACAGCGCGCTCAACCCATTGGCAAGACCGCTCGGCGCCTGGCTGATGGCAAGCAGCGCGATGGCGATGGCCGTGTCGCCGCTCAGTTCAAACGCCGCGCCCCACATGGCGATGACCAATGCCACCAGCGGCGCGCTGCCCAGGCTGAGCAACAGGCGCAGAACGCTCGTGTTGTACAGATACCGGTTGGCGCGCTGTCGATCGCGCGCGACTTCGCGGGTCAGCAAGGTGTTGAGGCCGAAGTTAGTCAGGATCTCAAACCACCCGACGATGACGACGGCGAAGTAGTATTTGCCGGCCCCTTCGGGACCGAGCACGCGCAGCATCAGCAACGCAAAAGCCATGTCGATCAGCCGCGCGCCGAGGTTGAAGCCAGTCAGCACCAGACTGTTCTTGGCCACCCGCCGCACCGGCGATGACGCCATGCTTTCGCGGTAGATGTGGCGCCACAAGTAGATGGCGGCCGAAAACAGCAGCGCGACGAGCGCCACAAAGGTGGCGAACAGGCCGGCCTGGAACGACATGGGCGAATATTTGAAGCGCACCGTGTAGGCGATGGGCGCCCCAGTCTCCTGGCCGGCGGATGGCGCGTTGAGCGACGGCAGGGCGTTCAGGCCCGGCGCGGCGGGCTGTTGGGTTGCTTCTGTGTCGGGTTGTCTCCCCGACGCCGGATTCGCCTCCAGTCGCACAGCGCGGAAGTTGCCATTGGTCGGCAGGACTGCAATTTCCCGCTCCTGGTCATCGCCGGCGCCGATGGGGCGAATGAAGGCGCGCCAGCCGGGGAAGTAGCTGTCTGTCAGGATCAGCCAACCCGGGTGGTCCATCTGCACATCCACCCAGACCTCGTTGTTCTTGTAGACGGTGACGGCAGCCGGCCCATAGTCAGCCGGGTAGGGGATGGCGCAGCCAAGATCGTCGATGCCGCAGTCGGCGTCGATCATCGCGTACCGGCGCGGGTCATAGGTTTGCGCGGCCTGGGCGAAGTCGTGCGTCAGCATCGAGCTGGTGATCGGCAGGGTGAAAGCGCGCGGCATCGCGCGCTCGTTCTGGTAGATGCGGGTCGGGTCGCCACGCGCCGGGCCGTCGTACACCAGCCGGTAACCGGGCGTCGAAATCGTGTCCTGCGTCACGACGTATTTCACATTCAGCAGATCGAGCAACGGCGATTCCAGGCTCTCTGCGCGCGTGAGCGGCGCGATGCGGTTGTAGATTAATTCGCTCTGCGGCTCGATCAGGCTCATGTAGTCGGTGTAGCGTTTGGGGATGATGGAGTCGTAGCCGCGAATGTCCTGAATGTTGTGCAGCCAGGGGATGTTTGCGTTGAAGAGCTTTGTCCCGCCTGGGTCGTAGGATGTGACGCGATACAGGTCAGCATCCTGCTTGAGAAACGCGATTGATGGGGGTGTGCGCTCGAACAGGGCTGGATCGACGGCGGGGTTGAAGCCGGCCCAGGCCACGTTCGCATCAACCGCCAGCAGGCCGATCGCCAGAACTGCCCACCAGGCGCGCCCGGCGTGTCGGCGTGCCAGCCACAGGATGACGCCGCTGCCGATCAGGGCCAATGCGAAGATGCCGGCATTGACTGCCTGGTAGCTGAAAAACATGCCGGCGCTGGTGAATCCTTCTTCTGCCCTGGCCAGGCTGTGGAACACCCGCTCGACCAGAGGCTCGAAGGCCGGCCAGCCCAGGCGCACGGCGGCAATGCCGGCCAGTGTCAACACACCGAGAACGATCAGGGCGACGCCGCCGGCGGCGAGGCGGTTTGCGTGTTGCGTATTGCGTATTGGGTATTGCGTATTGGGTGTTGTGGTCTGGGTGTTGATGATCGCCTGCATGCCGATGCCGGCCAGGGCCGACAGGCACAGGGTGAGCGCCCAGATCCAGCGAAAGGGGGAGTGCAGTTGATTGATGCCGGGCAGGCCGTAGTACAGGATGGCGTACAGCGGCGTGCCGAAGATGAAGGCGATGGAGAAAAACGACAGCGCCAGGAAGAACCATGTGGGGGGCTTTCCCGGCTGGTCTGAGGAAGATGGTTGCGATTGGCGTCTCAACCGCCGGATAGCCTCGCCGGCTGCGCCGGTTGCGGCAACACCGGCGAGAACGAGGGTGAGGATGCCGACATACGCCCCGCCCTCCACCGAGTTTTTCATTCCCCACCAGGTGTGTCCGCTGGGTGTGTTGACCGGCTGCATGGCCAGTTTGAACGCGTCGAAGTAGGCGTGGTGCGCTTCGCTGCCGAAGAAGTTGGGCATGAGCCAGCGCAGCGCTTCGCGGACAGGGAATCCGTAACTCAGCACTTGCTGGAAATCGGAGCGACCAGACCGAAAACTGGTTTGCACCAGCTCAAACAGCGGGGCGAGTTGCACGGCGCCGATGCCGACGCCCAGCGCGGCCATGACGGCCAGCCAGCCGGCCCGCCGGGCCAGAAACGCGCCAATCGAATTGCGCTGTCCGCCCGCAAGGCGCCGCCGGCTCTCAACCGCCAGGCGCCAGGCGCAATAGAGGGCCGCGATCAGCGCGGTGTAGACCATGATTTCCACATGGCCGGCCAGGAACATCATGCCGATGGCCAGCGCGCCGATGAGCGCCCACGGCGCCGAGGCCGGCCGGCCGCCCAGCCCCGGCGCCTGCCGGATCACCTGCTCGCACATGGCCAGGATCAGCGGCAGCCAGGCTGCGGCGGCGATAATCATCTGGAACACAACCGACACGATCATGAAGCCGCTCATCTGGTAGGCGACAGCGGCGAAGGTCGAGCCGGCCCGGCCAATGCCGAGCGCGCGCATGAAGACAAACATGAAGATGCCGGCCAGCGCCAGGTTCAGCACGGTGAACCAGCCATACGCTTTGTGCAGTGGCAGCGCGTAGTACAGAATGCTCAGCGGGTACAGCGCCGAATGCTGCCCCGCCGCCAGAAAAGGCACGCCGGCGAACAGATAAGGATTCCACAACGGCAGTTCACCCTGCCGCAGCGACTGGATGATGAACTGCTTCCAGGCGTAGTTCTCCAGAATCAGGTCAGAGAGCAGGTGGTTCTGGGGCTGAACGCCCGCCGGGCCGGCCTGCGAGCGATAAGGCTCCCACTGGTACAGGTTGTCGAAAGGGATCAGCGACTGGTTGCCGACGGTGACCGGGAAGAAGAATGTAAATGGCAACAATGCCAGGAAGGCCACACATGCCAGCGTGGTGAGTCGTGGACGGGTCAGCATTTGGCGTATCTTACATGAATGGGCGAAGCTTAAAGAAAGACGCTCAACCTTAAAAACGGATGCTTGCGGCCAGAGGTCTGTGATGTATAATGCCGCGCGCCGAGGACGAAGCGCCCTGCCGGCGCAATCATCGGCGCTCGCGGTTCATTCTCATCTGTTGAGGGAGCAAGGGCCTGACCGTCGCGTAAGCCCTGCTGCAGAAGCGATGAAGAGAACGACGATCAAGAAAATCCTACTGGTGCAGGGCGGCCTCGGTGATTCGGTAGGCCCCGCGTTGGAGCAACATGGCTATCGGGTGGCGTGGGTGCGGTCTGCCAGAAACGCCCTCGACTTCATGCAGAAAGACCTGCCTGCCCTGGTTGTCATAGACGCGCCCTCTTTGCGCGTCAGCGCCGAACGGCTGTGCCTGTCCATCAAGCGCATCGGAGATGTGCCGATCGTGCTGCTGGGGCCGGAGCAACAGGCCGGCGCCGCCCAGAACGGCGCCGCCGCCGCGCCGCCAGCCTGCGCCGACGCCTACATTCCCCGGCCTTTGCAGTTGCGGCGCTTCCTGAGCCGGGTCGAAAGGCTGATGCCCGAAGGCCAGGCGCTGGAGCTGCGTTGTGGAGATCTGGTTTTCCGGCCTTCTGATGGCATTCTGCGCAAGCGATCCGAGGAGCTGTACCTCAATCCCAAGCTGTCGAAATTGTTGCAGTTGTTTATGCAGCGCCCCGGCGAAGTGCTGACGCGCAAGTTCCTGATGCAGCAGGTGTGGGAGACCTCCTTCATGGGCGACACCCGCACGCTGGACGTTCATATCCGCTGGCTGCGCGAAGCCATTGAAGATGAGCCGGCTGATCCTATCTATCTCCGCACCGTGCGCCGCCAGGGCTACCGCTTCGAAAACCCCAAAGCGCGCAAATAATCTGCCAGCCATTTTGCCCGGCCCGCGTCCGCCCATCCCAAATCCCAACTCCAAAATCCAAAATCCGAGATGCGTATCATCATCACCGGCTCGATTGCCTACGACTATCTGATGACCTTCCCCGGCTCGTTCAGCGAGCATCTGCTGCCCGATCAACTGGCGCGCGTCAGCCTGAGCTTTTTGGTGGACTCCATGGAGCGCCGGCGCGGCGGATGCGCTCCCAACATCGCGTACACCCTGGCGCTGCTGGGCGAGCGCCCGATGGTGATGGGAACAGCCGGCCAGGACTTCGGCGAATATCGCCAGTGGCTCGAATCCGTTGGCGTAGACACCTCGTTGATCAGGCAAATCAACGACAAGTTCACCGCCTCGTTCTTCTGCAATACCGACCGCCACAACAGCCAGATCGCGTCTTTCTACACGGGCGCCATGGCGCACGCCCGCGAGTTGTCGTTCCACGACGCGCCCCGCCCCGATCTGGTTATCATCTCGCCCAACGACCCGGTTGCCATGGTGCGCCATGCGCAGGAATGCGGCCAGATGGGCATCCGCTGCATCTATGATCCGGGCCAGCAGTGCGCCCGCTCCAGCGCCGACGAATTGCGCGCCGGCATCCTGAACGCCGATGTTCTGATCGTCAACGACTACGAGATGGAATTGATCCGCCAGAAAGTCGGCATGGGCGAGCAGGAAATTCTGCGCCGCAGCGAGGCGTTGATTGTCACGCGCGGGCCGCAGGGCAGCGTGATCTACCTGAGAGATCGCACGATTGATGTGCCGGCTGTGCCCGAACGCCGCATTGTGGACCCGACCGGCGTGGGCGACGCCTATCGCGCCGGCTTGTTGAAAGGCATGGCTGTCGGCGCGGACTGGGAGACGGCGGGCCGGCTGGGCAGCGTCGCCGCCACCTACGTTCTGGAATGCGTCGGGGGCCAGAGCCATTACTTCACCTGGGACGAGTTCAAGGCGCGCTATGAAGAGAACTTTGGCGAGCTGGCGATTGACGCATGAGCGTTGGCCGGCTGCGCAGAGTATTCCGAAAATCGAAAAGGACAAATAGTAATGATCGATCATGATGTGAAAGACCTGAACCTGGCGACAGCCGGCCGCTACAAGATCGAGTGGGCCGAAAGCCAGATGCCCGTGCTCCAGTTGATCCGCGAGCGGTTCACCAAAGATCGTCCCCTGGACGGCGTGCGTGTGTCGGCCTGCCTGCACGTCACCAGTGAGACGGCGGCGCTGATGCGCACGCTACAGGCCGGCGGCGCAGATATCGTGCTGTGCGCCAGCAACCCGCTCAGCACTCAGGACGAGGTGGCAGCATCGCTGGTGGCCAACGACGAGATCCCGGTCTACGCCGTCAAGGGCGAAGACAACAAGACCTACTATCAGCACCTCAACGCCGCGCTCGATCATCGCCCGCAGATGACGATGGATGACGGCTGTGACCTGGTGAGCCTGCTGCACAAGGAGCGGCCCAATCAGGTGGCTGATGTGATCGCCGGCACCGAGGAGACCACCACTGGCGTGATCCGGCTGCGTGCGATGGTGAAAGATGGTGCGCTGAAGTACCCTGTTCTCGCCGTCAACGACTCGATGACCAAGCACTTCTTCGACAACCGGTACGGCACCGGCCAGAGCACCATCGACGGCATTGTGCGCGCGACGAACATCCTGCTGGCCGGGCGCACTGTCGTGGTGTGCGGATATGGCTGGTGCGGGCGCGGTCTGGCTTCCCGCGCGAAGGGCATGGGCGCTCATGTGATCGTCACCGAAGTCGATCCACTGAAGGCCATCGAGGCGCTGATGGATGGCTATCAGGTCATGCCGCTGATGGACGCCGCCAGAGTGGGCGATGTGTTCGTCACCGTCACCGGCAACAAGAACGTCATCGACGCCCATCACATGGCTGTGATGAAGGACGGCGCGATTTTGTCCAACTCTGGCCACTTCAACGCCGAGATCAACATCACGGCGCTCGAAGCCATGAGCGCCGGCGAGCCGCGCCAGGTGCGGCCATTTGTGCAGCAATACACCGTTCGGGATGGGCGCCGGCTGAATCTGCTCGTCTGATCAACCTGGCGGCAGCCGAAGGCCACCCGGCGGCAGTGATGGACATGAGCTTCGCCAATCAGGCCCTGGGCGCCGAGTTCATGCGCCAGAACGCCGGCAGGCTCGCCCCGGACGTGTACACCATCCCCGAGGAGATCGACCGCGAGATTGCCCGCCTCAAGCTGCACAGCCTGGGCGTCACGATCGACACCCTCACCGACGAGCAGCGTGAATACCTGGCCAGCTGGCAGGAAGGCACGTAATTGCTGCTCCGGGCAGGTTCAGGCGTCGGACTTCACTCGAGGAGTCCGACACCTTTTTATCTGCCGGTGATTTTTTGCCAGATATTCGGCTTCCTCAAACGCCGCCGATTGAATTCGATCGCCGGGTGTTCCGAATTGGCCTGCTCCCACATCTGCAACCAGGACCGCGCGGCATCCGGTCTGCCTTTTGCCAGCCAAACTTCGATCTGTGCCTGGCACAGCGACGCGAATTCGCTCGTGTGCAACCGCTTGCGCGCCAGCAGCGGTTGGATCATCTTTTCGGCTTCCTCTGGCTTGCCTTCCCGCGCCAGTATCTGGGCGACATTGGTGATTCCAAAGAAATAATCCGGGAAGCGCTGATGCAGGTCGAACATGACCTTCCGCGCTTCTTCGTATCGATCCGTCGTGTTGTAAACGCTGGCCAGGTTATTGAGCAGATCCGGCGAATCCGGCTCGATTTGAAGCGCCTGTTCCAGCAGTTCTTCCGCGCGATCCCACTGCTCGTTTTGGATGGCCAAAATGGCCTCGTCGCCCAGTTGCCTCACTTTGTCAGAGTGGGCTATGGATGGCGGCGCGTCGCCGCTGATTTGAAAGCCCATGGTCAGCACATCTTGCCATGCGCCTTTGATCCACAGGCGAACCGGCCCGACCGGCGCAGCGTCCGCCTCAGAAAGAATGCGTGACGCTTCCACGCGCATCTCGTCGGACCCCCGCTGGCCGAGCATGAACGCTTGCAGCGCCGCTAGTGTCTCCGGCGTCTTGATCAGTGAAGCCAGCATCAGGGCAAATTTGCAGCCGGCCGGGTCGCCACGCTCCAGCAGGATATGCAGGATGGCAGTCAATTCAGGGTGCTTCTGAACGAGTTTCTGCACCGCCTGGCTGAGCGCCTTTTCTGAATCCTTGCGATTGGTCGCCGGCGACAGAATGGCATTGATGTCGTTGGCGAGTCGCGCGCTGATCCAGTGCCGCATGTCGAAGGCCCAGGCGCCGTGACGCTTGCCCGGCGGATTGCGCAAGTCGTCCAGGTTGTCGCGCGCCAGGGTGAAGGCTGGCGAAATCTGAAGCGCCTTGTTCCACAGACTGCGGGCCGCCTTTTCGTCGCCCTTGCGGCAGGTTGCCGCGGCGGCCAAATGGAACACCATTGGATTGTGGCGCACTGGCTCTTGAAAGCTGTCGCTGCGGCTGGCGGCGGCGAATGTTTCCAGGACGGCGTCATCGTCTCCCAGTAAGCTGAACGCCTCCAGCTTCTTCAGCCAGGCGTCGTAGGTGTCCTGAGATGTGGCCCTGAGCCGGTCGGCGTAGTGTTTAGCCTCGTCAAGCCGTCCGGCCAGGCACATGAACTGCACAAGGTTGCCCAGCGCGTGGAAGTTGTCCGGCGCAATAGCCAGCGCCCTTTGCGCGGCGCTGACGGCCTGGGCGTGATCGCCCTCGGCCATGTAGGCCAGGCTGATGTTGTTCAGCGCGGGTGGGAAGTTGGGGTACGCTCTCAGCAGGTCCTCGCCGATTCGACGAGCACCCGCATAGTCGCCCCGATTCAACCGTATCTGCATCTCTTCGTGCAGAGCCGCCGTGTCTTCGTTGGCCGGCAATCCCACTTCAGCCAACAGACCCGCCAGGTGTTGCTGCAGATCGGTCAGCGTTGACCGGACTTCGGCTGCGCGGGGGTGATCGGGCCAGCGTGAGAGGAAACGCCGGAATGCGCGCGCCGCCATGACGGGGTAGGCGTTTTGCAGGTAGCTGCCGGCCAGCCCCAACGCAATGTCGGGATCATCAGGGCGCAGCTTGCTGAGCCGATCGATGTATTGCAGGTATCGTGCCTGGTCCCCTGCATCGAGACTGACGTTGACCAGGGCGGTCAATATTTCGTCTCGATTCGGACTGCGCTGCAGGAGCGATTCAAGCAAATCAAGCGCCTCGGCGTAACGTTTGCGCGAGGCCAGATCTCTGGCCTGATCCAGATGCTCAGACAGCTGGCGGGAAAGGCCGGGTGTTGAAAGAGATCGGAATCGAGACTTGTTCTTGGGCATTTGAAATTCTCTTGCTCACTGTTCCATCACACTGGCGGCCAGCTCCAGCAGATATTCCGCTGCGGCCGGGTTCGCCGGCTGCGGCAGATCCAGTTGCTGTGAGATTGCGCCGGCAATCTGCATCGCCAATGTCGTGCGCTGATGAGCCGACATGTCGCCCCGCCGGGCGATGAACTCGCGCGCCAGATTGCGCCGCTCCCGATCCAGCCGGTGAATCGGGAGCGCGGCTGCCTCTGCGGCGGCGTGTTCGGACAGATGAATGGCCGGCGTCAGCGAACGCGACACTTGTGACAGCGACATCTTGCGGCCCTCGCGCACGACCAGCGTCCCGGCGGCGAAGTCGCCCAGCCGCCTGGATTGACTGCTGAGAAACATGGTCACCAGGCCAGTCACATAGAACCCCGGAAACAGATCGACCAGCCGCATGATATTGCGAATGACAATCTGCCCCGGCGCGGCGGGCGCGCCGTCGATCCGGATCACGCGCAGGCCCACCAGTCTTTTGCCCGGCGACTGGCCGCCCCACAGCAGCTCAAACAGGATGTAATACGCCCAGTACAGGACGAACGTGAAGCCGATGTAGACCGCCTCCAGCGCGCTGGAGAGCGCGGGGTCCGAGATGCGCCGATTGATCTGGCCATAGACGATGGACACGCCGATCGCCATGACGAAGTAGGCGAGAAAATCCGCAAAGGCCGCCATGAAGCGCGAGCCGATGCCGGCGATGTCATAGCTGAAGCTGATGCGCTCCGGCGTGGCGACGATGTGCCGTTCATCCATGCGGCGATTATAGGGGCGCGCAGGGACAGGCCGGCTTACGCCACCCGCGCCTGAAGTTGATCCAGTTGCGCTTGCAGCCGGCCGGGCAGGCGCGTCCCGTATTGGGCGAAGTACTGGCGGATGTCCTCGGCTTCATGCCGCCAGTCTGCCGGATCGACCTGGAACAATTGCTCCAGGTGATCGGGCTGGATATCCAGGCCGGCGAGATCGAGTTCGCCCGTCTGCGGGTGAATGCCGATGGGTGTGCGTTTGCCTTGCGCCCGGCCCTCGACCCGCTCGCACATCCATTTGAGCACGCGGCTGTTCTCTCCGAACCCCGGCCACAGCCATTTGCCTTCGGCGCTCTTGCGAAACCAGTTCACGTAGAAGATGCGCGGCGCCTTGCTGCCCAGCCGGTCGCCCATGTCGAACCAATGCTGGAAATAGTCGGCCATGTTGTAGCCGCAGAAGGGCAGCATGGCGAAGGGATCGCGGCGCAGCTTGCCGATGGCCTCGATGTTGGCGGCTGTGGTTTCGGAAGCGACTGTCGCGCCCATGAATACGCCGTGGTCCCAATCGAAAGCCTCTGTGACCAGCGGCATCACTTGCGAGCGCCGGCCGCCGAACACCAGAATGTCGATGGGGACGCCGGCGGGGTTCTCCCAGTCCGGCGAGATGACCGGGCACTGCGCAGCCGGCGCCGTGAAGCGCGCGTTGGCATGCGCCGCAGTGTGGCGCTCGCCGGGATGCCAATCGCACCCCAGCCAGTCGATGGCGCGCGCCGGCGGCTCGCTCATTCCTTCCCACCACACGTCGCCGTCGTCGGTCAGCGCGCAGTTGGTGTAAATGACATTCGCTTTCAGCGTGTCCATCGCGCTGGGGTTGGATTGATAAGAGGTGCCGGGCGCCACGCCGAAAAAGCCTGCCTCTGGATTGATGGCCCGCAAACGCCCGTCCGTATCAATCCACATCCAGGCGATGTCGTCGCCGATGCATTCGGCCTTCCAGCCCGGAATGGTTGGGCGCAGCATGGCCAGATTGGTCTTGCCGCAGGCCGAGGGGAATGCGGCGGCGATGTGGAACTGCCGGCCCTGCGGATTGGTCAGGCGCACGATCAACATGTGCTCGGCCATCCAGCCTTCGCGCCGGGCCATCGCCGATGCGATGCGCAGGGCAAAGCATTTCTTGCCCAGCAGCGCGTTCCCGCCGTAACCGGAGCCAAACGACCAGATCAGGTTTTCTTCCGGGAAGTGGCTGATGTATTTGTCCTCGATCTGCGCGCACGGCCACGGCTTGTCTTGCGCGCCCGGCGCCAGCGGCGCGCCGACCGAGTGCAGGCAGGGCACGAATTCGCCGTCGGCGCCAAGCGCGTCCAACACGGTTGTCCCCATGCGGGTCATGATGCGCATGTTGCACACCACGTAGGGGCTGTCGGTCAGCTCGACACCGATGCGGGCCATGGGCGAGCCGAGCGGTCCCATGCAGAAGGGGATGACATACAGCGTGCGGCCGCGCATGCAGCCGGCGTACAGTCTGCGCATTTCGGCTTTCAACGCATCCGGCGCAACCCAGTTGTTGTTCGGCCCGGCGTCATAGCGCGAAGATGTGCTGATGTAGGTGCGGTCTTCCACGCGCGCCACGTCGCTGGGGTCTGAGCGGAAGAGAAAGCTGTTGGGCCGTTTGTCGGGGTTGAGCGGGATTGCCATGCCGGCGGCAACCATGTGTTGCATCAGCCGGTCATACTCTGCTTTGCTCCCGTCGCACCAATGGATGTGGTCGGGCTGGCACAGATCGGCTACTTCCTGAACCCATTGACTCAATTTGGCGTGTGTGGTTGGCGTGTTCATAGTGTTGTGTGGCAGCAAATCAGCGTATCGTCGCCCGAGGTCGTGCGCGGGCATGGATGGCGTAGACCTTTTGTCCAGCAGCCAGGACGATCAAAGCCGAAACGATATCATATTCCGGTCAAATCAGCGGGCGCACATTGCGCAACTGTTCGGCCAGCACTTCCGACTTCTTCTTCTTTTTGGCCGGCTTGGGTTTGACCAGGGGTGTGACCGGCTTGTAGTCTGCCGACGGTGCCGGCTCTTTGAATACGTCTGCCCAGTTGTCGATCTCGCGGGCGCCGGCCTGGGGCTTCTCGGCAGAGGGGCGGTCAGACACCGCGGCGCGCAGCCGCTGGATGAAGTCTGTTGAAGACTCCACGCGAACGCCGGTCATGCGGGTGAAGTTGGCGACTGCCGCGTCAGAGGTGACCACGATCCAGCCCTGTTTGTCTTTGATCTCGCCCACCATCATGCGGATGAGGTCGTCGGCTTTGCTGCCGGGCGGCGCGTAGTGCGCGGTCACGTTGCCGGCGCGGATTCGCCCGGCCCCGATGCGCGGCGTCGCGTCGGCGGGATTGGGGTCGAACACGACTGTGACGCGCTTGTTGGCGCGATCGGCAAACTGCTTGAGGCGCGCGATCAACTTGTCCTCGTCATGGGGATCGCTCAACGACAGGTCTGGCATCTGGCCGATCAGGTTGTGGCCGTCGATCAGGAATGGCATGGATGGATTTTAGCAGTGCGAACGATTGTTCTATAATCCCGCTCATGGCGGCGCACGACAAGGTCCCCGAATCTCGCCTGGTGTCCGGCGAGAACCAGCCGGCCGATGACGGCGCGCTGGACCGCGCGCTGCGTCCGCGCACACTCGACGACCTGATCGGCCAGGATAAGGTGCGCGACAACCTGCGCATCCTCATCCACGCCGCCCGGGCGCGCGGCGAGGCGCTGGACCACATTTTGATCTACGGCCCGCCTGGGCTGGGCAAGACCACGTTGTCGCATGTCATCGCGCATGAGATGGGCGCCAGCCTGCGTGTCACATCCGGCCCGGCCATCGAGCGCGCCGGCGACCTGGCCGCCATCCTCACCAATCTGCGCAAGAACGATCTGTTGTTCATCGACGAGATTCACCGCCTCAACCGCGCGGTCGAGGAAATCCTGTACCCGGCCATGGAGGATTACGCGCTCGACATTGTCATCGGCAAAGGCCCCAGCGCGCGCAGTGTGCGGCTGAAGCTGCCGCCCATCACCGTGGTGGGCGCGACCACGCGCCTTGCCCTGATGACCGCCCCCCTGCGGGCGCGCTTTGGCGCGACGTTCCGCGTGGACTTTTACCCGCTGGACGCCATGGAGCAAATTGTGGCTCGCGCGTCACGGTTGATGAACACCGGCATTGACCCTCTGGCGCAGACCGAGATCGCCCGGCGCGCGCGCGGCACGCCCCGCGTGGCGCTGCGCCTGCTCAAGCGTGTGCGCGACTATGCCCAGGTCAAGGCCGACGGCCTCATCACGCCGGCGCTGGCCGTCGAGGCCTTGCAGTTGATGGAGGTCGATCCGCTTGGCCTCGACGACCTGGACCGGCGCGTCTTGCGCACGATCATTGAGAAGTTCGCCGGCGGGCCGGTGGGGCTGGAGACAATCGCCGCCAGCATCAGCGAGGAGAGCGACACCATCATGGATGTGGTCGAGCCGTATCTCTTGCAGCTTGGATTTCTCGACCGCACGCCGCGCGGGCGCGTGGCCACTCAGCGCGCCTACGAGCATCTGGGGCTGCCCTACGAGCCGCCCCGGCAGCCTGGCCTGTTGTGAGCGACCCGTCGCCGAGACAGGCGCTGCCCCTACACCTCCTGCACAGACGCTTCGTCAATGCGGACGCGCCGGCCCTCGCGCGTGGACACGTAACATGCCAGCGTCATGCGCAACACCGCCCGGCCCTCCTCGGCGGTGGCGATCGGCCGGCGCTTGCCATGCAGAAACTCCGAGATCGGGCCGGCCAGCCCCGCAATGCGATGCCCGTGGTTCGGCGGCGAGGCAATCTCGCTGTGCGTCCATTGTTTGCTGGCCGACAGGTACCACTTCAGGCCGGGGGCGTTTTCTGGCCGGGGCACGTTGCAGCTCGGCACATCGCCATAGTTTTGAATGATGCTGCCCTTTTCGGCGATGATCTCGACAGTGTTCTCAGCAGCCGGGCAGGTGAACGAACACACGACCTCGGCGATCGGCCCGCCGGGGTAGCGATAAATGGCAATGCCGTTGTCCATCGGCACGCGCGGGTCGAACAGCGAATCGATCTCGGCGGTCACCGTCTCCGGCGCGCCCAGCAGCCAGTAGATGAAATCGATGGCGTGGGAGGCGTCATCGGCCCAGATGTCGCGGTTCAACGCCGGCTTGCTGTGCCACAGCGAGGTGAACGTTGGCCATTCGTGCGTGTTCAGCGCGTGCCGCCGGCGCACCATGAAAACCTTGCCAAACTGCCCGCTGTTCAACAGCGCTTTGATCTGGAGGTTCTGCGGATCGACGCGCATCTGCCAGGCCATGCTGAAGGGGACGCCGTGCCGGCTCACTGCCGCCACGATCCGGTCGGCTTCAGGCAGGGTCAGCGCCATCGGCTTTTGCAGGATGATCGCCTTGCCGGCTGCGGCAGCCTGCTCGACCAGTTCGGCGTGCAACGAGGTTTCCGCAGCCACCACAACGGCATCGACGCCGGCCTGAGTCAGCAGCGCCTGCGCGTCTGAGTAAGGGGTGAATCCATACGTCCTGGCATTTTGTTCGAGCCGGGCTGCATCGTGGTCCCAGCCGGCGGTCACGGCGATGTCATGCGCCGGGGTGTCGCGCCACTGGTTGCAGTACAGGTTGACGTGTCCGTGCGCGAAGCCGAGAATACCGATCTTGACAGGCATAGATTTCTCCTTTTTGGGGCCGGCGCAATTCCAAAGATGCGCATCTGGCGCGCATAGTGTGCCACTTTTCGCCGCATCGGGCGGCTTCGGCGGCTGAGCTTCGGCGGCTGAGCTTCGGCGGCTGAGCCTGTCGAAGCCGTCGAAGCCGTCGAAGCCGTCGCCGTGGCCTGAGCTTGTCGAAGGCAACGGCGACACGCTCAGGGACAAGGGACAAGCCTGGCGGCTTGTCCTACTACGGCGGCTGAGCTTCGGCGGCTGAGCCTGTCGAAGCCGTCGAAGCCGTCGCCGTTGCCTGAGCTTGTCGAAGGCAACGGCGACAGGCGCCGCTTCGACGCGCTCAGCGACCGGCAACGGTCAGCGATACAGGCCGGCGCGTTGGATGTACGCCGCCACCGTTTCCGGCATCACATAGCGCAGCGGCCATCCTGCGCGCACCCGCCGGCGCAGATCGGTGGAGGAGATGTCGATCAGCGGGGTATCCATCCAGTCAACGCGCTGCAGGATGCCGGGCAGCGCGCGCTCGACTGCGCCGGCGTCGATCACCGTGCCGGGGCGCTTGGCCACAGCCAGCCGGGCCAGCGCCGTCAGCCGTTCGGGGTGGCGCCAGCGGGGCATTTCCATGAAGGAATCTGCGCCCATGATGAAATGCCAGATGTGATCGGGATGCCGGCTGCTGAGGATTTCCACCAGCTCGAAGCTGTAGTGCGGGCCGGGGCGTTCAACATCCACCCGGCACAACTCAAAGCAGGGATTGCCCTCGATGGCGAGTTGCAGCATCGCCACGCGATGCTCGACCGGCGTGATGTGGTCGCCCTTGTGAGGCGGGTCGCCGGCCGGCGCGAACCACACCCGGTCGAGCCGGAGTTGGGCGCAGGCCTGATCGGCGATGACCAGGTGCCCGATGTGCGGCGGGTCAAATGTGCCGCCCAGAAGGCCGATATGCATCTTTTCGATTTTGGGTTTTGGATTTTGGATTGAGAATCCCCAATCCCCAATCCAAAATCCAGAGTTCACTCCCCCCATTCCAGTTCGTATTCGCCGATGTAAATGGTGTCGCCGGGCTTGACCCCGCGCGCTTCCAGCTCGGCGGTGATGCCGCTCCGCTCGAGAAAGCGCTGAAATCGCTGCGTGGCCTCGTCCAGATCCCAGCGCGTGGTTTCGACCCGCCGCAACACCATCGGGCTGTGAATGCGGAAGCCGCCCCCCTCGCGCGTGATCTGGAAGCCCATCTCGCTTTCAGTGGGTGTGAGTTCTTCAAGGGCGACTGGCTCTTCATCCGGCAGCGGCGCCAGCGCATCCAGTGTGCGCACGGCCTGTTCGAGCAGGGCGCGCACGTTCCTGCCGGTGGCAGCGGAGATGGGCGCCGCGTCGCGCAACGGCGACGCCGGGTTGTTTTTGCAGTACAGCTCGTAAGCGGCCTGCGCGTCGGGCAGATCCATCTTGCTCATGGCCAGCACCTGGGGTTTGTCGATGAGGCCATGGCCGAATGCGGCCAGTTCCTTCTGGATGGTGTCGTAGTCGCGCAGCGGGTCTTCGCTCAGTCCATCGATCAGATGAATCAGCACGCGGGTGCGCTCGATGTGCTTGAGGAACTCGATGCCCAGCCCGGCGCCCTGGCTGGCGCCTTCGATCAGTCCGGGGATGTCGGCCAGGACGACGGTGCGGGTGGCGTCGATTTCGGCCACGCCCAGATTGGGCTGCAAGGTGGTGAAAGGATAGTCAGCGATCTTTGGTTTTGCGGCGGTGAGCGCGGCGAGCAGGGTGCTCTTGCCGGCGTTGGGCATGCCCACAAAGCCGATATCCGCGATCAACTTGAGTGTAAGGATCAGATCGCGCGCCTCGCCGGGTGTGCCGTTTTCGGCCATCTGCGGCGCCTGGTTGCTGGGGGTGGCAAACATCGCGTTGCCGCGCCCGCCCCGTCCGCCTCTGGCCACGATCGCTTGCTGATCTTTGGCCACCAGGTCGGCGATGATGGCGCCTGTGCTGGCGTCGCGGACGACGGTGCCGGGTGGCACGCTGATGTACAGGGCCTTTCCCGACCGGCCGGTCTGGTTTTTGCCCCGGCCCGGCTTGCCGTCTGGCGCGACAAATCGGCGCTGATAGCGGAATGGCGAGAGTGTGTTGAGGTGCCGGTTGACGATCAGGATCACGTCGCCGCCGCGTCCGCCGTTGCCGCCGTCCGGCCCGCCGCGCGGCACCATGGACTCCCGCCGGAAACTGACGACGCCGTCGCCGCCGCGTCCTGCCACAACCGTGATTTGTGCTTCGTCGTAGAACATGGGAACATGCCGCCCCCAACGTTCTGTGCGGTCTTCAGGGGGCAGCGCGCACGATACCACACTCACGACCTGCTGATGACGTAAACGGCGATTCTGGCGAACAGCGCCGGCCAGCGACGAATGCGGCCCCGGTCGCCGACGAAGACGCGCTGCTCGATGCGCGCGCCGGCGCACGCCACAAATGCGGCAAATTGCGACAGGGTGATGGACCGCGCGCGCGGTTCGCCTGAGCACAGATCGTGGCCGGTGCCGCCCCCGCGCAGCGCCCGCCAGCGATGCGCCCAGTGGCCGGCGTTGTCGAACGAGATCACAGCGCGCTTGCCCACGCGCAACATCTCCGCGCAAACGGGCAGGGGCCGGTCGAGGTAGGCCAGTGTTTCGCTCAGGATGACGTAGTCGAAGACGCCATCGCCATAGTCGGCCAGGCCCTCTTCGATGTTGCCCTGTCGCACCGACAGGCCGCGGGCAATGCAGGCGCGGACGTTGGCCTCGACCAGCTCGACCCCGCGCGCCACCACCTGGCGTCGCTGGACGAGCAATGCCAGCAGCAGGCCATCGCCGCAGCCCAGGTCGAGGACGCGCGCCTTCGGAGGGATAAGGTCAATGATGGCCTCTAGATCGAGACGGTGACTCGCCAATCTGTTGTCTCCACGCGCTTGAGGAAATCGCGCGTAATCTCGGCCAGCCGCTCCACTTCCAGCAGGAATGCGTCGTGGCCGTAATCGCTGTCGATCTCGACGTAGGTGGCGTCGAGGCCGTTCTGCAGCAGGGCGCGCACCAGCTCTTTGGACTGCCATGACGGATAGAGCCAGTCGGACGTATAGCTGACCACGAGGAAGCGTGTATCTATGACATGTTTGAACGCGCCGGCCAGAGAGGGCAACCCGTAAGCCAGATCGAAATAGTCCATCGCCTTGCTGAGGTACAGGAAGGAATTCGCGTCGAAGCGTTTGGTGAACGCATTGCCCCGGTAGCGCAAATAGCTCTCCACTTCGAATTCCGTCTCGAAGCTGTAGCCGAATTTCTCGTTCTTCAGCCGGCGTCCGAACTTCTCGCGCATTGAGGCGTCGCTCAGAAAAGTGATGTGGCCGATCATGCGCGCCACGGCCAGGCCGGCGTTGGGCGGCGTCTTGCCGTAATAGTCGCCCTTGTTCCAGTTTGGGTCGGCGTAAATGGCCTGGCGGGCCACTTCATTCAACGCGATGGTCTGCGGCGATAGCGCCGCGGTGGCGGCCAGAATGATTGCGCTGCGCGTGCGCTCGGGGTAGGACACAGCCCATTGCAGCGCCTGCATCCCGCCCATGCTGCCGCCGGTGACCGTCAGCCATGAACTCAGGCCCAGGTGATCCATCAGCCAGCGTTGGGCTTCGACCATGTCCGGGATGGTGACGATGGGGAACGAGAGGCCGTAAGGCCGGCCGGTTTGCGGGTTGATGGAAGCCGGCCCTGTGCTGCCAGAGCAGCCGCCGATGGTGTTGGAGCAGACGATGAAATATTTGTCGGTGTCAAACGCCTTGCCCGGCCCGACCGCGTCGTCCCACCAGCCCGGTTTGGGGTCGTCCGGCGTGTGATACCCGGCCACGTGCGCGTCGCCGCTCCAGGCATGGCAAATCAGGATCGCATTGCTGCGATCCTGATTCAGTGTCCCATAGGTTTCGTATGCGAGCGTGATCGGCCCCAGCGTCGCGCCGCTGTGTAGCTTCAACTCACGCTCGAACGTGACGTATTGGGTTTGAACGATCATGCTTTGACAGACGCAACGGCCTTTGCCAGCGCCTGATCCAGGTCCCAGATGATGTCGCGCACGTCTTCCAGGCCGATGCTCAGGCGCACAAAGTCGTCGGTGACGCCGGTGCTGACCTGCTCCTCCGGCGTCAACTGTGAGTGCGTGGTGGTGGCTGGATGGATTGCCAGCGACTTGGCGTCGCCGATATTGGCGACATGTGAGAACAGCTTCAGGTTGTCGATGAACGCCCGGCCGGCTTCGCGCCCGCCCTTGATGCCGAACCCGATCAACGCCGTCAACCCTTTGGGCGCGATTCGTTTGACTTCTTCCTTCTGCGGATAGTTCGGCAGGCTGGGGTGAATGACCCAGGACACGTGCGGGCTTTGGGTCAGGTGCGCTGCCACCGCGTTGGCATTGGCAATGTGCCGCTCCATGCGCACCGGCAGCGTCTCCAGCCCCTGGATATTCAGGAACGAGTTGAAGGGCGCCTGCGACGCGCCGATGTCGCGCAGCAACTGCACGCGCGCCTTGATGATGTACGCAAGCGGCCCGAGCGCCGCCGAATACACCAGGCCGTGGTAGCTCGGATCCGGCTCGTTGAACTCGGCGTGCCGGCTGCTCTTCGACCAGTCGAACTTGCCGCTGTCGATGATGACGCCGCCAATCGACAGGCCGTGCCCGCCGATGTACTTGGTGGTCGAGTGCACCACGATGTCGGCGCCCCACTCGAACGGCCGCACCAGGTATGGGGTGGCGGTGGTGTTGTCGATGATGAGCGGCAGGCTGTTCTCGTGCGCGATTTTCGCCACTGCCTCAAACGGGAAAATGTCCAGCTTCGGATTGCCAACAGTTTCGCCGTAGATCGCCTTCGTGTTGGGGCGAATCGCTCGCCGGAAATTCTCCGGGTCGGTCGGATCGACGAAGGTCACCTCGATGCCCACGCGCGGCAGGGTGTAGTGGAACAAATTGTAGGTGCCGCCGTACAGCGACGCCGAGCTGACGATGTGATCGCCGGTTTTGGCCAGGGTGAGGATGGCCAGAGTCTCAGCGGCCTGGCCGGATGACGTGACCAGCGCGCCTACCCCGCCTTCGAGCGCGGCCAGGCGCTGCTCGGCCACGTCGTTGGTGGGGTTCATGATGCGCGTATAGATGTTGCCGAACTCCTTCAGCCCGAACAGGTTGGCGGCATGATCGGTGTTCTTGAACTGATAGGACGTGGTCTGGTAGATCGGCACAGCCCGCGAGCCGGTGGCTGGGTCGGGTTGCGTTCCGCCGTGCAGACAAATCGTGTCGAAGTGAAACTTGTGCTCTTCAGCCATTTGAACTCAAACTCCTCAATAGATCAACAGATCCAGGCATATCCCTCTGCGATACAGACCTTTCATGGGCGGGCGCCTGGCGGGGCCCCGTGCCGGCGGCCGCCCAGAAAGTTCTGTTTGCATGCGTCCTGACGGCGCATCCTGCGCAGTCACGCCCCATCCAGGCATTGGCAGTCCGCCGGCTGCTGTCAACAAGAAACCCTCTTGCGTGGATACGACAAGAGGGCTTTACCAGTTCGCTTCGCATTTGCCTCTCTTATCTTCCAGCCGATTGCTGCCGGAGTTGGCACCTTGAACTCAGGTTGCCGAGGCTTCACAGGGCCGGTCCCTCTGCCTCTCTGGATAAGAGCCGACGCTCAGGTTGAGCGCGCATATTCAGTTTTCAGATTGCGCGGTATCCTACTCGCCGGGGCGTTCCTTGTCAAGCCCTGATCTGCGAGTAGAATCGAGCGCAAGGAGAGGCGGGTTCATGAAAGCGAATCGTGGCTTGTCCATCATCACAGCATTGCTGGCCGGCCTGATCATCGGCCTGTGCGCAGGCGTCTACATCTACTATGCGTGGGTTCCCCCGGAACAGATTCTCCGGGATTCGCCGCCCTACAACCTTGCCGTTGGCAAGGAGTATCCGCAGTACCGCGAGGTCTACGCCGCTCGCGTGGCGAACCGCTTCCGCGCGCTGGGCGGGAACGAAGCAGCGTTGCAGGAAGCCTACGATCTGCTCGGTGTGACCACGGGCGACGTCACTCTGAACAATGCCTATGAGATGATCCGGTTGGCGAATGAGGTCGCTCGGCTGGATCTCCAGCGCGATCCCGCGCTGCGGCGCTTCAATGAGAATGATCAGATTGCCCTGACCGCGCTGGAGCAGGCGCTGGATACGGTGATTCGGAGCGGACAGGGACCAAAGCCCGAAGACATTCAACCCGGCCCGCCGGCCCAGGCCCGCGCCCGTTCGCGCCTGATCGGCGGTCTAATCGTGTTGCTGGTGAGCGTGGTCGCCGGCGGCGTGGTCGTTCTGGTGGATCGGGCCGTTGGCACCGTGGTCAAATCGTCGAACGGCGCGCCGGCATACGCAGCCGCTGATGCCAGGCCTGCCGCATTCATCTCCGAAATGTCTTCCGCCGACGCCGGGCGCGTTGGCGAACCGCGCGCGCCATACGCGCCTGCGGCGCCTGCTTTCACCCCAGGCCCGGCGCCCACAGCCGTCACTGCGCCGGCTTCCGAGGCGCCGCTGATCTCCTTCCCGCCGTGCACATACACGCATGGGGACGACCAGTTCGATGAGGACTTCGCCATCAACGGCGCGATGGGTGAATTGATTGGCGAATGCGGGGCAAGCATTGCCGATCGTTTGGGTCTTGATACGCCGGCTCGCGTCTCGGCGCTGGCGGTGTGGGTGTTCGACAAGAACGATTTTCAGAGCACGACCAAAGTGCTCATGAGCGAGTACGCCTACAAAGAGCCGACCATTCGCAGCAAGCTGACCGCGCGCGGCGAGCCGGTGCTGGCGCAGAACAACGGCGTGATCGAGGTGCTTACCTCGACCCTGCGCGTCCACATTCAGGTCACCGGCCTGCAATACAACACTGACGGCAATCCGCCGAACGGCTATTTTGAACGGGTCACGCTGAACTTCACCGTGTATCGGCGCTCGGCTGGCTGAACGGTTGTACTTGTAGGGCAAGCCGCCAGGCTTGCCCAGAGTCGCCTGACTTTCCCAGAACCGCCAGGCTTGCCCTACCTGTTTCGATCAAACACAGCCACCGTTTCGACGTGGTGTGTTTGCGGAAACAGATCGAGCGGTTGCGCATAGCGCAGTGTATAGCCATAGCTCACCAACCGCCCGGCATCGCGCGCCAGCGTGGCCGGGTCACACGACACATACACCAACCGCTCTGCTCCGATGGCTGCGATTCTCGACAACGCCTCGGCATCGACGCCGGCGCGAGGCGGATCCAACACCACGCGCTGCCATGCCCGCCGGCGCGCCTGCGGATCGAGCAGGCCGGCTCGCACATCCGCCGCAATGACGTTCACGTTGGCGCGCCCCTGCAGGTTGTCCAGAGCGTCGTTCACCGCCCTCTGGCTGGACTCGATGCCCAGCACATAGCCGGCGCGCTCGCTGATCGGCGCGGTGAACAGGCCGGCCCCGCAATACAGCTCCAGCACGTTCTCGCCCCCGCTCAATGCCAGCGCCTGCAGCGCTTCTGCCACCAGCCGGCCGGCCATTACCGTGTTCACCTGAAAGAACGATGTCGCTGAATAGGCATACTGGAAGTTCCCGATGCGCTCGTGAAGCCGGGGATTGCCGGCGATCACACGACTGTCTTCGTAGCTGCTGCTGATGACAATCGATGCGCCCGGCGACGCGGACAGGCCGGCCAGATGCCGGGCAGCTTCGTCGATGCGGTCGCTGTCCATCTCAAACACCATCATGCGCTCGCCGGTCGTCACACCGGCCCGCAGGTGTATCTCGCGCAAGCCTGTGGGCGGATCGACGCGCGCCTGGATCAGATCGCGCAGCAATTGCTCCACAGATGGATCGAGGATCGGACAGGCGCGCACCGGCGTCACACGCTGCGAGCCGGCTTCGCGGTAGCCGATCGCGCCATCCGCCGCCACGGCAACCTGCGTGTGGTTGCGATACCCATAGGCTTGCGGGCAGGGGATGCACGGCCGCACCTGGGGATTGGGCAGTTTGCCGATCTGTGTCAGTTGCCGCCGCACGATGTCGGTCTTGAAAGAGACTTGCGCCTCATACGCAACGTGTTGCCACTCGCATCCGCCGCACACGCCAAAGTGCGGGCAGGGCGGCGCGACACGAACGGGCGATGCGCGCATGATCTCGACAGCCGCGCCGCGCGCCCAGGTCCTGCGCCGCTGCGTGATGGCCGCTTCGACCATCTCGCCCGGCAGGCCGTAACGGACAAAGCACACCAGGCCGTCGGCCCGGCCAACGGCCTCGCCGCCGGGCGACATCTCCGTCAACTCGACGCGCATACGACAGATTGTAGCTTCGTGCTCGCTCGGCCTTTGGCGATAGGGTGTTGGGAATGTTGACGCAATGACGCCCCTGCTTTGACATCTCTCGGCGCGGATGATACAGTCGGCGAGCACGAATGGACACTCTGGGCGCGTCTGCGCGGATTGCTGAACAGCCTGCTTTCGCAGCGGGGCTGGTCTCCGACTATGGTGAAGCGGCGCTGGCAAACCTGGCTGCCAATCGCCGGGTCTTCGACCGGCTGGATTGGTGGCTTGTGCAGGAGTGGGCGTTGAGCGATGCCTTCATTGCCGTCGGGCGCGAGCAGGACTTGCTTGGCGCAATGCTTGCCGCGCCAGTTTTGCTCGATGACATCAATCGCCTGGCCAGCGCGCGCTCGGATGCAGCCTGGTTGCGCTGGTGCGCCATTCGTGACGGCGTGTCTGCCACGCCGCTCGTTCGAGCTATGGTTCAAGCGTGCAGCGCTGCGCTGCAACGAGCCGGTGTGGGCCGGTTGATGTGTGTCGCCGAGCCAGTCCACTGGCTGACTCCCCATCTGCGCGATCTGGGTTTTCGGCGCGTGGATGATGTGGTGACGCTTGCGCTGCGACGGGCAGATTGGCGCGCCGGCCCGCGTGCGCTGCGCCCGGCCCCTGCAATCCGCGCGCGGCTGGCGGAAGCGTCTGATATGCCTGCCGTGCTGGATGTGGACAATCGCGCCTTTGAACCGCAATGGCGCCTGTCTGCGCAGGCTTTGGATCACGCCTGGCGCGTCTCCGCGATATTGCAGGTGGCCGAGTGGGCTGGTCAGGTTGCCGGCTATCTTCTGGCCACCCGCCTGGGCGACGAGGCTCATATTGCGCGACTGGCGGTCAGTCCCCATTGTCAGGGTCAGGGCATCGGGTCGGCGCTGCTCCACAGCGCGCTGGTCCGGCTGCTCGATAGTGGCGCAGTCCAACTTGTCACCCTGAATACTCAAGCCAGCAACGCAGCGTCGCTTGCTCTCTATCGCCGGTTTGGTTTTCAACCCGCGAGGCCGCGTCTGCGCGTCATGTCTCTGAATCTGGAGCGCGCGGCGAGCCGGGTTTCGTCGCCATGAAGAGAGCTTCGACTGTGAAGAAAGGTCGCGGTGCGGACAACGTTCAGCGCGCGGCGGTTGAACGTTCCCAGCGCGCAGGCCGCCGACAGGCGACGCGGCAGGCGCGCCGCCTGTCGTCCGCGCCGGCTGCGCCTCGTCCCCGCAAGGCGAACGCCTCGCGTGTCGATAGCAGCCTCGAGGCGCCGGCCGGAGTTGAGTTGCCCTTTGGCGTCCGGCGCGCATTTGTCGCGGCGATCGTGCTGGTCGCTCTGGCGTTGATCATCGTGGTGGCCGCCCAGAACTGGCAGGCGATTGCGGCCCTGCCAGGCGCTGCGTCCGAAGCGCAGCTGGCGGCTCAATCCGCGTCCGCGCCGGCTGCTTCCAGTCCATCTCCGATGCGCATCGGCATCGTCAGCGGGCATCGCGGCAACGACAGCGGCGCGGTCTGCGCGGATGGATTGACCGAAGCGCAGGTCAACTTTGACCATGCCGTGCGTGTGGCCAGCTTGTTGCGCGCCCAGGGCCACACGGTCGATATTCTCGACGAGTTTGACCCCCGGCTACAGGGCTATGTGGCGGATGCGCTGGTGTCGATCCACGCCGATTCGTGCGCCTACATCAACGATCTGGCCACGGGGTTTAAAGTTGCGCGCGCCCTGGACAGCCGGCTGCCCGAAGCCGAAGATCGTCTGGTCGCATGTCTCGTGGAACGTTATCAGGCGGCGACCGGCCTTCGCTTTCACGCTAACACGGTCACCTACGATATGACGCAGTACCATGCGTTCCATGAAGTGGCGCCCACCACGCCGGCGGCGATCATTGAGACTGGATTCCTGTATCTTGACCGAACTATCCTGACGCGCAAGGCAGACCGGGTGGCTCAGGGTATTGTGGATGGGATTCTGTGCTATCTGGCAGAGGACAGAGCGCAGACGACAGATGACAGATGACAGAGCACAGATGACAGAGGACAGAGGACAGAGGGGAGATGGAGGGCAGAGGGCAGATGACTATGGGTGAACAATCGATGCGCAGCCGGTTAAGCTTGCGGCTATGGCAGGCTGGCCGGTGGCCTGGTCGTTTCAGGAGGCTGTTGTGGGTGATCGGACTGGTGACGATGGTTGCCGCTGGACTGGCGCCGGCAACCTCTGCCTGGGTTGCCGTCGAAGCCCGCAGCGAGTCGACGCTCGTCGACGCGCAGCCGGATGCCGCAGCGCGGCGCGGCAAGTGGATTGAGGTCATTTTGTCTCAACAACGGCTGATTGCCTGGGAGAATGGTCGCGCAGTAATGAGCGCGCCCATCTCCAGCGGACTGGCGCGCACGCCGACCCGGCGCGGCACTTTTCGCATTCAGAAGAAGTACAGCGCAGTGCGCATGCGCGGCCCCGGCTACGATCTGCCGCGAGTGCCCTACACGATGTTCTATTCGGGCAACTATGCCATTCATGGCGCCTACTGGCACAACAACTTTGGCCGCCCGATGAGTCACGGCTGCGTGAACCTGCCCGTGTCCTTTGCGCGCCGGCTGTATGCCTGGGCGCCCACAGGCACGCTGGTGGTCATTCGCTAGGCCGGCTGCCGGAATGGAAACGCCGTATGCAGACGCGAAGGCGCGTCCAGCGCCGGCCGCAATGCGCGCGCGCAAAGCTGTTCTCGCATTGGCCGTGTGCTGCGCGCTGGCAGTGGCCATTCCGGCCGCAGTGTCGCGCGTCCGCGACGAGCAGATCGCCGGCGCTCAGTGGGATGAACTGAGCGCGCGCGGCGCCTTGCGCGTGGCGATGGACCCCGGCTGGCGTCCCTTCTCATTCTTCGATGACGCCGGCTGGCAGGGCCTGGACGCTGAATTGACGCGCGAGATTGCCCGGCGGCTCCAACTTACCGTGCAACCGGACCCGGTTGGCTATGACGCGCTTTACGATGCGCTTCATCTCAAGCGGGATGACATTGCCGTGTCAGCCGTGGTTGTGGATCCGGCGCGGACGGCAACGATCGCCTACAGCGCGGCCTACTTCGACGCCGGCATTCACATGGTTGTCTTTGACAATCCGGCTATTCGACGCCCGCAGGACCTTGAGGGCCGGCGCGTGGCTGTGGCGCTTGGCTCCGACGCGGATCGTGTGGCGCGCTATTGGGAACGTCGGCTGGCCAACCTGCGCCGCATCACGACCGACGACGAAGCCGGCGCAGTGGCGGTTGCGCGGGCCGGCCGCGCCGATGCAGCCCTGGTCGAAGCGTGGGTTGCGTTGCGCGAAACCAGAGACCTGGCCGGCAATGGCGCGGCGCTGGTCAGCATCGAGCCGCGTCTGTATGCGATTGCCGTGCGCAGTGACAACACGCGCCTGCTGGCGGCGCTGAATCAGGCGCTTGCTGACATGCGCGCAGACGGCGCCTTGCGTAAACTCATCGACCGATGGGTGGCGATGGACCCATGAGTGGTGGCATCATTAACCCCTCTGCTATACTGACTCACAAGGTGGCGCGCTGCCATGTCAGGCGTGAAAGGTAACCCAGGCCCTTCAGAACGTTCCCTCGCGCGCGCGGCCAGGGGCAGCGCTGTCGGCGGCATGGCGCTTGGCTGCATTGGCATTCTGGTGCTCATCTCGCTGGTTGCCCTGCCGGCGCAGTACCTGTTCAGCGCGCCCGGCGCGCAGGCCAGCACGCCCACCCGCGCTCTCGCTCAGGCGCCGGCGCCCCAGCAACGCCCCACGCGCACGCCACGCCAGAGGGTTGAGCCGTCCCCCATTCCTGCGCAGCCGGTTTCTCAGGATGTCGCAGCCACTGACGCGCCGGCCAATACGCCCGCACCGACGCCGTCGTCAACGGCAACGCCATTGCCCGCGCCGACGAACACCCCTGCGCCCACACTCACGCCGTCGCTCACGCCGTCGCCTGAGCCGACACTTGCGCCGACAGACACACCTGCGCCCTCGCCCTCGCCCTCGCCGACGCCATCACCCACGCCATTGCCGGTGACGCGCGTCACGCCGGCACAAGGCACACAGGCCGTCAATCTCAGATTCGGGCCGGGTTTGGGCTACGCCGTCGTCGGGGTGTTGAAGCAGGGCCAGTTCATCACGGTGACCGGCACCGTGCAGGACCGGGGGTGGTGGCGCGTCGATCTGAACGGCAAGCCGGCCTGGGTGTCTGCGCGCGTCGTGAGGATGGACGGAAACGCGCAAAGCGTGGAGATCGTGCCGGCAGCCGACATCCCACGCTTGCCACCTCGACCGCCGGCTACAGCGCAGCCGACTGCTGCGCCGTGAAATCGGGCGCCTCCCATCAAACTTCTGCCGGCGCATCCGCCGGCGCGCCGGAGCCTTTTCGATTTGTGTCTGTCTCTGGCCGGCGGGGTGGGCCGGCATTGACGAAATTCATGGCCCGGTCGATGCCATGTTTCAGCCAGATGACCAATCCCTGCGCTGCCCGTTCGCTGGCCTCTGCCATTTCTTCGCGTTCAGCGGCGCTGAATGGTTGCAGGACAAAACTGGCCGCGTCCATTTTGCCGGGCGGGCGTCCGATGCCCACGCGCAGGCGGGGGAAATCCTGCGACCCCAGCCGGGCGATGATCGACTTCATGCCATTGTGTCCCCCGTTGCCGCCAAAGGGCCGCATGCGCAACTGCCCGAACGGAATGTCCAGTTCATCGTAGATGACCATCAGATCGGGCAGGGCGACTTTGTAGAACCGGGCGATCGGGCTGACCGCCGAGCCGCTGTCATTCATGAACGTTTGGGGTTTGGCCAGCACGACTTTCTCACCGTCGATCTCGCCGATGGCAATGATGGCGCGGTTCATCATTTTGGTGAACTTTAGCCCGTGCTTTTCGGCCAGCAGATCAGC
>Ga0308419_1000430_pt1 | contig 31065 bp, 23 predicted proteins | sample HotsprSampleMS50_FD_203674 | JGI IMG/M metagenome (GOLD analysis project Ga0308419, IMG submission 203674) | Hot spring phototrophic mat microbial communities from Mushroom Spring, Yellowstone National Park, Wyoming, United States - 20090730_MS50 ... | reverse complement strand
TCGACTTATACTACTCCTGTTCCATCCGGGTCCTATGCCGAATTGATTGTGCTGACGTCGGCGACCTATGATCATGACCAGTTTGCAAGCTATGTCGTGCTGACAACCTGTGGTTATGGAACACCTTATAATTTGGACCATTTCTATGTGGGGACCTCTGCGACAGGGTCAACTACTTTCGGGGATGGCAAAGTCGGAATCAAGTGGCTAAATACGCAGTATGATACATCATACTACATTGCGATTCGGTTTTACAATAACCCTGACAAAAACTATGCAACGGCCTATGGCGTTATGACCCCCTATAAACTCACCAAGTCTGGGTCAACCAGTGGGATCCCAGAGGCTGAATCGAAATTTTATAGCGCTAAGTATTGGACGCAGTATCCTCATACGCCAATTCCAGAGCCGGCAAGTCTGGCGTTGGTTGGTTTGGGCGGGCTGGCGCTGGTTCTCCGTCGGAAGGTGCGAAAAGAAGCGTGACCACCGAGCGAAGAACAAAAAGCCCCGGATTTTTCCGGGGCTTTTTGTTTTTGGGCTACGAAAAAAAAAAAAAGTTTGACTTTTTGCCCCTCGTCGCTTACGATAACAATAGAGTTTTAAGAACGAACGAGACAATAGTAGGAGGTCGAAGATGAGGAAGGGAATAATTGCAGCGGCAGGGATGGCGATAGTGTTGGCTTCTCTCGGCTTGGCTGACATAATCTCCAAAAATGTTGGAGGCTACTATACGGTCAAACTCAACAAAGGATCCTGGAGCATGATCGGTATAAACTGGAATGCCGGCGATGGCCAGGGCATTCCGTTACAGGATCTTTTTAAAAGCGAGGATCTCTACCCTGGCGATGGAGAGTGGGACCTTGATCATTGCGATCAGATTGTATACTGGGATAACGACATGCAGGATTATGTCTCCTTTTCATTTGTCCGAACCAACGAAACGGAAGCCCCTGTGTGGGTTGATGCGGAGTTTGAATTGGCAACTCAAAAACTGATGCCTGGAGATGCCATCTGGTTCTATCGGCCAAGTCAGAATGGAACTCTCAACGCCAAGATTCCGGGTCTCGTGGATGCGCGCGACGGAATCACCTTTACATTCCAGCAGGGGTATTCGATGTTTGCCTCGGGATTTCCGAAGGATCGAAAAGTTGGGGAGTTGATTGCGGGATACCCCGGAGAAGGAGAATGGGATTTAGAAAACTGTGATATAATGGTTCTTTGGGACAACGAGGCTCAGGGATGGGTCAATTACTACTACTGCGATATCGGAAATGGGCCCGAGTGGTTGGATGAAGGGTTCAGTCCCGTGAATATCAACCAGATGCTGAAAGTAGGTCAGGGAGGGTGGTACTTCCGGCAGGAGGCGACCCCGTTGGTTTTTGACGAACCTAATCCTGTAAATTAGAGGAGGGAGTGCGCGATATGAAAAAGGGCATTCTGAGTCTTGTGTTGATATTGACAGCCTGTGCGGTCATTGCGGGTCCCGTCACTGTTACCTTCCAGACGGCAGGCCCTGTTCCCTCGCTCTATCTTGATGAGGAGTTTGAGAACCCGGTCCCCTCCGGCTACTATGCCGAACTGATTCTTCTGACCACAGCCACATACCTTCATTCCCACTATTCGAGTTATGAGGTTCTGACGACTATCGGATATGGGACAGGACCTTATGATCAGAATTATGCATTGGTTGGGACAGCGGCGAATGGTTCAAGCGCCGGGGACGGCCATATCGGGCTGAAGTGGCTTAACACGAGCTACGATACCAGTTACTACATTGCCCTTCGTTTTTATAATTCCGAAACCAAATCGGCGGCCACCTGGTATGGTGTGACAGGAGTCTATAAACTTACAAAATCGGGCAGCACATCGGGTCCGCCCGACTGGGAGATCAAGACGTTCGCGACCAACACGAGCAACAACAACAACCGGTTTTACACCATGTATCCTATTCCCGAACCGACCACCCTGTTGCTGGTCGGAATGGGAGGACTTGCCCTTGGACTTCGGCGGAAGATGAGTCGGTTGATCTGATCCGCGCCCAGAGAGATCGAACCCGAACAGAAAAAGCCCCCTTTGTAGGGGGCTTTTTTTTGAACGTATGAAGAGGAAGACAACCCATCAGGCGGCCCGTTTAAGTGTTGCCGTGGCCGGTTCCCTTGTCGTTCAAGCGGAACAATCGTTGCCGGTTCAATTCACCATCGAACAGGATCCGTCCCTTTCGGGATGGGAAATGCAGGGGTCTTATAACGGTGACGGGGACGAGTTTCGCGGCGAGTGGAGACCAAACGGGGGTGATCGGGGGACAGGGAGTATGATCATTCGAAAAGGCGTTCTTCGAACCCCCCCCATTGCCGTTCAGCCTGATCAATTCCTGCGCCTTCGATTTTCCGCAAGGACCGAATCAGGGGGTTTTTATGCGATTCAGTTCATGACCGCTCAAGGAGACGAATCCAAAGGCGGCGATGACTACAACGACTTCCCGGGAGGAGGGGATTGGACGAACCACGAGTTTTTAACGCAGGTGCGCCATGATTCGGTGCGGCTACGGGTGTCTTTTATGGCGGGGACGGAGGTGGTGGAGATCGGCAATCTCGCCATAGAACCGATTTCTCCAGGGGAGGCGCTGGCCTGGAGCGATCGGTTTTGTGCGGCGCTTCCTCCCGTGGGATGGATACCACCGCCGGATCGCTGGCGCCATCTTCCGCGGACCCGGGAAAAGCTTCTCTCAGGAGACGAATTGACACTTCTTCTGCTTGGAGACAGCGTGGCTAACGACATGGGGAATGGGCAGCCCCATCTGCTCATTCAGAGATTCTATCCAAAGGCCCGGGTGCGGCTTGTGCGGTCCGTTCGTTCGGCGACAGGCGCCTGGCATTTCCAGCATCAGGTCGCGGACTGGGTGGTTCCCCACCGGCCGGATCTTGTCATTCTGGCCGGGATTTCTCATCGCGGCGATGCCCAGGCGGTTCGGCGTCTGATTGAACGGACGCGCCAGGCGCTGGGTCTGAAGGTGGAGTTTTTGGTGTTGACGGGGGCCGTGGCCGATCCAGGCTCGCTTTATCCGCCGAAGAAGGATCGTCCGGCCTCGGTGACGCCTGAGATGCGGCGGGAGGGTCTGGCGTGGGAAGCGGCCTATTTGCGGCGGCTGGAGGCGATGGCGGATGAGGTGGGATTTGCCACCTTTGACATGCGGCAGGCGTGGGAAGCGTATGTGGCCGAAAGTGGTCGGGAGCGCGAGTGGTTCATGCGGGACAACACGCACGCCAATGTTCGCGGCAAGCAGGTCCTGGCGCGTCTGCTGGCCCGCTTTTTCGAACCCGAGTTTCCCTAGGGGATATCTGGGGTTAGCTGCTATAAATTACCGTGGGGATGGTTTCTCCTTGATTCGGCCGCTTTCAAAGGAATCTCATCTTTAGGTGCTTCCCCATAGAATCGGTTTGCGAGAACGCGCGACGAGAGCGGTGGACGAGTCATGATGAGCACTCGTGATCCGTTCTTGTCGCCCGTTACTGTTCACCGATCTTGTTCTCTGTCCGTTTTTGGATGGGATCAGAGAACGACGACGAGAAAGAGTGGGTTGAATAGAATCTTTTGTCGGGTTATAGCTCGGAACAACGGGAAGGCAATAGGGCCATGAGGAGGGTTCCGGCCGTGCCCACGGCCGCGGCGTAGAGGAATCCGATGGTCGGATGGATGAGGGTATAGAGAAGGCCGACAACGGCGCTGGAAAGAAAGTCGCCGATCCCGTTGACGGAGCCCAGCAGGCCATAGCCGGTTCCGGCCATTTCGCCGCTGACGTAATCCCGCACCGCGACGCGCTCCATGGTGTCCTCCCAGGCGATGAAAACGCCGGCTAACCCGAAGAGCAGGGCGAACCATGCCCGCGAGGGGATAGCCAGCGCGAGGCCGAGGAAGGTGATAACAGCGAGTGCGTACCCGACGGCCAGATATCGGGTTCGGGAAAAGCGATGACTCATGGCGCCGATGGGAAAGGCGGCCATGGCATAGACGAGGTTTCGGAAGGTATAGAGCAGCGCGGTCCAGCGGGCCGCCTCGAGCGCCCCGAAGCGAGGGCTCAGAACGGCGGTGGCGCGTAAGATCATCAGGGAGGGAGCAAAGTCGGCCATGCCGAAGAGCCCCACTGCGAGCAGAAAACGGCGGTAGTCCCGAGGCATGGCCCGTAGCGTTCCCCAGAATTGCATGGTCGGATTCGGCGATCCTCGCTTCTCGCGGGTCAGGAAGACCAGGGCGGCGACGGCCAGTATTCCTGGAATCAAAGAGACCAAAAAGATCAGCCGGTAAAGGCCTCCTGGCGCATAGAAAAGATGGGGGAATGAGCGTTCGGCTAGACGGGAGATGGCGGGATTGTTGCTGAGGAGCGTCAGCAATCCGAAGGCCGTCAGAGGGCCAACGACCGCGCCGAGCGTGTCGCCGGCCCGGTGAAAGCCGAACGCCTTCCCCCGGTCTTCGGGCGCGATCGAATCCGCCAGCATGGCGTCCCGCAGGGGTCCTCGGATGCCGCGTCCTGTCCAAGCCAGAAGGCGCCCGATCAGAACGATGGGCCAGGCCATGGCGACCACGAACAGGAGGTGAGCGGCGGAGGTCATGAAGTAGCCGACCGCCGTCAATCCCTTTCGACGGCCAATTCGATCGCTATGGAACCCCGCCCCAAGTTTGAGAAAACTGGAGAAGGCGTCGGCGGTTCCCTCGATGAAACCCAGCGACGCGGCCGAAGCGCCGATGGCCTTCAGAAAAGGCGCCAGAACGGAGGTCGCCATCTCATGGCCGAAATCGCTGAAAAAGCTGGTCAGCCCGAAGGCCAGAACGTTTCGATTCAGCCAGTGAAATGGACGTAGATTAGACAAGACCTTGGTCCAGCATGGCGTCGGCGACCTTGACGAAGGCCGCAATGTTGGCGCCGACCAGCAGGTTGCCCGGCCGTCCATAGGCCTCAGCGGTTTCTCGGCACTGGCGGTGTATGTTCACCATGATCTCGCGCAGGCGGCGGTCCACCTCCTCCCGAGACCATTGGAGGCGCATCGAGTTCTGACTCATTTCGAGACCCGAGACGGCCACGCCGCCCGCATTGGCCGCCTTGGCCGGGCCGAACAGGACCTTGTGTTCCAGGAAGAGGTCCACCGCTTCCGGCGTCGAGGGCATATTGGCCCCTTCGGCAACGAGCTGGCATCCGTTCTTGAGCATGACCCGCGCGTCCTCGCCGGTGATCTCGTTCTGCGTGGCGCTTGGAAAGGCGCAATCGAAGCAGGTGATCTGCCAGGGGGTGGTGTCGGGGAAGTAGCGGGCCGATTTGAAACGTTCCGCGTACTCTCGGATCCGGCCGCGCTGCACATTCTTGAGATCCATCACGTAGGCCAGCTTTTCGGCCGTAATGCCTTCCGGGTCCAGAATGGAGCCATTCGAATCGGAGAGAGTAACGGGTCGGGCACCCAGCTCCAGAAGCTTTTCGACCGTGTACTGAGCGACGTTGCCCGAGCCCGAGATCGCACAGACCTTTCCCGCCAGAGAGTCGCCCCGGCTCTTCAGCATCTCCTCTGCGAAATAGACGCATCCGTACCCCGTCGCTTCCGGCCGGATCAGCGAACCGCCCCACGCAAAGCGTTTGCCCGTCAGTACCCCCGTAAACTCGTTCCGGATCCGCTTATACTGGCCGAACAGGAAGCCGATCTCTCGAGCGCCGACGCCGATATCTCCGGCCGGCACGTCCGTATCGGCTCCGATGTGGCGGAAGAGCTCCGTCATGAAGGATTGACAGAAGCGCATGACTTCATCGTCGCTCTTCCCTTTCGGATCGAAGTCGGATCCGCCCTTGCCGCCACCCATGGGGAGGGTTGTCAGGGCATTTTTGAAGATCTGCTCGAAGCCGAGAAATTTCAGAATGCCGGTATTCACACTGGGGTGAAAACGCAGGCCACCTTTGTAAGGGCCGATGGCGGAATTGAACTCGATCCGGAAGCCGCGGTTGACATGAACCCGTCCCTGGTCGTCCTGCCACGGCACGCGGAAGAGGATTTGCCGTTCGGGCTCCACGATTCGGTCCAGAATACCGGCGCGGATGTACTCGGGATTTCGTTCCAGAATGGGCTCCAGACTTTCGAGCACTTCGCGGACGGCTTGAAGGAATTCGGCCTCTCCCGCGTTCCGGTTCGCCACGCGTTCGAGAGTATCGGCAATCGCCTGCCTGGCTTGAGACATGGGTGCTTCTCCTGATAGAGTTGTTGTCAGACCGAGCGCATAGGTTACGAGAAATGGTGCCTGACGCAAGCACTATTTTTGGATCCTCCCAGGCCGGAGGGGATTGTCCCCTGATCGTCACGGCCAGCCGTGCGACGGATTTGCCTGCCTGGCATGCCGAATGGCTCCGGGAGCGCCTTCGCCAGGGCTATGCCGAACGGCGGAATCCATTCAATGGACGTTGGTCGCGAATTCATTTCTATCGGACTCGGGTGTTCGTCTTTTGGAGCAAGAATCCAGCCCCCCTGATCCCTTTTTTGGAGGAGTGGGAAACGCGGGGCATTGGCACGATCGTCCATTTCACGCTCAACGACTACGAACGGGAGGGATGGGAACCAGGTGTGCCTCCGCTGGACAAACGGATCCATACCTTCGAGGCTCTCTCCGAGCGGCTTGGAAAGGGCCGGGTGATCTGGAGATTCGATCCCTTGATCCGGTCGGACCGCCTACCGCTCGAGGCGCTTATCGAACGGATTGCCCGGATCGCCGAGTGGCTGAAGGGACGGACGGAAAAGATGGTCTTCAGTTTTGTGGACCTGGCCTGCTACAGAAGGGTTCGGCGGCGGTTGGCACGCGTGGACCCCTCGGTGCGCGAATTCACGGAGGAGGAGATATTCGAGATGGCGGCCGCCCTGGCTTCTCTCAATCGGGCATGGGGATTCGAATTGGCCGCCTGTACGGAAACAGCCGATCTGACGCCATGGGGCATTGCGCCCAACCGGTGCGTGGATGATGTCCTGTTGCGTCGGCTCTTTCCGGACGACCGGATCTTGATGGAGGGTCTTGGCCCGCCCGGTTCCCCGCCGAAGGATCGGGGCCAGAGAGCGGCCTGCCGGTGCATTCCCAGCCGCGACATCGGGTCCTATGGGACCTGCCGCCACGGCTGTCTTTACTGTTACGCGCAGTGAAGGCGGGATTGTGATTGAAATGCTGGTGCGTGTATGGTACCACTATCCGGACGAAGGAGAGCACTGATTCCTTGTGTGCGGACGAGAACCAGACGAAGAATGATTCGACGAGTAGCCCTCTGGACCTGACGTTCGTTCCGGACTGGGTACGGAAACCGCCGGTTTCCATCCGGGGGCGGGAGCGTGGTGACACTGCCTCATCGGGGGGGGGGCCGGTCCTTCCGGCGGATGAACGGGACGAAAGTCTGGAGCGTTCACAGGAACCCCGCCGTATCCGGCCCTCCCGCCCTCACGGGCGCGACGGAGGCGAAGAAAGACCAGCAGGCCGGAGCCGGAAAGCGGCGCCTCCTCCTCGTCGCCGGCCGGGTGGCGAGGGCGAGCCCGGTGGCGAGGACGTGCCGGCTGCAATCACGCATGAGCGCCGCGTTGAGGCAGGGGGGCGTCAACGGCGTGATCGACCCGCCTCTGCGGAGGAGCCGCTTCCGCCTCTCGCGGTCACCTTTCTTCCGGAACGGGCAGGTCTCCATCTGGTGGCTCGACGAATCGCCAGCGCCGGCTGTGCCTTCCCGCTGTTTCCGATCGCGGCCTTTTTCCTCAATCAGCCGGCTCATCTTTCCGTCCGCCTTTCCCCCACACCGGCCAGGACCGATGCCGAGGCGGAGGAAGACGCCGGCGGCTCGGCACAGTCCCCGACGGCGGAGCCCGCCTCGACATCACCGCTGACGCTCGTTCAGTGTCAGATCTGCCATCAGGTGTTCCGGGATCGGTCCCGCGCTGCGGCGCATGTGTTGGAGCGTCATTTCGACCGGTGGTATCAACGCCAGGAGAGGGATGTCGAGCCACCCACGGGACAGTTTTCCTCCGTGGCCCGGTGTCCGCTTTCCGGAGAACTGCTTGGTCCTCCCAACCATCATGCCTTCGAAGAGCGGCTTCTCTACCTCCATCGGACTCGCTTCTCTCATCTGACGCTGGAGGAGTATCGCCGTCGGATCGAGAACGTTCGGGATCCGGCGCTGATCGAGGAGTGGCGCAAGGGGGCGAGTCGGAAAGTCGTGTATACGGTGCCGGCGGCGCCCGATCAGCCTCCGCTGGACAGTTTTGAAAAGGTCGAACGGCATTTCCAGGAGCACTATCTGGCCGACACGCTCAAAGAGGGAACGACCGTTACGGTCCCCGGTCCACTGGCCCGCGAACTGGAAGATCCGATTTTGCGGCGGGTGGTTCAGGAGGCCTGGCGGCGGGAGACGCGCTTTCCCCTGGCCCTTTCGATTTCGCTCCGCCTCATGTTCCGGCACATGGGGTTGCATATCTTTAAGACGGAGGATGGCACTCATTATGTCACGGCGGTCATGCCGTCACCGCTGAATCCTGAGGGGACCGCGCCGGTTGTGCGGGAGATTCTTCAGTTTCTGTCGGATCATCCCCGGGCGACGCGGACCGAACTTCTCGCGGCCCTGCGTCCCGGCGTGGCGCCCGACGCTCCCGCGGCCCACGAAGTGACGACCCAGCTTCACTGGCTTCGTGACAAGGGGCATGTGATCGAGTTCACGGGGGGCGGTCTCCTCTTGCCGGGACCGTCCATCCGGCGGGTTCAGCCGGCCCATCGGGACGAGCGGCGGGAGGGTCGCCGATCGCGGGCCGATCGGAGCCATCAGGGAAACGGGGCATGAAAAGGATCGTGGACTCCCTGAAGGCGTTAATGGCTCTGCTGTTGCTTCTGACCACCGCCATAGTGGGGCGTGTTTCGGCGCAGACGGAGGGGCTTGGGGAGACGTCCACCCGGCCGAACGATCCGCTTCAGCGGGAGCTCGATTTCTGTCAGGGCCTGGTGGGGATGCGGTTTGCGGACTATGCCATGAAGATCCTGGATCACCTTGAGCGGGAGAGTCCCGACCAGAAAGCCAGGATCGCCCGTGTTCGGGTGGCGGCGCTGACGGCGCTCGGAAAAGCCGAGGAGGCCAAGGCGCTGATAGGAACCTTTCCGCCGGACAGGATCGAAACCATGGCGATGCTTTTGGCGTTGGCCGACCAGCTCTACGCCATGAACCGCCTGGCCGATGCCCGAGCGCTCTATCAGAGCTTTTTCAATCGGTTTTCAAAGGAAGGGCCTCCGCCCGACTGGATCGCCTTCTTCCGGGAGTCGGCATACAAATATGCCCAGATGATGCTGCTGGCCGGCAACGAAAAGGAGGCCATGGAGGCCTACGAACGGATTCTCAGAACAAAGCCAGAACCGGACATCGAACGGCGGCTTCAGATCGAAATTGCCGAATTGGCCTTCAAATTGGGGCAGGCGGCGCAGGGAAAGGAGCGGGAGGCCTATTTTGCACGGACGCGCGAACTGTGCCGTCAGGTTCAATGGGGCGGCATTGACCTGTGGTTTGGGCAGTCGGTGGTTCTGCTCGCCCATCTGGAGGTGATGGATGGCAAGCCGGAGAAGGCGCGCGAGACGATCCAGACCTATCTTCCCATGCTGCGCGAGCTCGATGAGGCGCTGCGGGCGGCGAACTATCCCATGAAGCTCAGTCCGATGGCCCAGTGCCGGTATATTCTGGGGACGTTGTACGAGGAGGAAGGGAGGCGTCTGCTGGCCGAGGGCCAGCGGGCGGAGGCTCAGAAGGCGTTTTCCGAAGCCCTCACCCATCTCTACAATGTGTTCGTCCGATATCCGGACTCCACCTGGGCGCCCGACGCCGGCGCGCGATCCGAACGGATGGCTGAGGAGCTCAAGACGGCGGGTTTCAAGGTTCAGCTTCCCCAGATAGACCTCAAACCGGTCATTGACGCCCAGGTTCGGGAAGCCCGCCTTCAATTTTCCCAAAATGATTTCAAGAGCGCGGCCGCCAAGTATCGGACGGTGTTGAATGTCTTTCCGGAACGACCGGGCACGGCGGCGCTGCTCGGGGAGCTGGCGCAGTGCTATCTCAATCTTCAGGATACGCTCTACATGCAGGCCGTTGTGCAGGAGCTCACGGACCGTTACGCGTATAAGCCCGCCTTTCGGGAGGAAGCTGGGACGGCTCTCATCCGGCTGGCGGCGGCGGCCGAGGAGATTCAGGACAACGAGTCCGCCGAACGCGTCAGTCGGCTCTTTTTCGAGCGGTTTCCGAATCATCCCCAGGTGGCCTCGTTGCTGTTCAAGCGCGGAGAGGATCGTTTTGCGAAGGAGCAATACGACCTGGCGCTCGAGCATTTCAGCCGCATCGCCGAATCCTATACCAACGCGTCGGCGTGGCTTCCGGCCCTCAACCGGCTGGCCGCCTGTTATGTGAAGCTGGGCGATTGGACCAACGCCGCGGGGGTCTTGAAGCGCTATGTGGCGGAGGTGCCGGTCGGGGCGGCCCAGGCCTCAGGACGTTTCCGTTTGGCCGAGGCGTTGCGGCAACTCCAGCAGTTCGACGAGGCGATCCGCGAGTATCAGAAGCTGATCAAGGCCTTGATCGAGGAGCCCCGGAAATACGCTTCGACGCCCGAAGAGGAGAGTGCCAATCGGGTGCTTCTGGAGCAGGCGATGTTTTGGAAGGCGGTCTGCTATTCCCGTCTCAACGAACCGCCGGAGAAGAAGCCGCTCTATCAGGCGCGATCCGTGGAAGAGTATGAGGCCTTTCTCAAGGCATTTCCGAGGTCGTCTCTGGCCCCCAGCGCCCTGAGCAGCATGGGCGTCCTGCTCCTGGTGCTCAATCGAAGCGAGGAAGCCGCTGCGGTCTATGAGCGGCTGAGCCGAGAGTTTCCGGATTCCGAACAGGCCCGAAATGCCGTCTTTGCTCGGGGATCCGCCCTGCTCGACATGGGTGAACGGGGAAAGGCGGTGGCAGTCTTCCAAGAGATGTTCGATCGTCCTTCCGCCTTTTCGGCGGCCCAGTTTTACCAGGCCGGCCGTGTGATGGCGGACCAGGGAGAGGCCGAGACGGCGATCCGAGCTTTCCGGCAGGCGGCGCAGACCGCCGGCGAGGCGAACCTGAAGGAGATGGCACTCTTTGCTCTCGGGGAGGTCCTTGTGAAGAAAGAGGACTGGGCTGGAGCGGTCAGGGAACTGGAAGCCCTCTTCGCGCTCAACCCGAATACGGGCTACCTGCTGCCGGCGAGTTTTCTTCTGGCTCGGGCGCACGCGGCCCTGGGGGAGGGGGCGTCGGACGAACGAACGCGCGGCCACCATTTCAATGCCGCCATTCGGGCCCTCAATCGTGCCAGCCGTGTGATTCAAACACCGGAGGATCGGGCGCGGCGAGATCTCGAAATGGCCACCCTGCAGAAGCTCAAGGGGGATAGCGACGGGGCGGTGGCTTCCTATCAGCGGCTCGTGCTGCTGGGCGATGTTCGGAATCCGAAGGTTCGCCCGTTCATCGAGCAGGCGTTCGAGGCGGTCATGCCTCTGCTTCTGGAACGCGGGTTTTTCCAGGATATGGTGGACAATGCGAATCTGTATCTGGAGAATTTTCCTCGGGGCCGGCTGGTGACGCAAGCTCGCCAGTGGCGAGCGGATGCTCAGCGGCGCCTGGCCTTGAGCGGTGGAGCGTTGCCGGCCCCGTCAGAGGAAGGCCAGACGCCGCCAGCCGAATCCGGAACACCCTAAGTCGAAGGAGACGATCATGAGAATGAACGCACCACGCCGACTCGGAAGGATGCTGTTGGGAGTGGTCTTCGCCGCTGGCGCGGCGGTCGCCGATCGCGTCTTTATGAAGGACGGTAGTGTCCTGGAGGCCGTGTCGGTCCGATACCGGGCGAGTTCGCAGGAGTACATCGTCCAAACCCAGCAGGCGACCCTCCCGATCCCCGCGTCGCGCGTGGATCGGGTCGAGGTGCCCAAACCGCCGGCCCTGGATCAGGCGATGGCCGATATCCGGGCGGGAAAGTACGATGCGGCCATTCCGGTATTGGAAAAGATCGTTCAGGATTATCAACGGCTGGAGTGGGATAACCAGGCCCGGGACGGACTGGGAATGGCCTATCTGGGCAAGCGGGATTTTCGGAAAGCGTTGGCGATGTATCGGGAGATGATGGAAGGGATGCCGGCGGAGCGGATTCCGCTGGCGGTTCGGCGCCGGTACTGGCAGGCCCTGCAAGGGGCCGAACAGTACGCACTTCTGAAGCGGGAGCTCGACGAGGCCATTGCGAAGGCACCCCGCGACGTGGCGGCCATGGCGCAACTGATGCGGGGCGACATGTACGCCGCGCAGGGGCAGAAGAACGAAGCGCTTCTCGATTACCTTCGGACCGTTATCCTGTATGAAAAGGAAAAGGAGAACCGGCCCGAAGCGTTGTTCAAGGCCGCCCGGATGCTGGAGGAGTTGCGCGATCCCCGTGCGGCCGATCTCAGGAAGATGCTGACGAACGAATTTCCCAACCATCCCTACGCGCGGCAGGCGACGGCGGGGAGTTGATGAGGAAGAGGACGAAAGCCCAGGGATTCTGAGCGATCGAAGAGGAGAAAAACACAATGAAACAGACGTGGTTGATGGGAATGGTACCGGCGGTCGTGGCGTTGACCATGCTGCTCGCCCAGGGCACGCGTACTCCGCTGCAGGCCCAGGAGGAGGCGATCGGAACGGGTGGCAGGCCGGAAGCGGCCGCCGAGGTGGCCGCGGCCGCGGCTCGGCCGGCAGCGGCGCCATCGGCCGAGAGCGGGACGAAGCGGGCGGAAGCGCCCAAACGTCCCGGCTTTATCAGCATTGTCGTCAGCAGCGGGTTCACGGGGGTTTTGCTTTGGTTGGCCCTGCTGGTGGCCCTTTTTGTGGGGATCTATTTTGTGGTGGACGGCATTCTTCTGTTACGCGTCAGCCGTGTCATGCCGCCCACGCTGCTGGTCAAGGTTCGGGAGGCCATGAGCCAGGGAGATGTCGCGGCGGCTCTTGAGCATTGCAAGAATGAGCCCTGTCCCATGGCCAACATCCTGACGGCGGGTTTCATGCACGTGGAGGAGGGGTTCGATGTCATTCAGGAGACCATTGGGATTGCGGCTGATTTCGAGAGTGAACAGATGATGCAGCGAATCCAGTACCTGACGCTGGTCGCCTCGATTTCGCCGATGCTGGGTCTGCTTGGCACCGTCCAAGGCATGATTTATGCCTTCTTCACGCTGGCGATCGCGGGTGGCGGAGCGGCTCAGACGGGACTGCTCGCCCTCAATATCGGTCAGGCCCTCTACACCACGGCGGCCGGCCTCAGCATCACCATTCCCACGATGTCCGTGTATCACATCCTCCGCAACAAGGCCAACAAGATCATTCTCCGCATGCAGGCCCATACGATGGAACTGATCAAGGACCTCCGGAACGTGGAAGTGGTGTCGGAGTAACGCGCGGCGGGGAGGCGGGCGATGGCCAAACTCGACAAATCCAACACTCAGCCCGACATGACCCCCATGATTGACATGGTCTTCCAGCTCATGATCTTCTTTCTGGTGACCATTCAGATGGAACGGGACATGTTCCTGGAAGATATCCAGCTGGCCAAGTCCAAGCACGGCCCTGAGATCAAGGATAAGGTACCCGGAACGGTCGTGATCGAGGTGGATGCGCGGGGCCGCATCTTCATGGGCCGCACGCTCCTTTCCACCGAGATGCTTCGCTATCTGCTGCTCGGCGCGGTCAACCGGGTCGGGTATAACATACCGGTTCAGATCCGAGGCGACCTCCGGACGCCGCACCGGGACATTCGGAAGGTGATGGACGTCTGCACGGAAGTCGGTCTGGTGCGTCTCCAGTTTGTGGCGATTCAGAAGGAAATGACCCAGCGGTGAGGGGACCCCCATGAGGCGCAGCCGACGGATAGCCGAAGAAGAGGCCCGGCTGGACATGACGCCGATGATTGATTGCGTCTTCCAGCTCCTCATTTTTTTCCTGTTTACCCTCAAGATCGAAGACGTCTTGGCCCACCTCGATGTGAGCCGTCCTTCTCCCGACCCCAATGCCCCCCCGCCGGAGGAAAAGATCGAGGAGATGGTGACGATCGGCGTTTTCGTTGATGGATTTACACTCAACGACCGGCCGATGACCCTGGCGACTCTGGACCGAATGCTCAGCCGGTTGGCCCGTTACAGCAAGACCCAGACCATTCTGATCAAATGCGCGCCCGATTCGCCCCACGAACGGCTGATTCAGGCGTTGGACGCGTGTTCCAAGAACGGCCTGACCAACCTGAACGTCCTCAGCATGTGACGCCCGGGAAAGCCCTGCCGGGCGAGGTCGGGTAAGGAAAACGGGATGCCGGAACGGCGCATCCAGATACTGCCCGACGTGGTGGCCAGCCAGATTGCGGCCGGTGAAGTGGTGGAACGACCGGCCTCGGTGGCCAAGGAGTTGATCGAAAACGCCTTCGATGCGGGCGCGCGCCGTGTGGAGGTCGAATTCCAAGGCGGGGGCATCAAGCGGCTTTCGGTCAGCGATGATGGTTGCGGCATGAGCCGGGATGATGCGTTGCTCTCGGTCGAACGCCATGCCACCAGCAAGATCCGCACGGCGGAAGACCTGGTTCGAATCGCCACTCTCGGCTTCCGCGGAGAAGCGCTGGCTTCGATTGCCGCGGTTTCGCGGTTTCGCCTGGTGACCCGGACGCCGGAGGCGGAAACCGGGACCGCAATTGTCATCACAGGCGGCAAGCTGGTCGAGGCGGGCGACGCGGGCGCCCCTCCGGGCACTCAGGTCGAAGTGCGGGATCTCTTTTTCAATGTGCCGGCTCGCCGACGGTTCCTGCGGAGTCCCGAAACGGAGGGCGGCCATATCCGCTTGCTCTTTCTGACCCTCGCCCTGAGCCGACCGGAGATCGCGATGACGCTGCGGGCCGACCAGCGGTTGATCTATCAATTCGCGCCGGGCGGAGATCTGGGATTCCGCCTCCGCGAGGCCTTCGGTGCGGCTTTTGTCTCCTTGTTGCGTCCTGTGGTCTGGGAAGGAAACGGTCTCCGGGTGACCGGTTTTGCTGGTCTTCCCTCGGCCGTCCGTCCCGACCGGAGCGATCAGTACCTATTTGTCAATGGCCGCGCCGCCACGGCGCCCATTCTGGCCCGGGCGATTCGCGAAGGATATCACACCCTCCTTCCCTCCGATCGCCATCCGATTGTCATCCTGGATATCCGTCTGCCCCCTGAACAGGTGGATGTCAATGTTCATCCCAACAAGAAAGAGGTTCGTTTTCGGAATCCGGAGGCGGTCCGCGAGGGGGTCAGCCAGGCGCTTCGGAATGCCCTTGGCGTTGCCGCAAGTCCGGCCAGCGTCCCCCGTTCATCCCCGATGGCCACGGTTCCAGAAGGACCGCCCCCGCGTGCCGATGGGCTGCCCCTGGCGGATTGGCCCCCGCCGCGGTCGTTTGTCTATCCGCGGATGCCCATGGCGCCGCCGGCCCCGTCGCGGACGGCGCCGGCCGACGCCGTTCCGCCGGCACCGGGAACGTCGGCCGGATCTTCTTCAGGCCCTTCTTCTGAGGAGGGGGAAGGACCCTGGAGCTGGTGCCGAGTATTGGGCCAGGTGGGATCGCTGTATGTGGTTCTGGAGACGGAAGAAGGGTTGGCGCTTCTGGATCCCCATGCGGCGCATGAACGCGTCTTGTTCGAACGTCTCAAAAGCGCGCTCGAAAGCGGATCACTCGAACGGCAGGGACTTCTCGCTCCAGAAATCGTTTCGCTCACACCCACTCGCGCGGTTGCCTGTCGGCGATTGCTGCCCGTGTTAAACCGGATGGGGTTTACCGTTTCCGAGTTCGGGGGCGATGTCTTCGCGGTCGAGGCGGTTCCGGCTCTTATGGCTTCTGTCTCGGCGGCTCGGTTGATTCCCGATATTCTGGCTGAACTCGAGGGGGGTGAGGGAGAACGCGGCGGGCGGGGACGGTGGGATGAGGAGCGGGTGATCATGGCGGCCTGCCGGGGAGCGGTCAAGCAGCGGGATCGCCTGACGATGGCCGAAATCGAGCGTCTGGTCTCGGATCTGGCTCGGACAGAACTGCCCTATACGTGTCCGCATGGACGCCCGACGATGATTTTCCTTTCCTGGCAAGAGCTCGACCGCCGTTTTGGCCGGAGCGGATAGAAAGCGAAAAATTCCTTGCGGCGGTGGCGGTGGCGTGTTACGTATCACAAGAGAGAGGGCTTACCGCTCAGCCGGGTTCCGGTCTGTGAGGAAGCGATGAACGAGGGTTCTTCCCATCCGAGTCGTCCGGCGACCATCCTGATTGTGGATGACATGCCGGCCAACCTTCAACTTCTCGTCCATTTTCTTCGTTCGGAGGGATACCGCGTGCGTCCGGTCACGAGCGGAGCGGCGGCACTGGAACTGGTCACGCACATTCGCCCCGATCTGGTGCTGATGGATGTCAGCATGCCGGAGATGGATGGGTTCGAGACCTGTCGTCGTCTCAAGGAGCGGCCTGAGATGGCGGATGTGCCGATCGTCTTCCTGAGCGCGCTGGGCGATCTATTGGATAAAGTGCGGGCCTTCGAGGTGGGCGGTGTGGATTATATCACCAAGCCGTTTCACATGGAGGAAGTCCGGATCCGAATCATGACCCATCTCCGCCTGGCCACCCTCCGCAGGGATCTGGAAGAGAAGTGCCGCCAGCTTCAACAGCTCGAGACGATCAAGGAACAGCTCGTACATCTTCTGATCCACGACTTGCGGACCCCTCTGTCCAATATTACGGCCGCCCTGGATCTCCTGGTGGGTGGCGCCACGGCGGATCAGGAGAAGCCGCTTGCGGCCGCCCGCGAGGCGGTTTTTGTTCTCGAACACATGATCGCCGACATCTTGGATGTGTACAAGATGGAGATCGGCGCGAAGCTGGTGAACCTGAAGGAGTGTTCTGGGGCGGAAGTCGTGGCACAGGCGCTAAAAATGGCCGGGACGCTCCTGGCCCGGCATCGGTTCGAAAGGCCTGAGGTTCCTCCGGAATGGCGGGTCGTGTGCGATCCGGCTCTGACCGCGCGCGTCCTGATGAATCTTCTGCACAACGCCGTCAAACATACCGCGCCAGGGACCTTAATCCGGCTCCGGGTGGAGGACCGTGACGATGTTCTGCGATTTTCGATCCAGGATCAGTGCGCCGGTCTCTCGCCTGAGGATGAGCGGCGTCTCTTCGAAAAGTTCGGCCGTCTGGAGTCGGTTTCCGCCGGGACGGGCCGGAATGCATCGGGACTTGGCCTTGTGTTCAGCCGGATGGTCATTGAGGCACAGGGGGGAGAAATCGGGGTCCGCAATCGGCCGGGAAGCGGCTGCGAGTTCTGGTTTACGGTTCTGAAACCTCAGCCTCTTTCATCGTCTGCGCTTCCATGAACCGCGTGTCACTCATTCGTTTGGCGATGGCAGGGGCTCTGGTTTTTTCCCTGGCCGCGCGGGGATTGTGTGAGTCCGACGTCCTTCCTCCCTTTTTCAGCGTGGAGGATGCGGAATGGATAAAACCCTCGGAACGCGAGTGGCTCGAGACCCAGACGAAGCTTCGGATGGCATTCAACACCGACTGGCCGCCGGCGGCCTATCTCGATGCCCACGGCGAACCGGCGGGTCCGGCCATGGCGTGGAAGAAGAGGTTCGAGTTGTTTCTCGGGGTTCCCATTCAGGCGGCCCTGGTCTCCACGGCCGAACTGATGGACCCACTTTCGGCCCATCGCTTCCATCTGATCGCAGCTCTTGAAAAAACGCCCGAAACGGAAAAAAAGTATCAGTTTCTCCCCCCCCTGTTCAAAACGCCTCTGGCCGTTGTCGTGCGAGTCCGGGACCGGGAACAGTTCGGCGGCCTGCAGTCGCTTCGCTTTTTACGGCTGGTGGCCGATGCCTCTCACCCCAGTTTCGAGGGGAGATGGCGTGACTTCTTTCCGGAGCTACAACCCCGACCCATGCCTTCCCTGAAAGCGTGTCTTCAAGCCATGCGGGCGGGAGAGGCCGATGCCATCATCGGTTACGAAGCCGTCCTGGAGCCGGAAATCCAGCGGATCCGCCAAGTGGTCACTATCGGCGGCTATCTGCCCTATGCGGCGACCATCGGCATGGCCGTTCCGCACGAGGATCCGCTCTTGGCCAGCCTCCTGACGCGCATCACCGAGATGACCACGGACTTTGAAAAAGAGCGGATGGTGCAAACCCCAGGTTTTTACCCCGCACGTTCGATAGACTTTTTCTATATCGCCCTGTGGACAACGCTTTTGATTCTGGCCATCGTTTTGTATGCGCTTGCCTCCTTCCTACGCGCCGCGGCCCTGAGCCGGCGGGTCCGGTTGGAAGAAGAGCGGCAAATGCAGCTCCGACTGGCCCGCGACGAGGCGGAACGGGTAAGCCGCTCCAAGACCATCTTTCTGGCGAACATGTCGCATGAAATCCGAACACCCATGAACGCCATCCTGGGCTTCTGCCAGCTCCTCGACCGCGACACCACATTGCCGCCCGCCGCCCGCGAGCATATCCGGACCATCATGCGAAGCGGCGAACACCTGTTGGCCCTGATCAACAACATCCTCGAAATCTCCAAGATCGAAGCCGGGCGACTGGAAATCGTTCGCCATGTCTTCCCCCTGCGAGAGTGGCTTCGGGATCTCAAATCCCTGTTCCAGGTTCAGGCTCAGGCCAAGGGACTGGAGTGGGAGGTGGAGGTTTCCCCCGAGGTGCCGGAACGAATTGTCACCGATGACGGAAAAATCCGTCAGATTTTCATCAACCTGGTCGGCAATGCCCTCAAGTTCACCCAGAAGGGTGCGGTTCGAGTGCGGGTAGGGAAGGCGCTTGGAAAGGATGGCCAACCGGTCATTCGTGTCGAGGTGGAGGATACGGGACCGGGCATTCCGCCAGAAGATCAGAAACATCTCTTTCAACCTTTCGCCCAGGGCAACGGGACGGCCCACAAGCATGGGGGGACGGGTTTGGGCTTAAGCATCAGCTACCGCTATCTTGAGATTCTGAAAGGCCGTCTCGATCTGGCGTGGACAGAACCCGGACGTGGCACGCTCTTCCGCTTCGAGTTTCCTCTGGAAGAGGCGGGCCCGGATGCGGCGGCGGAACTCGTCCGCCAGCAGGAGACGGCCGACATCGTCCGGGTCCGGATGCCTGATGGAAGCCGTCCGCGGGTTATGGTTGTGGATGACGAACCGATCAACCGGCAGGTCATTGTCTGCGCCCTTCGTTCTCTTGAATTCGAGGTCATCGAAGCCGAAAGCGGCGCGGAAGCGATCGCCCTCTTCGACCAGAAGCGGCCGGATGCCATCCTGATGGATATTCGAATGCCGGGTATGAACGGATTGGAGGCAACCCACCGCATTCGTCAGCGTCCGGGTGGAGGCGCGGTCCCCATCATCGCGCTTACGGCGAGTGCCTTCGAGTCCGATAAGGAACGCATCCTCTCCGCCGGACTGTCGGGCTATGTGCGCAAACCCTTCAAAATGACCAACCTTCTGGAGTCGTTGCGAAGCGTGTTGCCGCTCCAGTGCGAATTCCGACGCCGTGTCTCGCCCGACCTCAGCCGTGACCTGCCTGAGATCTGCAAGTGGCCTGCAATCCTTCGATCCTCGCTCTATGAAGCGGCCCGGGAGGCCGATGTGGATCGGTTGGAGGAGTTGTTGGCGTCGGTCGAGGAATCGCCAGCAAAAGCGGCGATTCGTCTTCTGCTCGATGCCTACGACTATCGAGGCATCATGGCCGCTGTTTGCGACCCGGACGCGATCGCTTCGATATCTCCTCCCGAGACATCGCCGAATCAGACCTGAAGCCGGCGCTGTTTGCCTTTTCCTCTTACGGTGATCGCCGGGTCCGGTTCGACAGGGCAAATGATCTGACAGGCGCCGCAACCGCGACAGCGGTCGGGCCGCACAACCGGGCAGGGGATTCCTCCGTACTCCGTCTGTTCAATGGCGTGGTAGGGGCAGGCCGCTTCGCATTGAAGGCACCAGGCTCCTTCTTTCCACGCCAGGCAAGTTGAGCGGTTGACCACGGCCTCGCCCAAGGCGAGCGCCTGCTTTTCCTCCAGACGAAGCGGCCGCAGGGCTCCGGTAGGACAAACCGACGTGCAGGCCCGGCACTCGGGAAGGCAGAAGCCGCCCGGACGCTCATAATGGACAACCGCCGTTCCAAGGGAGGATGGGTAAGAGAGCTCAGCGTGGGGCCTAAGGATCCGAGTCGGGCAGATTCGCAGGCAGGCGCCGCATCGGGCGCAAAGGGCCGGAAACGCCAACTCATCGGCTGCTCCGGGCGGGCGCAGGGGGAACGAACGCGAATCCGTTCCCGGACGGCTGTTCCATCGGAGGATAAGGCGGCCGGCCAGGGCACCGCCCCCTATCGCCAAAAAGGCTCGCCGGGACAGAGCCCAGGCAGCGGGAATGGGCTCGGGGGTCTGTTGCTCTCGTGCGGAAGCGATTCCGACAAGATTCCGAAGGAGATCCTGCAGGGCGCCCAGGGGGCAGAGGCGGAGACACCAGAGGTGGGGACGCCAGAGCGTCAGAATCGTCACGACCAGAAACCCTCCCGCGGGGAGAATCACCAACCATTGCATGGGCTGACGCCACGCGCCCAGGAACGAGGAGGCGAGGGCCAGCGGATCGGTCCAGAGCAGAAGGGGAAAACCCACCAGAGCCGAGCCAGCCAGAAGTCCGAGGACCAGGAACCCCAGGCGGGGCCATCGGCCGAAGCGCCCGGCGGCTTCCGGATGCCAGCGGCCCACCCACTCAAGCCAGAAACCGGTCGGACAGAGATGGAAACAGAACCATCGGCGGCGCCAGAGCGCCAGAACGACCACCACTGCCGCTCCCATCAGCGTTAACCCAAACATCCGGCGGGCACCCAGAGTTCCCAGCGCGAGAACCGGACTCAACCGCAATCCCATTGTGGCCAAGCCGGGATGGAGCGGAAGCCCTACGGCCAATAGGACGAAGATCAGCGCCGCCGCTCCGTGAACAAAACGGCGCAGCCAGCGACTTCCTTTCATGAGGATGCGGTAACGCAATAGGCGCGGGTAAACTGTCGGGGTTTCTGCCACAAGCCGCCTCGCCCCCCGTACACAAGGTGGGCGGTTTCATGCTCCTGTTCATCCGCCACCACAAGCATCCAATCAAGGCCAAATTCCGGAAGCTCTGGCAGCGACAAGGTAATCCAGACGTCGGCGCCCTCGTCTGTCCGCTTGACGCGATAATCAAGGGGCGCGTTTCGGCCGGAGCGGCTTCGGCACAGACCCGGTTCCTTGAGAAAAAGAAAATACTGTTCGACGCCCTCTTCGTACACGTTGGGCGCGCCGGCCGACTTGGGGCGGAGATCCACGAACAGCTCAAGGCGCCCCCCCGTGGGCTCGGGGCCATTGGCCAGCCCCTGAAGCGGCGAACGGATGACGACCCGCGCTTCGAGTGTGGACCCGACACGCCGAAGAAAAACCGAATAGGAATGACGGGACGCCTCGGCGGGATTGGTGAAGGCGGATGGCTTCACCAGGGCTTCGTGCCGCCGCCAAACTCCCTCGGGGACGATGAAGAAGGGAACGGAAAAAGGAATCTCCCGCTGTTCCTTCTCCCATTGCAGGCCGAGGGTGCCGCGAAGCACGCCGAGCCCATCCGGGACGTGAAAGGAGGTCCGTAGAATGCGGGAACGGTCGGGCGACAAGGAGGGTACGTCGAACACGGCCGGATCGGACGTGCTTCCACCCTCGGCGGTGAGGGCGAGACGCAGAGGGATGGCCGGACGATTGAAATTTCGGACAATGATCTGGGTCTTGAGACGGTTAGAGGTGGCCGCTCCGTAGACAAAGAGTGAGGCGGCCACGCCCTGGGCCTGTTCGTCCAGCTCTCCCATGACACGTCGGAGAAGCGTCGGAATCGCCAGCTTCTGCGGGCATTTCGGCAGGCAGGCGCCGCATTCCACGCAGGCGGAGGCCGGTCGGGACAGACCGGCATAGGCGCGCCGGGCGGCCGGTTCGAGCCCGAACAGTTTCCATTCGTTATAAATCCGAAAATTTTCTGGGATGTCCACCCCCAAAGGACAGGGGAGGCAGTACCCGCACCCCGGACAATGAATCCCTAGCCGTTCGCGCGTTCGGGCCAGCTCGTCCTCCAGAGCCGCAATCTGGGCAGGGGTAAAAGGCGCCTTGTGGGTGACGACAGCGGCATTTTCCTCGAGCTGCTCAAGGGTAGACATCCCCGAGAGGGCGACATGCACGGCCGGATTCGCCAGAACAAATCGCAGCGCCGCTTCGGGAGTCGAAGCCGCTTCCCCCCTCAGGAGTTCCCGAATCCGATCGCTCGGCACGCCCAGCCTACCCCCGCCAATCGGCCCCATGACGACCACTCCGATGCCGAGCTGGCGGCAGCGTTCGAGGGCGGGTTCCAGTTCGCGGAAGAGAAGGTTGTACTGGACGGTCACAATGTCGAAATCGCCTGTTTCCACCAGTCGAACGAGGGCGTCCGGCGAGTCATGGAAGGAAGCGGCGATATGGCGGACAAGCCCCTGTTCTTTGGCCTTCCTCATCAGCCGCATCTTGCCGGGTTCCCGGATGTGTTTCTCGTAGGTCTCCCAGGTCAGGCCATGAAAGTGGTAGACATCCAGGACCTCCGTGCGAAGGAGGCGGAGCGACTCCTCCAGATGAGCCCACCATTCCGCCTCGCTGGCCGTGTGCGCCGGATTCTTGGTCGAGAGGACGACCCGATCCCGGAGCCCTTCGAAGGCTTCTCCCAGAACCCGTTGGCTGTCGCCCCGACAATAGCCAACCGCCGTATCGTAATAGGTGACGCCGAGTTCCAACGCCCGATGGAGGAGGGGAATGGCGAGCGCCCGGTTCACCCGGCCGTCGTCTCCCATCGGCAATCGCATGGCGCCGAAACCCAGTCGGGAAACGATCGGTCCGCGTGTGCCCAATCGGATGGTTTTCATTCAGTAACCTACTTCCCAGTCGGGTTCGATATCGGCGGCGTTCGTTTCGCTGATGATGACGTCGGTTTTGAGAAGCTGATGCAACGAGGTGGGGACAAGAGGGGTGACCGGCCCGTGCCAGATCAGACGGGTGATAAACCGCTGCCAGGAGACCGCCGTCCCGGCTGTCGTAATGCCACTCATATCGAGCCGATAGCGGGCGGCGCGAACCTGTGCCGGTCCGATGGTGAAGGCTTTGGGAGGAACAGCGGCCAGGTCCCCGCTCCTGCCGAAGAAGCCATGAAGGGAGTTCTGAGCGATGGTGAACGGACTGAGCGTGACGATCCGAGGGCCGAACGTCAGCCATTCTTCGAGTGATGCGGACGCGAACTCCGGCGCGTCCGGCTCGATGAACGCGAGGTGGCCAGTCCAGCCGGGACCCGAATAGCATGCGTCCGCGCCTCCTACGTCTTCGAGGAGTTTCCCGTAGTCGGCAAAGTTCCGCTGGGTTGGACCGACCATCTGCCGCTCCGGAGGCCGGAGTTTGGGATCCAGATTCCGATAAAAGAAGGTCTTGAAGGCATGCATAAAACTCCATTTCCAGGTCTCCGGCGCGATCCGGCCGTCCTGGTCGGCGTATTCATCCATGATGAAGACCCAGAGGTGGTGGCAGGGGACTCGGAAGCGGTTGAGCAGAGCGGCCAGCTTGATGTAGGTATGGGCCGGATTCGGAAGAATGAGGACGCAGCGGCGCCCTTCGTCCATGGCCGTTTTGATGCGGTAGAACATATCCGTCAGCCAGGTGAACTCCATCATGTCATCCGGCAGAACTCGGATATGGAGATCGGGATTGGGGTGGCGGGTGATCGCGTTACGGGGGATTCGGCGAACCCGCTCCAAAACCCGGCGGTCACGGAACGGAACGTAGCGGGAGGGGTCGAAGACGAAGGGTTTCGCGCGGGGCATGGGCGGCTCCTAGAGATACTGACGGCGAAGACGGTCGGGTGCATGCGGCGACAACAGGCCGATCGGGATATCCAGAAGCGTCAGCGCGCCGACATGGCCGCTGCGGTGGAGTCGGTAGACGGCGCGCGCGCTGGCGGCCAGAACGCCGGCGGTGAATTCGGGATTGGAGCCAAGCTGAAGGTGGAACTCCAGGCGTTGCGGCGTTTCCTCGCCCGTGACCCCGAATCGAATGACCTGCCCGCCGTGGGGCATGCCGGCATGGCGGGTGCGAAGGACGGATTCGGAGACAAAGCGGACGGTGGTTTCATACTCCGCAAAGTAGTGGGGCATGGTCTTGATGGCGTGTTCAACGGCCTTCCGGTCGGCGCCCGGTTCAAGCGCGACAAAACAGAGACGCCGATGTTTCTGGGCGGACGTCAGCCCATGGCCTTTTCCCGCGCGGACGGCCCGCAGCGCGGCGGGAAGCGGAATCGTGTACTGGACGGCATGGCGGACGCCAGGGATGCGGCGGATGGCGTCCGAGTGTCCCTGGGAGACGCCCGGCCCCCAGAAGGTATGCGTTTCCCCCTTGGGTAGAACGGCTTCGCCGAGCACGCGCATCAGCGAAAAAAGACCAGGATCCCATCCCGAACAGAGAAGGGCAAGCGTACCGGCCTTTCGAGCGGTCTGATCCACCTTTCGGAAATGGGTGGGAATTCGGGCATGGGTGTCGAAACTGTCCACCACATTGAACGAGGCAGCGAGTTCCGGGGTCTGGTGGGGCAGATCGGTCGCCGACCCGCCGCACAAAATTAGAACATCCAGCCGCTTCTGCCATTCCGGAAGCTCTTGGACCGATCGCACAGGGATGGGGGCTTCGATCGTTTTTGGATCGCGTCGGGTAAAGATCGCGGCCGGCGCCAAATCCTGGGTCTGGCGACAGGCCGACAGCACCCCTCGGCCGAGGTTGCCGTATCCCACAATTCCGATCTGGATCCGTGGCCCGCGCATGGATCTCCTTTCGTTTGTAAAAAGACATTATGGGATTCCTTGGTTGACCCGTCAAGGACGCCGGGCCTGCTTTTGGTGTTGAGGAAGGCGGGGAGCGTGTTAGAATGCCGCCGTCGTTTAACGGGATGAGGCGGCTTATGACGCAGGCGCGAAACGGTTCGAATGCGGAAGGGGTGCTCGGGGAATTCGGGGCGTTGGTCTTCCATTACAAGACCATGCGGCACTACCTTTCGGAGAAGGCCTACGACGTCCTGCTCCGCACCCTCGTCGAGGGGCAGACGCTTGACCCTTCCATCGCGGACGAAGTGGCCGATGCCATGAAGACGTGGGCGATGGAAAAGGGCGCGACCCACTATTGCCACTGGTTTCTTCCCCTGACCGGCGCAACAGCCGAAAAGCAGGAGGCCTTTCTGGCCCCGGACGGCGAGGGAGGGATCATCGCCTCCTTTTCCGGAAAAGAGCTGATTCGAGGCGAGCCCGACGCCTCGAGTTTTCCTTCCGGCGGTTTAAGGGCCACGTTCGAAGCCCGCGGCTATACGGCGTGGGACCCGACCAGTCCCGCCTTTCTCCATCAGCAAGCCGGCGTGACCGTGTTGTGCATTCCCACCGTCTTCTGCAGTTACCACGGCGAGGCGCTCGACAAGAAGACGCCGCTTCTGCGCTCCCAGCATGCGCTGGCCACCCAGCTCGAACGGTGGGGACGTCTTTTTGGTGTGACGCCCCTTCGCTGCCCCCGTGCGACGCTGGGCGTCGAACAGGAGTACTTCCTCATTGACCGCCGCTATTTCACGGCGCGTCCGGATCTGGTGCAAACGGGGCGAACGCTCTTCGGCTGCCGGCCTGCGCGCCATCAGCAGATGGAGGATCACTATTTCGGCCATGTCAAACCGCGGGTCCTGGCCTTCATGCATGAGGTGGACCGGGAACTCTGGCGGCTGGGCATTCCGGCCAAGACCCGCCACAACGAAGTGAGCCCCGGACAGTTCGAAAGCGCGTCCGTCTTCGAGGAGCAGAACTTGGCGGTGGATCACAACATGCTGACGATGCAGGTTCTGAGGGAGACGGCCGAACGGCACGGAATGGCCTGCCTCCTCCATGAAAAACCCTTCGCCGGCGTCAACGGTTCGGGTAAACACAACAACTGGTCGGTGGATGGCCCGGACGGGCGGAACTGGTTTGCCCCCGGGAATACCCCCCACGAAAATGCGGTTTTTTTGACGATGATCGTCGCGGTTCTCAAGGCGGTGGATACGTTTGGCGACGTTCTCCGGGCCACGGTGGCTTCGGCTGGAAACGATCACCGCCTGGGGGCGAATGAAGCGCCGCCCGCGATCATGTCCGTCTATCTCGGCGATCAGCTTTCCGACATTCTGGCGCAGATCGAGCAGGGCGGGCATGCCCGGCGGAGCAAGTCGGGCGGACGCCTCACGATCGGTGTCACGCAGCTGCCTCCCTTGCCGCGGGATGCCACGGATCGGAATCGAACCTCGCCGTTTGCGTTTACCGGCACCAAGTTTGAGTTTCGGGCCGTCGGGGCCAGTCAGAGTTGCGCCGGCAGCAATGTGGCGCTGAACACGATGATGGCTTGGGCGCTGGACGAGATGGCCACGGCGGTGGAAGGCCGCATGGCCCGGGGCGCCTCGTTTTCGGCCGCGCTCCAAGAGGTGCTTCAAGCGGAGGTCCGTGCTCATCAGCGCGTGCTCTTTGACGGGGACAACTACAGTGCGGAATGGAAGAAGGAGGCTGCCCGGCGGGGGTTGTCCTGTGCCTCCGATACGGCCACCGCGCTGCGGGCCCTGATCACCCCCGAGAGCGAAGCGCTCTTTTCCAAATACGGCGTTCTGACCTCACGCGAACTCCACTCTCGATATGACGCCTACCGTCATGCCTACGAACAGACGGTGGCCATGGAAGCCGCGTGCGCCATTCGGATGGCGCGGACGCTTGTTCTGCCCGCGGCGCTGGGCTGGGAACGGGAACTTCGCGCCTCGCTCGCCGGTTCGGGGCGAGGTTCCGCCTGCCGCCGCCTTCGGCAGGAGGTGGCTGCCCTGGCGGAACGATTGGCCGCGGCTGCCGACCGAACCGAGCGCGAAATCCCCAGGGGGAATACGGCCGCCCTTCTGAAGGGGATGGCCGCGATGCGGGAGGCGGCCGATGCGCTGGAAGAACGGATCCCGGCCTCGTGTTGGCCGCTCCCAACGTATGGCGAGATGCTCTTTTTGCTTTGAAGGATACGGCCATGCGGCGTTTCACCAAGAAGCTTCGGTCAGGGTGGCCGTTCACCAAGATGACCGCATTGGGCAATGACTACGTCTATCTCGATGGGTTTGAGCGGCCGATTCGCAATCCGGCCCATTGGGCGCGTTGGATGTCCGACCGCCACTTCGGCGTCGGCTCTGACGGGCTTGTGTTGATTCTGCCATCCCGGCGTGCGGAGGCCCGGATGCGGATGTTCAATGCCGATGGCAGCGAGGCCGAAATGTGCGGCAATGCGATTCGCTGCGTGGCTCGCTATCTGTTCGAACGGCGCGGTATCCGCGCCAATCCCATGACCATCGAAACCCGCTCGGGGATCAAAACCATCCGGTTGACCGTACGAAACGGCCGGGTCACGAAGGTGACCGTGGATATGGGTCGTCCTATCCTGGATCCGGCGCTCATCCCTGTGGCGGCCGCCACCCATCGGGTTTCCCTTCGAGGCCGGGAGTGGACCTGCGTTTCGATGGGCAATCCGCATGCGGTGACTTTTGTGGAATCGGTGGAGACGGCACCGGTTCGCGCGGAAGGGCCGATCCTGGAATACGATCCCCTCTTCCCCAGACGTTGCAATATCGAGTTTGCCCAGATCTGCGATCGCCACCACATCCGGCTTCGGGTATGGGAACGGGGGGCGGGAGAGACCCTGGCCTGCGGGACCGGCGCTTGTGCGACGCTGGTGGCGGCCGTCCTCAACGGCTTGGCGGATCGCCGGGCGACGCTGGCGCTGCCGGGCGGAGAACTGCGTATCGAGTGGCGGGAGGAGGATGATCACGTCTGGATGACCGGCGGGGCGGAATTTGTGTTCGATGGGGTCTGGCGAAGGGAGTAATGGTATGGAGTCATTTGTTCAGAATCAGTTTGCCGAGCGGATCGGTGGACGGAGTTTCGGCCGTGAAACCGTGCTCTACAAGTTCGAGAAAATTAAACGAGCCCGGCGGGAGGCCGCGGCGGCTCATCCGGATATTCCGATCATTGACATGGGCGTGGGCGAGCCGGATCAGATGGCCGATTCGGAGATTGTGCAGCGGCTGGCGGAAGAAGCGACGCGGCGGGAAAACCGGGGGTATGCCGACAACGGCATCCGGGAGTTTCAGGTGGCAGCGGCCGATTATATGGAACGCGTTTTCGGCGTTTCGGGGCTCGATCCCGATACCGAAATCCTTCACGGCATCGGGACGAAGCCGATTCTCGCCATGCTGCCGCAAGCCTTCATCAACCCTGGCGATGTGACGCTGATGACCGTTCCCGGATATCCCGTGACCGGGACGGTGACCCGCTGGCTGGGCGGCACCGTCTATCCACTCCCACTGCGGGAGGAAAACGGCTTTCTGCCCGATCTCGAGGGGATTCCCCTGAGCATTCGGGACCGTGCCAAGCTCCTCTATCTGAACTATCCCAACAATCCGACCGGCGCCATTGCAAACGAGGCCTTTTTCGAAAAGGTGGTCGCCTTTGCCCGACGCCACCAGATCATTGTCGTGCACGATGCCGCCTATGCGGCCCTGACTTTTGACGGCACCCGGCCGCTTTCGTTCCTTTCGGTGCCGGGGGCGAAAGAGGTCGGTGTCGAACTGCACAGTCTCTCCAAGGCGTTCAATATGACCGGCTGGCGGCTGGGCTTTGCCGCCGGCCATCCCCTAGTCATCAAAGCCTATGGAACGGTGAAAGACAACCAGGACTCCGGCCAGTTCAAAGCGATTCAGAAAGCCGGCGTCTATGCTCTTCAACATCCCGAACTGACCGAACGAACGGCAGCCCGATACTCGCGACGCCATGATCGGCTGGTGAAGACGCTGGCCGCGTTGGGCTTTCCGGCCCGCAAACCGCGCGCCTCCTTCTACCTCTATGTAAAAGCCCCCAGCGGCATTCAGGGCGGCCCCTCGTTTCCGACGGCCGAGGATTTTTCCCAGTGGCTGATCCGGGAGAAGCTGATTTCTACCGTCCCCTGGGACGACGTCGGGCATTACGTGCGTTTCTCCGTCACGTTCGACGCCGATACGCCGGAGGCGGAAGAACGCCTCATGGAGGAGGTTCACCGTCGGTTGCAGAACCTCGTGTGGGAATGGCGGTAGCCGCGATCCATCCGCCGCCCAGCACCTCCTCCCCCGCATAGAAGACGGCCGCCTGACCTGGCGTGACGGCGAATTGGGGGATGTGAAAGAGCACGGCCACCCTACCGTCAGGAAAGGACTCCCACTCGGCGGGCGCGGCGTCGTGCCGATAGCGGAGCCGAACCGACAGGGGGGTATCCGGGTCTGGTGGACGGCCGGCGATCCAGTGGACGGCTTCCACCCGGCAGAACCGCGAGAAGGCCTGATCGCGGCGGCCGACCCACAGCCGATTGCCGGCGGGATCGAGTCGGATGACATAAAGGGGTTCAGGCCGCGCTCGGCGGCCTCCGATCCCCTTGCGTTGGCCGATGGTATAGCGATGCAGACCGCGGTGCTCGCCGATGGTCTCCCCCTCGAGCGTGACCATAGGCCCCGGATGGGCGAGTGACGGGAAAAAGCGCTCGACGAAATCCGGATGGGCCCCCGGCGGCACGAAACAGAGATCCTGGCTTTCGCGGTCTTCTTCGGGAATTGGCAACCCGTGCCGACGGGCGTAGGGAATCACCTCCCGCCGTTTGAGAAGGGAGCCCAGGGGAAAGAGAACGCGGGCCAACTGGAATTGTGATAGCCGGTGGAGAAAGTAGGACTGATCTCGCGTCCTGTCCCGCCCCCGAAAGAGACGGACCCGAATCCCATCCCGTTCGATTCGGGCATAGTGCCCCGTGGCCAGAAAATCGCAATCGAATTCGCGGGCCCGTTGCAAGAGAAGGCCGAATTTGACCAATTGGTTGCACACGATGCAGGGGGAAGGAGTTCGGCCACGGGCGTATTCGCAGACGAACCGGTCTACGACGCAGCGGGCAAAGAGGTCGTAGGCCGAGACGACCACGTGGCGGATGCCCAGACGCCAGCACACCCGCTCGGCTCGTTCGATGTCCGCCTCCGAGCAGCAGCGGGACCCCTCTTTCCACATCCGGGCCGTGATCCCGATGACCTCGAACCCTTGTTCCAGCAGGATTGCCGCCGCGACGGCGCTGTCCGTTCCCCCGCTGAGTGCGGCGGCGACACGGAGGCGGCGAGACGATGGCGGTGAGCGGTCGGTCACAGGATAGCGCCTTGATTCAGAAGCGACCGGCGAAGGGTTTTCGGATCGAGGTGCCGCGGTTCGATCTGCTGCCGGGCGCACAGGGCGGCCGCAACGCCTGCCGCCTGACCGATCGCCATGCAGGCGGCCATGACGCGCGTGGATCCCAGGGCCTCGTGGTCCGCCGAAAGGCATCGGCCGGCCGCCAGAAGGCCATCACGCGTTTCGGGGACCAGGCAACGGTAGGGAATCGTATAGGAACGCCCAGACTCGAGGTGGGTCATTTCACCGCCGGGTCCGTTCGGATCGTGGAGATCAATGCCATAGGCGTTCCGGGCGATTCCGTCTTCAAACTCCCGCCCCTCCACCACATCTACCCGGGTCAGCGTGACGAGGCCTTTGAGTCGGCGGCTTTCCCGAAGTCCGATTTGGGGAGCCGTCTGAATGAGATAGAGTCGCTCGCAGCCCGGAACATTCCGGCGAAGCCAGTCGAGAAGGTCCATGACCTGGCGGCGCCCCTCCAATTCGGCGTGGGTTAGGGACTCGGCGTGGGTGGCATCCCCGGCGACGCGGGTGGCGTTGAAGTAGTATTCGCCGGGTCGTTCGAGGGCGAAGATACCGGGCTTTTTAGGGCAGGGGAAGGTGCCGTTCTGAAGCGCCGCCTCGATCCGCCGGCGAGCCTCGTCGTGGAAGCCGTTCGGCCAAAAGGCAATGCCGCCGGCCGTGAAGGTGAGGGTCATGGGCTGCAGGCGATCCGC
>Ga0308419_1000422_pt1 | contig 31289 bp, 27 predicted proteins | sample HotsprSampleMS50_FD_203674 | JGI IMG/M metagenome (GOLD analysis project Ga0308419, IMG submission 203674) | Hot spring phototrophic mat microbial communities from Mushroom Spring, Yellowstone National Park, Wyoming, United States - 20090730_MS50 ... | reverse complement strand
CTATATGGTAGGTTTTATAAGTTTTCTGTCCATAGCAAAATACGTAAACCCATTATTTTCCCTGGCTTTTCTGTTAATCTTTTCGGCCTCACTTTATTTTGAATATAAAAACAGATTTTATATACCAAGATGGATTGTAAATATATTTTCCCTTTTTGTCGTTGGCTTTACATTATACAGGATAAAGGCAGATGAATTTGTTGCGCAATTGGTAGAGGCACTTTTATTTATTTTTGCCGTCAAGTTTCTCGAAGAAAAAAAGACAAGGGACTACATGCAGATTTACACACTTTCTCTCTTTCTACTTGCAGGACTTGGGCTTATGTCCCTTGATATTGCCTTTTCCGTATATCTTATTATTACTGTCATGATCCTTTCCACATCCTTTGTCATCCTTACCTTTTATTCTCAAGACCCTGATATGGTATTAAACCATAAAATCATATTGAAGATATTAGTGAAATCTTTATATATTCCCTGCGCTGCCATACCCTTGACTGCAGTCATGTTTATAATATTGCCCAGAACTCAGTATCCCATATTTGATTTTTTAAACAGACCCGATAAGGCAAAGACAGGTTTTACAGAAAGGGTGAGATTAGGTGCTATAGCGAATATTCAAGAAGATGCAAGTATTATAATGCGTGTTCATATGGATAGGATAAATGACGAGGTCCTTTACTGGAGGGGAATAGTGCTTGATTATTTTGACGGCACATCTTGGAAAAGCTCTAAAAAACAATATTTAATACAAAATAAACCGCTTATTGCACAGGGTAATGCTGTAAAACAGGTTATATACCTTGAGCCCTATGAAAACAGATATATATTTGCATTGGATAAGCCTGCATTTATAACTTTAAAGGGTATAAAATGCCTTGAAGACTTAACTTATGTAATGCCCACATCCATTGAAAAAAGAGTTCGTTATGAGGCAGTATCAATTATCTCCAATGTATTTTTTGAAAGGGATATTGATAAAGGAACATATCTTCAACTACCAGAGAACATTTCAGAGGAGATAAAAAACCTAACAAAAAGTCTTGTCAGGGGACATGATACATTAAAAAACATATACGCTGTATATAATTTTTTTAATAACGGCTCGTTTAAGTATTCTCTGAAAAATTTGCCCTTCACTAAATCACCGATTGATGATTTTTTATTTAAAACCAGATACGGTAATTGTGAATATTTTGCCTCTGCCTTTGCCGTGATGTTAAGGCTTGCAGGTATCCCTTCAAGGCTTGTAGGTGGTTACAGGGGTGGTTATTATAATGATATGGGCAAATACTACCTTGTGCCACAAAAGAATGCCCATGTATGGGTTGAGGCATTTATAGAAAATAAGGGATGGATGAGGTTTGATCCAACGCCTGCCTATTATGAAACCTTCGGTTTGGGCAGAAAAAAGGATATTATGTTACAGATAAGGCTTATAATGGACACCATAAATTTTTACTGGAATGTCTTTGTTATAAATTACAATCTGGACAGACAACTATCCATTCTCTTTGCTATAACAAAAAACATTAAAAGACCACAATTAAAATTTAATGCTAAAATACTGTGGTTTATAAAATTTGCAATAGTTTTTATATGTATTGTTTTTTTTGCTTTTCTTACTGTGAAGAAAATTTTAAAAACACAGAACAGGGAAATGTATTTGCTTTTACAATTTTATAAAAGGCTAAGCAAATATGGTTACACAAAAAGACCATCTCAGGGTCTTGAAGAATTTGTTTTCTCCATAAAAGATGATAAGATACGCATAAAGGCATGGGAATTTGTAAGGCAATTTGAAGAGATATACTACAGTGATAAAAGATTAGATAAGTTGGGTGCAAAAAAACTTAAAGAGGTTTTAAGGGAAATATGAGTAAAAACCAGTTATTTACATTTTGTTTTTTAGTGTTTATTTTTTGCCTTTTTTTTATAAATCCATCTTTTTCAGATGAAAAGGGAACTATTATATTTTATGAAGGAAAAAACAAAATGTTGTGTTCTTTTAAAGTTGAATTCGCCATCACGGAATACGAACAAACCATGGGCCTTATGTTTAGAAAGTTCATGGACAAAAATAGAGGGATGCTGTTTATCCACAAAGATAATGATATAAGACACTACTGGATGAAAAATACCTATATCCCTCTTGACATGATATTCATAGATTCCAACTATACTGTAGTAGATATTTATAAAGATGCAAGACCTCTTGATGAAACTACAATCTCCTCCAAGATCAAGGCAAGATACGTACTTGAGATAAATAGTGGTGAGGCAGATAATTGTGGTATAAAAAGAGGGACAAAGGTAAGGATAATAAAAAATAAATAGAAAACCTCAGTATTCTTTAACTTCCCTTAACTATTGTGAGTTTTCCACAATTTTTGTGGAAATTTTGTGGAAAAATTGTATGTTTACCTTTTTAACTTATAGAATTCATTAATTTTTTTCCATTTTAAATCTATTTTGAATATTCTAAAAAATCAAATCTTTTCAAATAGATATTAAATTCATATCAATAATCTATACCTAAAACTGCCCTCTCACCTTTATCAAATATGTGCTTTATTTTTTTCATTTCTGTGGCTATATCGGACATATTCAATAGTTCGCAAGGTGCGTCTCTGCCTGTAATTATTATATGCATGGAATAAGGTAGATTTTTTAAAAAATCCATAACTATATCTAATGGTATAAGTCCATATTTAATTGCAACGGTAAGTTCATCGAGTATGAGGATATGGTAAGTTTTTTTAGAAAGCATTTCTTTCATCGTGTGCCAAGCCTTTTGTGCCAATTTTACATGCCCTTTTTTTTCGTCGCCTTCCAGGAGGAACTCCCCTCCAAAGGGTAAAATGTCTATATTTTTTAATAATCCTTCTGGGATATTTTGCTCTCCTGAAATTCCCTTTTTTTTCATAAACTGTATGATAAGGGTATTCATGTTATGTCCAGATGCCCTTAAGGCTATACCTAATGCAGCAGATGTTTTACCCTTCCCTTCACCAGTAAATACAATTAGCAAGGTCTAATACCCTTTTTATCCTTTTATGCAACCTAATGGTATTATTTTGGCAACAAGCTTTGATATACCTGCATTGTGGACTACCTGCACCACTTTTGATACATCTTTGTAAGCCTCAGGCATTTCTTCCACAAGGGTGGTTTTACTTGAAGCCTTAACAATAATGCCTTTTTCTTCCATCTCTTTTGAGATAGAGCGACCCTTTGATGCCTTTATTGCCTGATGTCTGCTTAATATTCTTCCTGCACCGTGGCAAGTGCTACCGAAAGTCTCATCCATAGCCTTTTTTGTGCCGCATAATACATAAGATGCCCTTCCCATATCCCCTGGAATGAGAACAGGTTGACCTATATCTTTATATTTTTCAGGTAAAACGGTTCCCCCTGGTCCAAAGGACCTCGTTGAACCTTTTCTATGAACACAGAGTTGCATTTCCCTTTCTTTTTTTCCTTCTTTAATTGTATGTTTCTCAATCTTGGCTATATTATGACAGACATCATACACAAGGGAAAGATTGAGTGTTTTTGAGCCTGTTCTAAATATCTTTTCAAAGGTTTCTCTTACCCAGTGAGTTATAATTTGTCTGTTGGCAAAGGCATAATTTGCTGCAGCTAACATGGCAGAGAAGTATCTTTTGCCTTCCGGTGATTCAATAGGTGCACAGCAGAGTTGTCTGTCAGGCAGGTAGATGCCGTATTTTTCCGAGGCCTTTATCATCTCCCTTATATAGTCGTCACATACTTGATATCCAAATCCCCTTGAACCGGTATGGATCATTACGGTTATTTGATTTTTAAAAAGGCCGAACGTTTCCGCAGTTTCTTTATCGTAAATTTCACTTATATAGCCTACTTCTACAAAATGATTTCCAGAACCCACTGTTCCTAATTGATCCTTTCCCCTCTCGAATGCCTTATCGGATACACACTCAGGATCTGCACCTTCCATCTCACCTTTATCTTCCATGTATTCAAGATCTTCTTTTTCACCGAAACCGTTTTCAACGGCCCATCTTGCACCTTTTTTTAATACCTTTTTTAATTCTTCCTTTGAAAGTTTCAAGTCTTTCCTGTGAGAACCCACACCACTTGGAATATTTAAATACAAAAGGTCGATTATATCTTTTATCCTGTCTTTTATTTCTTTTGCATTTAATTGTGAGCGCAATAACCTTATACCGCAATTTATGTCATAACCTACACCGCCTGGGGATATTACACCGTTTTCAACATCAAAGGCAGCAACACCTCCTATAGGAAAGCCATAGCCCCAGTGTATATCAGGCATGGCCATTGATGCACCTACTATTCCGGGAAGGCAGGCCACATTCTCTACCTGTTTTATACTTTCATCTGTTCCGAGAACCTGAAAGAGCTCATCATTAACATATATGATGCCGTCTACATTCATATTTCCGTGTTTTTCGATAATGTATCTATTTTCGTCAAGCTTTTTTATATGTGTCTTTTTCTCTTCCATTAGAGTACCTTTAATTTTATATTTTAGGATGTTTACACATCCAGTATAATTTGAGCTTTATAAATACCATTTTCCTCTTTTAAATAAAATTTGTGGTATGTTACGGCCTTTACCTCCTGTTTAATTGTGCATTTTTCAGGGTCAAAGACACAACCGGCAACAGTACCTGTAAGTTTATTATGAGATACCTTTAAAGAAAATTCTTTTGGTATAAAGCCTTCTGTATCCCATAGAAATAGAAGCTCATTTAAAAAATTGATCAATAATTCACCGTTTCCTTCTATTTCAATACGTTTACCCTTTTCTGCGTCTTTGCCTTCTGCATCCACTATAAACTGAAAGATTCCAGAAGCTGCATTAGAAAAAAGCTCTTCAAGGGTGTTCCCGTAAATCTCTAACCTTATATCAGCCTCATGGTCTAATAGTCTATATTTAAGTGCTTCCTTGTTTTGATTTGCCTTTTTGTTTTTCATAAATTATCTATTAATATTTTGCTCTTTTATGATTTGTTTTATCCTGTCGGTTATCTCTAATGCCTTATTCAGCGGTCTCTGCCATATATTTCTTCCAAAGATAAAACCCGATGCACCTGATTTCAGACATATCTTTACTTTCTCTAAAAGTTCTTCATCAGTGACCATCCCGCCCCCTGCAAATATTACAGGAACTCCGCATGCAGCGGCAATGACCCTTTTTACAGCATCTTCTAAGGATATTTCAAGGTCTCTATAAGGTGCAGGTATATTTGGATGCTTTTTAATTGAAGGTATATTCAATTTAATCATATCGGCACCCAATTCTGAAGCAGCCCTTGCAGCATATTCAATGGCATATAAGTTATCTTTTCCACCTTTTTCATTTATGTCTCTACCCCTGGGATATGACCATACAATAACAGGCAAACCGTATCTATGTGCCTCTTCCCTAATTTGTGAAAATTGTTCAATATCTTCATCCTGTCTTGAAGATCCTACATAGAGGGTATATCCTATGGCAATGGCAGAAAGGGATAATGCGTCTTCAATACTTGCAGTAAGGGGAGATAAAGGCTCCTCATCAGAAGGTATATTTGTTTTGCCGTTTATTTTTAAGATAAGGGGTATGTCTCCATAGTAATACTTAAAATATCTCCTGGCATTACCTATGTGCATGGCCATTGCATCGAATTGCCCCTTTTTTGCTATCTCAATTATATACATTGGGTCCTGTGCAAATGGGGCATTAAAAAAATCTGTAGGTCCGTGTTCAAGACCTTGGTCATAAGGCAGGATTAATGCCTTTCCATGTTTTTTGAACAGTTTATTTAATTTCACCTCTTTTAGTTCCATTGCCCCCTCCTTATTTTTTTAAGCATTATAGCATAATTACAGGTAGATTATGAACGATAAAAACATTGATAAAAGGTTTTAAATTTCATATAAAAGAAGAGTTTTATAAAAAAGGAGAATGAAAGACATGAAAATAAGGTTTCTCGGTGCTATACGAAAGGTTACAGGTTCATGCTATCATCTTATATATCGTGACACCGAATTACTTGTAGACTGTGGTATGCATCAGAGCAAAGATGCAGACGCATTAAATAGAATGCCTTTTAATTTTAACCCAGAGCATATTGATTATCTTATTGTAACCCATGCCCATCTTGACCATTCTGGTTTAATCCCCAAGCTTGTGGCAGATGGTTTCAGGGGAAGAATTCTGGCAACAGAAGCTACGGCAGACCTGCTTGAAATTATGCTTCTTGACTCTGCCCATATTCAGGAAAAAGATGCAGAGTGGATGACAAAAAAGTCATTCAGAGCCGGAAAGGATATAGTATATGAACCTTTATATACAGGGGAAGATGTATTAAGGGCCCTTCCTTTTATAGATAGAAAAAAATATGGGGAAAGAGAAGAAATTATAGAAGGGTTAAGCTATAGATTTTTAGATGCAGGCCATATCCTCGGTTCTGCTATTCTCGAAATCTTCTTTGATGAAAATAATAAAGAGAAAAAGATTGTATTTTCCGGAGATGTGGGCAAATCAAACAATCCAATTATAAACGATCCCACCCGTATAGAACAGGCAGACTATGTGATTGTAGAATCCACATATGGAAATAGATTGCACAAGGGGATGGAGGAAAGCATAGAAGAGCTTGCAGAGGCAATAGATAAGACTTTTAAAAGAGGCGGCAATGTTCTGATACCTGCCTTTGCCGTAGGAAGAACCCAGGACATAATATATATCCTTAAAAAATTTATCACAGAAGGCAGATTTAAGCACCTCAATGTTTTTATAGACAGCCCTCTTGCAGACAGGGCAACAAAGATATATTTATCCCATCCCGAATTATTCGACCTTGAGGCAAAGGATTTTTTTAAGCTAAAGGATAAAGATGGGCTGCAGCTCAATTTCACAGTTACTGTAGAAGAATCACAGAAGATTAATAAGATTAAATCCGGGGTCATTATAATAGCAGGTAGCGGTATGTGCGAGGGTGGTAGGATAAGACACCACTTCAAACACAATATATGGAGACCTGAGTGCAGTATAATCTTTTCAGGCTTTCAGGCAAAGGGGACTCTTGGCAGATACATTGTAGATGGTGCAAAATCTGCCCATATTCTCGGTGAAGAAATTGCTATCAGGGCAAAAGTCTATACAATTGGAGGTTTTTCAGCGCATGCAGACCAGAAAGAATTGCTTAATTGGATAGGCTCTTTTAAGAATAATCCCGAAATTTTTGTGGTGCATGGAGAAGAAGATGTAGAACTAATATTTGCCAAGGTAATAAATGAAAGGCTTGGTCTTAAAACACATGTGCCTTTCATAAACGATGAGCTGGAATTTTAGATTAATTTGTCCATGGAGTACAGGCTTATTAGAAGTAAAAGAAGAAAAAAGACAATGACCCTTAAGATAGAAAGGGCAGGGGATGTAGTTATATATGCACCTTTTAAAACACCCCATCGAGAAGTGGAGAATTTTTTTAGAGAAAATCTTCCCTGGATACAGAAAAAGATAAGTGAAAACAAAACTCGCTGGAAAGAGGAAAAAAGGTTTGTAGAGGGTGAAGAATTTTATTATCTTGGAAAATTATATCCTCTATATTATTCGAATAAATATTGGAATGGAGATGGATTGAGATTGGAGGAAGATCGTTTTCTTTTAGATGAAAATAATAGAGGGTCGATCAGGCAGGCCTTTATACAGTGGTATAAAAGGATGGCAGAAAATATTTTGTTGAAAAGGGTTTCCTACTACAGTGAACTGATGGGTCTTTTTCCTTTTTCCTTAAAGATTACCAATGCCTTAAAAAGATACGGCTCTTGTTCCCATAAAAACAGTTTATGTTTTTCATGGAGATTAGTTTTGGCACCACCTTCTATAATAGATTATGTGGTAGTTCATGAACTATCCCATATAAAAGAGAAAAATCATAGCAAAAACTTTTGGAGACTTGTCAGTAAATTCATACCCGATTATAAATCAAAAAGGGTATGGTTAAGAAAGAATCGCCATATTTTCGATCTTTAAATCATATAATTGTATCGTATAATTACAGAGACAGTTTGTGAAGAAAATAACTTTCTATAAAAAATAAATTGACTTGATGTTTAGTGTATGTTAGAAAAAAGAGGTTTGCAATGTATATGGTGTTAAAAGACACAAAAAAAGACACTATCAGGTCCCTTATTGATTTTAGTTCATTAGGCCTTGAAATGGGGCTTTCCGTTGCAATAGGGATCGTTATGGGATATTTCCTTGATCGGTTTTTTAAGACTTATCCTTATTTAACGATAATCTTTACTTTTTTCGGGATAGGGGCGGCATTCAAAACAATCATTATGCTTATTAAGAAGATAAAAAAAGAAAATGAAAGAAACAATAATCAGTGATATAGAACGATTGAATTTTATTGTGTTTTTATTGGGCTCTATTTTGTCTTTGATAATAATGAAAGAATATAAATATTTTTTCAGCTTTGCCGTTGCTAGTGCAATAATAACCTTAAACTTTAGATTTCTCAAAAAGATAATAGAAAGCGGATTTGGAAAATCAAAAATAAATAAAAAAGATTTAATCATTAAATTGCCCTTAAAATTTTTCATATTCGCTGGACTCGTGGCAGTAATAATAATTTATGGAAATATAGATGTGATTTTTTTCCTTATAGGTTTATCGACCCTTTTTATCTCAATTGTTATAAATCAAATTATGGCAATGATAAGCTTAACATATAAGAGGAGGCAGAAAGATGGAGCATGAAGTTTTTACATGGGCTTCCTTATTCCCCTTTTTAAAACATTTACCGCCTCATGTATCAAACAGTATTATAGTTTCAATAATACTGCTTATTATTGTTATTTTAGGTTATAGACAGATAAGAAAAAAAGAGGATGAGGTTGTTCCAGAACCTAATTTAACCTTCAAAAACTTTGTTGAGATGATAGTAGAAAGTCTCTCAAATATAATTATTGATAGCATGGGTCCAAGGGGTAAGGAATTTGTCCTTCTCGTAGGTACTCTGGCCCTTTTTATCCTTTTCAATAATTTATCAGGTCTTGTACCAGGTTTTTTACCCGCCACAGATAATGTAAATACAACTTTTGCATGTTCTTTAACCGTTTTCGTTATGACCCATTACTATGGTTTTAAAGAACACGGTATCAAATACCTCAAACACTTTGTAGGTCCTTTCTGGTGGCTTGCACCTCTTATGGTGCCCATAGAACTCATAGGCCATTTTGCAAGGCCGCTTTCTCTTGGACTCAGGCTTTTTGGTAATATAACAGGTGATCATCTTGTAACAGCTATTTTCTTCGGTCTTGTTCCTATACTTGTTCCATTACCTGTGATGTTCCTCGGATTATTTGTTGCTTTTGTGCAGACCTTTGTTTTCATGCTTCTGTCAATGGCATATTTTTCAGGGGCTATATCCCATGAAGAACATTAAAAAATATAAGAAAGGGGTGAAATAAAATGAAAAAACTATTATCAATCATTATGCTTCTTGGCTTGTTTGTTTGCTTCTCCGTGAGTGTAGCAATGGCAGCGGAAGAGGCAAAGGGGCTTGACCCTTCAGTAAAACAGATGGTAGCCCTTGCTGCCGGTTTTGGCGTGGCAATAGCAGCATTTGGAGGAGCACTCGGCCAGGCAAGAGGCATTGCTTCAGCACTCGATGGTATTGCCAGAAACCCAGGTGCATCAGGAAAGATAGTGACACCTATGATTATCGGTCTGGCAATGATCGAATCACTTGTTATATATTCACTCGTTGTTTCATTACTGCTTATCTTCAAACTCTAAAATTTAAAAGGGGTGATGACCAATCACCCCTTAATCTTAAAATCCTTTTAACATCTTGTATTTTCTTGCAGAATTTATGATTTTTTTCACATTGTAATTAACATACAGCATTTGGTATTTTTTATTTGTTCGGATTTAATTTCAAAATAAGGTTAAAATAAGGTTGAAATAAGGGCTTCTATTGTAATACATTATCAAAAAAAGAGGATACAAATGAAGATAATCCGATGTGCCTTTTTGTTATTTTTGTTTTTTGTAATCATTAATAATGCCCATGGAAAGATATATCTTGATGTATACGGCAAATCTTTAAAAAAAATAACCATTGCAGTGCCTAATTTTAAAAGCGAAAGGCCCAATAAATTAAATATAGAGATGGCAGAGCTCTTAAATAAAGACCTCGATTTGTCCGGTTTTTTTATACCTGCACCGCAGACGCTTTTCGATAAAGAACTTATAGATGAAGGCATAGAAAAAAAGGATATCAGATTTAACAATTGGCGCTCCATAGGCATTGAACTTTTATGCAAGGGAATGGTACAACAAAAAAACGATGAGGTGGTTCTTGATGCATATGTGTATGATACCCTTGACGCATCCCTTGTTCACGCAAACAAGTACAAAGCAAAGACATCAGAATGGAGAAGAGTTATTCACAGGCTTGCTGATGATATAATATACGCCGTAACTGGTGAAAAAGGGATCATGAGTTCAAGGGTCGTATTTGTATACGGCCAGAAGGGAAAAAAAGAGATATATGCATCAGACTTAGATGGATATAATATACAAAAATTAACCAATTACAACAGCATTACCGTATCTCCATCCATCTCGCCGGATGGAAAATACATTGCCTTTACAACTTATGCAAAGGGAAGACCATATCTTTATATTTTAGACATGCATTCAAAGAAAGAAGTATATGTGGATAGAGATGCCGGCATGAAATTAGGTACAGCATGGAAGGATAAAAATACCTTTGCATACGCATCTACATATGGTAGAAAATCTACCATTTATACCGTGGATGTTACAACTGGCTTAAAAAAAGCCATAGTTTCTGGTGACGGCATCTATACATCCCCTTCCTTTTCTCCTGACGGAAGAAAGGTTGTATATGTTTCAGATAAACATGGTTCACCCCATATTTTCATGACAGATATTTCCACAGGCGAGACAAAAAGACTAACTTTTTTTGGCAATTATAATGTATCCCCTAATTTTTCCCCAAAAGGTGACCTGATTGTTTTTGTCTCAAAAGTAGAAGGGAGCTTTGAGATATGTATTATGAATGCTGACGGTTCAAACCCAAGGCTATTGACAAACGGCGGTCTAAATGATTCTCCCCGCTTTTCTTTTTGCGGTAGATATATTATATATTCAACGAACAGAGGAAATAAAAATTCAATAGCCATTATGCTTTTTAATGGTGAAAATAAAAAGATACTCAATTTTACCGATGGAGATGAGACGCAACCCTTTTTTATGCCCTAATATGGTTAAATATCAATAATTGGAAAGGATGGATTTATGAAAAAGATTATTATTTTGGTTTTTTTGATTACAATAATAATTACAGGATGCACATCCACAGAAGAATTAACCATGATAAACAGAAATATAGCAAGTATAGAAAATGATATTAAAACGTATAAAGAGCAGAATAATATGAGAATAGAGACAGTGTTGAAAGATAATGATGCAATAAAAAAGCAAATTGCAGATTTATCCATCCAGTTAAATAACAATGACGAGAAGATTAGAAGTATCCTGGGCAAGATAGAGGCGTTGGAATTTCAGTTAAAAACATTCTACCAAGAGACAAAAAGTGAACTAAATGCGCTAAAAAAACCTGGAGATATAAAAACAGAGGTAGTAGCAAGGCCTGAAGATAAAAATTATGAGGTTAGATATAAAGAGGCGTTTGATCTATTTCAGAAGAAGGTGTATCACGATGCAATAAAAAAATTTTCAGAGTTTATAGCATCCTATTCAGGCACCCCTCTTATCCCAAATGCCTATTACTGGCTTGGTGAATGCTACATGGGTATTAAAGATTACGAGATGGCAATATTAAATTTTAACGAGGTCATTAAAAAATACCCCAATAGTGAAAAGGCGCCGAGAGCCCTTTTATCACAGGCCGACGCCTTTTTTAATCTAAAGGAAAAAGAAAATGCCATAATAGCACTCAAAAAGGTAAAGCAGCTCTATCCCAAATCAGAAGAGGCTAAAATTGCCGATCGTAAACTCAGGGATTATTAAGTTCTGTTTCCTCCTTTTTTAATTGGGGTCCTGCCGGTTTATTCGCTATAATCATATCGTAATTTCTATATTTTGGAAAGCCTGTACCTGCTGGTATAATCCTTCCCATTATAACATTTTCTTTTAGTCCCTTGAGATAATCAATCCTTCCTTCAATGGCAGCCTGGGTTAAAACCTTTGTTGTATCCTGAAAACTTGCCGCTGAGATAAAACTGTCGGTTATCAAAGACGCCTTTGTTATACCGAGAAATAGTGGTTCTGCCTGGGCAGGTTTACCACCCCTTTCAATAACCTTTTTGTTCTCTTCTTCAAATACCCATTGTTCTACTGGTTCATCGATTATAAAGTTCGTATCCCCCACATCTTTTATCCTTACCCTTTTGAGCATCTGTCTTACAATTACCTCTATATGTTTGTCGTTAATCTTAACACCCTGTAGTTGATATACTTCCTGGATTTCATTGACAAGATATCTTGCAAGCTCTTTTACACCCTGGATACTTAGAATATCATGGGGATTTACAGGACCATCCATAAGGGGTTCCCCTGCCTTTATGTAGTCCCCTTCATGGACTATAATGTGTTTACCCCTCGGTATAATATATTTTCTCGGTTCTCCCCTTTCAGGGGTCACTATTATTTCTCTTCTGCCCTTTAACATTTTTCCAAATGATACTACGCCGTCAACCTCGCTTACAATGGCACTCTCTTTGGGTTTTCTTGCCTCGAATAGTTCAGCGACCCTGGGAAGACCGCCTGTAATGTCTTTTGTTTTTATGGTATCTCTCGGTATTTTTGCTATAACATCCCCTGCATATATGTCATCGCCTTCGTTTACCGCAATATGGGCACCAACGGGAAGAATATATCTTGCCGGACTTGATGTGTCTTCCATTAATATTGTTTTGCCTTTTTCATCTTTTATAGAGATTCTCGGTCTCAATGTGGGATCTCTTGGTTCAATGATGACTTTATAAGAGAGTCCTGTTACCTCATCTTTTGTTTCCTGCATGGTTATACCTTCGATTATGTCACCGAACTTTATCTTTCCTGAAACCTCTGAAAGAATAGGGGTTGTATAAGGGTCCCATTCTGCCAGTATATCACCTTCTTTAACATAGTCATTCTCTTTGTGTTTGAGTTTGGCTCCGTAAATTACAGGATACTTTTCTCTTTCTCTTCCAGAGTCATCTACAATGGCAATTTCGCCGTTTCTGTTCATAACAACAGGAACACCTTCTTTGTTGATTATTGTTTTAACATTGATGAGTTTTACATATCCTTCATTTCTAACTTCTAATGTGGATTGTTCTATCCTTCTGGTTGCTGTACCTCCTATATGGAATGTCCTCATAGTAAGCTGTGTACCTGGTTCACCTATGGATTGGGCGGCAATAATTCCTACTGCTTCACCAATACTTACGAGCCTTCCCCTTGCCAGATCCCTTCCATAACATAGGACGCATACACCCCTTTTTGATCTGCAGGTAAGCACTGAACGAATCTTTACACTCTCATAACCTGCCTCTTCTATCTTTTTTAGGTGTTCTTCTCTAATTTCTTCATTTTTTCTAACAATTATCTCTCCATCAGGGTCTTTCAGGTCTTCTGCAGCAACCCTTCCTAATATCCTTGCATCGAGATGTTCTATAATTTCACCACCCTCTTCAAGACGGCGCATCTCTATCCAGTCAAGGGTACCACAATCGTATTCAGTCACAACTACGTCATGGGCCACATCGATAAGCCTTCTTGTGAGATAGCCTGAATTTGCCGTTTTAAGCGCCGTATCTGCAAGACCTTTTCTTGCCCCATGTGTGGATATAAAGTATTGAAGCACATCGAGACCCTCTCTAAAGTTACTTGTAATAGGTGTTTCAATGATTTCTCCTGATGGTTTTGCCATAAGACCTCTCATACCAGCAAGCTGCCTTATCTGCTGTGCATTTCCCCTTGCTCCTGAATTTGCCATCATGAATATGGGGTTTAGACTATTCTGGCGCACCGGCTTTCCATTTGAACCAATTACGGGTTTACCATCAGGTCCTATCACATCCTCTGTGCCTAATTCTTTCATGAGCTCATCTGCTATTGCCTCAGTTACATTTGCCCATATATCTATTACCTTATTGTATCTTTCACCGTCTGTTATAAGACCATCTGAATATTGTTTCTGAACGTTTAAGACCTCTTTGTTTGCATTTTCTATAAGCTCTTTTTTTCTTTGTGGTATCTTCATATCGTCTATGGATATGGAAATACCGCCTAAAGTGGCAAAATAAAAACCAAGATTTTTCAACCTGTCGGACAATATAACCGTAGCCTTTTCCCCTGCCTCTCTGTAGCATTTGTCTATAAGCTGGGCAAGAATCTTTTTATCCATAACCCTGTTAATGAGTGAAAAAAGTTCGTTTAGTATATATTCCCTTTTTTCATTTTCAAACTCGTCTAATGCATCTTCTATTATGTCCCTTAGGATTACTCTTCCCACAGTAGTGTCTACAAATTTTCCATTCAGTCTTACCTTTATTCTTGCATGGAGGTCAATTTCACCTGCATCATATGCAATCATAACCTCTTCAGGATTAGAGAATACCCTTCCCTCACCTTTTACATATTTTCTATCTATTGTAAGATAGTATAGGCCTAAAACTATATCCTGCGTCGGTACTATGATGGGTTTGCCATTTGCAGGGGACAGTATATTGTTTGTTGACATCATAAGAATCCTTGCCTCAGCCTGAGCCTCTATAGACAGCGGTATGTGGACAGCCATCTGGTCTCCATCAAAATCTGCATTGTATGCAGGGCAGACCAGTGGATGCAGTTGAATTGCCTTTCCGTCTATTAAAATAGGCTCAAAGGCCTGTATACCGAGTCTGTGAAGTGTAGGCGCCCTGTTTAAAAGCACAGGGTGTTCTTTTATTACCTCTTCAAGAATGTCCCACACGATAGGGGTTTCTTTATCAACTATCTTTTTTGCAGTCTTAATAGTGGCTGCATAACCCTTTTTAATAAGTCTATTAAAAACAAAGGGTTTGAACAACTCCAGTGCCATATATTTTGGCAGACCACACTGATGGAGTTTCAATTCAGGTCCTACAACGATAACAGACCTGCCTGAATAGTCAACCCTTTTACCGAGTAGATTCTGGCGAAATCTACCCTGTTTACCCCTTAACATGTCGCTTAATGATTTTAATGGCCTTTTATTCGTGCCAGTTACTACCCTTCCTCTTTTTGTATTATCGAAAAGGGCATCCACCGCCTCCTGAAGCATTCTTTTCTCATTCCTTATGATGATGTCAGGGGCATTTAATTCCATAAGCCTTTTTAATCTATTGTTTCTGTTTATGACCCTTCTGTAGAGATCATTTAAATCGGATGTTGCAAATCTACCTCCGTCAAGGGGAACCAGAGGCCTCAGTTCAGGAGGTAATACAGGTATTATATCGAGTATCATCCATTCCGGTCTTACCCCTGAGCTTTTGAATGCATTTACAATTTTGAGTCTTTTTGAGATTTTTTTCTTTTTTGCATCACTGGTGGTTTCTTTCATTTCTTCTCTTAGCTCTTCTGCGAGTTTATCTATGTCTATCTTTTGGAGACACTCCCTTATAGCCTCAGCTCCTATGCCTGCCTTGAATCCTTCTTTGTATCTTTCTTTAGCTTCGTTGTATTTTTCTTCAGATATGAGCTCGCAGAATTTGTATGGAGAATTTCCCTTTTCAATAACTATATACATTTCAAAATAGAGGACTCTTTCCACTTCTTTTATGGTAAGCTCCAGCAATGTCCCTATTTTACTGGGCATACTCTTTAAGAACCAGATATGGGCAACAGGGCTTGCAAGCCTTATATGACCCATCCTTTCCCTTCTTACCTTGGATTGGATTACCTCTACGCCACATTTTTCGCAGATAATGCCCCTGTGTTTCATCCTTTTATATTTACCGCACAGACATTCATAATCCTTTACAGGGCCAAATATCTTGGCACAGAAAAGCCCGTCCTTTTCAGGTTTGAATGTCCTGTAGTTTATCGTTTCCGGTTTCTTTACCTCGCCGTATGACCATTTTTCTATAAGTTCAGGTGATGCAAGGGATATTCTAATTGCACTATAGCTTAAAGGGTCTTTTTGTTTGTCAAAAATTTTAAAAAAATCTTCCAAGTTTTACCTCCTTTTTATTCTTCTTTTATGAGGTCTACATTTATGCAAAGGCTCTTTAATTCATTTATCAGGACATTAAATGATTCAGGCAAACTCGGTTCAAGCACATCCTCACCTTTAACGATTGCTTCGTAAGCCCTGACCCTGCCATTTACGTCATCGGATTTAATGGTTAAAAATTCCTGCAAAGAATAGGCTGCACCATAACCCTCTAAAGCCCACACCTCCATCTCGCCAAGTCTCTGTCCACCGAATTGTGCCTTTCCACCTAAAGGTTGCTGTGTCACAAGAGAATATGGGCCAATAGAACGGGCATGTATTTTATCATCCACGAGATGATGGAGCTTGAGAAAATACATATAACCCACTGTTATTTTATGGTGAAAGGGCTCACCTGTTCTCCCATCATACAATGTGGTCTGGAAGGTATCAGGCATACCTGCCATTCTGAAAAGCTCTTTTATATCTTCTTCCTTAGCACCGTCAAAAACAGGAACAGAGATATGTATACCTTCTCTTAATCTGTCTGCAAATTCTAATATTTCATCATCGTTGAGCCTGTCTATGAGGTTATCAATGTCTTTACTCTTGTATATGTTTTTTATCCTCTCTCTTATTATATCGGACGAAAGCATTTTTTTTCTATATTCATCTACCATTTCACCTATTTTTTTACCCAATTCTTTAGATGCCCATCCGAGATGTGTTTCTAATATCTGACCTGCATTCATTCTTGAGGGAACACCTAATGGGTTTAGCACAATATCCACAGGTGTGCCATCTTCCATAAATGGCATATCTTCTTCTGGAAGTATTACAGATACAATACCTTTATTCCCATGTCTTCCAGAAATCTTATCACCCACTGATATCTTTCTTTTCATTGCAATGTAGACCTTTATAGTCTTTATTACCCCTGGAGGAAGGTCATCACCTTTTTTTATCTTGTTTATCTTGTCTTCGTAATAGAGTCTTATTAATTCAATCTGGTTTTCTTTGCTATCAAATACTTTGGAGATTTTATTTTCCAGTTCCTCATCGCCTAAATCTAAATCCTGGAGTCTATCTATATCTATATTGTCTATTTTTTCTGCAGTAAATGTTTCACCTTTTTTTATTAGGTATTTGCCTTTTCTATCCTTTATATCTACAGGGGAATGTTTACCAACAAGGAGTTTTTTGATCTTTTCTCTTGTGCTTTCTATAATGATCCTTATCTGTTCTTCCTGGTCTTTTAAGACATTGGAGATTTCTATATCCTCTATTAATTTACTTCTATCATCTTTATCAATACCCCTTCTCGAAAGTACTTTCACATCTATAACAATACCTTCTATACCGTGAGGAACACGAAGCGATGTATCCTTTACATCCCCTGCCTTTTCACCAAAGATAGCCTGCAAAAGTTTTTCTTCAGGTGTTGCCTGTGTCTCACCTTTTGGGGTAACCTTACCTACAAGGATATCGCCTGGTTTTACTTTGGCACCTATCATTATTATCCCGCTGTCATCGAGATATTTTAGTGCCTCATCACCTATATTTGGTATATCCCTGGTAACCTCTTCTTTGCCGAGTTTTGTGTCTCGGACAACGCATTCGAGTTCTTCGATATGGATTGATGTTAATGCATCTTCCTTTACAAGCCTTTCATTTATAAGCACAGAGTCTTCGTAGTTATATCCTCTCCAGGGCATAAATGCCACAAACACGTTTTTTCCAAGTGCCAGTTCCCCCCTGTCAGTTGAAGGTCCATCAGCTAAGACATCGCCTTTTTTTACAAAATCACCTTCGTTTACAATTACACGCTGGTTTATGCATGTATCCTGGTTTGATCTTCTAAACTTCATCAGGTTGTGGATATCCAATTTTACAACAGTTTCATCTTGTTCTGTTTTTTCTTCATACTGGACTATAATCCTGTTAGCATCAACACTTTTTACTATACCATCGTGTTTTGCCACCACCGTTACCCTTGAATCCCTTCCTACAATCTCTTCCATACCCGTGCCTATTAGGGGCGCTTCTGGTTTTATAAGGGGAACTGCCTGTCTTTGCATGTTAGATCCCATGAGTGCCCTGTTTGCATCATCGTGCTCAAGAAAAGGTATGAGTGCTGCAGAAACGCTTACAAGCTGTTTAGGGGATACGTCCATATAATCTATCTGTTCGGGGCTTACAAGGAAGAAGTTACCACCTTTTTGTGCTGATATAAGGTCAGAAGCAAAGGTTCCGTCTTCATTTAGCGGTGCGTTTGCCTGGGCAATAAAATATTTTTCTTCTTCAAGGGCACTTAAATAATGCACTTCATCTGTTACTCTACTATTTACAACCTTCCTATAAGGTGCCTCTATAAAACCGAACTCATTTACCTTTGCATATGTGGAAAGTGAGGCGATTAAACCTATGTTGGGTCCTTCAGGGGTTTCAACAGGGCATATCCTGCCGTAATGGGTTGGGTGAACGTCTCTTACTTCAAATCCTGCCCTTTCCCTTGTAAGGCCTCCTGGACCAAGGGCACTTAACCTTCTTTTATGGGTGATCTCACTTAATGGGTTTGTCTGGTCCATAAATTGAGATAACTGACTGCTTGCAAAAAAGTCTTTTATAGCAGTAGTTACAGGTTTTGGATTTACAAGGTCATGGGGCATCAATGTCTCCATCTCAGGGAATGTGAGTTTTTCCTTTATGGCCCTTTCCATCCTGACAAGACCCATCCTGAACTGATTTTCCATGAGCTCTCCTACAGTTCTTACCCTTCTGTTTCCTAAATGGTCTATGTCATCGCCTGGTCCCCGTGAATCCTTTAGTTTTAACAGATGCTTAACGGTCTCAATAATGTCTTCTTTTCTTAAAACAGTATGATCAATGGGCACATCAATGCCCAGCCTGTGGTTTATCTTTAGCCTTCCCACCCTCGATAGGTCATACCTTTCAATACTGAAAAACATATTGTGTATTAATCCCTCTGCAAATTCTATTGTAGGTGGGTCACCAGGTCTTAATTTCCTGTATATCTCCAGCAATGCCTCTTCTTTTTTTGTTACCTTATCTATCAAAAGGGTATTTCTCAATGACGGGCTTACCTTGAGATTATCAATAAATAGTATATCAAAGCTTCTTATATTTTTTTTCTGGATAAGGGCAATATCTTCTTTTGTTAATTCCTTGTTTATAGGAATCAATATTTCTTGTGTCTCAGGGTCATATATATCTTCGGCAGTTACCTTGCCTACTAAGTCATCTTCATCTATGGGTATGGTAGTTATATTGTAAGCTGCCAGCTTTTTTATATCGGCCTTTGTAATTTTCTTGTGTTTTTTAACAATTAGCTTACCTGTTTCATCTACAATATCAGAGGGCGATTTCTGATCGATTAAAAGGGCAGGAGATAGTTCTTTTAAAAATCTATCCTTTTCTAAGATAACCTTTTCTTTATCGTAAAAATAATCGAGGATTTCTTTTTCATTATAACCCAAAGCCTTTAGAAAAAGTGTTACAGGTATTTTTTTCTTTTTATCTATTCTTACATATAATAATTCTTTATGGTCGAATTCAAAATCAAGCCATGAACCTCTATATGGGATAATCCTTGCAGTGTATACAGGAGTTCCGCCAATAGGGGACTTAGAGTCATCACGGTCAAAATATACCCCAGGTGATCTGTGGAGCTGACTTACTATAACCCTTTCAATGCCGTTTATGATAAATGTCCCCCTTTCTGTCATAAGGGGCATTTCACCGAAATATACATCCTGTTCTTTTACTGCTTTAATTGTTTTAGTTTTCGTTTCAGGGTCAACATCCCAAACGCAGAGCATTATCGTTACTTTCATAGGTGCAGCATATGTAGTGCCTCTAAAAATACATTCCTCTTCTGTATTTTTAGGCTCCCCTATCTCGTATTTTTTGAATTCCAGGGAGATCGTTTCATGGGCATCTTTTATGGGAAAAACACTTTTAAAAACTGCCTGAAGGCCGATATTCTCTCTATTCTCAGGAGCCACATTTTTCTGGAGGAACTTTTCATAAGAGTTTAGCTGGATTTCTATTAAATTTGGGATATCCAGAACCTCTTTAATTTTGCCATATTTTTTCCTGTAAATCTTGTTGTGGAATGTTTCCCTCATATATTTTACTCCTTATTTTTAAAAGGTTAAGGCCAGAAGGATTCAAATTTATTGATATGCCCCCTGACCTCTCAACCCTTTATTATTTTACTCTATTTTTATCTGTCCACTTACTTCTTCAAGCTGTTTTTTGATTTTCTCAGCCTCTTCTTTAGAGACGCCTTCTTTAACAGGTTTAGGCACACCTTCAACGAGGTCTTTTGCCTCTTTAAGTCCAAGGTTTGTTATTGCTCTTACAACCTTTATTACCTGGATCTTTTTATCCGCTTCATATCCTGTTAAAATAACATTGAATTCTGTCTTTTCTTCCTGAGGTACTGCCTCTTGAGCAGGTGCCTGTGCGGCTGGTCCTGCTGCTGCCATAACCGGCATAGCTGCCTGCACACCAAATCTTTCTTCAAGAGTTTTTATGAACTCAGAAAGTTCGAGCACTGTCATGTTTTCAATAAATTTTATAACATCTTCCTTTGTTATACTCATGCTAATTTCCTCCTTATTTTTTAAGCCTGTTGTTCTTTTTGGGTTTTTATTGCATTAAGTGTAAGCATAAGTTTGTTTATGTTGCCGTTTAAAACATAAACCAGCCTTTGGGGCATGCCTTTGATGAGCCCTATAAATTTGGCTATGAGCACATCCCTTGAGGGGAGTGTTGCAAGCTTAAGAATATCTGCAGGTGTTAGTATTTGATCTCCTAAAAAACCTGCCTTAAGCTTTAATTGAGGCACATCTTTTGAGACAGATGTAATGACCTTGGCTGCTGCCACAGGATCCTTGTAAACCCCGATTATTGCATTGGGACCGACAAAAAAATCCTTGATGGATTCTGCCTTTGTCCCTGCTGAGGCGATCCTTAAAAGGCTGTTCTTGACAACATTAAAGTCTACCCCTATGTTTCTCAATTCCTTCCTGAGCCTTGTTATCTGGGCCACATTCATACCTGAATATTCGGCGAGAAACATGGAATTCATCTGTCTTAATTTTTCCGAGAGCACTGCAACTACCTTTTGCTTTTTCGCTCTTTCCAACTTTTTCATCCCTCCTTTCTTTTATATTTAAAGTCAGAGAGACGAAATACAAAAGTCTCGGTAGGCCGTGTAAACGTTTAATACCTTATCCATAATTCATAAGGTAACCTACTTTCTCTGACTTACATGCTATTTAGTTAAATTCTTGACATAGGATGGATCAATTTTTATACCAGGGCTCATAGTTGTGCTTATGGCTAATCCTTTAATATATGTCCCTTTACTTGCAGCTGGTTTGAGTCTTATAACAGTTTCAATAAGCGCGTTTATATTTTCAAGAAGCTTCTCTTTACCAAAGCTTACCTTTCCGACAGGGGCATGGAGATTTCCGGCCTTATCAACTCTAAACTCCACACGACCTGCCTTCATTTCCTTCACTGTTTTTGCCACATCGAACGTGACTGTTCCCACTTTGGGATTCGGCATCAATCCCCTGGGACCTAAAATTTTACCCAATTTACTTACAGCACCCATCATATCAGGAGTTGATATTGCTTTATCGAAATCAAGCCATCCTTTTTGAATCTTTTCTATTAAATCTTCTGCACCTACATAATCGGCCCCTGCCTCTTGGGCCTCTTTTTCTTTTTGCCCTTTTGCAAAAACGAGCACCTTAACCTGTTTTCCCAATCCGTTTGGAAGGGCAACACTTCCCCTTACGACCTGATCTGCATGTCTTGGGTCAACACCTAATTTCAAGGCAAGTTCAACTGTTTCATCAAATTTTGCATAACTTATCTGGGGTAATAGATCAAGTGCCTCATCAAGGGTATAACGCTTTTCTCTATCTATTTTACTTAATGCTTCAGAATATTTTTTTGACTTTTTTGCCATCTTCAACTCCTTATTTTTAACAAATCATCATGGAATTTTTTTATAATTTTCCTGTAAAGTTAACCCTCTACAACCTCTAAACCCATGCTTTTGGCCGAGCCTTTTATTATATTTATAGCTCCTTCTAAATCTTTTGCATTTAAATCGGGCATCTTTAACTGTGCAATCTCTTTAATTGCCGATAAAGGTATTGTACCTACTGTTTCTTTTTTAGGATTATTTGCACCCTTTGCAAGTTTTGCCGCCTTCTTTAAAAGAAAAGTTGTAGGCGGGGTTTTGGTTATAAAAGTAAATGTTCTGTCAGAATAAATGGTTATCAGGACAGGTATTATTGTCCCTTCCTGACCTTTTGTCCTTTCATTAAAGGCCTTACAAAATTCCATTATATTAACACCGTGCTGACCAAGGGCAGGTCCTACTGGCGGTGAAGGGGTTGCCTGTCCTGCCTGAAGTTGCAATTTAACCATTGCTACGACCTTTTTTGCCATCTCTTAACTCCTTTATATTTTTTCAATATCCAGTATTTCTACTTCCACAGGTGTTGTTCTCCCAAAGATGTTAAGCAGAACCTTGACTTTGCCTTTTTCGGGTTTTATCTCCTCCACAGTGCCTGTAAAGTTGGTAAACGCACCTTTTGTTACTTTAATTGAATCACCTTTTTCGAATTTTATTTTAGGCTTTATCTTACCTTTGCCTTCCTGTATGGCAGACATAATTTCTTTTACCTGTTCTTCAGGAAGTGGTGGAGGATTCATTTTATCATAGCCTACAAAACCCGTTACCTTTGGGGTATTTTTTACAAAGTACCATGTATCGTTATTCATGACCATATTTACGATAATGTAACCCGGGAATATCGTCCTTTGGGACTTTTTAGGTTGTCCTTTGACCTTTTCAATTACCACTTCAGAGGGCACAAGAATTTCACCAAAGTATTTTTCCAGACCACTGTTTTTTATATTTTCCAAAATGGTCTTCTTTACCTTCTGTTCATACCCTGAATATGTATGAACTACATACCATTTTTTTTCCAAAGATTTTTCAGTTTTTTCAGTTTTCTCCATATCCAAACATTCAACAACTTTTAATTTGTTATTTTAAAAACGCCTGTATAATTTTTGCCAGGCCTATATCGACTATCCCAAGAAAAATGGCCGAAATGACAACAGTAATCAGTACAATATAGGTTCCTTTTACAGTATCTTTTTTTGAAGGCCAGGTGATCCTTTTTCCTTCTAAAAAAACCTCAACAAAATATTTTTTTATGCCTTCGAATTTATCTTTTAAATCCATATTTATCACCAAATATTAACAGGCCAGGAGGGATTCGAACCCCCAACACCCGGATTTGGAGTCCGGTGCTCTATCCGTTAGAGCTACTGGCCTTTTATTTTGTTTCCTTATGAGTAGTATGTTTCTTACAAAATTTACAGTATTTTTTTATCTCAAGCCTTTCCGGTGTCTTTTGCTTATTCTTTGTCGTTGTATAATTCCTGTTTTTGCATTCGGAACATGCTAATATTACAAGTTGCCTCATCTTCCATCCCCTTCTACTCTATAATCTCTGTTACAACACCTGCACCTACTGTCTTACCACCTTCCCTTATGGCAAAGCGGAGTTCTTTTTCAAGGGCAATGGGTGATACGAGTTCTATGGTGAGGGTTACATTGTCACCGGGCATGACCATTTCTACACCCTCTGGTAGCCTTGCCACACCTGTGACATCTGTTGTTCTTATATAGAACTGTGGTCTATAACCTGAGAAGAACGGTGTATGACGACCACCTTCTTCCTTGGTCAATACATAGACCTCACCTTTAAACTTTGTATGGGGGGTAATGCTACCGGGTTTTGCAAGGACCTGACCTCTTTCTACCTCATCCTTTTTAATACCCCTTAGAAGCACACCTATGTTGTCACCTGCCTGACCCTGATCGAGGACCTTGCGGAACATCTCTATGGAGGTGGCTACTGTCTTTACTGTGGGACGGAATCCTATGATCTCCACCTCATCTCCGGGTTTTATAACACCCCTTTCCACACGACCTGTAACAACCGTTCCCCTACCGCTTATGGAGAAGACATCCTCTATGGGCATAAGAAATGGTTTATCTATATCACGGGTGGGTTCAGGGATGTAGCTGTCCACTGCATCCATGAGTTCAAATATGCTCTTGCAATGGGGGCAGTTTACATCACCGCAGCCGTGCTCCAGTGCCTTTAAGGCACTTCCCTTTATGATGGGTATCTCATCACCGGGGAATTCATACTGGGTTAAAAGTTCACGGAGTTCCATCTCTACGAGTTCTATGAGTTCAGGGTCATCTACCATGTCTATCTTGTTGAGATACACCACTATGTAAGGGACACCTACCTGACGGGCAAGGAGTATATGCTCCCTTGTCTGTGGCATGGGTCCATCATTGGCACCTACTACGAGTATGGCACCGTCCATCTGGGCTGCACCTGTTATCATGTTCTTTATATAGTCTGCATGACCCGGGCAGTCCACATGGGCATAGTGGCGTTTTGCTGTTTCGTATTCTACATGGGCTGTGGCTATGGTAATACCCCTTTCCTTTTCTTCAGGGGCCTTATCTATCTGGTCAAAGGGTATCCACTCAGCCATACCTCTTGAGGCAAGACACCTTGTTATTGCACTTGTTAAGGTGGTTTTTCCATGGTCTATGTGCCCTATTGTGCCGATATTTACATGGGGTTTTGTTCTTTCAAACTTTTTCTTAGCCATAGAGGACCTCCGTTTAAATTTATGGAGCCCACGACCGGAATTGAACCGGTGACCACTTCCTTACCAAGGAAGTGCTCTGCCGACTGAGCTACGCGGGCAAAACAGGCATAACCTGTTATTTACTATATATTTATTTTTGGAGCGGGAAACGGGACTCGAACCCGCGACCCTCAGCTTGGAAGGCTGATGCTCTAACCAGCTGAGCTACTCCCGCCCTTAAAAACAAAGGTTAATAGTGGACAGTGAGTCTTTTTTCAGGCTACCACTTTCACTATTAGCCAATACTTTAAAATGGTGGAGAGGGGAGGGTTCGAACCTCCGAAGGCTGCGCCAACAGATTTACAGTCTGCCCCCTTTGGCCACTCGGGAACCTCTCCATGGAGCTGGTGATGGGACTCGAACCCGCAACCTGCTGATTACAAGTCAGCTGCTCTGCCGATTGAGCTACACCAGCTTAAATAGTTATTTTAATACAAGACCATTATAAAAAGCAATAGTTTGAAAAAAATTTTTATTTTTTCAGTGCCTTTATTATACATATAAATTGCCTTGTTGACAAGATTAATTACATTGCATATTATAAAAAAATGACAATTTATCCTTTTTACACTATTCTGGCATATCTTATCGGTTCTATACCTGTGGGAATAATCCTATCCAAATTTAAAGGAAAAGATCCCAGACAGGTTGGAAGTGGTAATATAGGTGCAACAAATGTTATGAGAACAGCAGGGAAATTAATGGGCATTTTGACATTGCTCGGGGATACTGCAAAAGGTTTTTTGCCAGTTTTTTTTATCCAGTATGCAGAAAAAAATATGATTTTGATAGCTCTTATTGGATTTGCTGTGTTTTTCGGTCATCTCTATCCGATTTATTTGAAATTCAGGGGTGGTAAAGGTGTTGCTACTGCCTTCGGTGTTTATATTGCCCTAACACCCCTTGCCGTTTTAATAGACATTTTGTTTTTCGTTCTTGTAGTTTTAAAATGGAAATACGTATCCCTTGGTTCATTAATTGCCACATGTGCAATGCCCATAATCTTACTTTTTTTGAAAACGCCATCTGAATTTGTTTTTCTTTCTATTTTGATAGGTATATTTATTTTTTTAAAGCATAGAGAAAACATCCAACGACTCAAAAGCGGCACTGAAAACAGATTTAAAATCTAAGCATTTTTACCCTATAAAAATATAGAAACGAGTTTTTTATTTTTTATATCCACAATACCTTTATCTGTAATGCGAAGAAACGGAAGTCCTGTAAAGGGTATGGTTTGTATGGTTAGAAATGGTCTTTCAAAATTAGACCCAATAATTTTTAGCTTTGTTGAAAATTCCAGGGTTTTATCCCTTACCTCCTCTATGCTGTTTAAGGGTATTGTTCCGAATACGGGCATGGGAAATTCATAGATAACCTTACCATTGCTTACAATAACACATCCACCTTGAACCCTTTTTAATGTCTGCACCGCAATGGCCATATCCTTTTCATTGCTACCAATGACGAGAATATTGCATGTATCCCATATAATGGTTGTTGCAATGGCACCGTTTTTAATACCAGTGCCCTTAATAAAACCTTTTCCAAATTGATAAGGCTTAGTTTTGTTTATCACTGCTACGGGTATGATGTCGCTTTCTAAATCCTTTTCTAAAAAGCCGTTTTTTGATACCAAATTTGCAGTCACTTCCTTTGTTATTGTCTGAGTTGAAATCTCTATAACCCTTATTCTATGTTCACCTTTTTCAGCCTTTATTAGAAAATCTTCTGGCTTATAATTTCCTATTTTTATGGTATGTTTTAATGCCTCAGGATAATTATAAGGCTTTAATGTTTTTAAAAATTTGTTTTCTTCATAGACAATTTCTCCGTTTACCATTATTTTTTCAATGGATAGATCCTTTATGTCTTTTAAAAAGATTATATCTGCATACCTCAAAGGAGCAATGGCGCCTAAAAATCTCAATCTGTGATAATCGGCAGGATTTATTGTAGCCATCTTTATAGCGTCAAAAAATGAAAAACTGTATTCTATGGCCTTTTTTACAACTGCATCCATATATCCTTCCTCACATAGCATTACTGCATCGAAAACATCAGATACAAGTATCAGTCGCCTTTTATCTACATCTGTATCTGCCAGCCTTGACAGCTCTTTTAGCTCCCTCCTTACCCATCCTTCTCTTATCATCACATATACGCCATTTTTTATCTTTTCTATAGCCTCATTTAAATTTACCGATTCATGACATGATGTGATACCAGTAACAAGATATTCATTTAGTCTTTGACCTTTAGCACCAGATGAGTGGCCATCAAGGGCTTTATTTAAAGATATGGCACAGGCAGCCTGTTCCAGAACCCTTTCGTCCCCATCAACAACACTTTTCCAGTATGCCTCACCAATTCCGAGAAAATCCTTTCTTTTTAAGAGTTTTTTAAACTCATCCATTGTTATCCCCACAGACTCCTCCATTTCTGGTAGAGGTGGTGTTAAAGGTGGTGCAACAAAATAACATCTCAATGGGTAACCCTTTGTGCTTTTAATGAAGTTTTCAATACCTCTGAAACCGCTGGCATTTGCTATCATTGCGCACTCAGTTATTACCGTGGTTGTCCCGCCCTTTATGGCATAAGGAACGAATTCGTAGAATGGATACATACTATCAATGTGTGTATGGGCATCAATAAATCCAGGGCATAAAAAAAGGCCCTTAGCATCTATAATTTTGGGCTCTCCGCAGAACCAGTTGTTTTTGTCTGAGATAAAGACAATCCATCCATCTTTTATCGCTATTACTACATCCTCATCTATTGTATTTGTAAACACATTTATGACATTGGCATTTTTTATAACTGTATCAGGAGGGATTATACCTTTAGAAACATTAAGAAGTTTTTTTAGTGTCCTTTCCGTCATTTCTCACCCCTTAGAGTTTTTATTTTTCATATTTTAATGTGTTCTAAATATTCAAAAAAGTTTACCTTTAATGGGCACTCTAACAACTCTGTGTTGTTTATACTTATGGTGATCTTTTCTTCTTTTATCTTACTGTAATGACCTATTATGTTTGCCGTAAGTTCGATGACTGACTGATTAATAGCGCCTTTTATAAGGGCAGATGGACCAGAAAAATTAAAGGGTGTAACATATGTAAATCCTTCTTTGAGTAATAATAGCCTTTCGTTTTCCCTTTTATCCCTGCCCACAATTATTTTAGTTTTTTCATCAACCCTGAAATGCCTACCAATGGTTAGAAGTTCAATGTCAGTCATTGTTATACTACTGTGGTATTTTATCAGGTCTTTAAATTTTCTTGAAAAAATAGGGTCTGTCAAAAGACATCCTCCACCGGGAAGGCTAAACTCTTTAAGATTGTATTTTTGAATCATTGCAAATTGGACTTCCCTTGACCTACCTGAAACGTCGAGTAACCTTGATCGATCAACCAGCCCTTTTTGTTCTGGAATGGTGGGTGGAAATAGTTTTGCAGAAAGGGGTCTTAATATCAAACCCTTTAAACCGCTTTTCTTTTCTATGAGATTTATTGCATCTTTTCTTTGAGACATAGGTCTTTGACCGAGAACCTCTCCTGTTATTAAAAATTCAGCATCTTCTTCAAGCATAACCTCTTTTGCCTTTTTTAACATGTAAATCCTGCAATCTATACATGGATTCATATTTTTTCCGTATCCGTGGGAGGGGTTCATAATCAAATTGATATAATCCATGCCTTTTTCTTTTATTATCAATTTTATGCCGAGCTCTTCAGCGCTTTTTTTTGCCATAAGACCTCTTTGTGATTCCCTTTTATTCTGAAATACAGATATAAAATGAAGTCCAATTACTTCAATACCTTGATCCATTATCAGTTTTGTGGAAACAGCGCTATCTAAACCACCGGAGATCAATGAAATGGCCTTTGTTTTCATAATGGTTGATTTTTGAACCTTTGTTGAGTTTTTGTGTTATTGTTCAAGGTTCTTACTTCAAGGGTGTTCATCTTTATATTTGAGTCTATCCCCGGTAGTTGGGCAACAGGATCTGTAAGTAAAAAATTTCCTGAAATTATCCACTCCTTTAATATTTGTGCAATCTCCTGGGCCTTTGGATAACTTGATATTGGAAAGGTAGGAACCTCTTTACCGTTGATTGTTATCTTTCCAGATTTAAGCTGGGCATAGTTTACCTCGCACAGGCTTACTGGATTTCTATTAGGGTAATCGTTTCCGTAGTCCACGACCTGTGCCCAGTAATCCTCATCGCTTCTTGAAGTAAAATATGCCATCTCTTCATCTATAATGGGAATGGGGATTCCGAGGCCGACAAACATTGACGCCCCGTATCCAATGAAGCTTGCACCCCTTAAAAAGTCAGGGCTCATCTGTTTTGCATCACCTATTACAGCAAGGGTTCCTGCACCAGCCCTGGGTATACCATCAGGGCTTCTCGGCACGCATGGATTATGCTGTGTGCCATTCCATGTGACATAACCAATGCCGCCCCCTAAAAATATCTTTGTGCCAATACCGATTGTTTTATATTTTGGGTCTTTTAAAAGAGGGGAGAGTTGACCGGCACTACAATAATTTGCACTATTTAAATTCGGCTTAATGATACCCATGTATGTATAAATAATACGATTGCTCAAGTTCACCGCCACATTATAATTTTGATATCCGTTCCGAGGATTAAACAGATATGCCTCGTTCACATTGTATTTATTAATATAAGTCTCGATCTTCTTTTTAGGATAGCAGTCTGTGCCATAAGCAGTGGCTATAAGTTTTATATCTTTACCTGCTACAAATTCTTCTATTACATGTCCACCACCATATTTAAAGGCACCTGGATAAACCATGTTTTTTGGGTCATCTTCTGGTAATGCCGTTGCCCCGATATATATGTCTACGGCGGCAATTCCGCAATAAGCAGGAACATCATTTAGCAAACACTTGCCTCCTCCAAGCTTTATCCTCGGTTTAGAGTGCCCTACATTTAAAAACATTCCACTACTGCACATGGGTCCAAATGTACCCGTTGTAACTACATCTACATATTCTGAAGCCTTTTTTGTCCCTTTTTCTTTTACAATATCTATCATTTCCTCGGCAGTTACAACAACGGCCTTGCCCTTTTTAATCTTTTCGTTTATTTCATCTATAGTCTTCAATATTACCTCCTCTTTATTGAGTAACACACAATTTTATCACCGTGAATTAATAAAATCTATAATAATTAATATTAAAGCTGAAACCTCTTGTGTAATTTTTATATGGTATGGTATAAAAGATGTAGGGAGAGATGTCCGAGAGGCCGAAGGAGCACGACTGGAAATCGTGTGTTCCGCCACAAAGCGGAACCGAGGGTTCAAATCCCTCTCTCTCCGTTTTTTGTGCTATGCTGCTTTTATTGGACACGGAGGTGTCAATGGATGTGATTCCAAAGGCAGCATTTACAAGGAGTTTAAGGAAGAAAAAGTAAAAGATGAATATAGAAGGAGGATTATCCATTACAGAGGCAGTTTCAAGGACTATCTATGCCCAATCCACATTATAGACTAATGGGTGAAAAGGTCAAAAGAAGGAAAGCCGAGCAATGAGTTGGGTATACTGGGACCCAAAATCAAGAATGGGAATTAATTCCCTGTGATAATCCATGTGTCATTGTCAAATTCATATAGGCGTGTATAGCTGCGGTATATGATAATTTTATCACAACTAATTATTTTCTACCATCTCCCAGATACCACAGGGACATACATTGGCACAGAAACCGCAGCCTATGCATCTATCATCATCCACTGTGTACTCGTATGTGCCATCTTCGTGTTCAATCCTCTTTATTGCATTGGAGTAACATGTGACCTCACAGATGTGGCAATCCCTGCAAGTGCCGCAGGACATGCACCTTTCAGCCTCTGATAGAGGGTTATCGTATCCGATACATGATATCTCATAATACTGACTTTTTATCCTGTCATAGGGGATCACATCTTTTCTTTCACAGGAATACGGGGCAGATGTAAGCTTTGAATGGATATGTTCGGCTACCATCTTACCCTGACCTATGGCGTGGGTCACAAGACCCAGTCCTGTGGCGTCGCCTATGGCATAGACCTTTGGATCAGAGGTTTCGTAGAATTCGTTCACCCCAAGCCACCCGTTCTCTGAATGAATGGAAGGCGGGATAAAATCGAGTACAGGCATATCACCTATTGCTAAAATTAAAAAATGGGCATCCATGGATGTACCGTCTTTGAAATAGACCTTTGCCTCGCAAGCGTCGTATCTATCCACAGCCTTTGG
>Ga0308419_1000418_pt1 | contig 31459 bp, 24 predicted proteins | sample HotsprSampleMS50_FD_203674 | JGI IMG/M metagenome (GOLD analysis project Ga0308419, IMG submission 203674) | Hot spring phototrophic mat microbial communities from Mushroom Spring, Yellowstone National Park, Wyoming, United States - 20090730_MS50 ... | reverse complement strand
CTGCTATGACTCCCATCGACACTACTGTCCCTAGAATCCCTCCAATGATAGTCTTCATTTCTCGGCTCCTTGATTTTGAGTATGCACTCCGTTATGAGTTCCCGTTTACAAAGGGGTGTTTTCAGACCACTCCAGAGTTCCTGACCCCTGGTAGAGATACCACGCACCCATACCGACCAGAAAATCTTCACTCACCGGTTCATACACCTCGTCGTACCAACTAGGACCCTCCCCAATATCCACGTAATAGTAAGTCTTGAAATCTTGGCTATTATTATTCCATATAACTAGCTGATCGCAATTATCGAAATCCAGTAAACCTTCCCCCGGATATCCCTCAATTTCATCTCCAATCAACTTCTCAACAGGAAAACTCTTCGAAAACATAGAATAACCGGGCAAAAAGGAGCGACCTATGGTCTGCCGCTCATCCACCTGTCCGACAATTTTAACCTCCTCCTCGCCATTGCTTGAGGGCCGATAAAACCAGAACGCCGCCCCAGGATTCAACGATAATGTCGCTACCTCGAAACCCTCATCGTACCATGCAGGTCCTGTGCCTATGTCAACATACCTATATGTAGAGAAATTTTGGGTATCATTGTCCCAAACAAATACCTGATCGCAATTGTCATAATCAAAAAGATCCTCCCCCGGATACAACGAACTCGGGAGGAAGAGGTCCTGGATCGGTATTCCAGTTCCCTCTATCGAGTTGAAATTGATGCCGATCATGCTGTATCCAGGGGTGTTCAGCTTGACCGTATAGTAGCCGACCACATTCTTGGAGACAACATCCGCTGTGGCCAATGACACCGTCATTGCCATAACCGCCAGAACCAACAATCTCTTTTTCATGTTCGCCTCCCTCCTCTTTTCAGATGCTCCCGCGACAGGATTCTTATTTCCCTATCCAATAATGACCATACCGCAAGACGGGCCGGGTGTCAAATTTTTATTTTTTTCAGACTCTTCCGTTCACTCCCAAAGCACAACCACATCCACCGGCGCGGGCACGCGGCCGCGGATCACCACCTGCTCCCCTTCCCTCCGCCAGGAAAGAGGCCCATCCCGCGCGCTCACTATCTCTTTTACGGGCCGATCCGTCTTGATGCGTAACACGGCCTCCGCCCCAGGTCTCTCACTGAAATCGCTCAGACAGATCGCCAATCCCGTCTCATGTTCAACCAAAACGGCCTCCGTTAGAGGTTCCGAGAAGGCCACCCGTCCGTTTCCCCCCTCGGCGACCACCGGCTTGACGATCAACGCCCGCCGTTCCGCCGTATACCGGGTAGGTTTCCGATTCTCATCGAGCGGGGCATTCTGTCGATAGAGGTGGCCCAGCATCACTCCCCAGAGCAGGGTCTTCCCCTGCCCCTGCCTCCGGATCACAGCCCCAGCCGTACCATCACGATAGCGGCCGACCACCTCCGCGCCCTCGAGCGGTTCGAGCACCACTTTAGGCCCCACCACGGGCAGAACCCTCGCCGGCGTCCACGACGTCTCACTCACCGTCAACTCGTCAATAGGCGTATGCCCCGAAATTTCGGCCGGTGCAAAGCCGCCCTCGGAAAGGCCAGCCAACCGCTGCCGTGCGCCAAAGAAGTTTTCCGCTTCCTCCATCGGCTCATCAAACTCGTCGTACCACCCCGTCCCCGCCTCCGCGATCACCATCCCTCCCTTCTCCACCCACTCGCGCAGCGCCCGAAGCCCGGCCCGCGTCATGTTCAGTCCCTGAACAAAGACAACTCGATAGGGTGCCAGCCCCTCGGCGGTCAAATCCTCCTCAATTATTACATCCGTCGGAAGATGGGCATGTTGAAGCGCCAAGTAGAGGAGCAGGCGGTTGAAGTGAGCGCCGGCCCATGAGCCGCGCCAGTACTCCTGCGTTCGATTGTAGAGGACCGCCACGCGCGCCGGCTCGCGGCGGCCTTCAGCCAGAATTCGGTCAGCCGGTCCCACGGCCCTCACGACGCGCCCGATCTGGGGATAGACGGAAGGAATATGGCTCCAGGTATCCACCGCCCCGCGCGTGTACTCCGGCCCCCAGTCATAAAAGTAAAGCAACGTATGGCCGCGCGCCACGAGCATCATCGCCTTCCGGTCCACAGAACCGGTCCGACCAACGATGAAAAAACCCTTGGGAAGGTTTCTCTTCCGCGCCGCGCATTCGACGATCGCGGCATAATACCCGACCGTCTGGACGCCGGCCATCTGCTCTCCCCCCAGCCAATCCTCGCCCCAGGCCAGCCCCACGCCCTCCCCCCGCGCCAGGGCAAACCAATCGGAGGTTTCCATACGCCCCGCATGCATGAACGACCCCGGCGTGTAGTTGCACCAGGTCACCGCGTTCGGAAAGACCTTCCGGATCGCCCGGCTGTAAGCGGCATAGTACCGATCGCTCAACGCCCAATGAAAGAGACGACTGAAATAGAAGGCCCGCCGGTGAAGACGTCCGGCATCGGGCGGAAGCGCATCGAGGCAGGGCACCTCGCTCCACTCCCGAACGCCGAAGAACTCCACCCCAGCCCCCCGTTCGGCCGCCTGCTCCCGGCAGAACGCCTCGAAGGCCAGCCGGAGGTCGGCCAGCCCATTGACAAACGGCGCCGAGGAGACCGGCCCAATCTCGTCACCCATCTTGACATACTCGACCTGCTCCGGCGCCGGCGGAGGCACCGCTTCCTCCTCCCCCTCGCCATCGGCCGATGCCAGAACCCTCCGCTCCACGGCTTGTTTCAGCGCCGCCTCGATGACCCGTTCGAAGGTCGGATCCAGCGGGTCATGAGTTCCGGACGCGTGGCCCGGCGACTGATAATAGGCAAATCCCCCGGCATGGAGGCCAAACCGCGCCGCCCATTCGCCCGTTACAGGAACCAGCCAGTTGAATCCGAGGCGCTTGAGTTGCGGAATCAACTCGTCCCAAACTGCAGGGGAGGCGTGGCATCCCGTGATGAACCGAATCCGAACGGGAAGCGCCGCGGAATCGTCGAGCGCCGCCTCCCGGATGGCCGCATAGACCGGTTCGAGCATCTCGGACTCATTTCGGAACAGGCGACAGTAGTCGGCGGCCCGCATCCCCCAGGCCGCCGTTTCGGCATTCGTTCCCGTCTCGATCCGCCAGGTCAGATGAGCCGTTGGAAGGGAGTAGCAGGTCTGCCCGGCCCAGATCGGGCACCGAATCGCCCGGAGCACGGTGTTGGAGTCGGGCCGCCAGGCCCATTCGATCTCCACCGTCCCTCCCGAAACGGGCCGCTTCGAGACGGAATCCGTGACCGTCAGGAAGTCCGTGCAGTAGGGCCCCGTACTCGTCATCGCCTCGGTGGCATCGGTCCAATCGGACCACTGGCCTACAGGCACAATCTCCCCCCCGCCCACCGCCCGAATGGGGCCGACCGACCCGTAGTGAAGGCGACGGGGAAAATCGGGGCGATAGTGATACCACTGATAGCGGATAAAACTCTTGAAGCGGACGCTTCTCACGCGGCCCTCTCCCCCGGTGTACCGATAGCGGAAATAATGGCGGGTCAGAGTATTGGCCTCCTTCTCGATATGCCGGGCCGGCCGAAACGTGCGGCTCCGCGTGATGAACAGGGCTTCGACCACCGGCTGGGCGCCGCGTTCGCCCTCGATCGCAAACCGCGTCGGTCCGGCCTTGAGGGGTAGATCCTTGAATTCCCAGACGACGGCCGGACCGGTGAAGGGAAGCTCTCGTTCGGCCTCCGTCTCGAATCGGACAGGCAAGCGCTGCTCGAGTTCACGGCCGGGAACAGCGTCCCAAACCAGATCACCAAATATCCAGGCGCCTTCGTTGGCGCCGGAGAGGATCAGGCGGAAGGGATGACGAGAACTCCGAAGGGCCACATAGGAGATCCAAACGCGCCATGTATCGGCCTCCGGGACCGCAGCCCAGGTAAAAAGGGGTGGCGGTTCCGGAACGGCTGGCGTCGCTCCCAAGCGCTTGGGGTAGACCTGACCCTGCATGATGTTGCCATATTCGTTCTGATCCGCCATCGGGGCGGTCTTCCAGCCAAACGCCTGATCCTTCCCCGTGGCCCGCCGATCCGTCGGTTCTACCCCCTCCCACTGGCTCAGGAAGGTCAAATGACTCGATCGGAGCCGTTCCGTATCGGCCGGCTCCGCCGTGAGATCCCGAGCCAGTTCGGCCATCCACGCCTCGTCACGCTCACCTCCCCAGTGTTCAACCGCCCGCCCCATCCCGGCGATCAGGCTCGCTGCGAGCGTCAGTTCAAGGCATCGGAAGTCCATAGACAAAACCCTCGTCATCGGTCGCCAGAATCAGTGTTCGCCGCTCCACGGTCAGCCTGTCGCTGGCCGGCCACTCCGTGGGTGCCTCCGCCGCGATTAGCAGACCGTCCCGAAGAGACGTCTCGAGCGACACTTCCCCCACCGGCCGAAGGTTGGGAAGCGAAAGCCAGACCACGCGGCCACGCCGTCCGGACCAGGCCACCCGATCGGCCGTCACCACCGCGAATCCGGCGGCCGGTTCGCCGGCGATCCATTCCGCCTTCCAAACGCCCTTCGCCCCATCGAGCACGGCGACCCGACCGGAACGATCGGCCACCACGAGGTCTCCCTCTCCGGTGGGGCCGAGCCCCCCGATGAGCAGCGTGTCCGCCATGTCGGTCCTCCAGAGGACGGCGCCGTCGCCGGGCCGGAGCGCGATCAGGCGCCCTTCGATCGAGGCAGCGATAAGGCGGTCCTTCTCAAGCCTCATCGGCCCCCGCCACCGCCCGACTTCGGTTGTCCGCCAGAGAGGGCTCCCATCCGCCAGGCGCCAGGCACCAAGTTCGCCGGCCTCGTGGCCCGCCCAGACGATCCCCTCATGCACCAGGGGTCCGGCTGACCAATCCACCGGGCTACGCACCGTCCAGAGCGTTTCGTTTCTTTTCCGCCACACGGCCTTCAATTCCCGGCCGTCGGCCGCGACGAGACGATCGTCGGGCGCGAACGCAAGCCCCCACGGCCATGTGGCGGAGACGGCCGGACCGCGGGTTCCCACCTCCGTTTGAAAGTGGAGACGCTCGAACATCGGCTGATACTGAAAGAGAAGCGCGCCGCCGTCCGCCACTTCGAGAAAGCCGTAAAGAGGAGTGTAGCGATCGGGCTTCGGCCGCACCCAGATCCGCTGGCCCTCGACGACGCTCCAGCCCTCGAGCGTCCCGTTCTGATCGAAGAAAATCCGATCATCGTTCCACCCCACAAGGCGTCCGCCCGCGGGATTGAGGACCATGAACAGAACCCCCTTTCCCCGCCAGCGGGTCGCCGCGCGGATCAATCGTTCCAGATAGCCGAATAGCGTCTCCCGGTGGGCGTGGGCCTGAATGGCGAACCCACGCTCACCCGGTTCGCCCGTTTCGAGGGTCAACCGATACCCATCCGGCTGACGAGCCGCCCGCAGGATCCACGTCCGGTCAGTTTCTCCCCGCTGGGGTTGAAACCCCTGCCGTAACGCCGCAGCGGCGAAAAGCGCACGAAGGCCTTCCCGCTCCGCGGGCGCCAGCGTCGGCGAATCGGGTCCTTCCTCATCCATCACGCGAAGGGTAACCGAGGTCACCGTCGGGGTAGCGGCGGCGCGTGCGGTCCACGCCTGTCCGAAGTCGGCGGCCAGTTCGATTCCGGCGTTTCGATCAATCTGCCGATCGCCGGGCGGAATATTCTCTGGATAGAGGCCCTGGGTGTCGTACTGGCGGGCCGGACGGCGAACGGCCAGGACCGGCTCGCCGAGGGGCTCAAAGCCGAAGGCCAGCCAGTCGGTCCGAGCACCGAAATGGACGGCGACCAGGGCGATGCGGGCCTCGGGCCGCCCGCTGGCCGGAGGGTCGTCCCACGCTGCGCGCCGGGGGGGCTTCTCTTCGAGGGCCGCCAGGCCGGGCCGGCCATCGAGCCGGCTCACAAAGGCTGAGGCCCCCTCGCGCGGGTCGCGCGCGGAGGACTCAGCCCCCAAGGAAAAGAGTTGAACACGGAACGGCTCCCGCCGTTCCTCGCCGAAAAGGGCACGGCTTCCGATCAAGACCGCGCTGGCAAGGGTCAGCAGGAGGCGTCTCATGACTCGATGCGTCGAGGGGGTAGCCGAGGTGAGGGATCGTCGGGATCGTTGATCTCAGCGCCCACGGGCGCCCGAACGGGTCCTTTCAGAAGCGGATCGTGGGTCTCGCGCATCCAGCGTTCGAGCCGTTCCCGCATCTCGGCCAGAACGGCGGCGCACGCCGGCCAACGGGCCCGATTGACCCGTTCATGGGGATCCAGCGCCAGGTCGTAGAGGACCTCCTCCTCCACCGGCTCCTCTCCCCAGCCATGGTCGAGCATCCAGGTTTTGGAGGGACTGTCGTCGCAGTTGCAAAGGACGGGCCTCATCCGACCATCGTAGCGGCGGATATACTTCCATCGAGAGGTGCGGACCGCCCGCATCGGCTCATAGGCGGCATGATAGGTGACTTCGGCAAAGATGGCCTCCCGCACCGATGTCGTCTCCCGCCGCAGGAGCGGCAGGAGGGAGTGTCCTTCCAGCCAGGCCGGCTTCTCAAGGCCGAGCAGATCGCAGAGGGTCGGATAGAGATCCATATGCGAGACCAGAGCCTCTTCCACCCGCCCGCCCGTCAGGAGCTCAGCCCACTGGCCTTCCCGGGGCCCTCGGAGAATAAGCAGGACGCCAATCCCCTGGTCGGTCAGCGTGCACTTCATCCGTGGAAAGGCAATGCCGTGATCGGTGGTGGCCATGACCAGGGTATTGCGATCCAGGCCATGCCGTCCCAGGGCGGCCAGAACAACGCCGATCCGCCGGTCGAGTTCCCTGGCCGCCGTCTTGAAGGCGGCCATATCGGCCCGGATCTCGGGAACATCAGGAAGAGGCAGAGGGGGTTGGTTGTACCCGGCCAGCAGGTCGGGGTCGGCAGGCGGGTAGGCGCGATGGGTCAGGCCGAATCCCACCGAAAGGAAGAACGGTTGCGGCGGAGCCGAGGCGAGAAAGGTGGCCGCATCTTCTTCCGGATGAGGGCTTTTCATCGCCTGGTCATAGCCCAGGTGACGAAAGGCCTCCGAACCGCTCGCCTCGTGTTGAACGCCGCAGAGGACGGTCGCATAGCCCGAGCGCCGGAGGAACGAGGCAAGGTGGCGCGAGGGATCGGCCAGGGAAAAGCCGCGATGGGCGAGCCCGATCATCCCGGCCGAATGCGGGCACTGGCCGGTCAACAGCGCGGCCCGGCTGGGCGAACAGGTCGGCCCGGCGCAGAAGGCCTGCCGAAACAATACCCCCTCTTCCGCCAGATGCTGGAGGTGGGGAGTCGGAACGGCATGTCCATAGGGCTGGATGTAACGACCGGTGTCGTGGGAATGGATATATAGGATATTCATCAGGCGTTCCTCCGACGGCACTCGCCTGTTTCGTTGTCGAGTAGCCACCGTCCATAGGGGATGGGAATTTCAAAGGAGGAGGCCGGAAGACCCGTGCTGCCGTAGAGGTTGACCTCTGGATTGTCCGCCCACCCGTACCGGATCCATCGGGGCTCGGCCACACCGGGGGCCTTGAGAACCACCCGATCGCGTCCCTCAAGTCTCGCCTCGGCCCAGACAAAAACGCGATCCGCACCCGCTAGGGCGAATCCGACCACCGCTTCGCCCTCCCGCGTCCGAAGCCCCCGCCCCACGGGCGCCAACCGAACGACCACCACCCCGCCGTTCCGCCAGGCAGAGACCGGAAGAGGACTCGACCCGATCGCTTGAGGCCGTCCATAGTCAAAGGCCAGCGCACAGGCGGCCAGGCGGCGTCCGACATCCTGCTTGTTCTTCGGATGGATATCGTTGGCCTCGCCGATGTCGAGCGCGACCGCCATGCCTGTCCGGGGCACACGCTCGAGTGTCAGCCGCTGGGCTTCGCGCAATTCGGCCCACTGGCTTTCGACGGGATCTTTCGGTCGCGCTTGGAAATTGGCCAACTGAACAAAATAGAAGGGAAGATCGCCCTGCCCGAAACGGTTCCGCCAGTCGCGAATGAGGGCGGGAAAAAGAATGCGATACTCCTCCGCCCGCGACGCATTGGATTCGCCCTGATACCAGAGAAAGCCACGAAGGGCATAGGGGGGATGCGGCGCGATCATGCCGTTGTAGAGGGAGGTCGGGGTGTGCGGCACCCCTTCGCCATAGTTGGCCACCGGCGGCGCCGTCGGCGTCTTTCCGAAGTTGCGCTCGATCCGGAAGCGCCAGGGGCCATCCAGAGGGATCCGCTCCGTAACCGGCGCACCCGCCGGGCCGCACCACATCTCGTTGGCCGGGCCGATCATTCCCCCCTGGTAAATCTCGCTGAACACCCGGACCGCAATCACCGCGCGCCCAGCCTGAACGCGCGCGCCGGGAATCCGATAGACCCGGGGCGTCCGCCAGGCCTCCGGATCATCCTCCATGCCATACGTACCGAGAAACTCCCCGTTGAAATAGGTGTAATCCCGCTTGTCGCAGGCCCCGATGTGAAGTTCCAGATCGCGTCCCGCCCAGGCCGGCGGGATTTCGAGCGTTCGCTGAAACCAGAAAACCCCGCTGAAATCGTAGCCCGCCGCCTGCCAGCCGGTCGGCAGGTCCATCGTCCCCCAATCGGCATCGGGCCACTCCGGACGATGCCACCCCAACGCTTCGCCTTCGTTTCCGGGATCCTTCGGGATCGCCTTTTTCCAGGCTTCGACCGCCTGCTCGATCTCGCGCCGTTTGATCTCTCCTTCCGGTCCAAGAAAACGGTCCAGGTCCACCACATAGTGACGCAGCGCGGGCTCCGACAGAAGCCCCTCGCGGCTCGTCCAGGCCTCGGCTGGAGTCCCGCCCCACGAACTGTGGATCAGTCCAACCGGGACGCCAAGACGACGATGGATCTCCCGACCAAAAAAGTAGGCCGCCGCTGAAAAGTGGCCCACCGTCTCGGGAGAGCAGACCTTCCACACGCCCTCGACCTCCCGGCGCGGCTGAAGTGTCGCCACGCGGGCCGTCAGGAACATCCGAATCCTCGGAAATCGCGCCTTGGCGATCTCGTGTTCGGCGTCCAGACAGGAGGCGACCACCATCTCCATATTGGACTGGCCGGAACAGAGCCAGACCTCCCCCACATAGATATCCCGCACCACCTGTTCCTGGTCGCCGCAACGAACCCTCAGCTCGAAGGGACCGCCCGCATGGCGGGGAGGAAGCATGACCCGCCACTCCCCGCGCTCATCGGCGACCGTTTGGACCGTTGTCCGCCCGAACACGACCTCGACCGTTCCACCCGGTTGGGCCCATCCCCAGACCGGAATCGGTTTGTCCCTCTGAAGCACAGCATGATCGCAGAAAAGACTCGCCAATTTCATGGCACACACTCCTGACAGCGTTTCTAATCTAAAACCCGAGCCGCACGGCCCCGCCCAGAAAGACGGTGTCCGTGTCAAAATCCTTTTTCTCGTCTTCGAGATCGGCCCATTCCCGGAACCGATATTGCGCGGAAAGCTCCACATAAAGGTTCGGAAGGAGTTCCCAGTTGACCCCGCCCTTGACGAGGTAAAAGGGCTGATCGGCAAAAGACGAATCGGCATAGGCGAGGCCAATCCCGCCGGCCACGAAAAAGCCCCGACCCACGAACACCATCGCGTGCGGCGAATAGGTGTTTTCACCAAAGCGATCCGGAAGAATGTCCACCGCCAGTTCCAAGCCAAACAGCGCCGGCTGATATTGATAGGAGAGAAGATACCCCACCTGGCTGCGTTCCCAGTCCTTGTTTTCAGGAATCTCCTTGATCGAGACCGAATAGGTGGCCCCGGCGCCCAACCGATGAACCACATCCCCTGAGGATGGACGACCCAGCACGATCAGCGCAAGGAGTCCGATGCCAAGAAGCCTTTGTCCTCTCATGGAGAAGCCTTTCGTGGTTGAGTGGTGTGACGCCATTGCCAGAGTCGAGCCAATCCTTCGGCCAGAGAGGTCGTCGCCTCGAATCCAAGCAGCGCCCGGGCACGGCCTGGATCCGCGCGGGAATGCGTGACATCTCCGGCCCGGGCCGGCGCGAACCGGGGAGCCATCGCTCGCCCCGCCACGCCGGACAGCGTCTCGAGGAGTTCGAGGAGCGACACCGACCGACCGGTGCCAATGTTGAACAGGGCCCCGGGTTCCAGTCGCGGAGCACGCAATGCGAGCAGATTGGCCCGCACGACATCGCCGACGTAGATGAAGTCACGCGTCTGCGTGCCGTCGCCGTACACGGTGGGCGGCTCGCCGGTCGACAACGCCTCCACAAACCGCGAAATCACGCCGGAATACATCGAACGGGGATCCTGGCGCGGCCCGTACACGTTGAAATAGCGGAGCGAGGCCGTTTCCAGTCCGCCCATCCGGGCCCAGGCGCGGAGGTAGAGTTCGGCCGCGACCTTGGTGGCGCCATAGGGCGACTCGGGCTCGGGCGGCATCGTCTCGCGTTTGGGAAGTTCGGGGTTGTTGCCATACGCGGCGGCCGTGCTGGCCATAATCAGGCGGCGGACGCCTGCCATCCGGGCCGCTTCGAGAAGGTGAAGGGTTCCCACCAGATTGATGGCATGGCATTCGGCCGGCCGCTCGACGGAGAGCGGAACGCTGACCATGGCGGCTTCGTGGAGGATGGCGTCAACCCCCTCGACCGCGCGGGCCACCGTCGCCGGATCCCGGATGTCACCCTCCATCCACTCATACCGTCCTTCCACCGCCGCCAGGTTTTCCCGCCGCCCCGTGGAGAGGTTATCCAGGACCCGGACCGCCCAACCCTCGGCCAGAAGCGCTTCGACGAGGTGAGAACCGATAAACCCCGCTCCGCCCGTCACGAGCACGCGTCTCATCCCCTTTTCCCCTCTCCCAACCCCAGCCGCTCGCCCCGATAACGACCGCTTCGGATAGGCTCCCACCACCAGCGGTTCTCGAGATACCACGCCACCGTCTTGCGGAGGCCGCTTTCAAAACTCTCGCGGGGTCGCCATCCGAGTTCCTGCTCGAGGCGGGTGGGATCCATGGCATACCGCCGATCGTGGCCAGGACGATCCGGCACAAAGGTGATCAGCTCCTCGTATCGCCGCGCGTGCCGGGGACCCCGGAAATCCGGATTCCTCCCGATGGGTCGCATCTCGTCCAACAGGGCACAAAGGGCGCGCACGACCTCGAGGTTGGTCCGTTCCGAACGCCCGCCGATCACGTAGGTTTCGCCCACACGGCCGGCCTCGAGAATCCGAAGCAGAGCCCGGGCATGGTCGTCCACATACAGCCAATCTCGGATGTTGTCACCCCGCCCATAGACCGGCAGAGGCTGCCCCTCGAGCGCCTGGAGGATCATGAGCGGAATCAGCTTTTCGGGGAACTGGTAGGGGCCATAGTTGTTGGAACAGTTGGTCACGAGCACCGGTAACCCATAGGTGTGATGCCAGGCGCGGACCAGATGGTCGGCCGCCGCCTTGCTGGCCGCGTACGGTGAGCGGGGATCATACCGCGATTGTTCCGTAAAAAAGCCCCGCGGGCCCAGCGAGCCGAAGACCTCATCCGTGGACACATGTAAAAAACGAAAGGCGGCCCGCTGGTCGGACGGCAACCCCGCCCAATACTCCCGAACCGACTCCAGGAGGGTATAGGTGCCCAGCACATTGGTCTGAATGAAGGCGGCCGGGCCATCAATGGAACGGTCCACATGAGATTCCGCCGCCAGGTGGAGCACCGCCGTCGGGCGGAACGCATCCACAATCCGGCGGACCGCCCCGGCGTCGGCGACGTCGGCCTGCTCGAAGGCGTAGCTGGGGTTTTCGGCCACGGATCGAAGCGAGGCCAGATTCCCGGCGTAGGTGAGCTTGTCGAGATTGAGCACCTGGCAGGAGGTTTCCGCCATCAACAGGCGGATCACCGCCGACCCGATGAAGCCGGCGCCGCCCGTGACAAGAATGCGCTCGGGTTCGCCCATGGAAGAGGTATCATGCGCCTCCCCTTGGGCGGGAGTCAAGTTTGGATCGGGCCATTTTCGCTTTGCCCCATCCCCCCCCTTTTTCGTTACACTAAGAGCAAACCTTTAGAAAACCGTATGACGGAAATCGAACAGATCACCCGGTGGCTCGAGGAAGCGATCGCACTCAGCCTTCATGGCATGGAACGCGGTGACGGCGGTCCGTTCGGCGCGGTCATCGTTCGGGAGGGTGTCGTCATCGCCCGGGGGTGGAATCAGGTCTTGACCACCCATGACCCCACGGCTCACGCCGAAATCGTCGCTCTCCGGGAGGCCGCCTCCCATCTGAAGCGCGATCACCTCGAGGATTGCCTCCTCTTTTCCAGTTGCGAGCCATGCCCCATGTGCCTGGCCGCCTTGTACTGGGCGCGCATTCAAATGGTCTATTTCGCGGCCGATCGCCACGACGCGGCGGCCGCCGGATTTGCGGATGAATTCCTCTACCAGGAACTGGTCCGCCCTCCCTCGGAACGGATGATCCCCTTCCGGCACCACCCGTTGCCTCAGGCCCAGGACGCCTTCCGTCGCTTCCGCTCCCAACCCAAGGCCCGGCTCTATGGGCCTCCACCCCCGTGCCCGCCATGATCGCTGAACGCCCGCCCCTGATCGCCCTCCTCCTCCGAGTCATTGGACGCTGGCTTCTCCGCCGCCGTTACGTGATCGAAGTCCGCGGTTTGGAGGCGGTTCGCGCCAAGGGTCATTCCGGAATTCTCTTCCTGCCCAACCACCCGGCCCTGATTGACCCCGTCATTCTTTTGTCCATCCTCCACCGCGACTTCCAGCCGGTCGTTCTCGCCGATCTCGACCGGCTTCAGGGGCGTTGGCTGGCCACGCTGGCTCGGTGGTTCAACGCGCTTCCCATTCCCGATCCGACCCGCCACGGAAGCGCCATCCGGCCGGAGGTCGAGCAAGCGCTCGCCGAATGTGCCCGCCTCTTGAAAAGCGGCCGCAACCTGATCCTCTACCCCTCTGGCCGTCTCCAGCGGAGTCGCCGTGAGGCCGTGGGGGGCAACAGCGGTGCGGCGCTTGTCCTTCAACGCTGCCCAGAAGCCCGCGTCGTCCTCGTCCGCACCGTGGGCCTTTGGGGAAGCCTCTTTTCGTGGGCGCGTGGCCGGGTCCCCTCGCTGGCCGAAGGGTTCAAAACCGCATTCCACGCCGCCTTGGCCAGTTTCCTCTTCTTCATGCCCCGGCGCAAAGTCACCGTCACCTTCGAGGAGCCCGAAACGCCCCTCCCTCGGGAAGACAAGCGGCTTCTGAACCGCGCTCTGGAGGCCTTTTACAACGCCGAGACGCCACCCAACACCTATGTCCCATACACCCCCTTCGAACGGGGCGGAACGCGGGTCCTTCCCGAACCTGTGAACCCGGGGGCCGAACCGCCCAATCCGGACGACATTCCGCCGGCCGTTCGAGAAGCCGTTCTGCGAAAACTGGAAGAGCTGACCGGCACATCGGTTTCCACCATTCGCGACGAAATGGATCTGGCCCAGGACTTGGCCATGGATTCGCTTGCGCTCATGGAGTTCGTCGCCTGGATCGAGGAAACCTTTTCGTTGACGGTGGAGAAGGCGGAAACGCTCCGCACCGTGGGGGACCTATTGCTCGCGGCCGCCGGTCTGCGGACAGAGAGCGTGTCCGAACCCGTCCCACCGGCACCCCCGGCCTGGTTCGAACCGAAGCGGCTCCACCCCCCCGCCTTGCCTGAAGGCGATACCATTCCCGAACTCTTCTTCCGACGCGCCTGGAGGGATCCCTCCCTATGGATGGCCGCCGATGCCGTTTCGGGAATCCGAACCTACCGGGAACTCGCGATCGGAGTGTCGTTGCTTGCAGGCCGGATCGCCTCGTGGGAGGAGGAGCGCATAGGTATCCTGCTGCCCGCATCCGTCGCCGCCGCCACGACCTTCCTCGCCGTCCAGTCCGCCGGCAAGATCCCCGTCATGGCCAATTGGACGGTCGGCCTCGGTCCCATGCGCCAGGCGCTGGAGCGCGTCGGGGTCCGTCGGATTCTCACCTCGCGCCGGTTTTGGGAACGCCTTGGCACGTCGGGAGGGGAGGAACTCTCGGCGATCGAAGCCCGTTTGGTCTTTCTGGAGGATCTCCGCGACTCCTTCTCCGCCTACCAGAAGGGACGGGCATGGCTCCGTTCGATGGGGTTCCGGCCACCGCGGCCACGGACCGTTCATGCCACAGCCGTCATTCTCTTTACCAGCGGTTCCGAAAGCCGTCCCAAGGCTGTTCCCCTCACCCATGCCAACATTTTGTGCAACCTCCGAGACGTTTTGACCCGCCTGCCGATACGGCCAACCGATGTGCTCTTCGGTCATCTGCCGCCCTTCCACTCCTACGGATTGAGCACGACGGTCGTCCTGCCCCTCTGTGCCGGCGTGCCATGCGTCTATCACCCCAATCCTACCGACGGCCGCGGCTCGGCCGGCATGGCGGCCGCCTATGGCGCCACGGTGATCCCCACCACGCCCACCTTTCTTGCGGCCATGCTTCGGAGCGCCGGCGAAGAGGCTCTCCGCTCCCTGCGCCTAGCGATTACCGGCGCTGAGAAATGTCCGGAGACCCTTTACGCGGCCTTTGAGCGGCAGTGCCACCAGGCGACGCTCCTGGAGGGTTACGGCATCACGGAGTGCTCTCCGATCGTCTCCCTGAACGACGAACAGGACAACCGACCTGGCACGATCGGCAAAGTGCTGCCAAGTCTCGAGTGGGCCCGCAAAGACCCTGAAACCGATGCGCCCGCCCCGCCGGACCGTCCCGGGCTTCTCCTGGTGAGGGGTCCCTCCGTTTTCAGCGGTTACCTGGATGAACCGTCGGCCTCGCCCTTCCTGGAATGGCAAGGCCGACGGTGGTACAACACGGGCGATCTCGTCATCGAACAGCCGGGTGGCGTTCTTCAATTCGCCGGCCGGTTGAAGCGGTTCGTCAAACTCGGCGGCGAAATGATCTCGCTGCCGGCCATTGAGGAGACCCTTCAAACGGCATTCGCCTCGCCGGGAGGCGAACCCGCTCCGCTGGCCGTGGAGGCGCAGCCCGTTGAACTCAATCCTCCCCTCGTTCTATTCGTGGAAGGCGACCGGTCCATCACCCGGGAGGCGGCCAATGCCGCCCTGCGGCGCGCGGGGCTCTCGCCGCTTCACGCCATTTCGTCGGTGATTGCGCTCGAAACGCTTCCGCGGCTGGGGTCGGGAAAGGTGGACTACCGCGCTCTGCGCGCGCTTCTCGAATCCCGAAAGCAGGCGCCATGAGCCGTTTTCGCCTCGGGCGGTTCACGTCCTCCCCTCCCGGCGGTTTTGGCGAATTGCTGCCGCTGGCGATGCCTTTGATCGTCAGTACGGCTAGCCATGCGCTGATGCAGTTTGCCGATCGTCTGATGCTCGCGCGTCATGATCTGGTGGACATTCAGGCCTCTCTACCGGCCGGCATTCTTGCGTTTACCATGACCAGCTTCTTTTTTGCGACGACGGGCATGGTCAATACCTTCGTCGCCCAATATCACGGCGCCGGCGATGCGCGCGGCGCCGCGCGGGTGACGGCCCAGGGGATCTTTCTCTCCGCTCTCTTCTGGCCCGGGATGCTGCTGCTGATCCCCGCCGGCCACGTCATCCTTCAATGGAGCGGCCACGCGCCCGAAGTGCTGGCGGCCGAACGCGCCTATTTCGAACCGCTCATGCTCGGTAGCCTCGCGCTTCCTCTCGGGAGCGCCATCAGCGGCTATTACACGGGGCGGGGGCAGACGGGGCTCAACATGGCCGCCATGGTCGCCGGAAATGTGGTCAACGTGGCCCTCGATTATGCCTGGATCTTCGGACGTTGGGGCTTCCCGGAATGGGGCATCCGCGGCGCCGCCTGGGCCACCGTCATCGCCGGATTTGTTCCCCCCGTCTTTCTGATGATTCACTACCTCTCGCCCTCGATGCGGCGCACGGCCGGGACGGTGGCGGAGTTTCGCTGGGATTGGCCTCTCCTTCGCCGCCTTCTTCGGTTCGGGATCCCAGCCGGCCTGCACTACCTCCTCGACGTCGCCGGCTTTACGCTCTTCGTCCTGATCCTGGGCCGCATGGGCGATTCCGCGCTGGCCGCATCCAACATCGCATTCAGTATCAACCACCTCTCGTTCATGCCCCTCGTCGGCCTCGGCATTGCCGCCTCGATCCTGGTCGGCCAGTACCAGGGAAAAGGGGAGAGCGCCGCGGCCGAGCGATCGGCCTGGACGGCGATGAAGGCCGGTTGGTGGTATATGGGGGCCATGGCCTTCCTGTTCATCGCCTTCCCGCGTCCCCTCTTCCACCTCTTTCTTGCCGGCCATCCCCCCGAGTCCGTCGCCGAAATTCTCGCCTACGCCCGGCCCATGATGGCCATGTGCGCCCTCTGGGGGTTTCTGGATGCCGTGAACGTCATCTTTGCCGGCGCCCTGAAGGGGGCCGGCGATACCGCCTTCGTCATGCGCTGGTCCATCGTCATGTGCTGGGGCTTCTGGCTGGTGGGCGAATGGGTGCTGATCGTCCTTCTGGGCGCCGGCGTCCTGGCGGCCTGGGTCTGGCTGACCCTGTACGTGATCCTGCTGGGACTCGGCTTTCTGTGGCGGGTCCGGTCGGGCCGATGGAAAAGCATCCAGGTCATCGAACGACCGATTCCGCCCCTCCCGCTGGCTTCATCGAGCGACGCGCGGCTCATCGTCGAATAATGCCCTCGCGCCCATAAAGCGCTTGGCGACCAGCGCTCTCTTTGATATCACTAGAGGGTTGGTTTTTGGTGGAAGGAGTCCGTTGTGCGCATTCACCCTTTTCGTGCCCTTCGCCCGATTCCGGAACGGGCTGCGGCGCTTTCTGTGCCTCCCTATGATGTCGTCACGACGGAGGAAGCGCGGGCCCTGGCGCAGGGGGTCCCCGACTCGTTCTTCTGGGTGACGCGCCCGGACATTGCCTTTCCGGAGGGTGAAGCTGCGCCGCCCGAGCGTCAGCACGAAACCGCCCGCCAAGCCCTCGATCGCCTGATCCGGCAGGGCAGTCTGGTACGCGAGGAAGTGCCGGTCTATTTTCTCTATCGCCTGATTCGGAAGGGTCGGCCCCAGCGTGGTGTTGTGGCCTGTTTCGAAACCGCCGATTACGGAACCCTCATCCGGAGGCACGAGAAGACCCGGCCCGACAAAGAAGAGGATCGCCAGCGTCACGTGGCCGCGCTGCGGACCCACGATGAACCGGTTTTTCTCCTCTGCCGGGACCGCTCCGACTTCACGGCCTTCTGCGATCAGCAGGAACAGGGCATTCCGCTCTACGACTTCACCGCGCCGGATGGCGTTCGCCATACGTTGTGGCCGGTGCGGGAGCCGGATCGCCTGGCGCCGATCCTGGAGCGTATTCCCTGCGCCTATATCGCGGACGGTCACCACCGGGCGGCCGCGGCGGTTCGCGTGGCGGCGGAAACCTTTCCGCCCTCCGCTCCCGTGGATCCGGTCGAACAGCGCCGTTTTCTGGCGGTTCTCTTTCCCGCCTCCGAGCTGGAGATCCTGCCCTATCACCGCCTTGTGCGCGACCTCCGGGGCATGACGGAAAAGCAGTTCCTTGAGGCGCTTCAACAACGGGTGTCGGTCGAAGCGGCGGCGGGTCCGGCGGCCGATCGGCATGGCCGGTGCAGCCTCTTTCTCGCCGGCCGATGGTACACGGTGACGTTTCGTCCGCCGTCCGAAGCGGACCCCTGCGCCTCGCTCGATGTGCAGATGCTCCAGGACCAGGTGCTGGGGCCGATCCTCGGCATCGAGAACCCTCGGACCGATCCCCGGATCGCCTTTGTCGGCGGCATCAAGGGCGAAGGGGAACTCGTTCGGCGCGTGGAAGCGGGCGAGGCCGCCGCCGCCTTTGCCATGGCTCCGGTGACCGTTCAGCAGCTCATAGCCATCGCGGATGCGGGCCGGACGCTGCCGCCCAAAAGCACCTGGTTCGAACCCAAATTGCGATCCGGGCTCTTTCTACACCCCTTTTTCCCATGAATCCCGATCTGGCCCGGCTCGAACAGTGGGCCGAGGAGGAGATCCAAAAGCTGAAGGCGGCGCTTCCTGACACCCTCCGGCACCGTCTGGAGGAGCTGGCCGTGATGTTGGAAGAGGAGCCCGATTCCGCCCGGGTCGCCGAAGGGGTGGATGCCGATACGCTGGGGCTCTTCGAGGGGCCTGATCTTAGGGAGGAGGCCGCTGGCGCGCTGCCGCCGCGGATCACCCTTTTCCTGCTCAACCTCTGGGACGAGGCCGGCGGGCATCCCCGCCGTTTCCGGGAGGAGGTCCGCCGAACCGTTCTCCATGAGCTCGGCCACTACCTTGGCCTCGACGAGTCCGCCCTTCTCGACCGCCACCTGGAGTGAAAAAGAGTTGTTTTCTCAATTTCAGGACGCCACAATGCCAAAGGAAAGGAGGTGATCGGCGGATAGAAGAGACGAACGGAAAACGATCCTCGGAGTCGCAAACCCTTACCCCTCAAAGCTCGGAAAGGAGTCGCATGAAAAAGACAATAATTGGGCTATTTCTTCTGGCGCTTCTGAGCCTCTCGGGCGGCTGTGCCACGCTCGTCTTCGAGCGACAGACGGCCTTCAAGATCGAACCGCTCAGCCGATCGTTCGACTACAATTCCGCGGACTTCGAAGTGCTGGGGCCGGTTGAGGCCCAGTCGGAATCCACTGTGATTCTCGGTCTCGTCGCCCGTGGCACCGAAGGCTATGGTCTGCTCATGAAGGAGGCCCGAAAGCGCTATCCCGATGCCTCGACCGTAATGTTCATCTTTGCGGATTACTCCTACGAGGGCATTCTCTATCCGATCCTGGGAACCATCCGTACGACCTATCAGGGCACGGCCGTACGGGCCAAGATGGTTTCCCAAACGCCAAACGTCCGTGTCCGACCCTAACCGTTTGGCTCTTTTTGCGAGCCGGGGGGCAGGTTCCCCCGGCTTGTGTCTTTGTAGTCGGTCGCGATTTCGGCTTGATCGAAAGCCGCCGTTGAGGTAGGGTAACCGGTCGTGAGCTCTGCTCGGGTGGTGAAATGGCAGACACGTTAGGTTGAGGGCCTAATGGTAGCAATACCGTGGGGGTTCAAGTCCCCCCCCGAGCACCAGCCCCCTTTCGCATGCGTCTTCTCCTAGCCACTCGTAATATCCACAAGGCTCGCGAAATCCGCGAGATCCTGAAAGCCCCGGGGCTCACGATCGTGACCCCTTCGGACATCCCCCTCCCCCTGCCCGACGTGGTGGAAGACGGCCGCACTTTCGAGGAAAACGCCGTCAAGAAGGCGATGATGCTGGCTCTGGCCGGCCGGCTTTGGACGCTGGCCGACGATTCGGGGCTCGAAGTCGAAGCGCTGGGAGGAGAACCCGGCGTTTTTTCGGCCCGTTATTCCGGCGAGCACGGCCAGGATGAGGCCAACAACGCCCTTCTCCTCCAAAAACTCGGTTCGTGTACCGACCGACGGGCCCGATTTCGCTGCGTGCTCGCGCTGGCCAGCCCCCACGGCCGCTGCCAGATTGTCGAGGGTGTTTGCGTCGGCTCAATCGCCCCCGCCCCGCGAGGATCGAACGGCTTTGGCTACGACCCTCTTTTCATCCCAGAAGGACACAACCGGACTTTCGCCGAAATGTCCACAGAGGAGAAAAACGCCCTTTCCCACCGTTTCCGGGCCCTCCAGGCCGCGCGCGAGAAATGGGGCTCGCTGTTCGAAGCGGCCGACCCGCACGATTGGCCATCCACGCGCTGAGCGTTCTCCCTTACCGCCGGTCCGTCGTCCAGGGCACAACGTCCGCCGTCTCATACAACCAGCGCAGGGTCTGCTCGCGAAGCGCCTGCACCACTGGCCCCACGGAGGGATCACCGATCCGATTGATCCGTTCGCCGGGGTCGTTCCTCAAATCGTAGAGTTCATCCCGCTCGCCGATTCGGAGCACATATTTCCACGTCCGCGTCCTGCACATCAGCGCCTTGGAGTGGAAGGGCCAGTCGTCCCGCGCCTGAAGCGACAACCGCGGCCAGTAGGGATGCTGTTCGAAGGGACGATCCGGATCGTGCGATTCGAGCTCCATGCAATGACGCTCCCCCGGAAGACGACCTCCTTCGCAAAAGACGGCCTCGCGATGGGTGTCCCGCTCACCCGCCACCACCGGCCACAAACTGCGCCCGAAGCGGGTGTAGGGGGGATTCAGGCCCAGGAGGCTGTAGATCGTCTCGGTCACGTCGGTCAACTCGACCAGCGCCTCGGAAACCCGCGGCTGAACCGGAACTCCCTTGGGTGGCTTGATAATCAAGGGGACTCGCACGAGGCAATCCTCGAAGGTGTTCTGTGTCTTCTCGACCAGTTCGTAGTCGCCTGTAAAATCGCCATGGTCGGAGAAGAAAAAGATCGCCGTATCGTCGTAGATCCCGGTTTCCTTCAACGCCGTAATCAGTTCCCCCAGCAGCGCGTCCATCCGCATGCACATGCCGAGATAGACCGCCCGCAGTTCCCGCCAGCGCGCGAGGCTCCACCCCCCAAGATTGAAATTCCGATGCAGGGCACCGAGCAGAGCGGGCTTTTCGTCCCAGCGTTCGGGAGGAGGGATGGGCGGTGGCACCTGCGTGCGATCAATCGCCGAAAAGAAGGGTTCCTCCACCGCATACGGCGGATGAGGGAATCCGAGCGGCAGGAAGAGGCAGAGCGGTTTATCCGCCGGCCGGTTCTGGATCTGCCGAATGGCCTGCTGAACGTTCCACCAATTGAAATCGCGAAACCACGCCTGCCCTTCGCGCTTGTTCAGACGACCAATAAAGAAGCTGTAGTAGGAATCCGATCCCGGCTGCCCTCGGGCCTGTTCGTAAAGCCCCCCATGATAATTTCCGTCCGATTCGAAGCCGGTCCAATCGGTGAAGGCGTCGGCGTACGGCGTCTTGGGCTCCTGCCCGGGAACAAGATCGTTTTTCCCTCCCCAAAAGACGTGGTAGCCGGCCTCCCGAAGAATCGGAAGAAGGAAGGTCTCCCCCCGCTCGGGATGGAGCATGTGAAACATGGTGCGATGGCCTCGCACGTGCGGGTACCACCCGGTCATGAACGCGCACCGGGAGGGCGTACAGACCGGATTCTGGCAGAAGGCGTTTCGGAAGGAGACCGCCGCCTCCCGAACCAGCCGATCAAGCACTGGAGTCCGGGCCGCCGGATGCCCCACATGGCCAAGACAATCGCCCCGCCACTGGTCGGGATTGAAGATCACAAGATGCGGACGTCTGGGTTTCATAGAGGCGACATTTCCGTTTTTTTCGTCCACGCGTCAAGCCGCTGAAGAAGAAGCTCAAGATCCCGATAGCGGGAAAGCCTCACGCCGACCGCTCCTCCCCCCGGCGACGGTTCCACAAAGGGCGGCTGAGGGTTTAGGCCGAACCGCCGGTAAAAGGCCCGGACGAGAAAGGCTTTCACCTCCGAGGGATCGGCGCGGCGTCGGTCCACATGAACCTGAAAGTAGTCCCCCTGCCCGGCCGCATTGATTCGCACGGCCACCGCCTCGGGGCCGAAGGCTCGTTTGAGCATGGCCTCCACGAGGTCCACCAGCGCCAGCCCCCGGAAAAAGTTGGAACCTTCCAGACGAACAAAATCGGGCGGTTCTCCGGAAAGCGAGTCGTCATCCAACCCGCGGTCAAAATCGAACCATCCCGCCTCCAGTCGTTCCAGCCAGCGGTCGAGTCGAGCCGGGCCTTCCACATCGCGCTCCCAGGGCAGTTCCCCTTCCAGGGCCGCCCGATCGGGCAATCGCGACCAATCCACCTCGACCATGCGGTCTCCCCGTTGCGAGGCCGTGACATAGGTGATCCACCCCTCCGGGTCATAGAGGAGACAGGCATTTTTGGCAACCTCGCCAAAAAGGTAGGCCACCATCGCCCGAAGGGGGACCCCCGGCTCGTCCACCGCCTCACCGCTAGGAAGAGTGCGCCTCATCATCGGTTCCCGCCAGCCGTCAAGCAAGGCGTCGGCCATCCCGGCCGCCAGTCGTTCCGCCTCGTCGCGCGATCGCCCGGCCAACCGCCATTGTTCAGCCACCCAATCGCGCTCGGCCTCGAGCCGCGCCCGGAGTTCCTGGCGGCGGATGCGAAGGGGAAGCGCCCGAAGCAAGGCGGCAATGCGCCGCCGATTCTCCATCGAAAAGCGGCCCGTGCTCAGCACATCCTTCTCCACCCACTGGAAAAAGGAGGTGTCGAAGGGAAGCCGCGTGAGCACGGCGGCAATTTCGGCCGCCTTGCCGGTCATCTTTCGGAACTCCTCGGCCGTCAACCGAGGTCCTTCCGGTCGCTCGGCATACCCTCCCCACGACCAGCGCCAGGCATCCCGATCACGCGCCACACTGTAGGGAAAGAAGAGCGCGATTCGGTCGGTAGGGACCCGAAACATTCCCAGAAGACGATACCCCTCGGCCGGATTCGAGGAGATGAGAGCCCCCTGGCCGGGACGCCCCTTCTGTTCCGTCGCCTGATCAAGCGAGCCAGCCCGCACGCCGGTGCCATATTCGGCCTGACTGGCGAGCCAGATGAGGAGATCGTCGGGTAACTCAAAGGCATACAGCGCATTGAGTGCATTCTTGACGGCCAGGGTGACGGCCGAAGAACTCGAAAAGCCACCCTGGGGAATTCCGCCGGTCACGATCACCCGAAGGCCCTGGAATCGGCCGGAACCCAGGATCGCCTGCACCCGGGCCCCGAGATGGCCGCTCCGCAGGGTGCGAAGCGAGGCCAGCGCGTTGGCCACAAGCGCGAACGGCCTCCGCCGATTGCTGCTGACCCAAAGCGAGGACGGCGGAAGCGGCAACCCCCGCGCTCGCCGGGCCGCCAGCTCCGCGTCGCTGAAATATCCCAACGCGAGCAGAAGCGTCTCCGACATCCGCGTTCCAAAGGCCTCGTAGGCATGGAGATCGGAAATCTCCTCATCGGGATACATCTCCGGTCCGTCCGCCGGGAGTTCGCTCCGACTCTCTCGATAGCGGGGATCCATCGGAACGAGGTGAAGGCGGCGGTCCGATGCCGCCTGAACCAGCATCACCACCTGTTCGCGGCCGTCGGCATCGGCCGCCCCAATCGCCATCTGCCAGGCCGGCCCGTAAAACCGGACCATGTCCGGATGCATGAAGGCAATCCGAAGCCGCCCGCCCGAAACGCCGATCGCCACCGGCGCCTCCGGATCGAACCCAAGCCCCTCCCGCCGTTCCCCTTCCAGAAGCTCCGCCAATTGACGCGCGATGGCCGCCACCTGTCCCGGCGGGCGATCCTGAGTCAGACGCTGAACCGCTCGCTCGATCCCGTCATCCGCTTCCCCCGCTAGCAGATCCCGACGCTCCTGAACCAAGGCCTCCAACAGCGGAAGATCCTCGGGCCGGGTGAGGTCGGCCGTCAGCAAATCGTACGCCCGATCCGTCGGAACCGTCGTCACGGTGCGGATATCGCCGCCCCGACTCGCCAGAACGCCCACAATGTCCGTCAGATAGTACTGGCCCTGAGCGTTATCGGCCGTTCGATCCGAGAGGCATTGCTTCAGGCGGCGGGCGCGGATCAGATAGAGCGGGCAGTTGCCCTCCGTCAGGCTGGCGAGCGCTTGCCGGGTCAGCTCGTTCGATTCCGCCTGAAGGTCGCGTTCCTCGATGATCCGCAGAACCCTCCCTTCGGCGTCGCGCAGAATTCGCCCCTTGCCCTGGTGACGCGGGGGCTCGTACCGGGCGGTCAGAAACGTCAGATCGGCTTCCCGCCCGCCCCGCCGATGCTCGGCCCACAGCCGCTCGAAGAAAAGATGCGGCACGATCCGATCCCCCATGGCGATGAAGAGAGGCGGATCATACATGTCCAATTCCGGAAGGCAAAAGGCCTCGTAAACCGCAAAGGCGGTGCCGCCGACGGGATTGTCCGATCGAACGAACCAGAGATCGGACCCGAGAGCCGCCGCAACGTCCTTATGACGATAACCAATGACGGCGATCACCGGACCGGAAAAGTGGTGCCGGAAGGACTGGATCGTGTGCCGAGCGAGCGGAAGGCCCGCTACCGGTTGAACGCACTTGGGAGCGGCGCCGAAGCGGGTTCCCCGGCCCGCCGCTAGAATCACCAGCGCCGGTCTCTCCGAGGACCAGGGAAATCGGGCCGCTTCGGGCGTTCCAATGACGCGGGACGCATCGAGGGCGACCGCGTCGGCCAGTCGCTGCGATCGGCTCTGATCCTGCCGGCCCGTCATGGATTTCGATCCTCGAGGATCGCAGGGGTAGGGCTCGCCGGGCGGAGGCGGAACGTCATTTGGGATCCTCCGCCTGACGGCCTCCAGACGAGCTCGATCCGTTCGGCCCCGTCCAGCCAGGCCAGCCAACGTCGCCATTGCCGGATCTGATGACGCATTCGCTCGGCGGAGGGCGAGCCGCCCAGGGCATAGGAAAGGGAGAGCGCCGAGAGAAACCGGCCCAGGGATCGGGAAAGTTCCTGCCCCCGGGCCGAAAGCCCCGCGGCGCGGGATTCCACGCCACCCGATCCTCCACCACTTGTCACGAGGGGAATCAGGTTTTCAAAAGCGCCAAGATGGGAGGCCAGGAAAAACCATCCCTCCGCAACGGTGTAGACCACCTCTTCGGAAGGGGCCAGGTCGCGATAAAAGCCTCCCAACGTGCCTTCGATCGCTGTCAATTCCCGGCCGGAGGAAACGCCGGCCGGACGAGGAACCAGTCCGTAGGGCCATTTCTGATTGAGAAAATCGAGAACGGCGGCGGCCGTTTCGCGCGCCCGGTGCTCGTCCACAGCCGGCAAGGCCAAGACCAGAAGCGGCACCTTCAATCCCTGAATCCGTTCGGAAAGACCGCTTCCGAACAGGCCTCGGATCCGGCCTCCCCGTTCGCCGCCGAACACACCAATCCAGAGGGGGACCTCGCGACGGCCGGACACACCCATCACCAGCCGATCCATCCCGAGGGCAAGATCACCATCCCATGACCGAACCGTGGGGTAGAGCCAGGACCAGGAGAGATGCATGCTTCCCTCCGCCTCCTGCGAAAGCCGCGTCAGGGGAGCCCAGTCAGCCGCGGCCGGCGGTGGAGCTGGCCGATCGGCGCATAGTTCGATCGTCCATGTCTCGTCTTCCTCCCACGCGAGGTCGAAACACCACAGAGTCCCTTCCCGTTCGTCGCGCCACCACCCCCGATCCGGAAGGGGTGGCGTTCGGAGTTTCCGGAGCGCCTCCTCCAGCCACCCTGCGGCCCGAATGTTCGGAACGACAGAGGTTCCCTCCGCGGTCAGCAGAGCCGTCCGGGCCGCCAGCGAATCGGGAGAGAGGGCGGCGAGGACGACACCCTCGCGCACGGCCACCGAAAGGTTCCAGCCCGGCGGAAGCCCTTGCATGTTTGAAAAAACCCAGATCATTCGGCCAGGTTCCGGAGCCGCGGCACGGAAGGCGCTTTTCTCCTGGGTCTCCAGCATCCACCGCAGACGCTGGGAAAAGCCGCCGACCCAGAAGGAAAAGATCCATGCCGGCATGCCGCTGAAGCGGAGCGCCGGCACATAGGCGACCGCCATCTCGCGCCGGCCCAGGCGTTCTTTCCAGATCCGACCCTCCTTCGAATCAAGCAGGGTCTGCAACGAGGCCCAGTCCCCTCCATTCTCCCGGATGGCCATTCGAACCCAGGGATGGGAAAGCAGACGATCCAGTCGCTCGATCGGAGCTCGGTGCCACGAGACAAAAGTCGCCTCCACCGGAATCGCCCGCAATACCTCCCCCTCTCGATAGGGCACGGCAAATATCCACCAGAGGGAGATTCCCGCAAAGGCGATCAGCAGAATCCAAAAGAGGACCGATCGAAGGCGCGGAGAAAGGGTTACGGCCATCGGATGCTCCCGACCAGTTCGGAGACGTCTTCGAGGCCATGCCGTTCGAGATACGCCCGAATCCCCTCCACAATGGAAATCGCCGCCGTCGGATCGGACAACGAGACGCTTCCCACGGCCACGGCCCGGGCGCCCGCAATCAAAAATTCGACGGCATCCCGCCAGTCCAGAATGCCTCCCATGCCGATGACCGGAATCTGTACCGCCCGCGCGGCCTCGTAGACCAGTTTGACGGCAATCGGGTGAATCGCAGGTCCCGAAAGACCACCGATGCCGTTCGAAAGGCGAGGGCGGCGTGTCTCGATATCAAGGGCCATGGCCGGATAGGTGTTGATCAAAGAGAGCGCGTCCGCACCGGCCGCCTCCGCCACCCGGGCCATCTGTTCGATCCGGGTGACATTGGGGGCCAGTTTGACGAGCAGTGTCCGAGTCGTTTTTCTCCGCACGGCGCCGACGACCCGTTCCAGCATGGCCGGATCGGTTCCAAAAGCCATGCCGCCCTCCTTGATATTCGGACAGGAGACATTCAATTCCAGACCGGCTAGGCCATCCAACGCCTCGAAACGGGCCGCGACCGCCTCGTACTCCTCAATCGTTCGCCCCCAGATATTGACGATGACCGGAATCCCGATCTGTCGCAGCGCCGGCCAGTAGTCGCGCGCAAAGCCCTCGAACCCTGGATTCTGAAGGCCGATGGCGTTGAGAAGTCCGCCCCGCACCTCGACCAGTCGGGGGGGCGGATTGCCCGCCCAGGGGCGGAGGCTGATGCCTTTGACCACCATGGCGCCCAGTTTTCGGAGGTCCACGAGGTCGGCGTACTCGGTGCCGTAACCGAACGTTCCTGAGGCCGTCATGACGGGATTGGCCATCCGGATTCGGCCTATGACGGTTTCCAGCCGGGGCGCTGTCATGGGGTCTCCTCCTCCCAGATCACCTCGCGGCTTTCGAAAACGGGGCCATCCTGGCAGACTCTGGCCCATTTCCAGCCGCCCCCTTCGGAGGGCGGACGTCGAACCCGCACCACACAAGCCAGGCAGACCCCCGCGCCGCACCCCATTCGCCGGTCAAGCGACAGCCACGCGCGAACCCCTTTCCGCTCCGCCAACAGGGCGACGGCCTTCAACATTCCATCCGGCCCACAGGCATACCATTCCGTCGGGTCTACGGGATGTGCCTCGAGCCACTCCGTCAGACGATCCGTCACCAAACCCCGTTTCCCCGCCGTTCCGTCCTCCGTCGCCGTTTGCACCTCCCACCCCAGGGTCTCGAAGTCGGAACAGCCCAGGAGATCCTCCTGGCTTCGCCCACCAAGAAAAACGATGCCCCTCGTTCCGCTGCGCTCGGCCAGAAAAAAGAGAGGCGCGGAACCGTAGCCGCCGCCGATTAGAAGAGGCGTGACACCCGAGGGCACAGGCGGAAATCCGTTTCCGAGCGGACCCATCACGTTCAGCCGGTTCTTCGGTTCCAGTCGGGCCATGGCCTTCGTGCCGACGCCGATCACTTTATAGAGAATAGCGATGGTTTCGCCGGAAACCTTATGGAGACTGAAGGGACGGCGCAACAGGTAGGCAGGATCGAGGCCGGGCAGGCGAAGATGAACGAACTGACCCGGCCGGGCCGACCGGGCGATACCGGGCGCCCGGAGCGTCATCCGCCAGTAACCGCGGCCGATTTCCTGCTGCGAGACGACCTCGGCCTCCTCGATCTGTCGGGGCGTAGCGTTTAGTTCCATGGAACGGGCGCATCCTAGCCCACCCGACGGTCGGGAAACAAGCCGCAAATCAAACGTCGCGCTGAGGCAAGGGCCCGGTCAGAATAACGCCTGACGGGGACAGACGGCCACACACTCCGAACAGCGAAGACAGTCCGGCTCGTCCACCACGCCCTGCGCTTTGTGCGAGACAATGGGTAGATTCATGGAGCAGACCTTTTCACACCGTCGGCACTCGATGCACCGCTCTGCGGAAATCCGCAACGCCTTCCGACGTCCGCCCAGGAGGCTTTGGATCGTCCCCATGGGGCAGAAGGCACACCAGGAGCGATAATGCCAAACCAACCCGAAGCCGATCCCAACGGCCGTCGTCACCACACACATCATCCAAAAGACGCGTCCCCAATGGGTCACCGACGTGGGGTTCTGGTAAACCCGAAACGCCATCACTCCCATCAGAAGCACCAGAATTGCCCCTCTTAGACCGCCGTTCCGAAACGACGGGGGAATCGGTCTGCGGGGACTGACACGGCTCAAAAGACGATCGAAAAATGCGCCCCGGGGACAGAGATTTCCGCAGACATACCGTCCGCGGATCATCCCCCCAATCATCCCCATCAACATCACAAACGGAACCGAAAACCCCATCCACGGATAGCGCCACCCCAGAGCAATAACCAGAACGACGATCGGCGCCAAGGCCCATTGGATCCATTTCCGCTGTTTCACGTCCATTCGACCATCCTTATCTTGGCAATCAGAAGTCATCATACCCAAAAATCAGGAACTCAACAATAACATTTGTACAAATATTTTCCGCCCCTCTCTTTTCCGTTGACAGGGGCAGAATTGGGAATCATATTTATTAGGTTAACAGATCCAAAACGGATATAAGGAGTGAGGCATGTACGCCGTGCGCCCTGAAGTTTGGCCGCATCTCTATGCGACGGTGGGTGTGGTGGCGGTTTTGGTTGTTCTCTTCCGCCTATTCGCTAAGAGTTGGCGCACCCCTCTGTTGATTGGGCTCAACCTGGCCATTCTGGGATCTGCTTTTATGGTTTTTTTCTTCCGGGATCCTGAGCGCTCGACTCCCGATGAGCCGGATTGGGTTTTCGCGGGTGCCGATGGCAAGATCATGAGCATCCGAAAGGTGCGTGAGCCGAACCACCTGAAGGGCGAGGCGATCCGGGTTAGTATCTTCCTCAGCCTTCTGGATGTTCATGTGAACCGGGCGCCCATTTCAGGCCGCGTGATCTTCTGCGACTATTTCCCCGGGAAGAGGCATTTCACCTTCCTCGAAAAATCCTCCGAGGAGAATCAGCACAGCGAAATCGTTATTGCCAATAGCCGCGTCACCTGTCTGGTCACTCAAATCGTAGGTCCCGTGGCTCGCCGAATCGTCTATTGGGTCCGGCTGGGACAGATGGTTCAGGCCGGTCAGCGGATCGGCATGATGAAATTCGGCTCCCGGCTTGACATCTATGTGCCGGCCGACGCCGTGGAAGAGGTTCTAGTCAAGCCGGGCGACTTTGTCCAGGCGGGGTTGACCCCCGTGATCCGTCTGAAACCCGAATCGTCCTCATCCGACGAATCGGTGGCGCCGGCCGAAGCCGCCGAAATCGTTCCTCTACCGCCCATCGCGGAAACGGAGTCTCTTCCGGGGGAGGCCGGCGAAGAGGATAATCCCGAATAACCGATGCGACCGAGCGATCTCATTCGAGCCGGCCGAGGCGCTCTACCGACGGTTATTACTTTTCTGGCTTTGGTGGCGGGGGCCTCGAGTCTATTTTGTTCCCTTTTCAGCATCAGCGCTGATGTGGTCAATCCGGATCCCTGGCGTCTTCGGGCCGCTCTTCTCATCATGCTGGCTCTGATTTTGGACGGACTGGATGGAAATCTGGCCCGTTGGTTGAAGGCGGAGAGCACGCTCGGGGCGGAACTGGACACCTTCGTTGATCTGACGGCTTTTGGAATTGCGCCGGCCGCACTGATGTATAGCATCGCTGATGGAATCTCCGTTCCCATCCGGGCGGCGTTAGGGATTGCGCTGATTGCCTCGGGTGCCTGGCGGCTGGCTCGCTTCAAAACCGCTGATCCCTATCGCGGCCAGCGGGGATACTTGGGACTTCCCATCACGGTGGGCGCCTCGGTCGTGGCCCTGGCGGCCCTCATCGCCGCGCGCGCACCGCAACAGGAAATCATTCCCACGTTGCTCCTGGCCTCGGGTCCGGCGGCATGGGCATGGTTGGGGTTCATGGCGATCCTAGCCCTTCTCCAGGTTTCCCACCTTCGTTATCCGAAACCGTCCAAACATCCGGCCCTGTTCGTGCTGGGGGTTCTGTTGATCGCCGCCCTCTGGACGCCCCTTCCCGCAGTCTCGACCGGCGCCGCCTGGCTTGGCCTGGTGCTGGCTCTCCTTTTTGCCCTGGCCGCACCCTTTGTTTACCGTCCCTCGGCTCCCGAATGAACCCGGACGAGAGGCTCGATTTACGCGCCCGCTTTGTGGAGATTCTTTCGGATCTTGAAGCCTATCTGCAATCGGAACGGGAGGAGGGTGTGACGGCCGTGGCCGCCCGCCGTGATCTCGTCGAAGCCCTCGCCTCCAGGCCCGCCACTCCCGCCCTGCCCTCTACCCCCTCCCCCCGCTACTCCGGATCGTTGCCTTCGGAAAATCCCTCCGTTGGTCTGGGCGCCATTGCTCGGGCCATTGCCGCCTGCACCCGATGTCCGTTGCACCAAACCCGCACCCGAACGGTGCCCGGGCAGGGCAATCCGTCGCCCGAGCTTGTCTTCATCGGGGAGGGACCTGGGGCGGAAGAAGACCGACAGGGATTGGCCTTTGTCGGCGCTGCAGGTCAGCTCCTGACCAAAATGATTGCGGCCATGGGGTTTTCCCGGGAAGAGGTGTTCATTGCCAACATCGTCAAATGCCGTCCGCCCGGGAACCGGGTTCCGACGCCTGAGGAGGCGGCGGCGTGTCTTCCCTTTCTTCATCAGCAACTCGCCCTTTTAAAGCCGAAGGTGATCGTGACGCTGGGTGCGACGGCACTGAAGTACCTGCTGAATCTCGACCAGGCCGCCATTACCAAGATCCGAGGCCACTGGTTGGAGTTTCAGGGTATCCCCGTCATGCCGACCTTTCATCCCGCTTATCTCCTTCGCAACCCCGCCTCCAAGCGGGACGCCTGGAGCGATCTGAAGGCGGTGCTCGCCCGCCTTGGCCGCCCCCCGCCCCGGTAACGTCCTTCGGGTTCACATCGAAAGATTTAACTTTTTAGCCACTCGCTTCTTCGCGGTGTTTTGAAACCTGGTTTATCCGCGGGAAGTCGTTGAACTGCAAGCAGTTAGATTGTCTCGGGCCCTCATTTTTTGGCCTTAGACACTCATTTTTGAGACTAAAACTGGGGTCTTAGATTAAGCCGCCGCTACATCGGTGCGCCGGGGGTGATGTGTTGCGCGGGGGCTTTTGGTGCCGGGACCATGGGATCGCCACGACTCGAAAGGAATAGGCTCCACTCTGAGATGCCGGCTTCATGAAAAATGATTATGAAAAAGGGGTCCATTTGCCAAAATGACGAATGTCGAGACGTGACCCTGTATGAGCCCTGTATGAGCCTTGACGAGGGCAGCGAATGTATGATATGTGTTTCCTGCCTGGACAAGGGAGCGGGTATGCCTATGCAAATACAACGCCCAGCCAGGGGCCCCAATCAGGGCAACATCTGCCCTCGATGCAACACGATCATGCTTTTGATTGAAAAGCCAAAGGGCACTTCGGTTGGGGGGGTGTTTGGGGCGTTCCTGTTTGCGTTTGGGCTTATCAGGTTGCTAGGGAATCCCTTAATCGGGATTTTACTGATGATTCTTGGGCTATTGGTTTCAGTCGTTTTTAGGGGCAAGAAACTTGTTTTGTT
>Ga0308419_1000415_pt1 | contig 31618 bp, 34 predicted proteins | sample HotsprSampleMS50_FD_203674 | JGI IMG/M metagenome (GOLD analysis project Ga0308419, IMG submission 203674) | Hot spring phototrophic mat microbial communities from Mushroom Spring, Yellowstone National Park, Wyoming, United States - 20090730_MS50 ... | reverse complement strand
TATGACTTCTACCGGACTCATAGTTCTTTTTCCTCCTCTTATCTGTTAATTATAGTAATAACTCTATGGCTATTACTACAACTTATTTTGGTTAGGAGGGTGTCCGGTTTAAATGGGGGCTAGTACAGTCTAATTAATAAAAAACTTGACATAACAAAAATTAATTTTTTATACAATATTAGGCAATCTAATTAAATAATATAAAGGAGATTTCTTTATGAGTATGAAAAATTTTTTTGAAAAGGGAATAAAAAGAAGAGATTTTCTCAAGATGACATCCATTGCTGGTGGTGCGATGCTTTTGGGTAATGCAGGTAAAGTCTTTAGCCAGACAAAGCAACGAATATCCATTGCAACAGGTGGTATGGGAGGCGTTTATTTTGTTATTGGCGGTGGCATTGCAAGCCTTGCAACAAAGTATGCAGGCGTGGAGGCTACTGCAGAGGTGACCGCAGCTTCGGTTGATAACTGCAAACTCATTGCAGCAAAAAAGGCAGATTTTGGTCTAATAATGGCTGATACAGGGTATGATGCCTTTAAAGGGACAGGACACTTTAAAGGTAAACCCCTTCCAGTGAGAACTGCTACTGTGTTATATCCAAATCTCATGCATATTGTAACAGTAGAAGGGAAGGGCATTAAAAAGGTATCGGACCTGAAAGGTAAAAGAATTTCAACAGGTGCCCCTGGAAGTGGAACAGAAGTGAAGGCGCTCAGGATTCTCGAGGCAGCAGGTATCAATGTGGATAAGGATGTAAAGAGAGATAGACTGGGTGCAGGGGAATCTGCAGCGGCAATGAAGGATGGCAAGCTGGATGCCTATTTCTGGGATGGTGGAGTGCCTACCTCTTCAGTACTTGACCTGGCAGCATCACCGGGCATCAAGATGGTTCTTATTCCGCATGATGAACTTATTCCGAAGATGGTCGAAAAGTACGGACCTGTTTACTACAAATCAATTATACCCAAAAATGTCTACACAGGGATTAAGCAGGATGTAGCTGTTGCTGCAGTAGGGAACCTATTGATGGTTCATCAGGACTTAGACGAAAAAATAGTCTATAATGTGCTAAAGGCAATATTTGATCATTTGAAGGAACTTGCCGCTATACATAAGGAAGCCCTCCATATTAACCTGAAGGACGGGGCTTCAAGTAAGGCTGTGCCCTACCATAAAGGTGCCCAGAAATTCTTCAATGAAAGAGGATTCAACGTATTTGTGTGACACCTATGATGGGATACAGGATAAAAAGATTTGGTCTGTATCCCATTTTATGTATTGTGTTCCTCTATATTTCTGGTTTTTTGGTACACCTTCAAGTATTGGTAGTTGGAACGCAGGCACCTTTCATAAATGTACGTAACGGTGAAATACTGATATTAAAATACATTCACTCGATGTATGGTGTGGAAGTACTGGAAAGTATGAGGATAGAAAACGGTTTGTTTGAAATTTTTCATGTTTCTACCAGCGAGGCGGCCCTTGAATATTTTGGAATAGAGAAGAAGGACTTAGGAAATGTCCAGATGGTGGTTAAGGAATTCAGTATTCCGAAAGAAAGTACAGGCAATCATGTGCTCATTCTCAGGAACAGAGTATTGAAAATAAATGAATGTGGCGATGAGGATGGGAGTGTATATATAAGGATAAAAAAAGTGCCTTTGCTATTATATACTTTCTACAGCATAAGGAGGGAGAGAGATGGAAGATAAAGAAAAGTCAATCCTTGACGAAGCTGCTGAACAATTAACCGAGGAACAGAAGAAAAAGCTTGAAGAGATTATTGAAGAGGAAGAAGGGGTAACACGGAAGGTTGCCGGTTTCTGGAATATTATAATAACTGCCCTTGCAGTTGCAATGTCCCTTTTTGCCATTTATGCCACCATATTTCCTGTGACAACTCAAATTTTGAGAGGGGTGCATGTTGCATTCATGATAGTGCTTTCTTTTCTGTATTACCCGATGGCAAAGAAATTTAAAGGTAAGATCAATCTTGTTGATATATGTCTCGCACTCATAGGAATTGCCTGTATTGTGTACATGCTTGTTGATTTTGAAGATTTTATATACCGTGCAGTGACACCTGAGATGTGGGATAAAATATTAGGGGTTGCATTTATCATTCTCATTCTCGAGGCTACTCGGAGAAGCGCAGGTTTAATCATGCCCATATCATGCATTATTTTTCTTATCTATGCCTATGTGGGACCCATGCTTCCAGCTCCATGGACTCACAGAGGGTATGATATTGAGCGCATTGTGGGCCACATGTACATGACACTGGAGGGTATCTTCGGCGTACCAATTGATGTATCATCATCCATTATTATTATGTTCACTATATTCGGGGCGTTTCTTACTGCATCAGGTGCAGGTAAATTCTATGTTGATTTTGCCTTCACCGCCATGGGCAGAAAGCCAACCGCAGCAGGGAGGTCTGTCGTAGCCACTTCCTATCTCCTTGCCATAGCATCAGGTTCAGGTGTGGCAAATACTGTGGCCATTGGGTCTGTTGCCTATCCCATGCTTTCCAAATCAGGGTACAACAGGGACGATGCTGGTGGATTTCTTGCTGCAGGTGGTATGGGTGCCATAACAACACCACCTGTTATGGGTGCTGCTGCCTTTCTTATCGCTGAATTTTTGCGCATAAGTTACGTAGATGTGATTAAGCTTGCCCTCATTCCTGCGGCCCTTTATTACTGGGGGCTCCTTCTTATGGTAGAATTTGATGCAAAGAAATTTGGCCTCAAGGCAGTTGCTTTTGAAAAGAAACATACATTAAAAGAATTGACAAAAATGTACTGGTTTCATTTTTTGCCCCTTGTTGCCATTGTTGTGTTTCTTGTAAGAGGATACACGCCAGCGGTTTCTGTACTTGCTGCAATTATTACCTGTGTCCTTTTCTCCTTTCTCCGTAAAGATACCCGTTTTACAATATCGAAATTGATTGAAGCTCTTAAACAGGGTTCTCTTACGGTTTTGAATGTAGCTGCCATATGTGCCTCTGCGGGTATTATTGTTGGAGTCGTAAGCCTTACAGGACTCGGGTTGAAGCTTTCGAGTATTATTATACAATACGCTGGTGGGAATTTACTCCTCACCGCCCTCTATACTGGCGTCCTTCTCTGGATTATAGGACTTGCTGTGCCCATTACAGCGACATATATTATTGCTGCTGTTATTGCAGCACCAGCCCTTGTAAAGCTTGGTGTTCCGGAATATGCAGCCCACATGTTTATTTTCTATTACGCACTCCTTTCTGAGGTTTCACCTCCCACAGCCTTATCACCATTTGCTGCTGCAGCCATCACCGGTGGAGATCCATTCAAGACGACCATGATGGCATGGAAATACTGCATCCCTGCCTTTCTCATGCCCTTTATCTTTACAGTTATTCCAGAGGGCAGGGTATTACTCCTTCACTGGGAAGGGGTTGGAATAACCCATGGAATATGGATATTGTTAACCTCTTTTATAGGTATTGGGATGCTTGCCTCAGGTGCATCAGGCTGGTTTTTAAAAAGATCGAATGCAATAGAAAGGGTTATTATGATTATTGGTGCCCTTGGTTTTGTTTACCCTTCTACCATAGGTGATATAATAGGTTTTGTGTGTCTTGTAATGGTCATAGTAATGCAAAAGTTAAGAAAAGGAGAAGTGACCCCTCTACAGCCAACTGCCTGATAAAATCTTGTATCATCTGGGAGTATAATAAAAAAGGCCGGCTTTTGCCGGCCTTTTTGTGTGCCATTCTTCCTTATGATACCTTTTCGAGTGCCAGAATGGAAGCCCCCAGTGCACCGACTATTTGCGGTTCAACATAGATTTTTATAGGATTGTTTAATGCCTTTTCAAGAGCCTTTACAACACCAATATTTTTTGCAACACCACCGGTCATCACTATTTCAGGTTGTGCACCTCCAAGCCTTGTAAGAAGCCCCATAGTCCTGTCTGAAATTGCCTTATGAATACCGTAAAGTATATCTTCCAATGACTCACCTTCACTGACAAGGGATACTACCTCGGATTCGGCAAAAACAGTACAAATGCTACTTATGGTCAGTTCTTTTTTATGTTGCAGGGAAATGTCACCTATCTTTTCAAGTTCAACATTTAATGCCTTTGCCATAACTTCAATAAATCTTCCCGTTCCTGCTGCACATTTATCATTCATTTCAAATTCAACTACCCTGCCCTTTTCATCAACCCTTATCACCTTTGTGTCCTGACCACCGATATCTATTATTGTCCTTGCCTCGGGAAAAAGATAATTTACACCCTTTGCAATGCATGTAATCTCTGTAACTGCCTGATTTGCAAACTCAGCCCTTTTTCTGCCGCATCCTGTCGCTACAATATATACAAGGTCGGATTTCTGTTTGGAAGGATAAGCAAGAACCTTTTCAAGGGCAATTTCAGCACTCTTTTTAGAATCAGCCCCTGTCTGGACTATTGTATAACTTACAATCCCTTTATCTTTATCAAAGAGAAGGGCTTCTGTTGTTATTGAGCCAATATCTATACCACCTACTAACATTTCTCTCTCCATTTTATTCGATCACGGCAAGAACCGCATCTGCTTCTACTTCCTGACCTACCGTAACTTTTATTTCCTTCACAACGCCGCTTACAGGTGATACTATAGGCATTTCCATTTTCATTGCCTCAAGTGTAGCAATCGGGTCATCCTCACTGACCTGATCACCGACTTTTACAAGAACATTTACTATTTTTCCAACCATTGGAACCGTCACTTCTGTAGCCATATTTCCCTCCTTAAAAAATCTTTTATGCTTTTCTATAACCCAATGCAAACTGGGCAATTATCATCTTCTGAATATTTGAAGTACCTTCCACTATCTGATAAGATTTTGCATCTCTATAAAATCTTTCAACAGGATATTCTGAGGAAAAACCATAGGAACCGAATATCTTTACAGCCTCTGATGCACAGAAATTGGCCGATTCTCCAGCGTAATATTTTGCGATTGATGTCTCAAGGGTATTATTTATGCCCTGATCTTTCTGCCATGCTGCCCTTAAAACAAGCAACTTTGCAGCTTCATGCTCTGCAACCATTCTACCTATCTGCTCCTGAATCATCTGAAACTGTCCTATGGGCTGACCGAACTGTTCTCTTTCGTTTGCATATTTACATGCCTCTTCAATACAGCTCTGGGCAACACCCACTGCCCTTGCAGCAGAGCTCAATCTTGTGAAATTGAGCATAAACATACAGATGGCAAATCCCTGTCCAGGTTTACCAATAAGTGCGCTTTTTGGAATCTTTACTTCTTCAAAAAAGATTTCACCTGTTGGGGCGCAGAAAAGACCGAGTTTTGTGTTTATTGCCCTCTGGGTTATACCCGGTGTTTTAAAATCAACAACAAATGCAGACATGCCTTTATGTTTTGCAGCCTTATCGGTCATTGCATAAACAATACCTACATCAACATAGGGAACACCTGAAATCCATGTTTTTGTGCCGTTTAAGATGTAGCCATCATCTACCTCTACAGCTGTTGTTTTCATACTTGCTACATCTGACCCGGAATTGGGTTCTGTGATGGCAAAACATCCACCGCTTGTTCCTGCAATAAGTCCAGGGAGATATTTTTCTTTCTGTTCCTCTGTTCCAAATTTCAAAAGAACATTTTGAGGACCGTTCATCTGGAGATTAAAGGGGAGGGCCCATGACGGACTGATGCGGGCAACTTCCATTGCCATAAGCGTTGCAGCCATATGGCCTTCAGGTAATTCAAGTCCGCCGTATTTTTCCGGTGCAAGACAAGCAAACATTCCCTGATCGCCCATCTTTTTCAGAATTTCAGGACGGAATTTGTGCTCTTTTTCATCTTCTTCCATGGTGGGTTTGATGTTTTTCACGGCAAATTCATAGGCCATTTTACGCATCGATTCTAATTCGTCTGAAATTTTAAAGTCCATATTGTGTCTCCTTTCAAAAAGAATGTGAAACAATTAACAAATTGATTCAACTAATATTAGCAAAAGAATGTTTTTTATGTCAAGCTATTTTTAAGCAGGGATACGACAAAGTCATATTCGATTAGGGTCCCTTTTGAGGATCTTTAAGAGAAAGTTAAAAATATTGGCATGGTACATTGGAAAGATTGGGTTTTCCTAACCCATAAAGACTCACATTTGGCGAAATTAAGGCATACTTTGACAGAGCTTACCCTTCTTTAGAGATGGAGAGAAAAAAGAGTAACGAGAACTCTCTGATTCAAATCCCTAAAAGCATCATAGCTTTATCTATATGCATGCTGAAGTACCTTAAGGCAGATGGGATATATCTGAACTCTCTTTTAAGCCTGATAAGGCTTATGGCCAGATTCCTTAGAGATGACATTATCTCTGTCCCATTCTTTTTTCTTACCCTGCTTCTATCCTCATCAAAGGTTACATCTCTTACCCAGAATAATCGGTTCTCTATCTCCCACTGCCCACGATTGAGTTCCAATAACCTCTCTGCTTTTGCCTTCTCCTTAGAAAGAGATGTCACTCCATAAACCACCTCTTTCTCCTCCTTTCTTATCACTCCTCCTCTTATCTCCTTTTTTACCCTTTCTACCTTTGTAAAGAGCAAGGCCTAAAAGACTATAAAGCTCATACCTCCTTCCCCTCGTGCTTCTCTGATCTACCACCCTCTTGATAACCTCCATTAATCCTTCTATCGGAACTTTGTTCATAAAAAGAATGTCTCTGGTATTCATACTACCTCCTTCTGGTAAGAATTCTCCACCAAGTAGCCTCGCTGTACCCTTTACCAGAGGATAGACAAAGAGACCCTTTGGCCTTCCATTGGGATAATAATACCTCCCGTTCTTTGAAAAACCCTTTGTCTGCCCGAGATATATCCAATTTGCTGCCCTGTAACAGCTACCCCTGTAAACAGATAAATCGACAAATGTCTCTGCAAGATATACAGGATGACCATATATCATCTCATAGTCTCTACTTAACCTCTTTAAGTTCAGGGACAAAATCCTTGAGGCAAGGTTTTTTACCTTAACCCATGGAAAGATAAGAAACCTCACATTGTTTGTTATGTATTTGAGCCTCTTTATCCTCTTCTCATCAGAGAAGCCTATAAACCTATCTCTTGGAGCACACCTAAGAGCAGCTGATGACCAGGCAATAAGGGCAGCCCATCTTCCATTAAGGATTGCTACATACCTTAGAAGCTCTCCAGGAAGAGACTTCTTAGGAAGGGAAAGGGGATGGTGTTCCCTCATATTGGATTCCCATAACGGTCTCTCATCCTCTCTTATAAGGCGGACCTCAAGTTCTCCCTTCATAGGGATAAGGATAACATAGTGAGGGGGGGTAAAAAGCCAGTCCTTTTTTAAGCCCCTGATTTTAAACCTATCTGGAAAAACTTGCCGCAGCCCTGTTATGATATCAATTGTTTGGATATGGCTATCTATTCTTTGACTGCAATTACATCTTTTGGAATGGAATCTATCCTTGCCAGGGAATTAAAAGAAAATGGTTTTAAAGACCTTGTCGTTGAAAATGGAAAGGTGTCTTTTAAGGGAGATGAACAAGATATAGTAAGATGTAACATCTGGTTAAGAACAGCAGACAGGATTTTGATAAATTTAAAAACCTTTCAAGCAAAAGATTTTGAAGAACTATTCCAAAATACTATTTCTATTGAATGGCCAGATATATTGCCTATGGATAGCAAAATCCATGTTGTAGGCAAATCAATAAGGTCTAAGCTGTTTAGTGTGAGACACTGCCAGTCAATTGTAAAAAAGGCGATTGTGGAGTCAATGAAAAGACGCTACAAAATCGATACATTTCCTGAAACAGGACCCCTTTATAAGATTGAAATATCTATTTTTAAAGATCATGCAACAATTTCAATGGATACAACTGGCGCAGGACTGCACAAAAGAGGTTATAGATCAGAATCTGTATCTGCGCCTTTGAGAGAAACAGTTGCAGCAGGCATTATATTGCTTAGTAGATGGAATGCGGCATATATACTTGCAGACCTGTTTTGTGGTTCAGGGACAATACCAATTGAAGCAGCACTTATGGCAAGAAATATAGCTCCTGGGATAAATAGACATTTTTTATCAGAAGATTGGTGGCAGATACCAAAAGGATTATGGGATGAGGAAAGAAAAGAGGCAAAAAGGGCAATAAAAAAAGGACTCTTTAAAATCTTTGCCTCGGATATTGACGAAAGGGCATTAATCAAGGCAAAACATAATGCCATAAAAGCAGGTGTTTCTGAATGCATCTCTTTTGAGAAGAAAGATTTTAATGATTTTAGACAAGAATCGCCTTATGGATATATTATATCCAATCCTCCATACGGAGAACGCATAGGAGATAAAGATACAGTGGAAAGGATATATACAGGACTGGGAAAGTTATACAAAAGGCTGAACAACTGGTCTTTTTTTATTCTTTCGCCACACCCTGAATTTCAAAGGCTTTTCGGTAAGAAAGCTGAAAAAAATAGAAAGATCTATAACGGAAAGATAAAATGCTATCTCTATGAATACGGTCTCAATAGATAAAAAGTGTTCCTGTGGCAAATTTTATAAAAACTTCTTGACATTAGTATATTTAAAAGTCATTATTAATTAGTTCATTTAATGAACAAATCAAAAATAGTTTTTTCTCAATAGCATATATATGCTGTAATGGCGGTAGCCTATTTTTTTGTCATGGATGAGATAGAATTCAAGGCATTGAGAGAGATATCAAATAACGGTAAGCTTTCCCAGAGGGAACTTTCCAAAAGGATTGGGATAAGCCTTGGAAGTGTTAACTATGTATTAAGAAGACTGATGGAAAAGGGCCTTATAAAGGCAATGCGGTTTAAGAATTCACAGAATAAGCTTGCATACATCTATGTGCTGACCCCTAAAGGGGTAGAGGAAAGGATAAATCAGACCAAAGTGTTTTTAAAGAAGAGCTATGAGGAATATTTAGAATTAAGGGCTGAGATTGCAAGGCTGAATAGAGAAAAACCAGAGCAATGAATTGGACCAAAAAAAATAATGGAGATGAGGGCAATTACAAAAAAATGAATAGAAAAGACCTTCTCGAATATATAAAGGACGAGATAGAGGAACATATACAGATCGCAGAACTTCTGCTTAATGACAAGGGGTTGCAGTTTAAAATTCTTCAAGCCAGTCTTGTGATGGTAGAATCTATAAAATCAGGAGGAACCATATTTTTCTGTGGCAATGGTGGCAGTGCCGCCGATGCCCAGCATCTGGCAGCTGAACTCGTGGGAAGGTTTATGTTAGAGAGAAGACCGCTACCCGCTGAGGCATTAACGGTCAACACATCGGTTTTAACAGCCATAGCGAATGATTACTCATACGATAAGGTCTTTTCAAGGCAATTACAGGCAAAAGGCAAAAAGGGTGACATACTTTTCGCCATATCCACAAGCGGCCAATCAAAAAATGTCTTGGAAGCCATAAAGACTGCAAAAAAAATGGGTATAAAAAGTATAGTGTTATGTGGAAACAACAAAGAAACCCCTTTAAGTCTTTTATCCGATTATTCCATCCATATTCCTTCCAGTAAAACCCCCAGGATCCAGGAATTGCATATTATGGCCGGCCATATAATCTGTGATGAGATCGAGCGAATGATGTTCTCTTATGGAGATTAGAAAAATTGATATTGGACATATAAAGATTATGCCCCCCAAAACAAAAAAGACAAACAACGTTGCAATATTTTTAGACAGGGATGGAACACTGATTTATGATGTGGGTTATCCAAAGCACCCTGAACAGGTTAAAATGAAGCCAGGGGCAATACAAACACTTAAAAAACTAAAAGATTATGGCTACAAATTAGTTATAGTAACAAATCAATCCGGCATAGGAAGGGGCATACTGACCGTTGAGGATGTAGAAAAGGTCAACAAGAGGTTACTGGCTATACTGGCAAGACACGGGATAAAAATTGATGCAATCTATTACTGCCCCCATGCGCCTGAAGATAATTGTAGCTGTCGAAAACCCTCTCCTAATATGCTTCTTATGGCCTCAATGGATTTAAACATAAATCTCTCCAGTTCATATATTATCGGTGATAAGAGAAGCGATATGGAGGCTGGTTTTAATGCAGGCTGTAAAAAGATTTTTCTTGGCATAGAATCGTCGGATATAAAGGACCTCGAAATCGATTATATGGCAGATGACTGGTACAACATCATGGAATATTTTTCAAGGATCAATGGATGGGGGTTATAACTCATTTCAAAATAGATAATAAAAATTATAAATCGAGGTATATGAATTGAAATTACTTGAAATTGAAGAACTAGCAAGGGTGATACAGGTTCTGAAAAATCAGGGGAAAAAGATTGTCCAGTGTCACGGGGTTTTCGACATACTCCATATAGGCCATATAAGGCATCTGGAAGAGGCAAAACAATGGGGAGATATACTGATCGTAACCATAACCCCTGATCGATTTGCAGCAAAAGGTGATGAAAGACCTGTATTCAATGAATCCTTTCGTGCCCAGACCGTAACCTCTCTTCATTTTGTTGATTATGTTTCAATAATAAGAGAACCGGATGCAGCGGAGGCGATAAGGCTTTTAAAACCCCATATCTTTGTAAGGGGTTCAAGTTTAAGGGATCAAAACATTGAGTCTTCTCGCCATATGGAGAAAGAAAACGAAGCGATAAAAGAAATCGGTGCTACCCTTATATATACTGATGATATCGAATTCAGTTCCACAAATATAATAAATCGTTTTTTCTCAAATATCTCAGAAGAGATAAAGGAATACCTCAAGGTCTTTCGTCAGAGATATAAAAATGATGATCTTTTCCATATATTGGACAGAATGGAAGGATTCAATGTCCTCGTAATCGGTGATACCATTCTTGACGAATACCAGTACTGTGAGGCCATAGGTAAATCTTCCAAAGATCCCGTGCTTGCCCTAAGATATCAATCCCATGACCTTTTTGCAGGCGGTGTTTTGGCAGTGGCCAATCACGTGGCAAATTTTGCTGGTAAAGTAAAACTCGTCACGGTGATAGGAGAAAAGGATAGCCATGAGGAGTTTATCCGGACTCAACTTCGCCCCAACATTGACCCCCATCTCATAGTGCAGGAGAATGCCCCCACTTTGATAAAAAGACGTTTTATAGAGGGCTATTCTTTGAACAAACTTTTTGAAGTATATGTGATGGACAACAAAGGCTTGAGTAAAAAAAAGACCTATGAGCTTTGCGAATGGATTAAATCTATAATATCCCGTTATGATATTGTAATAGCAGCTGACTTCGGTCACGGTGCAATAAGTGATGATGTTATAGATGTGCTGGTTGAATATTCGCCCTTTCTTGCCGTAAATACCCAGGCAAATGCAGGGAATCGTGGATTTAATACGATCTCTAAATACAAAAAGGCAGACTACGTCTGCCTTGCTGAGCATGAGATAAGGCTTGAGGCAAGATCAATAGATGGGGATTTGAGACAGATAACAGAAAAGATAGCAGAAAGGTTGAAATGCAAATATTTTGTTGTAACAAGGGGCAGGCGCGGGGCACTGATAAGATCTGAACGTGGAAGTTTTATAGAGGTACCTGCCTTTGCACAGAATATAGTGGATAGGATAGGTGCAGGGGATGCCTTTTTTGCAGTAACCTCCATGGTGGCATTACAGTCTGTGAATCCAGAACTCTTAGGCTTCATAGGAAATGCCGTCGGCTCTTTGGCCGTAGAGATTATTGGTAACAAAAAATCGATCGATAAAGAAAGCACAAAACGTACCATAAAAAATCTTCTCGAATATAGATAAAAGATGAAGGCCATTTTACTGGCAGCGGGCATAGGCAGCCGTTTAAGACCGCTTACACATATCCTTCCAAAATGTCTCCTGCCCATTAATGGCCGTCCTCTTTTAGAATACTGGCTTTCTTTGCTGATAGGCTCCGGTAATATTCCAATACTTGTAAATCTTCATCATCTATCTCACCTGATGAAAAAATGGATAGAGAATAGTGCATTTAACGACCATGTGTATACAGTATATGAAGAGACATTGCTCGGGACAGGAGGAACATTATTGAAAAACATGGATTTTGCAGATAATTCACCTGTTATACTCATCCATGCCGACAATCTCTGTTCTGTGGATATAAAACATTTTATAGAGGCCCATCAAAATAGACCTCATGGTACAGAGATCACAATGATGACCTTCAAAACTTCATCGCCTGAAACATGCGGTATCGTTGATGTAGACGAAGATGGAATTGTGAGGGCCTTTTATGAGAAGGTAAAAGATCCGCCGGGGGATATGGCAAACGCAGCCGTTTATATTATCGAACCATCGGTAATAGATTTTCTAAAAGGCCTTGGTAGGGAATTTATTGATTTTAGTACGGATGTAATCCCTTACTTTGTTGAAAGACATAAAATATTCACATATTACAATGCCAGCTACCATAGGGATATTGGAAATAAGGAGAGTTATCTTAAAGCCCAGATAGAGTATCCTATAAACACAGATATTATGGATGAGAAAAATGCATGGTTGATGCTCTGTAGGGATTATGACATTAGTGAGAAAATGGCGCTAACAATCTCTTCCGCCTTTAATGTTGAAGCACTGGGCATAGAAGAATTTGAAAGATATGCCAAGACTCAAAGCCATTTAAGAAAATTTTTTCCAATCTTCTGTCCGTTTTCAGATGAGAATATAGACCGTATAAAATCAACTATAAAAAAAAACAGGATAAAAGAAGACAATGTCCTTATCATATTTTCCGAAGTACCTCAAAATTTTTCTTCATACCGGCTGTACAGAGATTCTGGCCTAAAAAGCATTGGCATCTGTTACCATCTATAAATTAGGAGATATTTCATGAACTGGAGTGATAACTGCCACCTGATAAAAGATTGCCTTGACTCGCTCACCGTAACTGATGACTTTTGCGAAGATATGGAAATAGAAAGGGCATTTGAATTATGGACCGAACTTGCCCTTCAGGTAAAAAGTTATGAAGGTTATATATTTCTCATAGGCAATGGGGCAAGCGCCTCCATGGCCAGCCATGTGGCCACTGACCTCTCTAAGAATGCAAATATAAAATCTATTGTGTTTACAGACCTTTCTTTAATTACAGCCACGGCAAATGATATATCCTTTGAGGATGTCTTTGCAGAACCCTTGAGAAATTTTTCTAAGTCCGGCGACATGGTGGTTGCAATCAGTAGTTCTGGTAGATCTAAAAATATACTTAAGGCAGTAAAGACTGCAAAGGAAGGCGGTGTATATGTGGTAACCCTTTCGGCAATGACCCATGAAAATCCCCTTAGAAATATGGGGGGAATGAATTTTTATGTACCTGCCCAGACCTATGGAATGGCAGAGACCTGTCATGCAGCTATACTTCACCACTGGATTTACAGGATCCTGAATAAAATAAAATCTTAAACCGTGAGGTCCCCATGGAAAATATGATTGTATTGGGTAGTAACTCGTTCTCAGGCTCTCATTTTGTTGATTATGTGCTGGATAAAGGGATGAAGGTAACCGGCATAAGTCGTTCCCCGGAACCGCATCCTGTATTCTTGCCATATAAAAGAAAGGATAACCCTCATTTCAGATTTTATCAGCTCGATCTAAACCGGGATCTTGATGCCATAATGGAGATCATAGAAAGGGAACGGCCTCATTATGTGGTGAACTTTGCCTCCCAGAGTATGGTGGCTGAGAGCTGGCAATATCCTGAGCACTGGTTTCAGACAAATGTGGTGGCAAATGTAAAACTCCATGACAGATTGAGAAGGTGCGACTTTCTAAAAAAATATGTCCACGTATCCACGCCTGAAGTCTATGGAACATGCGAGGGTCTGGTAAAAGAGAATACATACTATAACCCGAGCACACCTTATGCTGTTTCTCGCGCTGCCGCGGATATGAGCTTGATGACCTTTTACAGGGCGTACGGTTTCCCTGTGGTATTTACAAGGGCGGCAAATGTTTATGGACCTGGACAGCAGCTATACAGGATAATTCCAAGAACGATCCTGTTTTTTTTGACTGGAAGAAGGTTGAAATTACACGGCGGAGGCATGTCGGTACGTTCATTCATCCATATAAAGGATGTGGCCGATGGAACCTTAAGGGTCGCAAAGGACGCCTCTCCTGGCGATATATTTCATCTATCTACCACAAAAACCATAACCATCAGGACACTTGTGGAGATGATAGCAGAAATGCTGAAGGTTAATTTCAATGATCATGTAGAGATAGCAGAAGAAAGACTCGGTAAAGATACCGCCTATCTACTGGACAGCACAAAGGCAAGGGAGACCCTTGGATGGAAAGATACTATCAATCTTGAACAGGGTATCGAGGAAGTGATTGCCTGGGTAAAAGAAAATCTGGATACACTGACACAGATGCCCATTGATTATATTCATAAACCATAAGAAAGGAGAAAAAATGAGGATACTTGTTACTGGCGGTTGTGGGTATGTAGGTTCGGTGCTCGTGCCAAAACTGCTTAATTTAGGTCACGAAGTGATTGTATACGATATCATATGGTTTGGCAATTATCTAAAGGGACATGAAAAACTTAAAATTATACAGGGCGATATAAGAGATACGGCATCTGTGCCCATGTCAGGAATAGATGCAATAATACATCTTGCCAATATAGCAAATGACCCCTGCGGAGATTTGAACCCTAAGCTTTCATGGGAGGTAAATGTGCTTGCCACGATGGGTCTTGTGGAAAAGGCCATCGAATGCGGGGTAAAACAGTTTATCCTTTCAAGTTCTGGCAGTGTATACGGGGTTAAGGAAGAACCGGATGTTACGGAAGAACTCCCCCTTGTCCCTATCTCAGACTATAACAAGACAAAGATGATAAGCGAACGGGTTCTTCTAAGTTACAAGGAGAAGATCACCATCCAGATCATCCGGCCTGCTACCATCTGTGGTTATTCTCCAAGGATGCGCCTCGATCTATCCGTAAATATGCTTACTATACAGGCCCTATCAAAGGGTAAAATCACCGTTTTTGGCGGATCCCAGACCAGACCCAATATACATATACAGGATATAACGGATGTATTCATCCACTTTTTAAATCTTAAGGAGAAGGCCCAGGGCATTTATAATGCGGGTTTTGAAAATCTCTCCATTCTCGATATCGCAAAGAAGGTCACAGAATTTATTCCCGCAGATATCGTAATCACCGAATCCAATGACCCGAGGTCCTATAGACTAAATTCAGAAAAACTTCTAAGCACTGGTTTTACACCAAGATTCAAGGTGGTCGATGCCATAAAGGAGATAATAGAGGCATATAGGGCAGGCAAACTGAAGGATGAAGACAGATGGTACAACATAAAGAGTATGTTGAGGATCAAAAACTTAAATTAAAAGGTAAAGTAAAAAGGTAGCAAAAAAATGAATATAGAAGGACTTAGTTTAATTGCAAAGAAGGTGAGGGGTAAGATCATAGAGATGTCTCACAAAACAGGGGCTGCCCATCTCGGTTCAGCCCTCTCCTGTGTGGATATCCTTGTAGCCCTATACTGGGATGTCTTGAATATCGACCCTCAAAACCCGAAAAACCCTGAAAGGGATAGATTTATTCTGAGTAAGGGACATGCTGTAAGTGCGCTTTATGCCACCCTTGCCTTCAGAGGTTTTTATCCTGTAGAAGACCTTGAACTCTATGCAAAGGATGGAGGGCTCCTTGCCGAACATCCACTGCCTGAGTCTATACCGGGCCTTGAGGTAGCCACCGGGTCCCTTGGTCATGGACTCTCTATCGGTGCAGGTATGGCACTTGCCTCAAAGATCAAGAAAGAAAATTACAGGGTCTATGTGTTGATAAGTGACGGAGAGTGTAATGAGGGGACCACATGGGAGGCAGCTCTGTTCGCCTCTGCCCGCAGACTCGATAATCTGGTTGTTATAATAGATTACAACAAATGGCAAGCAACAGGCAGAAGTAAAGAGATAATGGCCCTGGAGCCCCTTGACAGAAAATGGGATTCCTTTGGATGGAATACCCATATCGGTGATGGACATAATATGGATGAAATGACACATATTCTTAAAAATATACCTGATGGTAGTGGAAGACCGGTGGCTATAGTTGCCCATACTATAAAGGGAAAGGGTGTATCCTTTATGGAGGATGATAATAACTGGCATTACAGGATACCCTCTCGAGACGAAGTAATTATGGCATTAAAGGAGCTTGGACTTATATGAGAAATGCCTTTTCAGAGGAATTGACCGTTCTTGCAGGTAAGGACAAAAGGATAGTCCTTCTCTCTGGTGATATAGGTAACCGATTGTTTGACCGATACAAGGAGCTTTATCCAGATAGGTTCTATAACTGTGGCGTTGCAGAAGGGAATATGGTGAGCCTTGCAGCTGGACTCGCATTGTGCGGAATGAGACCTGTTACCTATACGATAACACCCTTCAATACGGCCCGCTGCTATGAACAGATCAGGGTAGATGTGGCCTTTCACCGCTTACCTGTAATCATCGTAGGGGTGGGTAGTGGCCTCTCCTATGCGGAATTGGGGCCAACTCATCATTCCTTCGACGATATTGCCCTTATGAGGGTCCTACCTGATATGGCCATTCTGTGCCCCTCTGATAGTCTCGAGGTAAAAGCAGCCTTAAGGGCGGCACTAAATTACAACGGCCCTTTATATATAAGGTTAGGGAAGAAGGGAGAGCCTGTAATCCACAGAGAGGTACCTGACCTTGTGATAGGAAAGGCCATCATCATAAAACCTGGAATGGAGGTCTCTATTTTAAGTACGGGGAATATGCTACCTGTTGCCATGGATGTGGCAGAGGACCTGGAAAAGAGATCCATATCTACGGAAGTGGTGAGCTTTCATACTGTAAAACCTCTGGATGTTGACCTTTTGAAACATTGCTTCTCAAATCGGCGAATTGTGGTAAGCCTTGAAGAACACAGTATACATGGAGGTTTAGGCAGTGCCATAGCCGAATGGATGGCAATGACACAAAATAAAGGGGCTTTTCTTAGCATAGGGATAGCGGATAGCTTCTTTAAAAAGGCGGGTAAGCAGGGATTTGCACGGAGTTATTACGGTATAGATAAAGAGGGCATCATAAAAAGGATCCTCAACCTTATATAAAAAACGCTTATAAGGCTTTAGATGAAGATAGGTATAGATTTCGACAATACCATTGTCTGCTACGATGGTGTATTTTACAGGGCTGCTATTGAAAGACAGCTTATTCCATTAGATACCCCTGGAGATAAAAATAGTATAAGAGATTATCTAAGAAACCAGGATAAAGAGGGCCTGTGGACAGAGCTTCAGGGGTATGTCTACGGCATCTGCATGGACTATGCTGAACCCTATTCAGGGGTGATCGATTTTTTTAAAAAGTGTAAGCTCCGGGGTCTATCAATATTTATAGTAAGCCACAGGACCCGTTATCCATACATAGGTGAAAGATACGACCTGCACAGGTCAGCCTATGAATGGCTCTATAAAAAAGGTCTAATTGGACCTTCAGGGATTTTAAGGTCAGAAGAAGTGTATATGGAAGTTACAGCCACAGATAAGGTAAAAAGGATACGGGAGTTAGGCTGCGATGTCTTTATAGATGACCTTCCTGAATTCTTAAATAGAGAGGACTTTCCAGAATCTACAAAAAGGATCCTCTTTGATCCCAAGGATAGTTTCTGTAATTCAAACCTTTTAAGGGTAAAGACCTGGGAGGAGATCGATAGAATCTTTTTTGGAAGGTGATGAATTTTTAGAGGCCTCAGTCAGGCAATCTGTATATGCCCTTATAAGGGATGCAGGCTTGGGAGAGCTTATAAAGTGTAGCCTACTCAAGGGTGGCGGTAATAACAGGGTATATAGACTCACCTGCAGTAAAAAAGAGGCCCTTTTAAAGATATACTTCAGGCACCCCTCGGATCCGAGGGATAGGTTAAAGACAGAATTCACATTTTTACAGTTTCTATGGTCCGCAGGGATAAAGGTCATACCCGAACCCCTAAACTGCAATTACGACGCTGGTATGGCGCTTTACGAATATATAGAGGGGGAAAGACCAATGGCAGGGATGGTGGACAGGGAATACATAAATCAAGCAATAGATTTTTTTAATCAGATAAATGAAAAGAGGTATCTGGCCAGAGAGATTGCCCCTGGCTCTGAGGCGTGTTTCAGTATAAAAGAGCATATGGAGACCGTAGAAAAAAGAATTAAAAGGCTACAGGGCATCGAAGCCAAGACCGCTATAGATGAAGATGCAGTATATTTTGTCCAGAATCGACTAAAACCTGTCTGGGAGGATGTAAAAGCTCATATAGCTAAATCAGCCAGAAAAGAAGAGATCGATATAAGTAATACCATTGAGGAAGAAGATCGTTGCCTGTCACCTTCTGATTTCGGTTTTCACAATACCATTATCGTGGGAGAGAAAACTCTAAAATTTATCGACTTCGAGTATGCTGGATGGGATGATCCAGCAAAAACCGTTTGTGATTTCTTCTGCCAGCCAGAGATCCCGGTCCCCGAGGCCTATTTAGAGGATTTTATTGATGGAATAGAAAAGGTGGTGAGCAAAAAGATTAGATTGAAAGAAAGGACAAGGCTACTTTTTCCCTTATACCAGGTGAAATGGTGTTGCATCATACTGAACGAGTTTTTAAGCGTGGATAAAGGTCGAAGGCTCTTTGCAACAGAGGGGCTTGATCTGGAGGCAAAAAAGGAAGTTCAATTGCAAAAGGCTATAAACACCCTGAGCAGGATAGAGATAAGATCAACAGGAGGTATCTAATGGGAAGGCTACTTAACATCATAACCATGCTGCATAAAAAGACAGAACGGGATTACATCGGAAGGATGATGGACAACAAGGTAGAGTGCATGAAGATCGCAAAGAGATACGACTGGGACTACTGGGACGGAGATAGAAGATACGGATATGGTGGTTTCCGTTATGATGGACGCTGGGAGGTGGTGGCAAAAAGGATGATAGAGATATACAAGCTCTCTCAAAATGCTAAGATACTGGATGTAGGATGTGGCAAAGGATTCCTTCTATACGAATTCACAAAACTGCTCCCATCCTGTGAGGTAACAGGTTTTGACATATCCGAGTATGCCATAGAAAATGCCAAAGAAGAGATAAAGGACAGGCTCTTTGTATATAAAGCCCAGGACCCCTATCCTTTTGGAGACAGGGAGTTCGATCTCGTCTATTCCATAAATACCATCCATAATCTTCATATATATGAGGTAAAGGCCGCATTGAAAGAGATAGAGAGGGTAGGTATAAATAAATTCGTGGAGGTAGAGGCTTACAGGAATGAACAGGAATTGTTCAATCTCCAGTGCTGGGTATTAACAGGGGAGTGCTTTTTTAAGCCCCAGGAGTGGATATGGATGTTTCACGAATTCGGATATACCGGAGACTATGAATTTATATATTTTGAATAGGAGAGGCGATGAAATTTAAGGCAGCCATACTTGTGGAACAACATAAACCCCTGGTCATTGACCAGATTGAAATTATAGATAAACTCGAATATGGCCAGGTCCTTATAAGGGTGGTATGTAGCGGCATCTGTGGCTCCCAGATAGGTGAGATAGACGGGGTAAAGGGCCCGGATAGATTTTTACCCCACCTCTTGGGCCACGAAGGCGGCGGCATAGTAGAGGATACAGGTCCTGGGGTTACAAGGGTTAAAAAGGGTGATCACGTAGTGATGCACTGGATGAAAGGATATGGTATAGAGGCACCCACACCAAAATACAAATGGGGTAACAGGATTGTAAATGCCGGCTGGGTAACTACCTTCAATGAATATGCGGTGGTATCGGAAAATCGTCTTACCCCTATTGCGGATGATGTGGGGTTTGAGATTGCTGCGCTTATGGGTTGCGCTGTTACAACGGCCTTTGGCGTTATAAACAACGATGCAATGCTAAAGATAGGGGAGTCCATAGCCATATTCGGTGTCGGTGGTGTGGGTATGAGTATGGTTTGTGGTGCCCATCTGGTGGCTGCACATCCCATAATAGCGATAGACAGATACGATAGTAAACTGGAGCTAACAAAAAGACTGGGTGCCACCCATACAATAAATACGGATCGGGTAGACATAAAGGAAGAGATTTATAGTATAACAAAGAAGGAAGGGGTAGATGTGGCTGTGGATAATACGGGTAATCCAAGGGTTATAGAGATGGCATACGAAGTCACATCAACAACGGGAAGAACGATCCTTGTAGGGGTGCCAAAAAGGGGTGATAACATTAACATATATTCATTGCCGCTCCATTTTGATAAGAAATTAAAGGGGTCAAAAGGTGGCAATGGGAATCCTTCCATTGATATCCCCAGGTATTTAAGGCTTATAAAAAATAGGGGTCTGGATTTAAAAGAGATGATATCCCATTATTTTTCTCTTGACGGGATAAACAGGGCTATTTCCATGATGAGAGAAGGCAAAACAATAAGGTGTATGATTACCATATAAGAGGATGTACATGTCCCCTCCAAAGACACTTGTGATAGGCTGTAGAGGCTTTCTGGGTTCCGCCTTTTTAGATGCCTACAGAAAGATCTATAACGATTCTATAGGGCAGGATATAGATCCGCCTCACCTTAATGATTGTTATTTTATAGACCTTGCATCCCCTTCAATCAGGCCATTGAAGCTCAAAGAAAAAGGTTATGAAGATGCATTAATACTTGCAGGGATAACAAAGGTTGCCCTGTGCGAAAAAGAAAAGGAAAGGACAAGGCAGATTAATGTATATGGAACGACCCGTCTCATTGAAGAGCTTATAGAGGAGGGGATAAAACCGATCTTCTTCTCGAGCGATTATGTATTTGATGGAGAAAAAGGTGGATACAGGGATTATGATCCGGTCAGTCCTATCAATGAATACGGGAGACAAAAGGCCGAGATAGAAAGAACAATGGGAGAGATCGGCACGGGAAATTACCTGATCATCAGGTTGAGCAAGGTCTTTTCCTTACAAAAAGGAGATAACTCTCTATTCGATGAGATGGCAAGAGTAATCTATAATGGCGGCAAGATAAAGGCTGCTACTGACCAGATATTCTCTCCTGTTTTGATAAATGATGTAATAAAAGCAGTTTTGGAACTGCAATCAAAAAGAGCTACAGGTATCTTTAATGTATGTTCCAAGAAAGCCTATTCAAGATATGAACTTGCTTTGATGCTCACTAGGAAAATGAAAAAGAAAGAAAAACAGATAGAACCCATTTACATAAATGACCTTGATCCAGAAATCAAAAGACCAAAAAATACCTCCATGGTCCCTAAAAGGCTATTTGAAGAAACAGGACTTGAGTTTGATAATGTCCCCGAATGCATAGCATATATAGCAAAGAGCTGGGAGTGAAACATGCCTGTGGATAACAAAAGAGATGAAACAGAGATATGGAATGAAGTTAAGGATAGATTGGGCGATAACCACATAAGACTCGGTCACCACTGGTCATTCAACCTGTTGAATGATCCAAAGAGATTGGCCTTCGTATTGTCGAGGTATAAATTTGCAGCCAAGATGATCCCAAAAAATAAAAAGATACTGGAATTGGGTTGCAGTGAGGGAATAGGCGTACCCATATTGAGTGAATTTTCTGATTATTATACCGGAATCGATATGGATAGAGAGGCCATAGAGGTCGCGGAAAATAACTGGGGATCGAGCAAAAGGGTCTTTATATGTGAGGATTTTCTCGGAAAGACCTATGGAAATTTCGACGCTGTGGTCAGTCTGGATGTAATAGAGCATATCGAGAAAGAAAGCTCTAAGCTATTTTTTAATACCATCTTTTATAACCTGTCAGATACAGGCATGGCAATCATTGGCACACCAAATATAACCTCTTCTCCCTATGCCTCAGAACCGAGCAGAATAGGCCATATAAATCTATACGATGCTGACAGATTAAGATTAGAAATGGAGCGCCTCTTTTTCAACGTATTTATCTTTGGAATAAATGATGAAATAGTCCATACCGGCTTTTATCCCATGGCCCATTATCTCATTGCCATTGGCTGTTATAAGAGAGAGGATTGGAAATGATGGAAAAGGATAAAAACAGATCATGCTGGGAGCCTGTCAAAAAATTTATGGGCAAGCAGTCTATCCATCTTGGAAGATACCATTCATATCATTTTCTTCATACCCCAAGACGTATCCTTTATATGATGAGCTACTATAAATTTGCTGCGAAAATCCTTGGAAAAAACAAAAAGATAATGGATGTTGGTTGTGGTGAAGGACTTGGAACATGGCTACTTGCCGTGGAGTGTGGTTTTGCAAAAGGCATAGATCTCGATGAAGACGCTATAACTACTGGTAAGATGAACTGGAAAGATGAAAGGATAAGCCTTACTGCGACAAATTTTTTCGATATAAATGAGGATGGGTATGATGGGCTGGTAAGCTTTGATGTTATAGAACATATATTACCTGAAAATGTGCATCTATTCTGGCAAAAGGTGGTGGATTGTCTAAAACATGATGGAGTCGCCATAATAGGAACACCCAATATCACTTCTTCAGCCTATGCATCGGAGGCAACAAAGGCAGGCCATGTAAATATGTATTCGGGAGAGCGCCTTGAAGAGGAAATGGGAAGATACTTTACCCATGTCTTTATCTTTGGAGCCAATGACGAGGTGGTGCATACAGGTTTTCTGCCTATGGCGCATTATCTTATTGCAATTGGGTGCAGGAAGAAAAATTTTTAGGTATGAATAAGGCTGCTGCTTTAAAAATAATAAATTTATCTATTCATATTAATAAAATTAAAACTTCGCTAAGTAAAATCCAAAAAAGCCTTGAGCTTGATACAGCTGTTTTTTTTGGTCTTCTTGGGAAATTATGGATGCTATGTTCTGGCCCTATTACGGCTCTTTTGATTGCAACCAGATTTTCTAAAGAAATACAAGGATATTATTATACTTTTTTTAATATAGTGGCGTTACAAGTTTTTGTAGAGATGGGACTTGGCACTGTTATTCAACAATTTGCAAGCCATGAGTGGGCATATCTTAAACTCGATAACAAAGGATATATTATAGGCAATAAAGATGCCCTATCCCGTTTGATAAGTATCACCCATATTGCATTTAAGTGGTATACTATTGGTGCATTAATAGTGATAGTAGGGTTAAGTATTGGAGGCTATCTATTTTTTGCTGATTCCTCACAATTTCATGTAGATTGGAAGTATCCATGGTTTTGTCTCGCACTATTAACTGGTATTAATATAATTTTTGTCCCAGCATGGTCACTCTTGGAAGGCTGCAATCAGGTCTCAACTTTATACATGTATAGATTTTTTAATGGTGTTATTTCAAGTATCTTTGTCTGGTTTTCTATATTGTTAGGAGCTCATCTATGGACACCAGTTATATCAAATATGGCTACTTTGATATTTGCATCCATCTTTCTAACTGGAAAATATTTGAATTTTTTCAAAACATTGATTTGGGAAAAACCTTCAGGGCCTGTAATAAGTTGGCGACTCCATATGCTTCCTATGCAATGGAGAATTGCATTATCATGGATGAGTGGATATTTTGTCTTTTCTTTTTTTACTCCCGTATTGTTTAAATTTCACGGTCCTGTCGTTGCAGGTCAATTCGGTATGACATGGAGTATTGTAGGTTTAATGGGAGCTATTTCTGGTTCCTGGCTATCACCACGAGTTCCTCAATTAGCGATGTTAATTTCTCAAAAAAAATACGATGAGCTTGACAGATTATTCTGGAAAATAACAAAAATAGTGTTATGGATTAATGCAACTACAGCTTTTGTAATCTGGTTTATTATTTATTTGTTAAACACCTTGGATTACCCGTTTTTTACTAAATTTGCTTCTCATATTCTTTCGCCCTCGACCGCGGGGATATTGCTGGTCGGCCAGTTTCTGTTGGTTTCATCATTTCCCTTTTCTATCTACTTAAGGGCTCACAAAAAAGAGCCTGTTATGCCCGTTTCGGTTCTGTCTGCCATAATGGTGGGCCTATCCACACTAATTTTAGGCAAATATTATTCTGTAATGGGGATAGTAACCGGTTATCTTATAACCCATATGATTGTGGTGCCAATGGTATTTTTTATATGGTACAGAAAACGTGCTGAATGGCATTCTATTTGAAATTTGATAAGATGAATGTAATGAAAGTAATAAAGATAATGAAAGTAATAAAGAACTGGGTAAAAAGGCGCCCCTTTGCCTATCATATTGCATCTCATTTGTATAATAATGGGAACTTATTCAAAATATATAGGGAGTATAAGAAGAAAATAGTAGAATTGAATGAAACAAAGAGAATTCTCAAAGTTAGTCGGTCTAGGACATCAAAGAAGGTTATCGTTGTATACGATTTATTATCTTCACCATCTGTATATGGAGATTTTTTTTATGTGGTCATGCTTGCACGTTACTTTCTTCTGTTGCAGAAGGATATTGAACTGTGGATGATTGTTTCTGATTATAGGAAAGATATATTGGAGGTTTATAACGAAATTGAGATAAAGGAACAAATCGAAAAGATTTTAGAAATACCAAGATTACTCCTGAATAAAGGGCCAGGGGCAAAGATTCAGGTCTACAATTGGTCTGAAGCACATCCTCTTTTGCATGAATATAAAAGGCTTAAAGACATATTTATCCTTTTTGAAACCAACGTTCTTATGAGAAGCGCATTCTACATCTATGCCTTCAATGTTATTAATAATATATTTAGGTTCGAAAGAAATATAGAATATGCTGATTATTTATTATCTATTGATGAGTTAAGACCACAGCTTGAAATTCGATTCCCTGAGAGTCGTTATGTTACTTGGCATGTTAGATATTCAGAAAAATGGGGATTTCAGAGGAATATTAGTGTGGATGAATTTTTATCCATCTATTATTATCTTTACAAGGCATTTCCAGGTTATCAGATTATGGTTATATCCGATGAAACGGGATGCAACTATTTCAGAGAATTATCATATAGAAAAGGATTGGATCTGATTTTTTCTAAAGATTATTCCAATTCGTTTATGGGAGACGCAGCGTTGATTTTAAATAGCAGTTGCTTCTTTTCTATAAGAGGGGGCGGGATAGCCTCTGTGCCTATATTTTCAAAGGTACCATATTGCTACATTGCAAAGGCAATACATGAGAGACCATTAAAAAAAAGAAAGATAGCAGTATGGTCTACAGACCAACAAATTTTTATTAATGACACTAAATGGTCATCCGATAAATTCTTTTATAAAACCTAATTGGAGCTAGCATGTCTATTTTTATCATTGCGGAGATTGGGATAAACCATAATGGCGATCTTGGGATCGCAAAAGAGCTAATAAAGGTCGCCAAGGATGCAGGATGCGATGCAGTTAAATTTCAAAAACGAACCATAGAACTTGTTTATACAAAGGAATTCCTTGACAGCCCGAGAGAAAGCCCTTGGGGCAAAACTCAGAGAGACCAGAAGATGGCACTTGAATTCGGCTATGAAGAATACAAAGAGATAGACAGGTACTGCAAGGAACTTGGCATAGAATGGTTTGCATCTGCCTGGGATCTGGAAAGCCAGAAGTTTTTAAGACAGTTTGATCTAAAGTACAACAAAATTGCCTCTCCCATGCTTACTTATGAGCCACTTCTTAGAATGGTGGCAGAAGAAAAAAAACACACCTTCATTTCCACAGGCATGAGTACTTTAGAAGAGATAGACAGGGCAGTAGAGATATTTCGAGAGGCAGGGTGTCCTTTTGAGCTCATGCATTGCGTGTCCACATATCCGATGGAAGATGAAGATGCAAACTTAAGATGTATTATCACATTGAGGGAGCGCTATAAGTGTAATGTAGGCTATAGTGGTCATGAGGTAGGTCTTGCCGTATCCTATGCGGCAGCTGCCCTGGGGATTACCTCCCTTGAGAGGCACATAACCCTTGACAGGGCCATGTATGGATCGGATCAGGCTGCATCTCTTGAGCCCGCAGGGCTCAGGATGCTTGTAGGTGCTGTAAGGAAAATAGAAAAAGCCATGGGTGATGGGATAAAAAAGGTGAACGCAAAAGAAGTGCCCATAAGTAAAAAATTAAGGGCACATTTTTTTACTTTGGAATAAAAAGAAATGGGCACACCTGATATCTGTCTGGAAGCAAGGAGATAAAAAAATCTTTTGAGTTTAGATCAAATGAACCAATAACTATGTAATTGAAAAGGGCGTGTTTATGAAAAATATTGTTGCTGTTATACCTGCTCGTTCGGGTTCTAAGGGTGTTAAAGACAAAAATATTAAGTTATTAGCCGGATATCCTTTGGTTGCCTATAGTATAGCAGTTGCAAAATTGACAAAAAATATAGATCGCATAATTGTCTCAACTGATTCTGAACAATACGCTGATATTGGGATGAATTTTGGGGCAGAAGTTCCTTTTCTGCGACCGAAAGAGATTTCTGGTGATACAAGCACGGATTATGATTTTATTAAACATTTACTTGACTGGATGCAGGAAAATGAAGGAAAAATTCCACATTATCTGGTGCATTTACGTCCGACAACGCCTTTGCGTGAACCAGAATATATCGATGCCGCTATTGAACAGATGCTACACAATGCCAATGCAACTGCCTTACGCTCAGTTCATGAGATGTCTGAGTCAGCTTATAAATCATTTGAGATAGAGGGAGATTATTTGAAATCTGTTGGATCAAGTTCCTTCGCACTGGATGCCTTTAACGATCCAAGACAGAAATTTCCCAAAACCTATCAAGCCAATGGTTATGTTGATATTATAAAAACAGCATACGTCATTGAAAATAAAAAATTGCACGGAGATCGTGTTATAGCTTTTGTTACACCCTACGTTGTAGAGATTGACACAGCAGATGATTTTGACTTTTTGGAATATATAGTTTCAAAAAACCCGAGAATTGTTAATATTTTGTTTAAAGATAGGAGATCCAATCCATGAAATATCAGTTTTCACAAATTCCTGTTAATGTTCCACCAGTGGAGACAAAATATCGTAAAATAAAAACAGCAATTCCTGCACCACAAACATTACAGGTATTGCGTGACCTTGAGAAATATGAGTCTCGGTCTATGCATGGACAACTCCCTATAGTCTGGGATAAGGCTAAAGATTTTCAGGTTTTTGATCCTTGTGGAAACTGCTGGATAGATTTTACCTCTACAATCTTTGTTGCAAATTCAGGACATGCAAATCTGAAAATCATTGAAAGCCTTAAAAAGATATTAGATAAAAGACTACTTCATACATATACATTCCCCAGTGAAATCCGTGCAATATTTTTAAAAAAATTGATTGAAATGACCCCTCCTCAATTTGAAAAAGCGTTCTTATTATCTGCCGGTACTGAGGCAACAGAGTGTGCTGTGAAATTGATGAGAATGTATGGCCAGACAATTAAAAAAACTAAGCTTGGTATTATTTCTTTCCAGGGTGCCATGCATGGCAGGACTATGGGGGCAGAGATGCTAAAAGGAGACCCTCAAAAATCTGAATGGATTGGATATACAGATCCAAACATACATCATTTACCTTTCCCTTATCCATGGTTGGCCAATGATTCCGCAAAGAATGAGTATGACTGGGCAGAACATTTCATGAGAGACATGAACCAGTTACGACTAAAAGGACTAAATTTTGATGATATTGCAGGTTTTATAATAGAATCTTACCTCGGATGGGGGGCTATTTTTTATCCCGTTTCTTATATTAAAGCCCTTGTTGATTTTGCAAAGAAATATAATTGTTTGGTTGCCTTCGACGAAATACAAGGTGGATTTGGGAGAACTGGAAAATTATTTGCCTATCAACACTATAATATTGAACCTGACTTACTATGCCTGGGTAAAGCTTTAAGTGGTAGTTTACCTTTATCTGCTGTCATTGGTAGTAAAAAGATTATGGATTTACCGGAAGTAGGCTCAATGAGTAGCACACATTCTGCAAACCCACTCTGCTGTATTGCTGGTTTAGCCAATATTGAAGTAATTGAATCCATGAATTTAGTTAGAGAATCAGCCAGAAAAGGCGAAATACTTCATAATAAACTTAATGCACTCAAGGATAAATATTCTAACAGGATTTCATATATTTTTGGCAAAGGACTGCTGGCAGGTATTATATTTAGAGACCCCAATACAGGTAAACCTGATGAGGTATTTCCAAGTCAAGTCTGTGAAAAGGCTATGCAAAAAGGCTTGCTTCTTGTCCATACGGGAAGAGAATCAATAAAAATAGGACCACCACTTACAATACCTGATGATGCCTTAAAAGAAGGGCTTGAAGTCTTGGATGAAGCTATTGCTGAGACAATTCAGGGTATAAAATGATCAAAGACATTCGACATACAGGCATAGTGGTAAATGATCTCGAGGCATCTCTTCATTTTTATTGTGATCTTTTGGGCTTTCGGATTGTGAAGCAGATGGAAGAATCAGGTAACTATATCGACAACATCTTATCACTACGCAATACTAAGGTGACAACAATTAAATTAACTACACCACTTGGACAAATGATAGAGCTACTAAAATTTCACTCACATTCCGCAGAGGAAAAGAGACAAAACATCTTCGACACAGGGATCTCGCATATAGCATTTACAGTAGATGATTTGAATCTTGTTTATGAAAAGCTTAAAGATGAGGGTATCAGATTTAATTCGCCCCCCCAAGTATCGCCAGATGGGTATGCTAAAGTTACTTTTTGCAGAGCGCCGGAAGGTACAGTGATAGAATTGGTGGAGATCTCAAAGTGAACTTGACAACCCCAAAAAGGGATTATGTTGCCGTAACATATAATGAAAAAGACAGACCTTACACCCAATATCCAGATAAATTAGCTCGTTATTTATTTTTGAGATATAAATTACAAAAAGGAAGAAAGATTCTTGATTTAGGGTGTGGTCGTGGTGAATTTTTGAGAGGTTTTATAAGATGTGGTCTTAAAGGATATGGGGTAGACCAATCTGATATAGCAAAATCTATCTGTCCCGAAGCTGAAATACTACAATCAAATTTAGAGACTGAACCATTACCCTATGATGATAATGTTTTTGATATTGTCTTTTCAAAATCAGTCTTAGAGCATTTTTATTATCCTGAAAAGCTTGTTCTTGAAATATACCGAATCGTTAAGCCTGGTGGTCTTGTTATTACAATGGTCCCTGACTGGGAGTCGATTTATAAAACTTTTTATGATGATTATACACATAGAACACCATTCACAGCCAATTCTCTGAAAGAGATCTTTTTGATAAATGGGTTTGATGATGTAAAAGTAGAGAAATTTAGACAACTCCCCTTTTTGTGGACATTTCCTTTTTTTCAACCTTTTTGTTCAATAATAGCAATTTTATCTCCTCGAGTATTACGGAAGTATAGTAAACTAATAAGGTTTTCACAGGAAATCATGTTGCTTTCAACGGCTATTAAACCAAAATAACATAATAAGAGGAAAAAATGACTAAGTTTTTTAATGGATTATACTGCATCCATCTGGAACTAACAAGCAGGTGCAACAAAAACTGCTGGATGTGCGGCAGAAGAAAGATAGACAGGGAATACCCGGAAATCGCCATGAAATACGGCGATATGGATTTTGAGCTGGTAAAAAGCATATCAGAACAGCTGCCTGAAGGCGTTGTGGTGCAGTTTCACAACAACGGAGAACCCCTGCTCTATCCAAGATTCGGTGAGGCAGTGAGTCTTTTTAAAAGGCAGATCAAATGCGTTGATACAAACGCAAAACTCATTGTTGCAAGGGCAGATGAGATCATAGACAATCTGGACACCATAACGATCTCCGTTATAGAGAACGACCCTGAAGGGGATGAACAGTATGAACTGGTAAAGGAGTTTCTCCGGATAAAGGGTGATAAAAGGCCAAATGTGATATTTAGATGCCTTGGCAGGGTAGATATAGATAGATGGAAGGGTTTAGGCGGGATTATCGCCACCAGGTTACTCCACCATCCCCTCGGCAGCTTCAAATACCAGAAAAACCCTACGGTGCCCGAGATAGGCATATGCCTTGAGATATTAAACCACATGGCCATAAGTAGAACCGGTGAGGTCTCAATCTGTGTAAGGTTTGATCCAAAAAGGCTCGGTGTTATAGGTGATGCCACCAGGACCCCCCTCGTTGATATTTGGAATAGCGATAGGAGAAAGGAATGGATAAGACTCCATGTAGAGGGCAGACGCGACAAGATCCCCCTTTGCAGCTACTGCGATTACTGGGGTGTGCCTACGGGAATATAACAAAAAGTATTAAAAAAACCATTATAAAGGTGTTCTATGGAAAATAAAGAGTGCTATCTTTGTGGTTGTAATAAGTTTATTAAAAGAGAAGGGGAGTACAGTGCTTGACTTTGGTTGTGGAAATGGTGGGTTTATGTTGCGTGCAAGAGAGATTATTTTTTCGATTTAATTAAAATAGGCTAAAAATTGTTTCTTGTAACCACAGCATTAGAAGAATTCTGGGACAAAACTAAGGAGATAGTTTTTCTTGGGGAATGGTGTAAACTTTATTCTCGTAAGCACATCTGGGAAGGCATAAAACACAATGTATTACCTTATCACTGGGATAATAGGGAAAGGTTATTTCAGGATTATCTTTATCTTGATAGGGTTTATGAGAAATATTTATCTGTGCTTACAAGAAAACTAAACGAAATTCATAAGGTTAACCATTCTGAGCTTTACTGGCGTATAATTATTGGTCCATGGCTTTTTTATTTTATAGAGATCCTTTTTGACAGATATCTTTCTATTGTATATGCAGGTGATGTTGAATATATCTCAAACACCTGGATAACTGATACTGACCAAGATTTTTTTATCCCTCGAAATTTTAAAGATTTTTTTGAAAACTGTATTGACGATAAATATAATCACCTTCTTTATAGTTATCTAATAAAAAAAAGAGGGAATATCCCTTATGAGATAGTAAACAATACTTCATCCAATGAGATTTTTTTTGCAAACAGAAAAATAGGTTTGAGAAGAAAGATAGCCTTGAATCTTATTAATACATATAACAGATTAATTCCAGCGAACTTAAAAAGATATATTTTTGTTGCACCATATCTTAAGAGGATCGATCTATTTAAACTTCAGCTATCATTAGGTCAATTACCCACATTGTATAGTTTTGATATAGACATGGATTTTTATCCTGATGTAGATAAAAAAATCCGCAATAATTTTGTTTTATCAAATGGGGCAAATGAATATGAATGTATTCTTGATGAGCTCATACCATATCAGATGCCTGTTTTATATATTGAAGGTTATGAAGCATTTTACAGATATATAGATAATATCTATTCTGAAAGGCCTGCCCTTATTTTTACTGCCAATGCTTCGATCAGCATAGAAGGTTTTAAATTCTGGACGGCCCATGAGATTGAAAGAGGATCGAGGCTTGTGCTATCACAGCACGGTGGTCATCATGGCATGGGTAAATGGTCTTCTGAATTAAAACATGAGATAACGATATCAGA
>Ga0308419_1000411_pt1 | contig 31724 bp, 29 predicted proteins | sample HotsprSampleMS50_FD_203674 | JGI IMG/M metagenome (GOLD analysis project Ga0308419, IMG submission 203674) | Hot spring phototrophic mat microbial communities from Mushroom Spring, Yellowstone National Park, Wyoming, United States - 20090730_MS50 ... | reverse complement strand
AGGAGCCGTGGTCATGATGACGTGGCCGTGACGAACGGCTCGAACGATGGTTTCCGGGCGGACGTTGTCGGCGGACGTTCCGACGGCCACGTAGGTTCGACGGGCGCCGACACCGGTGGCATTATCGAAGGTACCGCTGTTCAGGATCGCTGGCAGGCGATAGCCCTGGTTCAGGGCGACGATCCAATCGAGGACGCGGTTGTTGCGTCCCGGCAGAGGGCGTCCCTCGACGAGGGGTTCCAGGTCCTGAAGATCGAGCGCATCCATTCCCGTGGTGATGTCCAGGGGTTGTTTCTGGGGCACAGCGATGAGAATGAGGCGCTCCTGATCGGAATCCCATGACCGGATCCAGGCGAGTTGACCGACGTGTTCGGGGCGCTGAGGAACGCCGCCATCTTGCCGCCCCGGGTCATGCCGAACGGGAAAGACGTTTTGATGGGTGGTCGTGTGGCGCCGGCCAGCCGTAAAACCAATGCCGGGGCAGGTGAGCATCCGGTGGGTCATTCCCAACCGTTCGAGTTCGGGTTGAAAGGTTCCGCTGAAATTGTGATCGGTCAACACGGCGAAGTGGATATCGGAGGCGAGAAGGGCCAGGACGCGGCCGAGAGGAGAGGCGGTCGAGTCCCCGTCCACGACGGGACATTTCGTGTAGGGATAGACGTAAAAAAGTTCGGAAATACCCGACCGGGTGGCGTGGTTATGCAGGTCTGCGCTGATCCATCCAGGAGTGGCATACGCTCGGCGGAGCGTACAGGTCCAGGCGACGAGGGCGCCCTCCGAAAAACGTATCTCGCGCGCGTCCGCCTCATACTCGGGGCCGTGGCTGATGATCACCTGGTATTGACCTGGGGGGATGAGCTCGTCAAAGCGACCATCGTGCCGCTGGAGATGGTGACGGACACGGAATTCCCCGGTCGAGGGGAAAAAGAAAGGATTGGGAGTTCCGTTCCGACCGTAAAACGAAACGCGGGCGGGAAGCGGAGCGCCCGTCTCATCCTGGACTTGGAGACGAAGTCGGGGGGCGCCGCGGACGCGCATCTCCAGGCGTCCGACGGCCAGATGATCCGGCGTGAGGACCGATTCGAAGGGAGGTCGTCCGAAGGGCTCAGCCCGAACCGACCAGGAACCGTCGGCGGGCACGGTCAGGCGGAGCCAACCGTTGGCGTCGGTGCGTCCTCCCGCGAGTCGCCGCAGATCCCGCGTCAGAACGACCTCGGCACCCTCGACGGGGCCATCGGGCGCGTCAAGGTGAAGGTCAAGACGGTGGACGGTCTGGTTGGCCCAAGGCGCGGCGACGGCCAGAAGATCGAAGAGGTTTGCGGCTGGAATCAGCCGGAAAACAAAACGGATTCGCCCCCGGGGGGGGGATGGTCCAGCCGGCGGCCGTGTCGGGGCGGAGGGTCAGAGGATGGCGGGGCGGCCGGATCCCCTGTGGACTCCAGGGGGGATTGGCCGACCAGACGCCGATCGCCGCGCCCCACCACGGCTCGTAGGTCCAGAACAGGCGGTCATTGAAATCCAGCCCGGAACGGCAAGGATCATCCACTCGCAGGGAGAGCATTGGCGAGAAGGGGAAGGGATGGTCCGTGGGATTGACATACACCGTTTCGATTTCAAGAAAGTCCCAACCGTCTTCCAGCGCATAACGGACTTCGATGAACGGCCGGGGTGAGGTGCGGAGATGAGGAGGACGCGCCTCCAGTTCCTCCAGGCGAATGCCGCTTTCGATTTCGTAAGGGGGCATATCGAGGGTGACTCGCGGGGCGTGGACCGGTTCGCGTCCCGGCCCGCGGCAGGACTCCGTCTCTTCGATGAACTCGTGCTGGTAGTTGGGGGCATCGGGTTTGAAGCGTGGCCGAGCGGGGTAGAAGGCGGTGAGAAGATCGCGGGGGTCGTCGCGCCGGGTCAGATCGAGAACGGCGCCCGCGACGTTGGGAATCGCCCAGCGGGAGGCGCTTCGGCCGGACATCAAACGGGGGTCGGCGATGGCGCAGACGATCCGGTCGTTCCGCAGGACCGTATCGCCGATGATGGCGTCGCTCTCCTTCCCACGCGGAACGTTGTCGGCCCAATTCTCGGGCGTCAGGGTAATGCGTTCGGCCGCGGCGGCCATTTCGGCCGCCCACAGCACGAGGAGCACGATTCGACCGATCATCAGAATCCTTTGCTTGAACAATAATAATACACGCGTTTGGCGGGGCTGCAAGAAGAAAGGGGATGGTGGCGACGGGCGCTCCCGGAGGGTGATGGGAGAGATGGACCGCGGGTGTGTACCTAGGGTATGAAGACATCGCGGTCAAGGGTCGGCCGGCGAGGAAAGGAGAACGTCATGGGAACGCCGATTCGGTTGGGTATCATCGGATGTGGTGGGATGGAGAAGGCGCACGAACAGGGGCTGGCAGGGCTCGAGGATCGAATGAGGGTGACGGCGGTTTGCGATCGCGTGCCGGAGCGCGCGGAACGGGCGAAGGCCATTCTTGGTGCGGCGCGGGCGGTGACCGATTTCCGGGAGATGCTGGACGAAGTGGACGCGGTTCTGATCGTACTACCGCATCATCTCCACCATCCGGTCGGAATGGCGTGCCTCGAGGCGGGCCGACACGTACTGATGGAGAAACCCTTGGCCAACACGGAACAACAATGTCTGGAGCTGATTGAGGCGGCCGAACGTCGAAACCGGATTCTGATGGTCGGCTATGTTCAGCGGTACAATCCCCTCGTGGTCAAGACGCGGGAGCTGATCCAGGACGGCACGTTAGGCGACGTCTTCCAGGTCTCGATATGGACTGAACAGTGGACGCGGTTTCCGGAGGAGAAGAGCTGGGGCCACCGGATTGCGACCCTGGGCGGGGGACAACTCTTCAGCCACGGGTGTCATTATGTGGATCTGCTGCTCTGGTTTCTGGGCCGGCCGGTCAGCGGGACGCACAGCGGGACGAATTTCGGCACGCCCTGGATGGAACGGGAGGGCACGAGCCATCTGGTCATGCGATTCGAAAATGGATCGTTGGGGTATCACTTTGGAACGTGGGGGGCAAGGGGATCTCGGCTCCAGTATAGCTGCCACGTGCACGGCACGAAGGCCATGCTGGATACCCGGCTGAAGGAGGGAAAGATCTTTCTGACGACCTGGGAGAAGGGGGAAACGCTGATTTACGAAGCCGATCCCGGAAAACATACCCGGCGCCAGATGGAGCATTTTCTGAGCTGCCTTGAGTGCGGGCATAAACCCCTGACGGATGGCCGGAGCAGTCTCCAGAGCTTGCGTATCATCTGGCGGCTCTACGAGGCAGAAGAGCGGAGGATCGTGGCCGACCTGCGGGGACTTGGGTTGGAGGATGCCCACGCCGGATAACGAACGCAGGGTCAGAGGTATTGGCGCGGTTTTTCATCCCGCACCTGGGCCAGGAGTTCGATATAGGGTTGGATCGGGCTGGCCTGGATTTTCGCCCAGAGAACCTCTTCGACCTGGAAAAGTCCGACCGACTGGGCCATCCGGACGGTGATTCGAATAGGGCGTTGCTCGCCGGGAAGGATCTCAACCTTGTCCACGGCCGATGCTGAGTAGCGATGAATATCGCCGACCCGGACGGTCTCCTGGCGCATCATCGGGATTCGGGCCCGCCCCTTCGCCATATCACACCCATCGGCAACGGGGATCAACCCGGCTTCCAGAGAGTGAATGGTTCGATGACCCATATGGCCGATGATCCCCTCGAGGGCCACGGAACGAAGGGCGATGCGGAGGGGAAGAGCGTCGGGGAACGCCTCGGCGAGGATGCGGTCCAAGATGGGGAGAGCAAGCGCCGCGCTGTGTTCTTCGTGGGCATCCCGGCAGACCGACATGCCAATGTCGTGGAGGAAAGCGGCAAGGAGAACCGCCACACGAGCCTCCTCCGGGGTCGCCAGACCCTCCCGTTCGAGGGAGAGAGGGACGCCTGCCTCGCCGAGAATCTGAGCCATGCGCAAGGCGTTCAGGGTGACCAAACGCATGTGGACGGGGCCGTGGTCATTGTAGCCGAGTCGGACGATCGAGACGGCGTTGGCGTATTCCTGAAGGACGTGAACCTCTGGATCCCCGATGAGCCGCTCGGCAACGCGACGCAACAGGCCCTCCAGGGAGTGAAGGAGACGGCGGTCGAGGGCGACTTCCTTGGGGGATTTCATTGGGATCCGGTGCGGTTCTTGACACCGACCGGTATTGATGCCATCATAGTGTCGTTTTCCCGGCGGCGTAGCTCAGTTGGCAGAGCAGAGGAATCATAATCCTTGTGTCCGGGGTTCGAGTCCCTGCGCCGCCACCAGGCTTAGGCACGTTCAACCGTGATGGCGGGATCTACTTTTTCCCGAAGATAACGTTCAATGCCCCCTTTGAGGGTGGCCATGGCGTGGGGGCACCCACCGCAGGCCCCTTTGAGTTTGAGCTTCACCGTGTGCCCGGTAATGGAAACCACCTCCAGATCGCCGCCGTCGGCCTGAAGCATCGTCCGCACTTCGTCGAGAGTCGCCCTGATTTTTTCTTCCATGGCTATCCTTTCATCTCCCTTTATCATACACCCCAGCAGCTGACCGTGCGATGTTTTTTTGCCCGGCTTGGGCCACGGCCGAGTGGATGTCCCGGCTTTTCGGAACCCGGACGGTCGTGGGCGACGCACGCACCGGGGCGGCCTTTGGACTTGCCAGGCGCGGGGTTCGAACGGATAATGAGGCGCAGTCGAACGCAAAACCGGAAAGGAGGCACCATGCGCAAACTCAAGGTGGCAATGATCGGAGGCGGCGGCACAGGCAGTTTCTTCGGGAAGGTCCATCTCCGGGCGGTCTCTCTGGACGGCACTCGGGAAGTGACGGCCGGCGTTCTCCGGCATGATCCGAAAGCGGCGTTGGAAGCGGCCCAGGAATGGGGCATTCAGGGGTATCCGGATGTGCCCACGATGTTGAAAGCCTGGAAGACGGGCGAGGTGGAGCTTGACTATGCGGTGGTTACCACGCCCAACTACGCCCATTACGCGGCGGCCAAAGCCTGCCTCGAGGCCGGACTACCCGTCCTGTGTGAAAAGCCCATGACGCTGACAGTGGCTGAAGCGGAATCCCTGGCCCGCTTGGTCAAGAAAACGGGACTGCCCTTTGTTCTGGCCCACACCTATACCGGTCATCCCATGATGATGTTCGCCAAGACCCTCGTCGCCGAAGGAGCCATCGGCGAAGTCCGGAAGGTCGAATCCTGGTACAATCAAGGCTGGCTGGCCACCGCTCTCGAACAGACCGGACAGCGGCAGGCTTCGTGGCGGACCGATCCCAAGCGGACGGGCATTTCGAACTGCGGCGGTGATATCGGCACGCACGCCTTTATTGCCGCGACGTGGGTCACGGGGCTCGCCATCCGGAAGGTGAGCGCCCGACTCAACATCTTCGTCGAAGGGCGCAAGCTGGATGACGATTTCAACGTCATGGGCGAGCTTTCAAACGGCGGGATGGCCCTCATCAACGCCACCCAGATTGCGATTGGCTACAAGAACGATAACGGCTTCCGGATCTATGGCACCAAGGGATCCCTCGAATGGCATCAGGAGCGGGCGGAAAAGCTGCTGGTGCGTCGTGGGACGGCTGACGAGACGTTCTGGATCGGCGCGGGCGGCTATCCGCCGTCGGTCGCCTCCTACCTTCGGGCGCCGGCCGGCCATCATGAGGATTTCTTCGAGGCCCTGGCCAACCTTCACACGACGATGGAGCGGATGATCCGGCGCCGAAATGGCGAGGCCAATGTTCCGGATCCGTTCCCGCATCCGGGCGTGGAGGAGGGTGTGGCGGGGATGCGATTTGTGAAGGCCGCGGTCGAGAGTTCGAAAAAGAAGGGGGCCTGGACGAAGGTTTAAGGCGCGGCCAACCGTTCGGCCACGGCGTCATCCAGAAGTCGGTAGATCAGAGCGCACTCGATGCCCGAGACAGGTCCCATGTGGCCGGGCGGGAAGGGGATGGGGACTGCGGCGTCGGGAAGCGTCCACGACTGGGGGATCACGATCGTTTCGGGACCTGCGTTATTGGCGGGTTGCTTCAGGTCGGCAGTGTAGGTGGCCGCCACTAACTCCAGCCCGGCGTTCCGAATAGCGGCGTGGTAGTCCTCAAGGGGGGTGCTGATGCCGACATAGCCGAACCAGATGATCGCGTCCCCCGGTTTGAAGGCCCGGTTCAGCACGCCATGGCGCGTTTGCCAAACGACGTTGACGGGCGTCCAAGGCGAACGGCGGGGGCGGTGGATTTCGGCGAGAAGGAAATGGGCGCAGGAGGCGAGACCGACGGGGCGGCCGAGGCGAAGTCGTTCGGCGATGCGATCCGCGGCCTGCGAGAGGGGCCGCTGAACCGGCTCGCTTCGGAGATTCGCGAGCGTCTGTTCGATGGCGCCCAGATAGAGGTGGGATAGCCGACCGGCGGGAACGGGGGCGCGGCAGGGGAAGAGGCGATTGCGGCCACCCTGTTTCACGGACGCATTATGAGCCTCCGCCCCTTCCTCCAGCATTCCCTGAAGAATGCCGGGGTGAAACCCCCTCCGGGTGAGGGCGGCGGTGTATTCCAGACACCAAAGCCATCCATTGACGACATTCACCAAGGTGTTGACGCATGCCTCCTCAGCGTCTCCCGAGGGAGCACCGTTGTCGAACCAATTATTCACCGGCAAGTCGGGCGGTGCGCCGGCCCGGGAGGCGAAGAGAAGAACCATCCGTTCCCCTTTCCTGAAGTGGCTCAACCAGTTGGTGGTCTTGGCCAAATCCTCCGACCAAGAGGCGACGGCGAAGAGCCCGATATCGAAGGGGCCGGCTAAGCGGGGCCGCTCCTCTTCGGGGAGGGCATTGGCCAAGCCTCCGGAACGGTTGAGAAGTTCTTCGGCAAAGGTCTGTTGATGACCGTACGGGACGGTAATCAACAGGTTGGTGGCCCGAACGGTTTGATCGGCCGCTGCCTCGGCGGCTTGAAGGATTGAGGGGAGACCGGCCCGTACATCCGCCAACCGGATTTCGAAGCGCCGATCGAAGGAGACCTCTGTACGGGCGGAGACGATGGCGTGGCATTCTTGCGTCCGCGCTGGCTCCACTCCGAGCACAAGGGCGGCGTGGAAAGCAAGGAAAAGAGAGGAAAACCGAAGGGGGCTCCTCTTCATGCGGAAGCCCGGGAATAGAGACCGTGCAGAAGGCAGGTGTGGTAAACGGCCGCCATATTGACCAGGGGCGTACAGGGCGAAAGATTGTTGCCTTCCTGAAGAATGAACCGACCGCCCTCCATGATGCCGGAGCGGAGAATCCGCAGCGTTTCGGCCGCGCATTCCGCTGGGGAGCCGGAACGAAGAAGGGGGACGGGCGGACCGCCTGAGATTTCGACGTCGGGCCCCAACTCCCGCCGCAGGGCACCGTGATCCACGGGAAAGCCCGTGTCGAAGGAAGAGACGCCCAGTTCGTCACGGATTGTCCGGAAATGGCGGGTGGCATCGCCGCAAAGGTGGATCCCGCGCGTGCCGAATGGGGCGTCAAACATCTCTTCGTAATATATGCGGTGGACCGGGAGTACCCATTGCCGGTAGGTGTCGAGTCCGATGAGCTGAATGGAGTCGTCGGCCAAAAAGCCGTGGGAGGGCCGTTCCGACTTCCCCGCTCGCCGGAGCAGCGTCTTGTTTCGGCGCAGCACCTCGCGTGTGATTTTGTCGAGAACCCGGCTGGCTTTCGCGGGGTCTTCGCCGAAGAGAATGAAGAAATCGGTCCCGAACAGAGCGGCGGCTGCGGTGACCGGACCATCGAATCCGAGGGTGAAGGGGCAGGCCCGAACAGGCCGGCCGAGGTAGAATCGACCGCGGGCGGCCCGCATCAGTTTTTCCTCGAAAGCGAGGCGTTCCTGAATGAAGGGGTTAGCGAGCGGATTCGAAAAGTCCATGGCCAGAAAGCGGTCCACATCCCCGATGCCGTAGCAAGGTTCGGCGGCGGGCACCTGGCCAGGTTTCAGGGAAAGACGGGCGCCGAAGTAGAGCGCATCGTAGGTATTCTGAACGTCGGGAGCGCAGACCCATTCCTCCGGCAGAGCGGCCGGCATGTCGCTGACCTGGCTGAAGGTTGTCCGCTGGATCTCCTGGAATCGGATCCGGATAGCGATATGGCGGTCCGGATCAAAGACGTAATCCTCGAAGGTCCATCCCTCGGGATTCAGATCGGGGTCGAGAAGAACATGACGGATGTTGGCATTCCAACGGAGGGGGACGCGAATCGGGCGGCGATCGTAGTAGGCCTTCCAGAGGGCTGTCTTTTCCGCGTCTGAGGGTACGGTGTAGGGAAGATTCATGAGGGTGGATCCTCCGTGAGGCAAACGTTTCCTGAGCGTCATTCGATCCGGTCATCGAATTATTTAGAATACTCGTTTCCGCAGCGAAAGCAAGCGGCGGGGCGCATGTACAGGGGGCGTCATAAGGGAGAAGGGATCGGCGGGGACGATGGCGATTGCGAGGCGTTCATCTCGGAAGGGTGTCTTTGAAATGGAAAAGGCGACGGCAAGGGGGCGTGGAGAATTCACACCTAATAGAGAAGCGACCGGAAATCAGGGATTCGCACGGCCAGGATCCGCTCCGTTTGCGGGAGCCGGCGACAGTCGGGTCCTCCGCTACGGAAAACGACATGCAGATCAGGGCCCCGGATGGCCATGGCCGGACCGGTCTGGACCGGAAGGTCGTCCCGTGGGGCCGTCAGAAGACCAGCGAACGACCAGTCCACCAGATTTTTCGAGAAGTAAAGCCCAAGGGCGCGGGCCTCATCGGCCGGAAGCCCGGGCTTGAGTGAGGAGGCCGCCGCTGGCCGGCTCAGACTGTCCGTGACCCGCTGGGCCGCCGTCCAATAACAGCGCGAGGCGTCGTCGTAGAGGACATCGAATTTTCGATGGCCTCCGGGCCATGGCAAGAAGACAAACGGGACCCCCGAGGGGGCCTGATGGGGTTCCAGGAGGGGGGGACGCTCGTCGCCCCGAAGGGTCAACCGCAGGAGAACCGCCAGATTGGACCGGTGAACACCGGCCCGCAGGACAACCCAGAGCGAACGACCTGAAGGATCGTACCATTCATGGGTGGGATCGCCGATGCCGAGCACGTGAGCATCATCCCAACCCACGCAGGGGGCGAAACGTCCGTCGCCAACAGGATTTCGTCCGTTTGCCAGTGGGGTGGGATAGAAGGGGATGCCAAGACCGGGCCAATCGGTTCGTCCGAACCATTCCGCGAAGGTTTTCTCGGGTTCGGAGAAGGTCCATGCTTTGGGCGAGAGCAGATTGGCGCCCAGTCGTCCTTTCAGAACGACCGGACAGAGGAGGGAGCCGGGCCATCCGAAGAAGGGCTCGGGCCGCGTTTTCATGAAGGCGGCGTAAAGGAATCCCTGGTGAATCCAGGTGTTGGCGGGTCCTTGTGTGAAGAGGCCACCCTGCTCATTTTCCGGGGTCAAGGGCTCGGGCTTGGACCAGGTGGTTCCGCCGTCGAAGGATCGAGCGGCCATGAGATTCCCCTTGTGCCCGAGCGCGTACAGCGTCTCGCCGTCGCGGAAGAGTCGGACAAAGGCAAAGGGGAGATCGGCGGTGAACTGCCAGGTCTCTCCCTTGTCGCGGGAGATGATGATCCGGGTCTGAACGAGGTGATGATGCGGGTAGAGGCGACCCTTGGGACCGGGCAGTTTTTTGACGCCGGGGCCATGGAGGTGGATCGCGGCGACGAGGCGTCCGCTCGGGAGCGCCAGCAGAGCGGGGTTGGCCTGGTAGATTTCCGCCTCCGATGGCTGCCGGTAGAGTTCGGCGGGACGGGCGTCCAATATGACTCCGCGGGCCGAATCGGATGACGCACCCTCAGGCATGCTCGCTGTTCCTCGAGGGAGGCCGTTGGATCAGCGGAAGGGAGCCCACTCCGGCTCGTTTTCGAAAATCCAGCGGTAGTAGTCCTTGCCTCGAAGCTGTTCAGCGGCGGCTTCGTCCACAATGACGGTGCATCGTGGATGAAGCTGGAGCGCGGATGCGGTTACCCACGCGGTGATCGGGCCTTCCACCGCCTGGGCGAGGATGTATGCTTTTTCTTCCCCTGTGGCGACCAGCAGACAGCGCCGGCTTTCCAAAATGGTGCCGACACCCATCGTGAGAGCGCGCGCGGGGACCGCCTCCCAGCGACCGCCGAAAAGAAACGCGTTCTGTCGGCGGGTCGCGGGAGTCAGAGCTTTCTCGCGGGTTCGGGATTGGAGAGCAGAGAGCGGCTCGTTGAATCCGATATGGCCGTCACGCCCGATGCCCAGGAGTTGCAGGTGGATGCCGCCGCAGAGCCGGATGGCCGCCTCGTACGCCTCGCATTCGGCGGTCAGATCGGCGGCCTGGCCATTGAGGAAGTGGATGTGATCGGCCGGAATGTCCACGTGGGAGAAAAACCGGTCGGTCATCACCTTCCGGTAGGAGCCGGGATGATCGGGCGGAAGGCCGATGAATTCGTCCAAGTTGAAGGTGTGGCAGCGGGCGAAGGAGAGTCCTTCGTTCCGGTGCATCTCGGTCAGACGGGCATAGATGGCCTCCATGGTGCGGCCGGTAGCGAGTCCGAGCACGGAATTGGGTCGGCTGCGCACCTCGTGCGCGATGACGCGGGCCGCCAGATGGGCCGCCTCGTCGGCGGTCGGTTGGATAATGACTTCCATCAGGACAGACCGAACTCTTTGGCGTTTTGCGGACAGGAGGGGATGACGGGGCGATCCGGCAAATGTTCCCGAAGCAGGGCCTGCTCGTCGAGGTCATCCGTCAAGGGAAGAGCGACCTGGCCGCCGAGAGCGGCGGAGCGTTGGAAGGCCAGCATCAATTCGGCGCCCTGGCAGGCATTTTCGAAGGCGCAGGGGTGGACCTGTCCGTCGTCCAGCCATCGGGCGATATCGGCGATGTAGGGAGGCATGTCGAGATCGTAGTTCATGGCGCCTTCGCCGCTTTCGTAGCCGTACTGGCGGGTGACGGCTCGCCAGCCGCCGTTGGTCAGGACTTCGGCGAATCCTTCCGTGCCCTGAGCCCCCATTCGGCATTTGCCCCACCACTTGGCGACTTCGGGCTGGTCGGGCGCTCCGGCTCCGCACTCGTAAAGGCCCCGGATGCCGTTGGCGAACTGGACGACGCCCGCGATGTAATCAGGCGACGGATGGTTGTCGGTCAATTTCGAGCGGCCAGCGGCCTGAGCCATGACCCAGGTGGCGGCTGGCCGGCCGGCGTAGTCACGTGTGTAATCGAAGAGGTGGGAGAGCATGTGGGTCATCCAGCCGGTGGCGGTCCCGTACACCGTGTGAATGCGGCCCAGGGCTCCGGATGCAATCCGCTCGGCGGTTTTTCGGTAATGGACGCCGTAACGGTGCTGATGGCTGACCACGGCCTTGACGCCGGCCTGTTGGATGAGCGTCCGCATCTGACGGAGTTCCCGGCTGGTGAGAGCGACCGGTTTTTCAAAGGTGATCAGACGGGCGCCGGCCTCGATCCCGATCTCCACCATGGGCAGCCGGAGATGGGGAAGGGTGCAGAAACAGAAGACATCGGGCTTCAGCATCCGAGCGAGGGTGGCCGCATCGGTACTGCCCGTGACGCCAGGGCCGAGGCGCTCCAGCCCGGACGAGACCCGGGCGGGGTCAATGTCGCAAAGACCCACCACCGTGAAACGGGGATTGGCCTGGAAGGCCAGGGCGTGATGCATGCCCCGCTTTCCGGCGCCGACGACAAGGACACGATAGGGGGTGCTCATGGTGGCGATTCCCAGAGAGGCGGTTAGGCGTGGGCTTTATCCCACTCCAGGCACTTTTCGATCACGTAGTCCACCTCCGCCTCTTCCAGCTCGGGGTACATGGGGAGGCTGATGCAGGTGGCGGCATTGCGTTCCGCGTTGGCGACCGACCCGGCGATGCGGGCCTGCTTCCCCCACGGGAATCCGGCCTGCTTGTGAATGGCAATGGAATAGTGGGTTTTGGCGTCAATGCCGTTTTTCACCAGAAACTCGAGGAAGGGATCGCGGAGGGCGGGATCCTTCGTTTCGATGACGTAGAGGTGAAAGACGTGGCGATAGCCGGGACGGACATAGGGAAGGGTGAAACTCTTGGCGGACTGCAATCCCTTCGTGTATCGGGCGGCCCACTGGATTCGCCGGTCGTTCCACTCGTGAATATGCCGGAGCTTGGCGCTCAGGACGCCGGCATGGAGATCGTCGAGCCGGCTGTTGAAGCCGAAGCTGTGGACGTTGCGTTTGCTGGATCCGTGGTTGCGCAGGAGGCGGATGCGCTGATCCACATCCTCCCGGCGGGTGACGACGGCCCCTCCGTCGCCAAAGGTTCCGAGGTTTTTCTGAATGATGAAACTCGTCGTTGCCGCGTCGCTGAGATGGCCGATGCGGAAGGTATCGCCGGCGGCGTCGATGGCCTGGGCGTTATCTTCGATGACGAGAAGGTGGTGACGGTCGGCGATCTTTCGGATGGCCGGCATATCGGCGCACTGGCCGTAGAGATGGACGGGGATGATGGCCTTGGTCTTCGGTGTGATGGCGGCTTCGATGCGGGTAGGATCAATACATTTAGTCTTGGGGTCGCAATCCACGAAGACGGCCGTGGCGCCGGCGATCCAGATGGCCTCGGCCGTGGCGAAAAAGGTATTGGGATGGGTGATGACCTCGTCGCCGGGCCCGATGCCAAGGGCCATGAGGGTCAGCCAGATGGCGTCGGTGCCGTTGCCGACGCCGACGGCATAGGGGAGGCCGTGAAATTCGGCGAACTCCTTTTCAAATCGTTTCAGCATGGGGCCCTGAACGTATTCGCCGCTCTCCAATACGGTCTTGATGGCCGAGTCAATTTCCGACCGGATGCTGTGGTACTGGCGGACGTGGCCGTAGAAGCTGACGTTCATGAGAGGAAACTCCGCGTGTTTTGGAAGAGCTCTTTTATACCGGCGGCGCCTGGACGTCAACGAAAATTATGGCCAAACACTTTGTTTTTTGGAGATTGCATCCGGCGGCGGATGGGATAGGATGACGGGGTGTTGAAGGGGGATTGGCGCATGACGGCGAGGACCGGAACGTCGGCGGACGCGAACGGCGTGGATTCCGCGGGCAAGGGAAAGCGGACTCCGTGGCGCTATCTTCGGGTCCTGGCCATTGGGGTCGCGATGGGATCCGCCGATGTCATTCCCGGCGTTTCGGGAGGGACGATGGCGTTTATTCTGGGGATTTACGACGAGCTCCTGGCCTCGATCCGAGCCTTTGACGGACGGTGGCTGGGTCTGGTGCTGCGCTTTCGGATTCGCGAGGCCTGGCGCCACGTGAACGGGGCTTTTCTCCTTTCCTTGCTCATCGGCATTGGGATCGCCCTTGTCAGCCTGTCCCGCCTGATCGTCTGGCTCTTCGATCATCAGGCCCGTTTCCTGTTCGCCTTTTTCTTCGGCCTGATCGTCGCCTCGATCCGGTCGATCGGACGTCGGGTCCGATGGAATCTGGCCCTTGCGGGGGTCGCGGGGACCGGTGCCCTGTCGGCCTATGCGATCGTCCGTCTGACGCCGCTTCAGATGCCGCACGATCCGGGAACGGTTTTTGTCTGCGCCGCCCTGGCCATTATGGCGATGATTCTGCCCGGCATCTCGGGGGCCTTTCTCCTCGTGGTGTTCGGGCAGTATCGGTATCTGCTGGACGCGCTCAACCGGCTGGATGTGCTGGCGTTGCTCCCCGCGGGTGCCGGCATGGTGGTGGGGGTGCTGAGTTTTTCTCGGGTCTTGCATTGGCTGCTGCGGACCCATCGTGCGCCCACGGTGGCCTTTCTGACCGGCTTTCTCGTCGGGTCTCTCTGGAAAATATGGCCGTTCCGCGATGTGGTCGAGAGTCTGGTGGTGGACGGCCGGACCGTGCCGATCCGGGAGGCCCTGCGATTTCCGGTGAGCGACGGACTGGCGTTTTGGGGGGCGTTGGGGGTTGGCCTGGTGGGGTACTTCCTCTTCCATTGGATTGAGCGCTTGGCCGGTGACAGTGAGGCGGCCGCCATTGGAGAAGGGCAGGCGTCGGTGGGTTGATTCCTGCCTTGACAGGAGCGAAGCGGCTGGGATAGCGTACAGCCCTTTTCAGGGAGACGCCTATGCGCCTCGCCGCACCGGCCAAAATCAATTTATTCCTCGAAATTCTTGGGAAACGAGACGACGGCTATCACGATCTTCGAACGATTCTCGTGCCCCTTTCCCTGGCGGATGAGATCGAGATTGAACGCAGGGAAGGCGAAGGAATCGAGACCGTGATGCAGATGGACGAGATTCCCGCCGTTGTGGGGATCGAAATGGCCGGTTCCGAGGATAATCTGGCCACCCGGGCGGCCCGTCTTCTGCAGGAGGCGACGGGATGCCGGGCGGGAGCGCGTATCCATATCCGCAAGCGAATTCCGGTCGGTGGCGGTTTGGGAGGGGGAAGTTCGGATGCCGCGGCGGTTCTGTGCGGGCTTAACCGGCTATGGGGGACAGGGCTCTCCCGTGACCGTCTTCTGGAGCTGGGGGCGCGGCTGGGCAGCGATGTGCCGGCGTTGCTTTATGGAGGCGCGGTGGTGGCAGAAGGACGGGGTGAGCGGGTCCGGCCGGCGGTCCGTCCCGAGGAGGCCGCTCGCTCCCGCTGGTGGGGCGTGGTGGTTCACCCGGGTTTCGGGATCAGTACGGCGGACATGTATCGTCGCTATCGGCCTCCCTTGACAAACGGCAGCGCTTTTTATCATACTCTATTGATTGCCTTGGCCACGGGAGACGTCCACCGGGCGGGACGAAGTCTGTTCAATGGGCTGGAGGAGACGGTGTTTGCGAAATATCCGTTCCTCCGGCTCGTGGTCGAAGGACTTCGAGACGAGGGCGCGCTGGGGGCCATGGTGTCGGGGAGCGGCTCTTCGGTCTTTGCCCTGGCCGCCGACGAGGCGCATGCTCGTCGGCTTCAGCAGCGGCTGGCGGAACGGGTCGAGGCGGACTGCTGGAGTCGTCTGGTGCAGACGATGCCCGATGGTGTAATGGCAGCACACGACCCTTTGGAGGTCAGAGTCTAGGTTCGAATCCTAGTCGGGCAACCATTGCGGCTGGGTGGAGGAAGGCGCCCGGCGGATCGAGAGGAGCGAGCGAAGGAGAAAACATGCCGAAGGAACTGAGAGTGGAAGCCGGCGTTCGGGCGAAGGCGGGAACAGGCGAAGCCCGGCGGCTGCGACGGAAGGGGATGATCCCTGCCGTCGTTTACAACGAAAAGGCCGAAGCCCGGCCGATCCAGCTGAATGCGCATGATTTCGGCCGGCTTTTGAAAGGGCACGGGTCGGGGTCGGTCCTGTTGACGCTGGCCCTCGACGGGGAGGAAAAGAAGGTGCTGATCCGCGAAATGCAGCGCCATCCGGTCACGGATACGATTCTTCACGTGGACTTTCTCGAGGTTTCGATGACCCGAAAGATGCGCGTGGAAGTGCCGGTCCGGCTGGTCGGCGAACCGGTGGGCGTGACCACGGGGGGTGGCGTGCTCCAGCATTTGCTGCGGTCGGTCACCATCGAGTGTTTGCCGGGCGATCTGGTCGAAGAGATCGTGGCGGATGTCTCCGCCCTGCAGGTCGGCCAGAGTCTGATGGCGGGCGATATCCCGCTGCCGAGCAGCCTGGCGCTGGTGACGGCGAAGGACGTGGCGGTGGCGACCGTGACCGAACAGCGCGAAGAGGAGGTCGCGGCGGCGCCGGCGGAGGCGGCCGAAGCCACGGCGGAGCCGGAGCTTGTCGGCAAGAAGAAGGAGAAAGAGGGCGAGGCGGAAGCGGAAGCCGGCGAAGCCAAGGAAGCGGCACCCTCCAAAGAGAAGGAGAGCGGAGAGAAGAAGGAGAGCAAGAAATAGGCGCTCCGGACGACGCCTCCTTGGAGTGGGATTTCGTGACCATTGTTGTCGGTCTTGGCAATCCGGGGTCTGAATACGAGCGAACGCCGCACAACGCGGGTTTTCTGGCCGTGGACGAGCTGGCGGCGCGCGCGGGCGCAGCCTTGCGCCGGCGGTTGAGGCTTTCGGCCCGGTTGGCGCGGACCCGGTACAGCGGTCAGGAGGTGCTGCTGGTGCAGCCACAGACATTCATGAACCTCAGCGGACAGGCGGTCCAGGCGATTTTAAATTGCCACGGTGCCTCCCCATCCGATATGATCGTCCTTCTTGATGATGCCGATCTGGAGCCCGGCGTGCTTCGTATTCGACGCCGGGGGGGAAGCGGTGGCCACAAGGGGCTTCAGTCCATTCTCGAGACGGTCGGGACGGACGCCTTTTGCCGGGTCCGGATGGGTGTAGGTCGGGATCCAGCGGGAGGCGATCTGGCCCGGTTTCTGTTGACGCCTCTGAGGGGCGCCGACTGGGAACGGCTGAGCGAGACCGCGCGGCGAGCGGCTGATGCGGTCGAGATGATTCTCGAAAAAGGGGCGGAGGCCGCGATGAACCGCTACAACGGGCCGGCCACGCCGGCAGAGGGAGTCGAAACGTGAAATCGTATGACGCGCTTTTTATTCTTGCGGAGACGGTGCGGGAAGATCAGGTGGACGCTTTTAACGACCGGATTCGGGGAGAGATCGAGAAACTCGGGGGCGCCGTCCGCCAGGTCGTTCCGATGGGCCGTCGCGCGTTTGCTGCCCCGCTGAAAAAACGCGAGAGCGGGGTGTACGTTCGGATGACCTTCGATCTGGAACCGTCCAAAATGGCCTCGCTTCAGGAGCGGTTCAAGATGAACGAGGACATTTTCCGGGTTCAGATCGTCGTCGCGGATCGCCCGGTGACGGCGGAGACCCCGAAACCCTCGGCCTGAGGGAATGCGACGCGAATGGCTCATTTTAACAAGGTTTTTCTGATTGGCAACCTGACCCGGGATCCGGAGTTGAAAAGCACTCCTTCGGGGCGGAAGGTTTGCGAACTTCGACTGGCGGTCAGCCGACGCTATCGCACGGCACAGAACGAAAACCGGGACGAGACCTGCTTCGTGGACGTCCGGGTATGGGATCGCCAGGCCGAGATTTGCAAGGATTACCTTCAGAAGGGCTCCTCACTCCTCGTCGAGGGTCGGTTGGTGTTCGAGCAGTGGGATCGGAAGGACGGCACGAAGGGCAGCCGCCATTCGGTGCTGGCGGAACGGATTCAACTCCTTGACCGTCGGCGTTCCGTTCCTAACGAACCGACCGAGGGGCCGGAACCCGTGCCTCCGCCGGACGCCGGGGGAGAGCCCTCTTCCGGGACGGGAAAGGCGGGTGCGCCCTCCCCCGACGGCGGAGGCGATGAGGAAGATTTGCCCTTCTGATCAACGACAGTGACAAACCCGTAGCAACGCAGGAGCGAGACACTCATGGCCGATCGCAAGAAAAACCGCGCAGGCAAGCGGAAAAACGCAAAAACGCGTCGTCCTCTGATGTCCGAAGGGGTCACGCGGATTGACGTACACGATATCGAGACGCTGAAGAAGTTCACGACCGATCTAGGCAAGATCATGCCTCGGCGGCTGACGGGGGTTCCGCCCAAGACGCAGCGCGAATTGGCGCGCGCGATCAAGCGGGCCCGGATCATGGGACTTGTCCGCTAACGGAGCGCCGCGCCATGGAAGTGATGTTGCTTCAGGATGTGAAGGATCTCGGGACGATGGGACAGGTCGTCCGGGTGGCGGATGGATACGCCCGGAATTATCTGTTGCCGCGGAATTTGGCGGCGCCCGTGACGGAGGCGACCCGCCGCCGTCTGGCCAAGCTTCAGAAGGAGCGGGAGGAGGCCGAGCGGAAACGCCTCGAGGAAGCCCGGAGGACGGCGGCGGAGATCGCCCGCATCTCCAATGAGGGATTGTTGACCATTGCTGCCCGGGCCGGCGCCGGCGATCCCATCGCGCTCTACGGTTCGGTGACGGCCGCGGATATCGCCGCGGTGCTCAAGCAGAACGGCTTCGAGGTGGAGAAGAACCAGATCCTGCTGCTCGAGCCGATCAAGGAATTGGGGGCTTACGAGGTTCCGATCAAGCTCCATCCCCAAGTCGAAGTGGTCACCAAGATCTGGGTTGTGGAAGAGAAGTGATTCTTCGGGAGCCACCATGGCCAGCGCCCGTTCCAACAAGCCGGATCGAACGGTCGCGGGTCGTGTCCCTCCGCACAGCGAAGAGGCGGAGCGTGGTCTGCTCGGCGCGATTCTTCTGAATGCGGAGCGGATTTTGGACCTCTGTGTGGAACGGGGGTTGAAGCCGGATGCCTTTTATCTGCCGGCCCACCGTCTGATTTTCGAGGCGATCCTGGATTTGGCCCGCGACAACCGGCCGGTGGATGCCTTGACGGTCACGGATGCGTTGAAGAGCCGCGGGGCGCTGGATCGGACAGGCGGGCCTCTTTATCTGGATGCGTTGCTGGAGGGTACGCCCACCGCCGCTCACGCCGAGTATTACCTCGATATCGTTCTCCAAAAACAGTTGCTTCGGACCATTATTGACCGGGCCCGACGGGCCGAGGCGGCCTGCTACGACCCCTCCCTCGATGCCGCCTCGGTTTTGAGCCGTGTCGAACAGAGCTTTTTCGACATTGGCGAAAATCCCAACCGCGGCACGGCCATTCCTGCCCGCGACGCCGTCATGTCGGTGATGACGCAGGTGGACACCTTCCTTAGCGCCCACGATGGCATCTACGGGTTGGCCACCGGTTTCCGGAATCTTGACGAGGTGCTCCATGGACTTCGAGGTGGCAACATGATCGTCCTGGCCGCCCGCCCGTCCATGGGCAAAACCTCCCTGGCCATGAACATCGCCTATAACGTCGCCATGGGTTATGGGAAATCAGACCATCGTCCGCGGCCGGTGGGCATTTTCAGTCTGGAGATGTCCCGGGACGATCTCGTGCTCCGACTGCTCTGCACCCGGGCGCGCGTTTCAATGGCCATGGTCACGGGCGGACTCATTGCCCGGTACGGGCCGGAGCACAATCGGCTGATCGAGGCCTCCAAGGAGCTCAGTCAGACGCCGATTTTCATTGACGATTCCGCCGGCCTGGATATCAACGAGCTGCGGGCCCGCGCCCGCCGCTTGCGCAAGAAACACGGCGTGGAGTTGATTGTCGTGGATTACCTCCAGCTGCTCCATGCCGACGTGGCCGCCGACCAGGGGCGGCAGATCGAGATCTCCACGGTCTCGGCGGGACTCAAGGCCATGGCCAAGGAGTTGAACATCCCGGTCCTGTGCCTAAGCCAGTTGAGCCGGGCGACGGAGACACGAGACAAGTTCGGTATTCCTCGCCTTTCGGATCTCCGGGATTCGGGTTCGATCGAACAGGATGCCGATGTGGTGCTTCTGTTGAGACGGCCCTGCAAATATCCCGGGGATCCGGAACATGGCGATCTGCTCCTGGCCATTGTGGACGTGGCCAAGCACCGGAATGGCCCCACCAAGGATCGGGTGCCCTTCAACTTCGAAGAGCAGTTCACGCTCTTCCTAGACCGCGATGAGCGTTTCGAGACGGCCACGTCCGAGGCCACGGCCAGAGCGGCGGAAGGCGGGGAGGAAGGGGGCCAATCGTGAGTCGTTTCGTCCGAGGGTCGCTCGGCGCATGGACGGTCGTACTTCTGCTCCTGACGGGGGAAACCGGTCACACGGGGGAATCCTCCGGCAACGCACCGCTTCTAAAGGATGTGCAGATCGTGCTCCAGGGGCCTCGGAGTGTGGGCGAGAGTTTCATACGGGCGAATCTGAGCCTTCGGGAGGGGGAGCCGTTCGATCGGGCAGCGTTGAATGCGGACATTCTGGCGCTGCTACGGACGGAGCGGTTCTCCGACCTGAGGTTCGAGGCCACGGAAGAGGCCGGCGGCATTCGGCTTTGGATCCGGGCGACCCCGCGCTATCGGCTTTCGGCCTCTCCGACCATCGTCGGGGGCCAACGCTTTCGGCGATCTCGGATCTTCGAAACCCTGGGCCTTGAGCGGGGATCTTATGTGGACGATACGGTTCTGGCGGCCCGCTGCAAACGGGTGGAAGCGCTGTATCGGAAGAGCGGATATCCCCCGCCCACGGTGACCTGGCGGTGGATCCAATCGGCGGAGGAGGTAACGGAGAACGAGATCTGGCGGGCGGTGACCGTGCACATTCAAGAAGAGAGGCCCCTCCGTGTGGCCGGGCAGCGGGTCGAGGGGGTCAAGGCGCCGCCGGAATCGGTTATGCTGAAGCCCTTCACGCCGATCCGTGACCGGTTGGCGCTCTGGGCCCTCCGGCCGCTCGTCAACGAACCGGCCTGGTACAATTTCCCCATGCGGGCCTGGCGATTTTTCTTCCGTCCCTATTATGACGAAACGAAGGCGGTACAGGCAGCCGAGGCCATTCGTTCCGCCTTGCGTGCCCAGGGTTTCTGGGATGCCGAGGTCCAGGGACCTTTCGATGAGCGCCGGGAGGGACGCGTTTATCTCCGTTATCGCGTAAGTCCGGGCCCGTTCTACCGTATCGCTGCTGTTCGCGTCGAGGGCGTTCGCCTCTTTCCGGCCGGAACCTTCGACCGTCTGACGTCGCTTCGTCCGGGGCAGCCGGCCACGCAGGAGGCGATCGAAGCCGCGGTCCAGGAGGTCCGGTCGCGATACCACCAGCGGGGGCATCTGGGCGTTTGGTTGGACTATGAGTTGGAACCGGCCGGGGCGGACCGCCTGACCGTTGTGATTCGGGTTCGGAACGAGGGCCGTCCGGTTCGGGTGGGCGAGGTTGCCATTCGCGGAAACCGGGTCACCCGGGAGAAGGTGATCCTCCGGGAAGTGGGACTTTTTCCCGGTGATCCCTTTGACATGGACAAGGTCGCTCAATCCGAACGACGTTTGCGGAATCTTAACTACTTCGAGTGGGTGCGGGGAGGGCCGGAAGAGCGGACGGCCAACGTGGCGGACCTGATTTTTCAGGTCGAGGAGAAGCCAACGGGGATGCTCTCCTTTGGCGCGAGCTTCTCCTCGGTCGATTCGCTGGTCGGGCAGATTGAGTTGACCCAGGGGAATTTTGATCTGTTCAACTGGCCCACGTTCATGGGCGGAGGTCAGCGGTTGAAACTGAGCCTTCGCGCCGGCAGCCGGCTGAGCGAATACACGCTTTCGTTTGTAGAGCCCTGGTTTCTGGATCGCCCGCTCTCCCTGGGCTTGGACACCTATCTGACCCGGCGTTCGTACACCGATTATGTCGTACAACGGGCCGGAGGCAGTCTTTCGCTGACCTATCCCACACGCCTGGGGTTCAATACGGAGTGGCGATATCGGCTCGAGCGTATTTCGCTGGATGACGTGACGGCGACGAACACCTATACGGATGTGGATGGAGTGACGACGTTCCGTTTTGTCGAAGAAGAGACCCGCTACGCCAGCTCCCTTGGGCTCACGCTCTGGCGCGACCGTCGGGATAATCCCTTCGTGCCTTCCCGAGGGTATCGGCTTTCCGGCTCGGCAACCCTGACCGGCGGGCCGCTCGGGTTCGATACCGACCTGTACCGGCTGGCGCTTCGCGCCGAACAGCACGTGCCTCTGCTGTGGGGGCATGTGCTCAGCCTGCGGGCATCCGCGGAGGTCGTGGAAGCCTTTGGCGACACGGACGAGGTTCCCTTGGCCGAACGATTGTATTGCGGCGGTCCTCGGACGGTTCGGGGATTCAAGTATCGTGATGTGGGTCCCAAGGCTTACCGAACGACCGTCCGGGCGGACGGTACGGCCGAGACGGAGTACCGTCCGCGCGGGGGGCAGACGCTGCTTCTGGCCAGCGCCGAGTACACGGTGCCCACGCCGGTCCCCCAGATCCGGCTAGCCGTCTTCGGAGATGTGGGCAGCTTGGCTGTGGATCCATTCGATTTCGGGATGGAAGAACTGGCATGGAGCTGGGGACTGGGGGTCCGGTTCAACCTACCGTATTTCCCGATCCGGTTCGATTATGCGCTCGATACGGGATACCGAACGCCACGGGAGGATCGGGATCGGACACGGGAGGATCGGTTCAGTTTTTGGGTGGGTTATGGTTTTTGAACAACGCCAAACGAGGAGAGGCCTGATGCAGCACACACGGAGAATCGGAATCGCAGCCATGGTTTTGGCGATAGGAATCGCTGGGGTCCAGGCGCAGGAGAAGATTGGCGTTCTGGATGGCCAGACCGTCTTCCGACAATTCCATAAGACCAAGGCGGCGATGGAGTCGCTCCGGAAACTCGAAGACGAGTTGCGGGACGCCCAACAGCGGATGATTCAGCAGCTCGAACAGATGGATGAGAACTTCAAAAAGATGGTGGCGGAGGCCGAGGATAAGGGCCTCAGCGAAGCCGCGCGGGCCCGGAAGAAAAGCGCGGCAGAGGATAAACTGGTGGAGATGAAGGAGTTGGAATTGAAAATCCGCCGGTCGGATGCGGAAAATCGCCGCAAGCTGGAAGAACAGCATTCCCTGATGCTCCGGCCTATCATTCAGGAGATCCGGGAAGCGGCCGCCGCCGTTGCGCGGGAGAAGGGATTAGCGTTGGTGTTGGACGCCTCGGACACCGGGCTCGGGCCGGTCGTATTCGCCGAGGATCGGCTGGATATCACAGAGGCGGTGATGCAGCGGCTGACGCCAAAGACGGGGGAGAAGACACCATGACGTGGACCGTGGAAACGCTGGCCCGTCATTTCGGTTTACCCTGGGAAGGGGACGGCCGGGCTGAGATCCGGCGAACCGCTTCGTTGCATGAAGCCGGCGAGGGGGACATCACCTTTTTAGCCTCCCCACGGTATGCCGATGTGGCCGCCAAAGCGCCGGCGTCAGCTATCGTGGTCAAACCCGATTTCAAGGGTCCGCTGGCCGCCCGCGCCATCCTTCGCGCCCCCGATCCGGATGCCGCGTTTATTCCGATCTCCGTTCTCCTGGCCCCGCCCGCTCCTCCACCCCCTCCCGCGGGCGTGGATCCTCTGGCACGGGTCGCGCCGGATGCCGTTCTGGGGGCGAATGTCTCCGTCGGCCCGTTCACCATCGTCGAGCCCGGTGCCCGGATTGGCGACAATACCCGCATAGGCGCGCATTGCTACATCGGGTATCGAAGTGAAGTGGGCCGGGATGGTCTTCTCTATCCGAACGTCTGCATCCGAGAGTACTGCAAGGTGGGTGATCGGGTGATTTTGCACCCTGGCGTAGTCATCGGCAGCGATGGCTTTGGGTTCTACCCGGACCGCCAGGGCCGTTGGGAGAAGATCCCCCAAGTCGGACGGGTGGAGATTGGGCACGACGTCGAGATCGGTGCCAACTCGTGTGTGGATCGGGCTCGTTTCGGTGTGACCCGCATCGAGGATGGCGTGAAGATTGACAACCTGGTGCAGGTGGCCCATAACGACAAAATCGGGGCCCACACCGTGATCGCGGGCTGCACGGGGATTGCCGGAAGCGTGATGATCGGGCGACATGTCCGGATCGGCGGAAAGGTGGGGATTCGGGATCACCTTACGGTGGGAGATCAGGCGGCTATCGGTGGCGGGGCGCTGGTCCTCCGCGATGTGCCGGCCGGCCAATTCTATTCCGGGTATCCGGCCATGCCCCACCAGCAGTACATGCGCCGCGAGGTGGAAGTCGGCCGGCTCTTTGAATTGCGGGCCCGCCTGCGAGAATTGGAGGAGAAGGTGAAGGCGCTGGAATGCCAACTCGGAGGCCAACGGTCGTCATGAACATTCTGGTCACGGGAGGAGCCGGCTACATTGGCAGCGTCACCGTGACGCAACTGTTGAATCGTGGTCACGAGGTGGTGGTGTTCGACAACCTTGAGCGGGGTCACCGGCCGGCGGTGGACAGTCGGGCGTCGTTCTTCGAAGGGGATCTTCGGGATCGGGACCGCGTGTTGAACGTCTTCGAACGGGTGAAGCCGGAAGCGGTCGTTCACTTTGCCGCCTACGCCTTGGTAGGCGAATCCATGGAGAAGCCGGCGCTCTATTTCCGAAACAATGTGGGCGGCGGCATCCATCTGGTGGAAGGCATGCTGTCCGTCGGAACGCGTTCGATTGTCTTTTCCTCGACCTGCGCCGTCTATGGCCTTCCCCAGCAGGTGCCCATCACGGAGGAGGAGTCATGCAAACCCGCCAACCCCTACGGGGAATCCAAGCGGATGTTCGAAGTCATTCTCGAATGGCATGCCCGGCGGAATGGGATACGGCCGGTGTTTCTCCGCTACTTCAACGCGGCCGGCGCTTCCGGCCGCCGGGGAGAGGACCATAACCCCGAGACACATCTGATTCCGAACGTTCTTAAAGTCGCGCTCGGCCAGGCACCCGCGGTTTCGATTTTCGGAACAGACTACGAAACGCCGGACGGCACGTGCATCCGCGATTACATCCATATCGAGGATCTGGCGCAGGCCCACATCCGCGCGCTTGAAACCGAGGTCGTGGGTGCCTTCAACCTTGGCAATGGAAGCGGATACTCGGTTCGTCAAGTCATCGAAACCGCGCGGGCGGTGACTGGTCATCCCATTCCCACCCGGATCGCCCCGCGGCGGCCGGGTGATCCCCCGGTGTTGGTGGCGGATGCCTCACGCGCGAAACGGGAGTTGGGATGGGTCCCCCAGATTCCCGATCTGGCCGACATCATTCGAAGCGCCTGGGAATGGGCCCGCCAGCATCCTCGAGGATACGCCGGGTGATTGCCGCGCTGAGACGATCCGTGGCCCGCCGCCTGCGGGAGGCCGGTCTCATGGTGGCGACCGCTGAGTCGTGCACGGGGGGTCTGCTGGGCGCGGTTTTGACCGCCGCAAGCGGATCCTCCGCCTGGTTCAAGGGCGGCGTGGTGGCCTACTCGAATGCATTGAAAGTCCGGCTTCTCCGAGTGCCAACGGCTCTGTTGGCGGCGTATGGCGCCGTCAGCCGGCCGACCGCGCTGGCGATGGCGGAGGGTGTTTGCCGCGCGACCGGAGCTCCGGTCGGCGTGGCGATCACTGGGATCGCCGGTCCGAGGGGTGGAGTTCCGGGCAAGCCGGTCGGAACGGTATGGATTGCGGTCCGGGATCCGGCGGGGGCGGTGGCGCGCCGCTATCGCTTCAAGGGCTCTCGGCAGACGGTGCGCCGAGCCGCCTGCGTGAAGGCCCTCGAGATGCTCGACGCCCGGGCCGGCCTGTGGCATAATGCCCTTTGAAACGATCACGGCGGGCTTGGAGCGAAGGAACGATTCTCATGGCTAAAACAACAAAAACGGACACCAAAAGCGGCGGCAATCCCGCCTTGGAGGCGGTGATTGCTTCGATCCAGAAAGAGTTCGGCGAGGGCTCCATCATGAAAATGGGGGAGGCCTCGAAGACGGCCAACATTCCCGTCATTTCCACGGGGGCCTTCTCCCTCGATATGGCGCTGGGGGTGGGCGGACTTCCCCGAGGGCGGGTCGTGGAAATCTTCGGACCGGAGTCGTCGGGCAAGACCACCGTGGCCCTTCATGTGATCGCCAACGCCCAGAAGGAGGGGGGTGTCGCCGCCTTCATTGATACGGAGCATGCGCTGGATCCCGCCTATGCGGCCCGGATCGGCGTCAATCTCGACGATCTCCTGGTCTCCCAGCCGGCCTCCGGCGAGGAGGCCCTGGCGATTACCGACAAACTCGTGCAGAGCCGGGCGCTCGACGTGATTGTGGTGGATTCCGTGGCGGCACTGGCGCCCCGGGCCGAGCTGGATGGGGAGATGGGGGATTCGCACGTCGGCCTCCAGGCCCGTCTGATGTCCCAGGCCCTGCGCAAACTGACGGCGGGCATCTCGCAATCGAAAACGCTCTGCCTCTTTACGAACCAGATCCGGGAAAAGATCGGAGTAATGTTCGGTAATCCGGAAACGACGCCTGGCGGACGCGCTCTGAAATTTTACGCCTCCGTCCGCCTCGATATCCGGCGGATCTCCTCGCTCAAGGACAGTTCCGGACGGGTGATCGGTAACCGGACGCGGGTGAAGGTCGTCAAGAACAAGGTGGCACCGCCCTTCACCGAGGCGGAATTCGACATCCTGTTTTCGAAAGGAATTTCGTGGGCCGGCTCGATTCTGGATGCCGCCCTCCTACATGGATTGGTGGACAAGCGGGGCTCGTGGTTGTCCTTCGAAGGGACGCAGATCGGCCAGGGCCGGGAAGCCGCCATCGAGTACCTGGAAAAGGATGAGGCTCTTCAACGCCGGATGATGGACAAGGTTCGTGAGAAAGCGGCTCACGCGCCCAGCCTGGTCGTTTCGGCGGCGGTGGCTGAGGAACCCTAAGGGCATGATGGCAGGGGAGCGGGTATGGAACGGACATGGACGGCCGATCGTCTGCGAACGGCGTATCTCACCTTTTTTGAGAGCAAGGGACACGTGGTGATTTCGGGGGCGTCGTTGATCCCCGAAAACGACCCCACGGTGCTTTTCACGACCGCCGGCATGCATCCGCTGGTGCCCTATCTGCTGGGGGAGCCCCATCCGGCCGGCCGGCGTCTGACGAACGTGCAGAAGTGCGTGCGGACGGGCGATATTGATTCGGTCGGCGACGCTTCCCATCTGACCTTTTTTGAGATGCTGGGCAACTGGTCGCTGGGCGATTATTTCAAGAAAGAGGCGATCGAGTGGTCGTACGAATTTCTCACGTCGCCCCGCTATCTGGGTTTTTCTCCCGAGCAACTTCATGTGACCGTCTTTGCGGGCGAGCCGGGCATTCCCTGCGATGGCGAGGCCGCCCGGATATGGCGCAGCCTGGGGATTCCGGATGATCGGATCTACTGGTTGCCCCGCGAGGACAACTGGTGGGGGCCGGCCGGGCAAACGGGGCCCTGCGGGCCTGATACGGAGATGTTTATTGATACTGGAAAAACGGCCTGCTCACCCCGGTGTGGACCGGGCTGCCGGTGCGGAAAGTTCCTGGAGATCTGGAACGACGTCTTTATGCAATACAACAAGACGTCGGATGGCCGGTATGAGCCGCTCCGTCAGCATAATGTGGATACCGGGATGGGCGTCGAGAGGACGCTGGCCATGCTGCAAGGGGTTTCCTCCGTGTTCGAAACGGAACTTTTTGCGCCCCTCATGGCCCGGCTTCGCGCGTTGACAACGGCTGTTCCGTCTGAACCCGGCCGCGCCGAACGGGCCTGGCGAATCGTGGCGGACCATATGCGCAGCGCCGTGTTCATTCTTGGCGATCCAAAGGGCGCGGTTCGGCCGGGCAACCTCGGTGCGAACTATGTGCTCCGGCGGTTGATCCGGCGGGCGGTCCGGTATGCGCGAATGCTCGGCATTCCGCCGGGATTCGCAGCGAGCCTCGTGGACGCGATGCTTCCTGTCTATCACAAGCCGTATCCGGAGCTCGAAGAGAATCGAAACCGGATCGTCGAAGAGCTGAATGCGGAAGAGGAACGGTTCGAACGAACCCTGGCTGAAGGGCAAAAAGAGTTGGCGAAACTCCTAAACACCCTCAAGGCCCATCAGCAGACGGTCCTGCCGGGGCGTAAGGCCTTCCAGATGTACGATACCTACGGATTTCCCCTGGAGTTCACGGAAGAGATCTGTGGGGAACACGGCATGACAGTGGACCGGGCCGGGTTCGAGGAGGCGTTCCGGAAACATCAGGAGATTTCCAAACAAGGATCCCAGTCGTTCAAGGGTGGCCTGGCCGATCACTCGGACATTGTCACCCGCCTTCATACCGCCACCCATCTTCTTCATAGAGCCCTCCAGATGGTGCTGGGTCCTCATGCTCAGCAGAAGGGATCGAACATCACCCCCGAACGGCTGCGGTTCGATTTCTCCCATCCTGAAAAGATGACACCCGAACAGCTCGCCGAGGTGGAACGGATCGTCAACGAGGCGATTGCTCGCGACCTGCCTGTCCGATGCGAAACGATGTCCCTCGAAGAGGCCAAAGCCAGGGGTGCCACAGCGCTTTTCAATGCCAAGTACGGCGAACAGGTGAAGGTCTATTTCGTCGGTGATTTCAGCGCGGAGGTCTGCGGCGGTCCTCACGCCAGCCGTACGGGCGAACTCGGCCGCTTCCGCATTGTCAAGGAAGAGTCCTCCAGTGCCGGCGTGCGGCGAATTCGAGCAGTCCTCGAGCCGACGAAGGAGTTTTCCGCGACAGGAGGATGAACTGTGGAGGACGCACGCTCCAAATGGCCAACGCCAAAACTGTTCACGGACGAGGACCGTTCTCCCCGGCCGAAGCTCTTCGAGGATTCGGACCGGCCCGTCCATCCTTCGATATTCGGTCCAGAGGACAAACCGAAGTCGCCATCGTTATTCGAACCTTCGGAAACGACCCGTCTTTGCCGGCATTGCCGGCATTATGTGGTCAATCCCTTCGTTCAACGCTGCATGCGCCATCGGAAAGAGGTGGAGGCGACCGATTCCTGTGACCAATTCGAGCCGGGGGCACCCTCCGGCGAGGCTTCCCCTTCGTGATCGGTCAGGGGAGGCGGATGCGATAGAAGAGGCGCGGCAGGGTATTCGTATCCCACCATTCGTTCCAACCCGAAGGATGACGAGCGAGATTGGATGCCACGGGAACCCACGGCGCTGCCAGATGGGTGGTCCGCTCGACGGTAAAGGGAGAGAAGACGCCGGAATTGGTGCTCCCATACCACCGGAGGCGATTGGATCCCGGATACAGAGCGAGTTCCGAAATCCGGAACAGCGATGAGGGGTCGAGGGGATCGGTGCCGGCGAAATACTCCTGCCAGGTCGGCAGACCGTCACCGTCGGGATCTTCCGTCTCGGCTCGGTCATAGTCGTTGGTATACCCGATCGTGGCGATGAGCCAAGAGACCGAGACCCCTCGGGCGGTATTCGAGGGGGCGATGGTCAGCTCAAGGGTTGCCATAGGGCTGTCATTCCAACCATCGGTGGCGTCGTAGACGAGCACGACGGTGCCGGTGTACGTCGAAGGAGGCGTCCAGACCCAGAAGGGCGGCGTTCCGGTGACGATTCCCCAGGCTGGCCAGTCATGAAGGGCAAAGGCAAGGGGATCTCCATCGGGATCTTCGCCCGCTCCGGAAAAGGGCACGGAATGCCCCATCAGAGCGACGAAGAACCGATTGGACACCGCAGGCGGCCGATTGATCTGGCCGTTGGCTTCGATCCGGAGTCTGGCGGCCACACTGAGATTGGTGAAACAGCCGCTCCTGACGGTTTCGCGGCGGGCCCGCCGAACCCCATAGAGGCGGGCGGTTCCTGATGTCCAAGAATCGGAAAAAGAGGTCGAAGGCCAGAGCCCGGCATGGAGCGGCGTGAACGCGCGCTCGCCGGCCAAGAGGCGACCGATCACATAGCCGACCGTATGTCCCGGTTCAGGATCCTCCCATGAAAGGGTCGCCACCGTCCCGCTGATCGAAGCCGAAAGGGCAAGCGGAGGGGTAGGATACCGAAGCCGAATCGTCGGATCGCCCATGAGCGCGGCATGAGGTCCCGAACTGAAGACCTGATCTTCGTAGTTCGAGTACGAGGGGCGGTGAAGCAAGAGAAAGGCTGCGCCCATCGGTTCGCCGAGGTCCATCGGATGGGTGAACCATTTGGGACGTCCCGCCCAGACGCAGGTGAGCGCATCGGGCATGGAGGCGATCGCCGCTCGCAGGAGGTTGTTGGGGACGTCCCAGTCGCCGAAATAACTGCCGAGCAACATGGTAAAGACGGAACGAACCGCCCCCGTCGCGAAATCATGGACCGACGCCACCCCGCTGCAGTTGGTGAAGTTGCCCGGTCCACATCCATAGGCCCCCATCCAAGCATTGGTACGAAGCAGGGGAAACCAGGACGTCGCGGTGACCTCGTTGGAACCGAAAAATAGTCCAAAATCCCTAAACCCGACTTGAGCAAACGCTTCAGGGAACGTCGGGAAGTTGTCTTTGACGAGTCCCCGTGACGGAACGTTTCCCGGTCGGTTTCGAAAACGACGAGATTTGGCGAGATACTGGCGAATCAGTTCTCGTTCGGATTGTTGAAAAGCCGGCAAATGGGCGAAATCCACTCGACCGACCATGAGTTCCACATCGTACTCATCGAACCAAGTGACATCGTATTTGCCGTCGCCAGGCCGGTTGAAGAGGGGAGGGCCACTGTTCGAGGGGGTCGTGATGAGATCCGGCCAAGGGCCATTCATGTCGCCATAAAACGCATCCGCCGGCCACGCGCCGCGGTGATTGTTCGTGTGGCCGTCCGGGCAGGCATCCCCGGAGTAGGGTACAGGCACATGGCCAAGGAGAAAGACGGCTCGGCATGATGTCGTGTTTTCCAGCCACACCTCTCGGATGGACTCATAGACGGAGGTGACCCCTGCGGCCCACCCCGGGTCATTCCATTCTAGGCGGGGCGCGGAACGGAGGACGACCTCCCACCCGTCGCCGATCAGATCGTTTTGCAGACGGGAGATTTCCACGGGAAGTGATGCGAACAAGTTGCTTTCGACCACCAGAACGACGATCCCGCGTTGAGGGATGGGAGGACGCTCATGACTGGCGAGGAGGAACCCCCAGGCATTGGTGGTGGCGTCGAGTCGAGTGACCTTGTATTCGTAAACGGCGCCGGGGAGGACGTTGGTGTCCGTGTATCCGGAAAGGGCCGGATTGGTCAGAATGGTCAGGGTGGTCCACTCCTCCGCGAGTCCGCTTTTCCTCTGGACGAGCCAGTTGGTGGGTTGTCCCTCGATGGTCCAGCGGAGATAAAGGCCGGGAGGATCGTTGGTCCATTCGGCGGAGAGGGGAACGACGCGGAGGCGGGCCGGTTCCGCAGCGCAAAGGGGCGAAAAGGCACCTCCGGCGATCGTGAAAATGACCATTAGACGATAGCCCCTCATGGAGCCCATGCCTCCTTATTCAAAGAATATCATTCCGGGTAGGGAATTGTCACCCGGCCATAGGGGGGCCGGCGTGGTTGACCGCAATACCCTTGCGCTTGTATTGGATGGGATTAGCCGTTAGGATACCCGCTCTTTGCTGGAGAAAGCACCTGCTTATGGATGGGATCGGCATCGTCGCTGGACTTTTTGCGGCGCTCTTTCAGGCCCTTTCGTATCCGGCCTCCCGTTGGTTCGTCCGCCGGGAGGGAGGATCGCCCCGCGTGTTGTTGGGTCTTTCGCATCTCTGGATGGGTGTTGGCGCTCTGGCGCTTGGCCTCTGGGTCGGTTTTTCGGGACTTCGCGACATTCCCTCGTATATGGGACCGCTCCTTGGCGCCTCTGGCTTTTACCTCATTGGCCAGATGGGTCTGTTTGCCGCTCTCGAACGGACCGAAGCGTCGGACATTGCGCCACTGCTGGGATTGAAAGTCATCGTCCTGGCGGCCCTCAGTGCCGTCTTCTTGGGGGCACGTTTTTCGTGGGCTCAGTGGGGTTCGGTGGGATTGAGCGTGGCGGCCGTTCTTCTGCTCTGGGAACGGAAGGGACGTATCCCGTCTGGGGTATGGGCGGCCGTGGCTGTGGCGGTTGTGGGCTATTCGCTCTCCGATCTCAGCATCAAAGCCCTTGTCCAAAGGCTTTCGGTCCTCTACGGGGCCCGTGCTGCGATCGCGGGCGTGGCCGCCTCCTACATGCTCAGTGCGGTGATCGGACCATTCTGGCTGGGCCGGGACATCCGGAAGCGCCCAGGCGTGGTGTGGGCGGCGCTTCCCTTCTCGATCTTCTGGTTTATGGGCATGATCTTTCTCTATATCGCCTTCGACCGAGCGGGTGTTGTGCTCGGCAATATTCTGCAATCCACGCGAGGGTTGATGGCCGTGGGGCTGGGAGTCCTGTTAGCGCGGATGGGGCTGGATATCG